>Ga0137427_10000210_pt1 | contig 32349 bp, 21 predicted proteins | sample EasRivERMZT700_2_FD_102309 | JGI IMG/M metagenome (GOLD analysis project Ga0137427, IMG submission 102309) | Soil microbial communities from meander-bound floodplain in the East River, Colorado, USA - East River MetaG ERMZT700_2 | ecosystem: Environmental > Terrestrial > Soil > Floodplain ...
GGACTCTTCGGACTCCTCGGACTCCCTACCTCAGCTTCACGCCGACCGCGATCCGCTTCGGTCCGGTCGCGCGGCCGAACTGCATGTTCGCGACCACCTTGCGGGTGCTGGTATCGATCGCGGCGACGGCGTCCGAGTACCACAGGCTGACGAAGACGACGCGGCCGTCCGGACGCATCGTGAACCAGTGCGGAAAGTGGCCCACGCGAACCTGGGCAATCTCCTTCATGTCCGACGTGCGCACGATGCGCACGAGATCGTTGATGCAGTCGGTCACCCAGAGCTCGCGCTCGTCGGGTGACAGGTGCAGCGCGTGGGTGAACGTGTCGAGGTACGGCTTCGGCACGCCTTCCGGCAGCGTCCCGAGCTCGACGCGGCGGGTCACGCCCTTCTCCGCATCGGCCACGACGAAGCCGAGCAAGTTCGACAGCGCCGCATAGATCGTGCGGCCATCGCGCGTGAGCGAGAGCGGCCGCACGCCGTCGGCCGTCTTCAGTGTGTACAGAAGCTTCTGCTCGGCCGGGTCGATCACGATGATGTCGGTGCCGTACTGCGCGCCGACGTAGATGCGCTTGCCATCCGCCGACGTGTAGGCGTCGTGCGGGCCCTTGGGACACGGGATCTTCTTCACGAGCCGCAACGGGTCCAGCTCGACGACGGCGATGGCGTCCTCACCGCGGAGCGGCACGTACGCGAACCGCTCGTCTTTCGTGAGCGTCAGCTGGTTCGGATCGGTGCCGAGGTGAATCTGGCCGGTGATGACGCCCTTGCGCGCGTCGATGACCTGAAAGTTGCCGGTGCGATCGCTCGTGACGAACACCTTCGAGCCGTCGGCCGAGACCACGAGGCCGTGCACCTTCGGGTCCGTCGTGATGCGGCGGATTTCCTTGAAGGTGTAGGGATCTGCTTCGACGAGCTGATCGATCTCGCCGAGCGTGATCCAGAGCGTGGCGTCACCGTTCGGCCTGGCGGGTGATTGCGCCAGCCCGACGGAGCCCGCGGCCACCAACAGGAACACCGGAACAAGTCGCCTCATCGCGCATCCTTCTGGCCGGCGATCCACTTCTCGATCTGCTTCGCGATGTCCTCGGCAGCAGATTGCCAGCCACGATTGACGTCGAACGCCGAATTCTTGTTGGTGAAGGTGATTGGGTCGGCCTCGCCACGCACGATCTTCACGCGGAGCCGCACCTCGCGCGCCGGCCCGGCTTGTCCCGGCGTCGCCAGCCCGATACGTACTTTCGGCACCGTGGTCGCGCGGCTGACCACGTCAACGGTGATCTCGGCACGCTCCTCGGTGTCGACGAGCACGAGCACCTTCTTCTTGCCTTCAAGGGCCTTCCGAAGGTCTTTGACCGACTGCTGGCGATCGGCGAGCTCAGACGGAGCGCCGGAGGGCGCCGTCGTCACGTAGACGCGCGGCAGCGTCGAGATCAAGGCGTCGGGCCGGGCGGTGGTCTGGCCGAGGCTCGCGACGAGACTCAGCGTCAACGGGATCAGCACTCCGAATGACATGGTCGCGCCCCCGAACCCATCATAGGCCGTCATGGTTTTGAGTGGCCCAGGTGGTCTGACCCTGGTCTGACCCCGGTCTGACCCCGGTCTGACCCCCTTACCGCGTCACCGTCCCTCGAACCACAGCCGCGGACGCGGCTGTGCGGCGCCGACTTCGTTGAGCGACGTGTCGTAGAGCCGGCCGTTCAGCATCACGCGGAAGACCGACTCGGTGTTCCGTCGGACGGGCCAGCATGGGGTCGCGATCAAGGTTGTAGAATCGAGACCATGAAGCACCTGACGAGCGAATCTCACCCGTGAGATCGCGCTGAGCGGCAGGTAACCACACCGACCGGATGCACTGGCTCCGCGCCGCCGGCCTGGCCGGCAGTTTGCTCGTGTTCTCGTGGCCGACGATCGCGCCCGCCGGCTCCAGGTTCGCGCTCTCGTTCCCGGTCGTCACGCTTGTCTTCATCGGTGCCCTGCTGGCGCTCACGCTGGGATGGACGCACACACCGGGCCCCGATGCCGTCACTGGCCGCGGCACGAGCACCGGCTTCGCGTGGCTCGTCGGCGGCACGGCATCCGCCCTCTTCGCGCTCGGACTGGGCACGATGCTCCAGACCGTCCTGAACACGCCCATCACTCCGCTGCGCGCCGACATGCTGCCGGTGATTGAGATGGCCATCCGGCGTCTTGCCACGGGACACGACCCGTACGGAATGTACGAAATGCCGTGGCTCGTGCCGCTGCCCTACGGGCCCGTGATGTGGGTGCCGTTCACGATTCCGGTGGCGCTCGGCATCGACATGCGGGCCGTCACGCTCGTGGGCGTGCTGTTCGTGCCGGCGTGGTGCGCGATCGCCGCCACGGTCGACGCGTCTCGCCGCCGCTGGTCGTCAGCGATCGGATGGCTGATCGTGCTCGCGGCGATCGTGCTGAATCCGGATTTGCGGCGATTCAGCACGATCGGCCACTCGCCGGCCTACTGGCCGCTGATCCTGCCGTTCGCCGCGCTCGTCCGGCGCGAGCGCTGGCTGGGCGCCGCCGCGCTGCTGGCGCTGCTCCTCGTCGGACGATCGACGACGATCGCGATCGTGCCGGTGTTTTTCATGACGGTGTGGATACGCGCGCCACAGGCGCTGACGCGCGCGCTGCTCGTGTGGGCTGCGGTGGTGGCAGTGTTGATCGTGCCGTTCTTCCTGTGGGATCCGCCGGCGATGTGGTACGGGATGGTCGCCAGCTATCCGCGCATCATGAAGCAGTCGGTGTGGGTTCACTTTCCGCAGTGGGTCACCGACACCATCGGCCTCACCGGCTGGCTGCTCGCGCGTCACCGTGCGGTGCTGGTCGAGGCGTCTCAGATGATCGCGATGGCGGCCGTGTGGGCAGCCTCGTGGGGGGCAATCCGGCGCGGCCGCGCTCCCCTGCCGTGGATGGCGTGCTCGCTCGCGGTGTTCTGCATGACGTCGCTCTGGCCCGTTTATTACATCTACTTCGACGCGCTGCTGCTGTTCGTGTGCGCGGCGCTGGTCGAGACGCCGGTGCCCGGCGTGCCGCTGCTCTCGACGCCGCGGCGCGCGGCGACGGCCTGGAGTGCCACGATTGGCGCGCTCGTGACGGCACTCGCGGTGGCGCTCTTCTCGGTCGCGGACGCCTATCCCACGACGTCGACCGCGACGACCATGGACTCAAAGACGAGCGTCGCGCTGCCGCGGCGCAGCCGAAGCGCGGCCGTCATCACCGTGATCGGCACGATCAACACCACACCCGCAGCGATGAGCGCGCGCCTGAATGGCACGCCGCTCCAGATCGTCCCAGTGTCCGTGGGGGCGATGGCGCTCATGCTCGACGCGCCGGCGGACCTCTGGCGGATCGGCTCGAACGAGTTGACGATCGACGCCGCGGCGCCGAACCTGCAGATTCGCTCGGTCAGCGTCGGCGCGCCGCCGTCACGGCGTTAGCGGCGTGCTCCGCGATCCGAAGCGACGGCTGCTCTGCTTCTTCCGTTGTGCGAGGGCCGATGTGAGGGACGTCACCGTCCCTCGAACCACAGCCGCGGCCGTGGTTGCGCAGCGCCGACTTCGTTGAGCGACGTGTCGTAGAGACGGCCGTTCAGCATCACGCGGAAGATCGACTCGGTGTGGCGCAGGTTCTCGAGCGGATTGCGGTCGAGCACGACGAGATCGGCCAGCTTGCCCGGCTCGATCGATCCGATCTCGCGATCGAAGCCCAGGGACTTCGCAGAGTTGATCGTCGCCGCGCGGATCGCGTCCATCGGCGACATGCCGCCCTGCGCGAGCATCCACGTCTCCCAGTGCGCGCCCAGGCCTTGCAGCTGTCCATGCGCGCCCATGTTGACGACGACACCGGCCTCCGCGAGCTTCTTCGCGCTCTGCGAAACGAGGATGTGCCCGAAGTCGTCCTCCTCGGCCATAAGGCGCCGCCGCGATCGCGGGTCGACGACGTCCCGCGGCGTGAACGTGAGGAGCCGCTCGTTTTCCCAGACCTTGGTGTGCTGATACCAGTAGAACTCGCCGGACAGCCCGCCGTAGCCGACGATGAGCGTGGGCGTGTAGGCGACGCCGCTCTTCGCGAACAGCGTGATGACGTCCTTGTACAGCACGGGCACCGGAATGTTGTGCTCGACGGTCGTGTGGCCGTCCATGATGTGCGTCGCGTTCATATAGAAGAGCGAACCGCCCTCCGGCACGACGTTCATCTGCAGTTCGCGGGCGGCCTTGAGGATCATCTGCCGTGAGTCGCGCCGCTGCTGGTTGTAGCTCTTCGCGCTCGGCGCGCCGACCGCCTTCAGACGCCGCAAGTGCGACAGCGCGTCGTCATAGGTCTCGACCGGCGCTTTGAAGTTCGTCTCGGCGCCGTACAGAATCCGGCCGGTCGAGAACAGCCGCGGCCCCAGCTTCAGCCCGGCGCGGATCATCTCCGCGTTCGAGAACACCATCTCCAAATCGTTCGACGGGTCGTGTGCCGTCGTCACGCCGAACGCCAGATTCGCGAGCAGCTGCCATGACTGGCGCGTGGGGATGCCGTCGCCCTCGCTCGAGATGTGCGCGTGCGCATCCACGAGGCCCGGAATGATCGTCTTGCCGCGCAGATCGACGCGACGGGCGTTGGCGGGAATCGTGACGCGCGCGGCCGGCCCGACGGCGCTGATCTTGTTGCCCTCGACGAGAATCGTCGCGTTCTCGATCACCGCCGGCGCGCCAGCGGCCTGCGCGATCGTGATCACGCGGGCGCCGGTGAGCGCCGTCACGCCCGACGGCACGTCCGCGGCCGCGGTGAACCCGACATTCACGCCGGACTTTTCCGGTTCGTCCGCGCGCTCGATGCCGCCGCCGAGAAACGTGAACGTGCGCGCGAGCCGTCGCGTGAAGAGCTCCGGCCCGAGCATCCAGTGGATCGACTGGCTGTCGCCGGACCAGTGCGCGAAGAAGCCGGCATCGCGCGAGATCTGCGCGACCGGCACGCCCTTCACAGCCGGGCCGATGTCCACCGGCCGTCCGGTTCGCGAGAACGGCGTGACGAACAGGTGCCATCGCTCCTGGAACGCGATCCACTTTCCGTCCGGCGACGGCGCGATGTCCGTGGCGTTCGGCGACTGGAAGTGCACCTGCTCGTCTTTGCCCTGCAGGTCGACGCTCGCGAGCACGAACTGGGCGCGCGTCTCGCGGAAATACAGCCGGGTGCCGGTGTGATCGAACTCAGGTTCACTGCCGGCGTCACGCACAAGCCGCGGCGGCGACGACCCGTCCGCCGCGACGACGTAGAGACCGGGCTCCCCCGCCCCCAGCACCGTGCGGATGCCGTCCGAACCGGCCTTGCGGTACACGATCCACCGGCCATCGGGCGAAAACGACGGCTCGATGTAGTGTCCGGGCGCCGTCACGACCTCGCGTGACGACCGCGCGCTGACGTCGTACACCAACACGCGGCCGAGACGTGTGTCGTGCCACGTCGTGTACACGATGCGGCGCCCATCGCGCGACCACGCCGGATCGAGCTCGAACGCCTCGGCCATGACGTTCACGACCTCCGGAGCCGGCGTCAGACGCTCGGGCTCGCCGCCGGAGAGCCGCCGCGAGTACAAACGGCCCAACGCGCTGAAGACGATCGCGGCGCCGTCGGGCGAGACCTGCGCGTCGCGGAGCTGACGCACTGGGAACTGGTCCTCATGCACGGGAACAGGAAAGCGGACCGGGTTCACGATCGTCTGCTGCACCTTCGCGGTAAACGGGATGTCGACCCCGCGCTTGCCTGCGACGTCGACGTTCCAGATTTTTCCCTGGCCCCAGATCACGATGCGCCGGCTGTCGGGCGTCCACGCGTACTGCGGATAGACGCCGTGCACGGTCCACGCTTCCTGAAGATCCTTGTCGAGCTTCTCGAAGACGGGCGTGTCCTCGTTGGTCTCGAGGTCTTTGATGAACAGGCGGCTTTCAGTCCGGATGCGGCGCACGAACGCCAAGTACTTGCCGTCGGGCGACGGGCGTGGCGCGACCGATCCGCCCGGCCGATTCGCCACCGGCCGCTCGCGGCCGTTCTCCAGATCGCGGCGGACGACGGCAAAGATCGCCGTGTTGGGATCCCTGTTGTATTCGAAGAGCGCGCCCGGGGTGACGTCCTTCGAGTAGTAGAGGTACCGGCCATCTTTGGAAATGGCGGGCTCGCCGGCGTCCTTCTGCTGCGTTTCGCGCGTGGTGACCTGCAGGCCATCCGAGCCGCTGACGTGGTACGCCCACACTTCGCCCGCGCCGAGCGACCGCGTGGTCACGAAGTGGCGGCGCGCGTAGATCATCTGGCCGTCGGGCGCCCACGTCGGGCTGTTGATGAACCAGCGCGCTTCCTTGGAAATCTGCTTTGGATCGGAGCCGTCGGTTTTGGCCGTCCAGATATTCCACAGCCCGTCGCGGTCGCTCGAGAACGCGATGCGCTGACCGTCGGGACTGAAGCGCGGCTGCATTTCGAACGCGGGTCCGCCGAGCACGCGGGTGGCGGCACCGCCTTCGATCGGCATCACGTAGATATCGCCGAGCAGGTCGAACACGATCCGGCGGCCATCGGGACTCACGTCCACGTTCATCCACGTCCCTTCCGTGGTCTCGAACTCCACGGACTGCGTGGGACCAAATGGATCGGCGACGTTCCAGCGCGGGGCTTGCGCCACGAGCGCGACAGAGAGCAGGGTCAGAGCGAGCGTCATCAGCGATTTGCGCATGTCGCTGAGATCCTATCCCGACCTACTTGCAGCCCGCGACCTCGCTGGCGATGCCGCCGAACGCCGAGGATGGCAGCGCTCCAGTGATCATCGGGGCCGACAGAATGACCGGCATCGGGCTGGCGGTTGCACCCGAGGCGATCGTCGCCGTGCCGCTGGGCCTGAAAGCGCCCGCGACGAACGAAATCGTGCTGCCTCCCATCCCACCCGGCCGGATGAACGCGCTCGCCTCATCGAGCGGCATCGTCGCGACGTTGGCGCAGAACGACGGCCAGACGTTGTTGCGACGGAGATAGCTCTCGACGTTGGAGACGTAGAACGCGGTCACGGTCGCCCCGTGATCTCTGATGTATTTCCCGACGCCGCGGAGCGCCTTCGGACCGGCAAAGTCGCCGACCACGGGCACGATCAGATTTCGGCGCTCGAGCGACTTCACCGTCGCGAATGTTTCTTCGGAGGCCAGGTAGCTTCGCTCCTGCCCGGTCGCCGTATCGACACTCACCATCAGGTCGGCGTACGTCACGCCGCTGGCGATGTTGGCGCTGTTCGTGCTCGAGCTCGAGCTGTAAGTGATTCGCGGGCCGTACCAGTAGAACGAGTAGTAGACGTACGCGATGCCGTCGCGGTCCTGGGTCGTGAGCGGCCAGCCGTGCGTCGTCGCCAGCACACGATAGATGTCGTCGAGGTTCTTCCTGTACGTCGGCTCGTCGCTCGTCTTGACGTTGGGGTCCCAGTACGCGTTCATCAGGTCCGCGGCCGTCGACTGGGCCGTCAGCCCCGCCGGCCGCGGCTTCGTGAACAGCCGTGAGACGAAGTCCGCGCGATCGGCCGACAGCTCGAACAACGCCTTGTACATGAGGTGCATGTGCAGGTTGCCGCGCCGGATGTCGGTGATGAACGCGATCTTCGGCCGCATGGCCGCGATGTAGGTGAGGTTCTGCTCGGGCCCGACGCCGAGGTACACGCCGCCTGGCTTCACGCGCTGTGACAGCGCCGCAGCCACCGTCGAGAGCGTGCGCTCGTTCGACACCAGGTTGTCCGACTGAAAGTACCCGTTAGGCTCGGAGAGCTGCTCGGTCAGGTTCCAGAACTCACGGTCTGGAATCGACTCGGGCAGCGTATCGGTGACCGCGCCGACGCGTGACGCGCACAGGAGCAACGCGATGAGGCTGACCCACGCGGCCAGCCGTGGGCCGATGACGCGAGGATGCATGGGGCAGAGCCTAACAGACCGATCGCGTGCGGTCCGCGACCAAGTACGACGATCGACAGCAGTACCCGCAATTCGAACTCGGGCTTGCCGCAACAATGGCCGGATTCGCCCGTGCGTGCGAGGAGGCCGGCTGCCGGTGAAGTTGGCAAGCCCTTTGCCCCATCCGTAGGGCGCTAGCGCTTTCACAATGGCAGCTGGAATTCCCGCCAGCGGCGGCCGTAAGGTCGCCTCCGTCGATTCGCTCATCGAGGCACTCGTGCCTCCGAAACCGAGCACGCCTGCGCCGACTCCCTTCTCATCCGGTTCATCCGGTCCGAAACGCCGCTCCCGTCTTCGTCTTCGTCCCGTCGAACACCCCATGGGCGTGTGGATGATCCGCGGGTGCGTGGCGCTCGGCGTGCTGCTCGGCGCCGTGATGCCGGCCTGGCCGTACGGGCACGCCTGCGGCTGGGGACTTATCTTCTATGCGATGTCCGTCGGGGTGCTGGTCAGTGCCGGCGTCTGGGGACTGATCATCACGTGGACGAGCCGCCTCTCGCTCGCGCACACGATCGCGCTCGGCACGCTGCTGTGGGGACTCGCACTCTCCGCGCAGATCGTCCTGCCGCGCGTGGGCTACGCCGCCAGTCAGGCGACGTGGACGTGTGTGCGGTAGGAGCGAGCAGGCTAGAATGCGGGCAGAGCCGATTTCATGCGCTCTGCTGCGATCCCGAACGATACGACTATCGAGGCCCATCGCGTCCAACGCGACATTTACGCGAAGATGGGCGGCACTGCGCGCGTCGCCATCGCTTTTGAGCTGAGCGAAGCGGTCAAGCAGCTGGCGTGCGCCGGCATCCGTCACCGGCATCCGGACTACTCCGACGAGCAGGTATTTCAGGCCTGGGCGCGGCTGAAGCTCGGCGATGCGCTGACCCGCGCGGTGTGGCCGCATCGTGAGCTGGTAGATCCGTGACGGTCGAGGAAGAAGTGCTCGCGCGGGTCGTCCAGATGCTCGAGGCTCTGGCTGTCCCCTACATGGTGACTGGCTCGATCGCCGCGGCCTACCATGGTCGTCCGCGGGCGACCCACGACGCGAATGTCGTCATCGATCGCACCGCGACGCAACTGGACGCGCTCCTTCGTGACCTCGTCACGGCCGGGTTCTACGTCGATGCGGACAGAGCCCGTGAGGCCCTGCGGCATCGCCGGCAGTTCAACGCGATCGAAATGGCGCGAGCCACAAAGGTGGACTTGATCGTGCGAAAGGCGCGCCCGTTCAGCGTGGAAGAGTTCGGCCGGCGTCAGCGCATCGACCTCCCCTTCGCAAAAGCTGTATCGGCGGTCACGCCCGAGGACTCGGTGCTGTCGAAGCTCGAATGGGCCCGTGACAGCGGGGATTCCGCACGGCAACTTCGAGATGCCGCGGGGGTTGTCGAGCTCAATCCAACGCTCGATCGCGAGTACGTCGGCCGCTGGGCCGAACAGTTGGGCGTCACCGACCTGTGGGAACGGATCGCCTCGGCCTAGCTCTTGTCGAACACCTGCACGTTGTTCACCTTCTGACCCTGCGCGTTCGTGCCCGTGCTCGTCACCGTCATGGTCTTGCCGTCGGCCGACACGGTTCGCGTGTTGACCATCGTGACCTTGCCTCCCTTCTTGAACGTCGTCTCGACCGACCGCGCGTTGATCCGCTTCGCGGAGATCGTGTCGGCGTCGGGATTGCCGTCGAGCGGATAATTCTGGCCGTCCAGCTTCGCCAGGTATGACCAGGTGCTCGTCGTCCCGTCGGCCGCGACCATGTCGAGAGTCAACCTCGCCGCATCGGCGGCCGACACGAAGGTCGCCGTCATGCTCTTCGGCGCGGGACCAGGATCGAACTTGGACTTCGCCGTGTTGAGCTTCCACGTGCCTTCGAACGCGTCGGGTGGCGGGATGGTCTGGGCCAGTACCGAGATGCCGCACCCGACCGCGAGCGCGACCGTGAAACCGAGTGCCCGTTGAATGCTGATGGTTCTCTGCATGGGTCGATCGTAGCAGCTATCATGAGTTGCGCCGCCAGCGCCGACGGATCCCTTTCATGAGAGCTTCCACCTCCGCCGCGCTCACGATCTGCGCGCTGGCCGCTGGCGTCGCCGTTCTCGGTGCACGGCAAACTCCGCAGCAGACCCCGCCGGTGTTCCGCAGCGGCATTGAGGTCGTCCAGCTCGACGTCTCCGTGATCGACAAGCGCCGCGCCCCCGTGCGCGGCCTGACCGCGGACAACTTCACGGTGCTCGAGAACGGCAAGCCCCAACGCATCGTCGCGGTCTCGGAAGTGACGATGGACGACAGTGTGAAGACGCGCCCGGTGTGGGCGCGCGCCGCGCCGCCGGACGTCGCGTCCAACGACGTCGGCGACAAGCGCATCTTCGCGATCGTGATTGAAGGTGGCGGCAGCGTCGCGCCGGACGTGATTCGCGGCGTCCTCGATCGTCTCGTGCCGGGTGACGTGGTCGCTGTGATCGGCGCCGGGTGCTACGTGCCCTTCACCGAAGATCTCGAAAAGCTGCACACGTGCCTGGACGCCATGCGGCGCGGCGGCCCGAGACCGCGGGCCGTCGTGCCACCGCCGTCGACCCGGGCCGCGCAGGAGGTTCCGCACCACATTCTCCGCGACGTGGCCGAGTATCTGGCGGCCGCGCCACAACGGCGCAAGGCCATCCTCTATATCGGGTCGGGATTCTTTATGCCCATGGGAGGCCGGGCGTCAGCGGCCCAGGAACGGCAGCGGCGCGACTATCAAGAGACGCTGTGGTTCGCGCACCTGGCGAACGTCAACATCTACACGTTCCGGCCCGGCTTCAACATCAGGATGACCAGTCGCGGCGGCACATCGACGTCGTACGGCGGCATCCTCGAATCGTTGGCCGAAGAAACCGGCGGGATCATGATCGACTACTCGAAGCTCGATGCGGGGCTCGATCAGGTCTTTCTCGAGAACGGCTCGTACTACCTCGTCGGCTACCAGACGTCGAACCCGCAACTGGACGGCAAGTTCCGGCGGCTCTCGGTGAAAGTGAATCGGCCCGACATGACGATCCGCACGCGTCAGGGCTGGTACCGCACGAAACCCGAACGTACCGACGGGACCGCAGCGGCCGCTGTGCCGTCGCAGACCCTGACGGGCCGGCTCAGGGATTGGATGCCGAGTCTGGACGTCGCGTTCTCCGCCGCGGTGATGCCGTTCGCGCAGCCCGGCAGCGCGGCTGCGGCCGTCGCGATCGTCACGGGCCTCGCCGAGCCCGTGACGTTCGGCGTGACGCGCGTGGTGCAGCGGATGGACGTGCGCGTGCTCACGTACAACGACACGGGCGCGCTCGTGCTCGACACCACCCGGCGCGTGAACCTCGACGTCGCAGCGTCGGCCGAAAGCAAAGTCCGGTACGACGTGCTCCAGCAGGTCGCGCTGCCGCCCGGCCGCTACAGCTTCCGCATCGTCGCGCACAACGCCGACACCGACAAGGTCGGCAGCATCGAGTTCGAGGTCCCGGTGCCGGACTTCGCGCGGCAGGCCATCTCGCTCTCGGGCGTGGCGATCGCCAGCGCTTCAGCCGAGCCGATGGCGTCGGTGGGCAGTCTGGCCGACGTCGTGCCGATCGTGCCGACATCCATCCGCAAGTTTCTCAACAGCGACCGTGTCACGGCCTTCGCGCGGGTGTACCAAGGCGGCGACGATCTGCCGAGCGAGGCGCGGATCGACGTGAAGATTCTCGATGCCGAAGGCAACGAGGTGCACTCGACGACCGAGACGTTTGCACCCGAGCGATTCAACGGGTTGCAGGGCGTCGACTATCGCGTCGAGCTGCCGTTGCAGAAGCTCACCGCCGGCGCGTATCTGCTCAGCCTGCAGGCCACGCGCGGCACGCGGCGCACGCCGCCGCGCGATGTCAGATTCATCGTGCGGTGAAGTGGGGTCAGACCGGGGTCAGACCCCACCACTCAGCGGAGGGTGACGATGAGCGAGCCGCCGGCGTGACGCGCGGGATCGATGCCGTTGGCGCGCGCGACCGGCAGGCCGGGCTGGCGCGGCGTGACGACGACGTCCACGCGGCCGGTTGACGGCAGTCCAAAGTGGACGGGCATGTCGTTCTGGGTGTTGTAGCCGGATCCGGAATCGACGAGCCGGCACCCGAGGCGCTGCGACGTGCCGGCCGCGAAGACGCAGACTTCCGCGCCCGCGAAGCGGGCGCGCCCCCGCACGTCCTGCACGCGCACCTGCAGCGACCGCCGCGCATCTGCCGCAGCCAGCATGTTGCGCAGGATCGAGTGCATCCCGTCGGCGCGCGAGCCCGTCAGCGCGAGGTCCAGATCGCCGTCGCGATCGACGTCCGCCCAGTGCACGCCGTGATCGGCCTGAAGCGACTTGATGTTCTCGGGCGTGACGTCCTCGAATCGCCCGCCCGATTGGCGGAAGAGATAATCGCGATAGCTCGTGCCGCCGGTGACGGTGCCGTTGACATAAAGATCGACCCGGCCGTCGTGATCGATGTCCGCGAATGCGCACGCGTCGTAGCGCCCGTCGATTGCGATGCCCCACGCGGCCGACACGTCCTCGAAGCGCCCGCGGCCGCGATTGAGGAACAGGCCGTTCGGTCCGTAGTTCGCCATGAACAGATCCACGTGACCGTCGTTGTCCACGTCGGCCGCGCAAGGACGCACGGTGCCATTCGTCGCCTCTCGCGGCGCGCGGCCACCCCACTGCAGCCCGGCGGCCTCGGCGACGTCGGTGAACCGGCCGGCGTCGTTCTTGAACAACCCGTTCGCGTCGCCGTCCATGTTGGCCACGTACAGATCGAGATCGCCGTCCTCGTCGTAGTCGAACCAGACCGCGCCGACCGACTTGCGCGCATCGGCGAGCCCGAGCGCGCCCGCGACGTCGGTGAACTTGCCGGCGTCCTGCCGAAACAGCGCGTTCGCACGATCGCGAAACGCGACGAACAGGTCGACGTCCCCGTCGCCCTCCACATCGATCCACGCCATCTGTCGCACGGCACCGCCCGTCGTCTCGAGGCCGGATTCCGCAGTGACGTCCGAGAACGAACCGCGGGCGTTGCGGAATAACTTCAGAACGGATCCGGTCCCTGGCGCCGCCGCCGGCGCGAATCCGACGGCCAGATCCGGATCGCCGTCAGCGTCGGGATCGCCCCAGGCCGCCGCGCGCGTCGCGCGGGCCTCGCCCAGGCCCGCGGCCGGTGCGACGTCCACGAACGTGCCCGCGTCGTTGCGATAAAGGCGATTCGCCGTGCCGCTGAATCCCACGTAAACGTCGAGGTCGCCGTCACCTTCGATGTCGGCGAATGCGTTGACGAGGTTGGCGCCCGCGGCGAACAGCTCGGGCTGAATCGGCTCGAACCGCGGCGTCTGAAAGACCACAACGGCAACGGCAACGCCGGCCACGGCTCGGATCAAGGGCATGACACGCCGATTAGACACCAAGAGCGTTCGTGCAGGCCCTACGTACAGCTCGTCGGGTTATCACCCGATAACGCGTTGACAGGCCGGAATTCATCGGCGACCATCACATCTCACATCATGACCAGAGCCACTCTTCTCCTCTCCGGAGCACTGCTGGTTTCCGTGGTCGCGGTCCACGCGAACCGCACGGATTCGCCGGCCGCGCCGCTGACCACCAGCGTGTCGTCGTTCGACGAGCTGGCGAAGCAGGCGTATCGCGTGCTCAAGGCCAACTGCTTCGAGTGCCACGGCGCGCTGAAGCGCGGCGGCCTCGACATGCGCACGCCGCAATCGCTCGCCGCTGGCAGCACACGCGGCAAGGTGATCGTCGCGCACGATCCCGACAAGAGCCTGCTGTATCGCCACGCGACGTACGAGAACGAGGTCAAGATGCCGCCGCCGCCGCGCGGCAGAATTCCCGAGTCGGACCTCGAGACGCTCCGGCAGTGGATCGAAGCCGGCGGCTCGCTCGAAGGTGTCGACGAGGCCGCGGGCGCCGCTAGAGACGCGGAGGAGCTGAAGAAATTCGAAGACCGGCCCATCAAGCCGGAAGAACGCGAGTACTGGGCGTTCAAGGCGCCCGTGCGCGCGACGCTTCCCGCCCTCACGACTCGCGGCTGGGCCGGGACCACGCTGAATCCGATTGACGCGTTTCTGGTGGCGACGATGGAGAAGCGCGGCTTGAGGCCGTCCGCCGCCGCCGATCGGCGCACGCTGATCCGCCGCGCGTCGCTCGACGTCACCGGGCTGCCGCCGACGCCGGAAGAAGTCGAAGCGTTCGTGAACGACACATCGCCGCAGGCGTGGGACACCGTCGTCGATCGGCTTCTCGCCTCGCCGCACTACGGCGAGCGCTGGGCCCGGCATTGGATGGACCTCGTGCGCTACGCGGACTCGGCCGGCTTCGAGTTCGACAACGACCGCACGCAGATGTACCGCTACCGCGACTACCTCGTGCAGGCCTTCAACACCGACAAGCCGTACGACCTCTTTGTCAAGGAGCAGCTCGCCGGCGACGAGTACGCGCCGGACTCTACCGAGGCGATGATCGCGACCGGGTTCCTGCGACTCGGGCCGTCGGGCGGCGGCAATCGCCAGGATGCCCTCGACGATCTGTTGAGCACGACGTCGCTCACGTTCATGGGGCTGACGGTCGGCTGCGCGCGGTGCCACAACCACAAGTTCGATCCGATTCCACAGAAGGACTACTACCGGCTGCAGTCGGTTTTCTTCTCGACCCGTGACGTCGAGTACCCGCTCGTCACGGCGGCCGACGTGGAAGCGAACCGGCGCGACGCGCAACGGGTCGACGCGCTCGCGCGGCCGCTGCGCGAAACGAAGCGCCAGCTCGAGGCGCCGTATCTACAGCAGATTCTCGACCGCGAGATCGCGAAGCTGCCCGAGTACATGCAGCTCGCGTGGAAGACGCCGGCCGACAAACGCACCGACGGCCAGAAGCTGAACGTCATCCAGATCGAGAAGACGATCACGAACGACTCGCTGCGCGCGCTCGTCACCGAGCTTGACATCGTCGTGCTCATGTCGGCGGACGTGAAGGCCAGGCACGAGACGGTCAAGGCGCAGATCGCCGAGATCGACAAGCAGCGGCCGCGGCCGTTCCCGACGGCGCTCGCGATCGGCGAGCGCGGGCGCGTCGCGCAGCCGTCGTTCTTCCTGCACCGCGGCAGTCAAGATGCGCCGGGCTCGCAGGTCACACCCGGCGTGCTGTCGGTGGTGAGCACGACCGACTGGACGTTCCCCGAGCCGCCGCCGAATGCGACGTCCTCCTGGCGCCGGCGTGGCCTGGCCGAGTGGCTCACGTTCAAAGACAATCCGCTCACCGCGCGCGTGATGGTCAACCGGATGTGGCAGCACCACTTCGGCGAGGGCATCGCGCGGACGCCCGGCAATTTCGGCAAGATGGGCGACGCGCCGTCGCACCCGGAGCTGATCGACTGGCTGGCGCTCGAGTTCATCGACCGCGGCTGGAGCATGAAGGCGATGCACCGCCTGATGCTGACGTCGCGCGCGTATCAGATGGCGAGCATCGACATTCCCGCGAACGTCACGATCGACCCGGAGAACCGGATGTTCTGGCGCGCGCCTCGCGCGCGGCTCGAAGCCGAGATCATCCGAGACCAGATGATGGCGGTCTCCGGCGCGCTCAATCGGACGCTCGGCGGGCCATCGATCTTTCCCTACATCGATCCCGACCTCTTCGAAGAAAGCTCGAAGCGCACGTGGCGCGGCCTGCCGGACACCGACCCGGCCACCTGGCGCCGCAGCATCTACGTGTTCCTCAAGCGCAGCATCCGCTATCCGATGTTCGAGACCTTCGATCAGCCGAACCTCGTCAACTCGGCCGACCGCCGCAATCGCACGACGATTGCACCGCAGGCGCTGGTGCTGATGAACAACGGCATGGTGCTGACGCAGGCGAAGATCTTCGCCGAGCGCGTCGTGAAAGAGGCCGGTACCGACGTCGCGAAGCAGGTGGATCGCGCGTTCCGCCTGGCGCTCGCGCGGCCGCCCGACAGCGTCGAGCGACGCCGCGCGATCGAGTTCGTGCAGCGCGGCAAGACGGGGCTCGCGGAGCTCTGTCACGCGCTGTTCAACCTCAACGAGTTCGTGTACCGGCAGTGACTTGGGGTCAGGTCTTGCTTTTTAGCGTGGCGACAACTCCGGTTGACGCGACGCTAAAAAGCAAGACCTGACCCCAACCGCGAAGGATGACCATGTCTCACCACCACGACGGCTGCGGGACGTTCGAGAAGCTCCTCTATTCGCGCCGCGAACTGCTCGGCCGGCTCGGCGGCGGCATCGCGGGCCTCGCGTTCGCCGATCTGCTCGGGCGGCAGGGCCTGCTCTCGGATGCGCTCTCCGCGCAGGCCGCGTCGCAGGGCCCGGGCAATCTGCTCCAGCCCAAGCCGCAGCACTTCGCCGCCAAGGCCAAAGCTGTCATCTCCGTCTTCTGCTACGGCGGCGTGAGCCAGATCGACACGTTCGATCCCAAGCCCGATCTCCTCAAGTGGCAGGGCGAGACGATGAAGGGCGTCGGGCCGGTGCGGACGGTGATGGGCAATCCGGGCGGGCTCATGCCGTCGCCATGGAGTTTCAAGAAGTACGGCCAGTCCGGGATGGACGTCTCGGAGCTCTTCCCGCACATCGCGCAGCAGGTGGACGACATCGCGTTCATCCGGTCGATGTACGCGACGAGCCCGGCGCACGGGCCCGCCCTGTTCCAGATGAACACGGGCAGCATCCTCGCCGGCCATCCGAGCGTCGGCAGCTGGATCACGTACGGCCTCGGCAGCGCGAACGAGAACCTGCCCGGCTTCATCGTCTTCACCGACTACCGCGGCGGTCCGATCAACGGACCACCGAACTGGAGCAACGGCTTTCTGCCGGCGGCGTACCAGGGCACGCAGTTCCGCGACAAGGGCACGCCGATCGTCGATCTCAAGCCGTCGGCCGAGCGGACGCCGGATCAGCAGAAGGAGTGGCTGCGCCTCGTCCACGATCTGAACGAGAAGCACGCGGACAACAACCCGCTCGACACCGAGCTCTCTGCGCGCGTGCAGTCGTACGAGCTGGCGTATCGCATGCAGACGCACGCGCCGGACGCGATTGACATCAGCAAGGAAACCGACGCGACGAAGAAGCTCTACGGCGTCGACGAGAAGCCGACCGATTATTTCGGCCGTCAAATGTTGATGGCACGCCGTCTCGTCGAACGCGGCGTCCGCTACGTGCAGGTCTTCTCGGGCGGCGGCAACTTCGACCCGAGCTGGGACGCGCACTGGAATCTCAAGGCCAACCACGGCCTCCACTGCGCCGAGACCGACAAGCCACTCGCGGGGCTCATCAACGATCTCAAGAGCCGCGGCATGTTCGACTCGACGCTCATCGTCTGGCACGGCGAGTTCGGCCGGCTGCCGATCTCGGAACGCCTCGACGGCCGCGATCACAATAACAAGGGCTTCACGGTCTGGCTCGCCGGCGGCGGCGTCAAAGGCGGGACCTGCGTCGGATCAACGGATCAGTACGGCTACGCGGCCGCGGAGAATCCGAAGTCCGTGTACGAGCTGCACGCGACCATCCTGCACTTGATGGGACTCGACCACCAGAACCTCACCTACCGGTTCAACGGGCGGGACATGAGACTCACGGATGTCCATGGACGGATCATCAAGGAGATAGTGGCGTAGAGTCCGAAGAGTCCGAAGAGTCCGAAGAGTCCGAGGAGTCCGAAGGGTTCTAGGCGTCCTGCCAGTCGTTACGGTCCGACGCAGCATGAATACTCAAGTCATCGGTGAGTCTCATGGGCCTGGCGTTCTGGGGAGCATCGCGCACGCCCTGGAGATTCACAGCCAGCGCCAACGCGCTCGTGCCCACTCTTCGGACTCCTCGGACCCTATCCCCCTATCGCCTTCGCCCCGGCGATCGCGCACTGCGCGTCCTGCTGACCCGTCACGCCGCTCACGCCAATCGCGCCGATGATCTGGCCGCCGACGATGATCGGCACGCCGCCTTCGAGTGGCATGACGCCGTCGATCGCGAGGAGCGGTGTGCGGCCGTTCTTGTGTATTTCCTCCTCCATGCCCTTCGTCTCGCCTTGGAAGTACACGGCCGTCTTCGCCTTGCGGATCGCAATGTCGGCCACGCCTAGCTTGGCGCCGTCGATTCGGTTGAACACCACGAGATGCCCGCCGTCGTCGACGACCGCGATGGCGACGTTCCAGTTGTTCTTCTTCGCCTCCGCTTCGGCCGCCGCGGCGGCCTTGCGCGCGGCCTCGAGCGTGAGCGTCCGGCGCATCGGCAGTTGCTGCGCGTCGATGCCGGCCGTGAACGTCAGGGCCAGGAATCCTACGGCGAGGCACGCTCTGCACATCAGTTTCGAGATCATCACTTCGCCCTCATTGGCACAGCACGATGCCGCGGCGATGCTAGCACGCGCGCTGGAAGATACACACCCGCCAGGCCGTTGACGATCGGCTCGATGTCGACGTCGTCCAGATTCATGAGGACGATCACCGTCAGACCCTCGTCCAAGAATCGCGCGATGTCGGAGCGAAATCCCGGCATTCCGCCCGAGTGATGCACGAGGCGATGGCCTTTGACGCGCGTGAACATCCAGCCGAAGCCGTAGTTGTACGTCGTGCCGTCATTGAGCGTGACGGGCGTCCACATCTGTCGCCGCGTGGATTCGGTGAGGATGTCGTTGGTGTAGAGCGCCGCGTCCCACTTCGCCAGGTCGAGCACCGTGGACAGGAACGCGCCGCTCGGACGGATCGCCGGCCAGAATGGCGCATCGCGATGCGCGTTGTTGTCCACGTAGCCCTGCGCCATGTTCGGCACTTTCTCACTCGTGATCGACACGGTCGTTCGCGTCGCACGCATGCCGGCCGGCATGAAGACCCTGTCCCTGAGGTACTCGCTCCACGGCCGTCCCGACACCGTGCGGATGATCTCGGCGAGCGCGAAGTAACCAGTGTTGGAGTATTCCCATTTCTCGCCCGGCGCGAACCGCAGCGGCAGCGGGTACGCGGTCTTGATGACGGCCGCATCCGGCTGAACCTTGGACGGATCGAATCCGGGCGCTTCGCGAACGAGGCCGGACGTGTGCGTGAGCAGGTGCCGAATCGTGATTCGGCTCCACGTTGCCGGCGTCCCTTCCAGGTACTTGCTGACGAGATCGTCGACGCCGAGCCGGCCATCCTGCGCGAGCAGCATGACGCCCGCGGCGATGAACTGCTTGCTGGCCGAGGCGATCTTGTAGACCGTCTCCGGCGTGGCTGCGATCTTGAGCTTGGTACTCGCCCAGCCGTAACCCGCGGACTTCACGACCTGGCCGTTCTTGAGCACGACCAGTGACAGGCCGGGAATCTTCTGCCGCTGCATCTCGGCCTTGATGAATTCATCCGCTCGATCGGCCTGGGCAGCGACCGTCGCCGCGAGCGACAGGAGAACAACCGAGAGCGAGAGACGGCGACCCGTGTTCATGGCTACCTCATCACGCCGACCCTCACGCCCGACGGCCGGTCGACCGTCCGGTACACCCGCTGCGTCGCCTTCTTGAAATCTGCCGGCTTCGCCTTATAGATGTCCACGAACGTCTGCGGGTTGCGATCGATCACCGGAAACCACGTGCTTTGCACCTGGACCATGATGCGGTGCCCCTTCAGGAACCGGTGGAATCGATCCCGGAGATCGAACTCGTACTTCTCGGCGCGATTCGGCGTCAGCGCCTCAGGCGCCATGAACGAGCGACGATACTTCGCGCGAAAGACTTCGCCGGCCAGCAGCATCTGAAAATCGCCCATCCGAATTCCACGAGGATTCGGTTGGTTGTCGGGCGCGTTGCCGGGATAGACGTCGATGAGCTTGACGATCCAGTCGGAATCCGTGCCGGATGTGGACGCGAAGATCGACGCGAAGATCGGTCCGGCAATGACGACGTCCTCGGTGAGCGGATCGGTGCGATAGACGAGCACGTCCGGGCGCGCGGCCGCGAAGCGCTGATCCTCCACCATCCACAGATGTCCCTGCGTCGTGCGCGACTCCACGCTCCACGGCACGGGCTTCGCGGGATCGGAGATGTACTCGTCGAAGCCGGGATCGGAGCCCTGCGTCGACGCCGCCGCCGGCGGCGTGAACGAGAGCCTGCCGTCCGGGTGGAAGTACAACGTCCGCGGCTCCGTCGTCTTCGGCGGCCAGGCGTCGAACGTCTTCCACGCGTTGCCGCCGGTCTCGAAGACGATCGCTTCGGCCGTGGAGGCCGGGTCGGCAGACCTGAAGGTCTGCCCTACGCCTGAATCCTTCAGGTGCTGCTTGAAGAACGGCAGCTCGATCTGACTCCGGTAGTGCTCACCGGTGGTGGACCCGAAGCGGATGTCGCCCAGCGCGTCGCCCGGCATCGACGCCCAGCCGCCGTGCAGCCACGGACCGATCACGATTCGATTCTGGTTCGTGGGCGTCGAGCGCTCGACGGCGCGGTACGTCTCGAGCGGTCCGTAGAAGTCCTCGGCGTCGAACCACCCGCCGACGTTGAGCACGGCATGCGTGACGTTCTTCGCGTGCTTCAGCGGATTCTGCCGCTGCCAGTACTCGTCGTAGTTCGGGTGGTCCATGTACTCGTTCCACGTCGGCACGGTGTAGTTGAAGTACTTCTCGTTGATGTTCGCGACCGGCCCGGCGTCGAGGAAGAAGCGGTAACCGTCCGGTGTGCCGTAGTCGAATCCGCCCCCGCGCGTCTCGCTCACGCCCGCGCGCGGCCGCGCGTTGCCGGCGAGCCAGCTGAACGTGTACATCAGCCGGAACGCGCCGTTGTGATGGAAGTCGTCACCGAGGAACATGTCGATCGCCGGCGCTTGCGGCGATGACGCCTTGAGCGCGGGATGGGCGTCGATCATGCCCCACACGGTCTGCGAGCCTGGATACGAGATGCCCCACTGCCCCACGCGCCCGTTGTTGTTGGGGATGTTCTTCACGAGCCAGTCGATCGTGTCGTAGGTGTCCGTGCTCTCGTCCGTCGCGCGCGGGCCTTTCGGTTGCGGGACGAGCGGCCGCATCACGACGAACTCGCCCTCGGACCGAAACTTTCCGCGCACGTCCTGATACACGAAGATGAACTTCTCTGCGGCGAACGCCGCTGACGGCCCGAGCGACCCGCGGAAGTTCTCCGGCCCGTACGGCGGCGACCCGTACGGCGTCCGGTGCAGCATGAACGGATAGGTCGTCGCGCTGTCCTTCGGCGTGTAGACGATCGTGAACAGCTTCACGCCATCCCGCATCGCGATCAGGTGCTCGGCCTTCGTGTACGTCGCGCGGATGTCCGGCGCGCCCTGGGCGCGAAGGTCCGTGACCGGAGCGCGTACGAACAGCGCGAGCCCGACGACGACGGCCGGCAGCAGGACTTTGGATCTCATGCCGCGGCATTCTAGCGCGGCCGGCATCGAGCGGCGACGCCAGGATTTGACACCTTCCCCGCCGTCGGCAAGTATCCGTCCGCCATCGTGTCGGTTCACGCCGCCGGAGTCCTCGGCCTCATCGTCATCTTCATCATCGGCACGTGGCGGCCGGTGAACCTCGGTGCGCTGGCGCTCGTGGCGACCTATGTCGTCGGCGCGTTCGTCGTCCACGAGGACGCACGGGCGATGTTCACGGGCTTCCCCGTCGACCTGCTCGTGCTGCTCGTGGGCGTGACGTATCTCTTCGGCGTCGCGACCGTGAACGGTACGGTCGAGCGCATTGTCACCGGCGCGGCGCACCTGGTGCAGGGACGCCGCGCGCTGATTCCGTGGATCGCGTTCGTCGTGGCCTCGCTGCCGGCGATGGCCGGCGCGCTCGGATCGGCCGGCGTGGCCATGCTGGCGCCATTGTCGATGCGGCTCGCGGAGCGATATGGCATCGACCGCCGGATGATCGGCCTGATGGTGGTGCACGGCGCGGCGGCCGGGAATTTTTCGCCCCTCAACGTGCTCAGCAGCATCGTGGTACAGGCCGTCGAGAAGGGCGGCCTCACGATGTCCGCGTCGGCGCTCTTCCTGGCGAACCTCGCGTACAACCTCGTGCTCGCGGTCATCATCTTCCTCGTGTATGGCGGCCTGCGGAGCACGCGCGCGGCCGGCGCGGCAAAGTTCGCCGAGGAGCCGTCCGCCACCGCGACCTCCGAGGCGGTCGCGACGGGCCGCTTCACCACCGAGCAGATCGCGACGCTCGCGGCGCTCGCCGGCGTCGCGGTCGCCGCATTCGTCTACCAGCACAACATCGGGTTCATGGCCCTCGGCGCTGCCGTGCTCTTGCACTTGCTGTTTCCCGCGCGAAGCGCGGGCGCCGAGCAGCGCATCGCCTGGAACGTCGTGTTGCTGGTCTGCGGCATCGTGACGTACGTCGCGGCGCTGCAGCGCTACGGCACCGTGACGGCCGTGGGCGCGGCGATCGCGAACCTCGGGAGCGCGTCGATGACCGGGCTGTTGATCTGCGCGGTGGCCGCCGTCACCTCGGCGTTCGCGTCGAGCGCCGGCATCCTCGGCGCGATGATTCCCCTGGCGCTTCCGCTCATGGCGCAAGGAGAGATCGGCACCACGGCGCTGGCCATCGCCGTCGCGCTCTCGGCGACCGTCGTCGACGCCACGCCGTTCTCGACCGTCGGCGCGCTCGCGGTGGCCAACGCCGACCGCGAGGAACAAGCGCTGGTCTATCGCGGGATGCTGCGCTGGGGCGCGGTGATGGTGCTCACGGCGCCCATCGTCACGTGGCTGCTGTTTATCTTGCCGGGGTGGTAGGGACGCTCATCACGCGGAGACGCGGAGGAAACTCACGCGGAGGCGCGGAGAGAACATTCATCGTGGCGAATCGTACCGAGGCCGTCAGGCGATCGGGTCTTTGAGCGTGGCGTCGCCGGCGGGCAGGCCCGCCGGCGGCTCTGCCGCCTGGGCGACGCCACGCTCGCTCAAGCACTTCTCCGCGTCTCCGCGTGAAGCCCTCCGCGTCTCCGCGTGAGGTTCTGCTCAGCGTGATCCGCCTTGAGCCTTCGTGGACGCGGCTTGCAGCGCTGCCTGCCCTCCCACGACCGGCAGCGAGACCGAGCTCTCGCTCGTGTGCACGGTCAGCCGCGTGCCGGGCGGCGGCCGGAGCGTGAACAGTCGATCGCTCGAGAGCAGTACGAGGCCGATGCGCGACCCGGCCGGAAAGATGTAGTCGTGCGGCTGCAGCTCGAACTGCATCGAGTACACCGTGCCCGGCACGACCGGCGTCGTCTTCGAGATCGACTCGCGATTCTGCGGGTCCGCCCAGCCGCGCGTGATGATCGTCGGCGCACCGGTCGCCTTGTAGTCCACGAGCATCGCGCTCACGACGGCGGCGGGCTTGTCGATTGCCAATCGCAGCGAGACCGACGGAATGCCGCTGATGTGCACGGGCGCGGTGAGCGGCGCGGTCTGATAGACGAGGCGATTCGGCGACGTCGCTGCCGCGATCAGCGCGTTGGCGTCGATGGACGAGTCGTCGACGATGAGCTCGGTGAGCGCGGCGCCGGGTTTCGCGACGCCCAGCTCGCCGACGCCGTTCGCCGTGACGGGCTTGAAATACACCGTCGTCGCGCGCGCGCCCGGCACCGGCCACGTCGGATAGTCCACCCACGTGTTGTTCTCGCGCTCGATGACGGCCTTCGGTCCGTCCATCACGCCGTTCTTCTGGCCGAACAAGTACTCGCTCCAGAATCGATTCAGCGTGTCGCGCCACACGGCTTGCCGCGCCGAGTTGGCGCGATCGCCGTGCCCGCCCTGGTTCCACCAGATCTTCGATGGAATCTTGTGTGTCTGCAGCGCCGCCCAGAGACGCGCAGCGTGCCGCGGCTTCACGTTGAAGTCGTTCAGGCCGTGCGAGATGAGCACCGCCGCTTTGAACTTGCCAGCGTCCTTGACGTAGTTGCGCTCCTCCCAGAACGCGTTCCAGTCGCCGGTCTGGCGGTCCTTGTCGTACTCGATGCGCGCCCGCATGTACTTGCACGCCTCGGGAGACTTGCGGGAAAGGATGTTGTCGAAGAGCGTGTCCGCATCGGTGCCGATCATCGGGAATGAGTTGATGACGGTCCCGGACGACCGCCGGTGGTCGTAGTAGCTCGACACGCCGGCGATCGGGACGATGGCCTTGAGTCCCTCGACGCCGAGGCTGGCCGCGCCGATCGGCAGCGTGCCGACGTAGGACGTGCCGATCATCGCCGTCGCACCCGTCGTCCAGAACGCCTTCACCTCTTTGCCGTCGACGTCGAACGCGCGGCCTTTGCCGTTGAACCACTCGATCACCGCCTTCATCGCGAGGTTCTCTTCCATGCCGCCGATCGTCGGACATCCGGTCGAGTGGCCCGTGCCGAGCGAGTTGGCGTCCGCGAAGATGAATCCGCGCGGTAGAAAGTAGGTCGCGTAACCGCCGGAGTTGAGATCGCGGATCGGCGCGTCGTTCCCGAAGTACGGCCCGCCACCAATCGGCGGCGGTAGACCTGGCGCCGTCGGCGCCGGCGTGACGCCGGGAACGAACAGCGGCCCCGTGATGTCGTGTTGGGGGTACGGCATCGTGCCGCCCGAGTACGGGCTGGCGACGAGCACCACCGGCAGCTTGGTGCCGCGTTCGGTTGCATCCGGCCGCGAGACCTGCACGCGAATGCGATCGTTCACGCCATCGCGATCCGTGTCGAGGTTCGGCACCTCGACCCAGACGTTGTGCCGAATCACCGGCTGCCCGGCAAACACCGGTTGGGCCAGGCCGCCCTCGAATTGCGGCGCGGTGGCCGGCGCCGGCGGCGTTTGGAGTGCGATGACAGCAGCGAGAGTCAGAATGATGCGCATGGCTTGCGAGATACTTGGCCGTCGCAGGGCAAGATGCAAGTGCTCGCGTAGTGGATGGGGTCATAAGGGCGGTACTGGGTTCAAGGGTTCAAGGGTTCGGGAGGTTCAATGTCCGTTCGCAGCGCGTTTCTTCGACGCGTGGGGGTCACGGCGCTTACCGCCGTCATCGCACCCGCAATCTTGGCCGGGCAGTCGAACACGCCCGCGCGTCCAGCCGCCGGCCTCACCGACGATCCGCCGTCGCTCGCGTCGCTCGTGACGTTCGCGCGCACGGAAAGCGACCTCCGCGTCGCCGTGAACCGCTACCTGCTCGACAAGGCCGCCATCGAACGGCGCTACGAAGTGCCGTATTCGCCGGCCCGCCACGCGCGGCTGCGCACCTTCTTACAGGGTTGGCAGCGCCGGCTGACCGAGGCGGACTTCGGCGCACTCAACCCGGAAGGCAAGATCGACTTCGTCATGCTCCGCAACCGCGTGGAGTACGACCTCGAGATGCTCGCGCTCGCCGATCGGCGCGCGGCCGAGATGGCGCCGATGATTCCGTTCTTCGCCAAGCTTCGACAGCTTCAGGAAGATCGCTTCGATCGCAAGCGTGTCGATCCTCGCGCGGCCGCGACGACGTTGGATGGGCTGGCGAAGGAAGTCGGCGCGCTGGCGCAGTCGCTCGCGGCCGGAGCGCGAGCCGCCACCGCCGCCCCCACCAGCCCCGCACGCGTCGTCGCGTTGCGCGCCGCAACTCAGGTCGATGCGCTGCGCACCGTGCTCGCGGACTGGCACACGTTCTACAACGGCTACGACCCCGCGTTTTCCTGGTGGGCGCGCGAGCCATACGGGCGTCTCGACAAAGCGCTCGCGGCCTACGCGGACGGCCTCCGCGTTCACGTCGTCGGCGTCCGGCCGGGCGAACAGCCGCCGATCGTGGGCGATCCCGTGCTCGCCGAGGGACTCCGCGCCGATCTCGCTTTCGAGATGATTCCGTACACGCCCGAGGAGCTGATTGCGATCGGCAACCAGGAGCTCGCGTGGACGGAACAGCAGTTCAAGATCGTCGCGCGCGCGATGACCTTCGGTGACGACTGGAAGGCCGCGCTCGAGCACACGAAGAACCTCGCGCCGCCGCCCGGCGAAGCGCCATGGGCGATCTTCGACATCGCGAAGTACTCCGAGACGTTCGTCGAGGAGATGAACGCGATCACGATGCCGCCGCTCGCGCGCGAGGTGTGGCGGCTCGCGATGCAGACGCCCGAGCGTCAGCTCATCAACCCGTTCTTCACCGGCGGCGAGGTCACACGCGTGTCCTACCCCGTCGACACGATGACGCACGACGACAAGCTGATGAGCCTGCGCGGCAACACGCCGCCCTTCAACTTCGCGACCGTGCATCACGAGCTGGTGCCCGGCCATCACATGCAGGCCTTCTTGACGGATCGCTTCAACCCGCAGCGCGCCGCCCTTCAGCGCACGCCGTTCTGGCGCGAGGGCTGGGCGCTCTACTGGGAGCTCGTGCTGTGGGATCGCGGCTTCCCGCGGACGAACCCGGAAAAAATCGGGATGTTGTTCTGGCGCCGGCATCGCGCGGCGCGCATTGTGTTCTCGCTCAACTACCACCTCGGCCGGTGGACGCCGCAGCAGTGCGTGGACTTCCTCGTCGACCAGGTCGGGCACGAGCGCGCGAACGCGGAGGGCGAAGTCCGGCGGACCACCATCGACGCGCCGCTCTATCAGGCGGCGTATTTACTCGGCGGATTGCAGATTCGCGCGTTGTACCGCGAGCTGGTCGACTCCGGCCGCATGACCCCGACGGCCTTCCACGACGCGGTGCTCATCGGCGGGTACATGCCCATCGAGCTGGTACGCGCGCGGCTCACGGGTCAAACGCTCTCGCGCGACACCCGGACCTCGTGGCGATTCGCGGGGAATCCAGCCGGGCGGTAGCCGGGGCCTTCTGCCTCCATAAGCGTCACGCCGGATTTACGCGCCCGTCGGCGTGGGCTATGTTAGCCGGGCCTGCTTTACAGGATGGTCTACGTCCGCGTGACGCCACGCGGCCAGGAAGGGTCACATGCGCCGATCTCTGTGTCGACTGACGTTCGTTGCGCTCACCGTAGCCGGGCTCGTGAGCTCGAGCTCGATCGCCTTTGCCCAGGGCAGCACGAAGACGACGCTCTCTGGTTCGGTGTTGGATACGAGCGGCGGGGTGCTGCCAGGCGCCACCGTCGAGGTGAAGAACAAGCGGACCGGTGTGGTCACGGCGACCGTCACCAGCACCGCCGGCGCGTTCAACGTGCCCGCGCTCGACGCGGGTCTCTACGACGTCTCCGTCACGCTCAACGGCTTCAAGTCTTCGGTGCTTACGGACATCGAGCTCCTGAGCGGCACGCCGCGCGCGATCAAGGTCACGCTCGCCGTCGGTGGCATGACGGAATCCGTCGAAGTGAAAGGCGGCAGCCAGCTCATCCAGACGCAGGCCACCACCATTTCCTCGACCGTGCGCGTCGATCAGATCTCGAACCTGCCGCTCATCACGCGCAACGCCCTCAACTTCGTCGTGTTCCTCCCGGGCGTCGACACCGGATCGAACAACCATTCGCAGCGGTCGTCGACTGTGGCTGGGCTGCCGCAGAGCTCGCTGTCGATCACGGTGGACGGCGCGAACATCCAGGACAAATACACGCGGTCGACCGACGGCTTCTTCGCGAACATCCATCCAAAGCTCGATCTCATTGAAGAAGTCACCGTGTCGACGGCCACGGCCGGCGCCGACGCGTCGGGTCAGGGCGCCGTGCAGATCAAGTTCGCGACGCGATCGGGCACGAACCAGTTCGTCGGCAGTGCCTACGAGTACCACCGCAATCGGAACCTCAACACGAACTACTACTTCAACACGATCAATGGGCTGTCGAAGAACGTGTTGACGCTCAACCAGTGGGGCGGGCGCGAAGGCGGGCCTGTCGTCATCCCCGGGCTGTACAACGGCCGTAGCAAGGCGTTCTTCTTCTTCAACTTCGAGCAGCTCCGATTCCCACTGAGCAACACGCGCACGCGGTTGATTCTCAGTCCCGCCGCGCAGGCCGGCAATTTTCAGTACGCGGTGGCCGGCGGCTTCGCGAGCGTGAATCTCTTCACCGTCGCCCAGAACGCGGGACAGACGTCGACGGCCGATCCGACGATTACCGCCCTGCTCGCGAAGATTCGCGCCGGTACGACCCAGACCGGCATCGTCAACAACCGCACCGACCCAAACACGCAGGACTACCTGTGGCAGCCGGAATCGCTGCGCATCGACAACTCGCCGGGCGGACGGATCGACTACAACCTCGGCACGCGCCACCGGGTGAGCGTCAGCGCCAACTATCAGGGCCAGCGCCTGAACCCGAATCTGTTCGGTGGTGACGAGCCGAACTTCCCCGGACTCACGAACAAGGCCTCGCTCTACAGCGCGGTCAGCCGCACGTCGGCGTCGCTGCGCTCGACGCTCGGCTCCAACCTCGTGAACGAGGTCCGGTTCGGTTTCTCGAACGCGCCGGTCTGGTTCGCCGACGAAGTGGAGCTCTCGCAGTTCGACGATCAGGCGGGCTTCAACATCGGCTTCCCGCTTGGCCTGACGACCGCGACGACCAACGCGGGGCCCACCAGCCGAAACGGCAAGAGCCTGAACATCGACAACACGGTGAACTGGATCCGCGGCTCGCACTCGATGCAGATCGGCGGCTCGTTCTCGCGCGTGAACGGCTGGATGAAGAACCAGACGCTCGTCGCGGCGCTCACGCTCGGAGTGGACCAGACGAACGACCCGGCGAACGCCATGTTCACCAGCACGGCCGGGGGCAACTTCCCCGGCGCCGCCGCGGGTGACCTGACCAACGCGCGCGCGCTCTATGCGCTGCTCACGGGCCGTGTCACGCAAATCGGCAGCAGCGCGCGCCTCGACGGCCCGACCGGCCAGTACGTCTATCTGGGCGTCGGCCGCACCAGAGAGCATCAGGACGAGATCGGGTTGTTCATGCAGGACTCGTGGCGCCTCAAGCCGAACCTCACGCTCAACGCGGGCCTCCGGTGGCAAGTCGCGAAGCCGTTCCAGGCCGACGACAGCGTGTACTCGATGAACACGATGGCCGATCTCTGCGGCCCCTCTGGATTCGGCAGCGGTCCCGGCGGCCGCGACTGCAACATCTTCAATCCCGGCGTGTTCAACAGCGGCGGACGCGTCCCTCCGGTCTACGAGCTCTACCGGGCCGGCAATCCGGGCTACAACACCGAGTACGACAACTTCGCGCCGAACGTCGGCGTGGCGTGGCAGCCGAACGTGCAGAACGGCGTCTTGCGAAAGATCCTGGGCGACCCCGCGCAGGCCACCGTTCGCGCGAGCTACGGCGTGTCCTTCAACAGCGATGGGCTGTCGTTCTACACGGGTGTCTACAGCGGCAACCCGGGCAACGTGATCACGACGAACCGCACCTCGACGAGCACGCAGTTCCCGCTTGTCGGACCCGGCGAATCGTGGCCGGTGCTGTTGCGCGACCCGCAGCGGCTCGGCCCCTCACCGAACATCCCGGCCGGACCGGTGTATCCGATGACCGTCGGCTTCGACAACGGCGTGAGCCTCTTCCACCCGAACTACCAGACGCCGTTCTCGCGATCGTTCTCGGTCGGCCTGCAGCGCAGCATCACGCGGTTGATGGCCGTCGAAGTGCGGTACGTCGGCACGCGTCTCGTGGACGGCAGCGTCACGGAGAACTGGAACGAAGTCAACTGGACGAGCAACGGGTTCCTGGATGAGTTCAAGCTGGCGCAGGCGAACCTGAAGTCGCACATCGACGCCGGTTGCGGCACCACCGGCAACCCGGCATGTTCGTTCGGGTACCGAGGTCCTGGCACTAACACCAACCCGCTGCCGATCTACCTGGCCAACTTCACGGGACAGAACCAGAGCCAAGCGCTCGTTACAACGCACTACAGCACCAACACGAACTTCACCAACACGGGCCGGCTCGGGGAGCTCGCAAAACTCAATCCGAACCCGGGCGGCGCCGCGAACACGCTCTTCAGCAGCGCGGCCTTCCGCACGAACAGTGTCAACGCGGGGTACCCGAGCAATTTCTTCGTGATGAACCCGCTCGTCGCCGACGCGAACGTCCGAACCAACGGCAACCGCACGAAGTACGACTCGCTGCAGTTGACGCTGCGCCGCGCGCTCTCGTCAGGACTGGCCCTCGACGCCAACTACGTGTTCGCGAAGCGGTACGGGTCGAGGCTCGACACGCTCCGCCGGGATCGCGTCCTCGTGCGCTCCACCGACGCGGTGCCGCACGCGCTGAAGATGACCGTCATCTACGAGCTGCCGTTCGGCCAGGGCAAGGCGTTCGCCACCAACGTGAACCGGTGGGTCGACGGGGCGATCGGCGGCTGGTCGTTGAACCTGACGGGCCGCGTGCAAAGCGGCACGGTCTTGAACTTCGGCAACGTCCGGGTTGAAGGGATGACGCTCGATCAGCTTCAGGACGCGTTCCAGATCCGCGTCGATCCGGCCACCAAGATCGTCTACACGCTGCCGCAGGAAATCATCGACCAGACGATTCGGGCGTTCAGCGTCAGTGCGACGTCGGCGAACGGCTACGGCGCGCTCGGCGCGCCGACGGGCCGCTACCTCGCGCCGGCGAACGGGGAGACCTGCATCCAGGTGGTTCGCGGCGATTGCGCGCCGGCCGACGTCTTCGTCACCGGTCCGATCTTCACGCGCTTCGATCTCAATGCGCGGAAGCGCTTCAAGATGGGCGGCACGCGCAGCTTCGACCTGGCCGTCGACGTGATGAACGTGTTCAACGCGATCAACTTCAGCCCGGTCGCAAACGCCGGCAGCGGCGCCACGATCAATCAGGTCGGCACGGCCTACCAGGACCCGAACGTGACGTTCGATCCGGGCGGGCGGTTGATGCAGTTGGTGTTTCGGTTTAACTGGTAGGAGGTTCCGGGTTCCGAGTTCCAGGTTCTACGATCTGAGTTCCAGGTTCTGGTTCCAGGTTTCGAGTTCGATTGAACTTGGAACCGGAACCCAACCCGGAACTTGGAACCTCCGTAGAACATGGAACCCGGAACTTGGAACCCGGAACGATTCGATCGTTCGTCCATGAAAATCACGCTCCTCGGCACTGGCACCCCAGCGCCGTCCCTCACGCGACAAAGCTCCGGTTACCTCATCGAGCTCGGCGATGACCTCATCGTCATGGACCACGGTCCGGGCGCGCATCATCGCCTGATCGAGAGCGGGCATCGTGCCACCGGCGTCACGCATGCGTTCTTCAGCCACCTGCACTACGACCACTGTCTGGACTACGGACGCCTCGTGCTGCAGCGCTGGGATCAGGGCGCGGATCGCATTCCCGACCTCGAGGTGTTCGGCCCGCCGCCCATCGCGCGCATGACGGAGCGGCTGTTCGGTGAGGACGGCGTCTACGCCGACGACATCCGGGCGCGCATCGAGCACCAGAGCAGCATCGATGTGTTTCGAGCGCGCGGCGGGACGACGCCGCGCCGGCATCCGGCGCCGCGCGTGCGCGAGATCCACGCCGGCGACGTCGTCGAGGGGCGCTCGTGGAAGATCACGGTCGGGCACGCCGCGCATGTGCAGCCGTACCTCGAGTGCCTCGCGTTCCGTCTGGACGCTGCCGCCGGATCCGTGTGCTACTCAGGTGACAGCGGACCGTGCGACGAGATCGTCGCGCTCGCGCGCGGCTGCGACATCCTCATCCACATGAATCACCACTTCACGGGCAGCGAGCCCTCGGCGAGCTACCGCGCCGCCTGCGGCAACCACCGCGACAACGCCACGATCGCGAAGCGCGCCGGTGTGAAGACGCTCGTCCTCACGCACCTGCTGCCGCAAATCGATCGCCCCGGCGTGCGCGAGCAGATCGTCCACGAGATCCAGCAGGAATTCGATGGGCGCGTGATCTGGGGCGAGGACTTGATGGTGCTGACGCTACCCGAGCAACGCATTGCGGGAATCGAGGACAAAATCTGACATGAAGTTCATGAAGGAATGAAGAATGGTTCTTCATGTCGGCTCTTGTGGAGATGGAGGCCGGGTCTTTAGACCCGGCCGCCGGGTTCCGCGTGTCAGAGCGCGGGACGGGGCGCGCGAGAGGGAGCAGCGTTGCGCCGGCGGGAGGGAATCGGCGCACGGCCCTGGTCGGCCATCGGGTCCTCGACGGCGACTGACATCGAAGGCGGTGCGTCGTCGCACATCTGGGAGAGCCGGTGCATCTTCTCGGCGAATCTCAGGGCGTGACGGGTGTCGCGGAGCCCGAGCATCGAGAGGCTGAGCGCGGACAGCAGGCGGCCGCGCCCGAGCACGCCGCCCGGAAAACGTCGCGAGAACAGCTGGCGCAACAGGCGGATGGTCAAACCGGCGCGCCCGTCGACGTCGCGCAGGGCCAGCTGGCCATGATCCCATTGCGACGGAATTCCCGGCGGCCCCGGCACCGGGCACTCGGGGTGCCCCGGATACGTTTGCCATGGCGCCACGTAGAACCGCGGATCGGTGCGGGCGACGAGGCGCATGTAGAAGGCGTGGTTGGGCAGGA
>Ga0137427_10000211_pt1 | contig 32309 bp, 2 predicted proteins | sample EasRivERMZT700_2_FD_102309 | JGI IMG/M metagenome (GOLD analysis project Ga0137427, IMG submission 102309) | Soil microbial communities from meander-bound floodplain in the East River, Colorado, USA - East River MetaG ERMZT700_2 | ecosystem: Environmental > Terrestrial > Soil > Floodplain ...
AAAGACCCAGGCCGAGAGTCAGGCTCACAAGATCGCGTTCATTTTTAGTACGCCGCGGGCCGGTTCGACGCTTCTCCGGGTGATGTTGGCAGGCCACCATCAACTCCTCTCGCCTCCGGAACTCCACCTTTTGACCTTCTCGACTTTTGGTGAGCGCGAGGCCGTTCTGAAAGCAAACAATCAACAGTTTCTGGGAGAAGGCTTAATCAAGACACTCTGTGAGGTGAAAGGGATTGCAGTAGAAGCAGCAAGAGCGATCACAGCAACCTGGGCTTCGGAGAACGTTTCGATCAAGGACGTTTATGCGGAACTCCAATCGTTTTGTCCGGAAAAGGTGTTGGTGGACAAGTCTCCTTCCTATGCTAACGATGTGTCGATATTGCGGAGAGCAGAGGCTTTGGGGGCGATGCCGTTTTACATCCATCTCGTTCGCCATCCTCTTGCCGTAATGGAGTCCTTTGTCCGGAACAGGTTTGATAAGTTGCTTTCGGTCAAAGAAGATCCATGGCTGTTCGCGGAACGACTATGGCATCGCTACAATGCGAACCTCGACACCTTTCTCGCAGAGATTCCTCCCGATCGATGGATGCGCATCCGTTACGAAGATTTGGTTGCGCAGCCGTTACCGGTAACCATGGAACTCTGCCGCCGTTTGGGCTTGGACTTTGATGCGCGCGTTCTTGAGCCCTATGAAGGGGATCGAATGACGAGCGGGCTTCATGGCGTCTCCTTGCCGTTGTCCGATCCGAACTTCAAGAATCATAACAAGATAGAGTCTGATCTCGGAACGGCCTGGACAGAGCAACTGGATAAGGTAGCCATGCTGGGCGAGGATACGGTTCGCCTGGCGGAAACCTACGGTTATCGATTCGTGAGGGACAAGGAGAGCAAGTTGTTGCCGGCTCAAGAGGCTTTCCTGCGTCGATTCAGCGAAAGTCCGGTCTGGAATATCGTGCAGTCGGTGAAACTCGGGCTGGACAGTGCGCTGGACATTCATCGCTTCCGATCATGCATGCAACAGGCAGTCGCGAAGCACGCGTCCCTCCGGAATTCTTTTAAGCGCGTCAATGATTCATGGCTTCAGGAGGAAGGCGATTCGTATTCGGTTCCCGTCTTGCAGATCGATGGAAGTGGTCTGAACGGAGAAAAACTCGACGAACTCGTGGAAGTGTTGCGGAACGATTTGTACAGCTGCATCGATATCCATACTCGCGTGAATCTCAGCTGTGGTGTCGTCGATTTGGGAAACCTGGAGTACGAGTTCATTCTGGTTGCTCATCATCTTGTTGCCGACGGCGTAAGCATGCTCAAGTTGCAGAGAGATCTCCTGGAGAGTTACCGGGGTTCTGAGGTGGCGGTTGCAAATGTTGTGCCGGATATCCAAATGTATACGTACCTGGCCGAGCTTGAGAGGAGTTTGACGCCGGAGTTGTTGCGTGAGCACAAGCAGTCGTGGCAAGACCATATCGATTCGGCGCGCTATCGTCTTCCCGCCGATATCCAGCGCGATAGCGAATCTGTCGATTCTGTCGCGGCAGAATCCGAATACAGACTTCGCCTGCCCATGAGTTCTTTGGGCTGGCTGGCCGGGCGGCCTAGAGCGGAGTTCTTTCTGTTCCTCGGTGGTGCGCTCTACCGATGTTTATCGGAATGGACCGGCCTGCCCGATATTGCCGTCGCACACCGACTGCATCGGAGAAACATTGGATCCGACCATGATTTCAGTGACGTAGTCGGGTGGTTTGCCGGCGATGTTCCCGTCAAGATTACTGTGAATCCGAACGATTCATTGAACGAAACTGCAGCCGCATTTCGCCAGCAGTTTGCATCAATCCCGATGGGCGGAGTGTCTTACGAGATACTGGCAAATGCCGGGGAGATCCCTCATTGCCATGAGGTATGTCCCGTACGGCTGAACTATTTCCCAGGCAATAGGGCGATGAACGACGTGGAAATCGATTTCCAGAAGTTCGAACCGGCGTCTCATGAACGCCTCTACGCACTCGACCTGATCGTGTCTACTTATAAAGAGGAGTGCGTTTTTGTTGTCCGCTATTCAACGGAGTCGTTCACCGAAGCCGCGATGGCGCAATTGGTGGAAAGGTGGGTCGGTGCCTTTCACAGTAAGGCGAGAGCGGCTTTGGCGGGGCACGCCGCAACCAGCCCGCACTCCGGCAGTACCGACCAACGGCCCTAACGCGCTTCTCGTGCTTCCTCGTGCTTGCCGCATATACATGCATACGCTAGAATGCGCACCTGTTTTATAAGTCCAAGAGTTCAGAGAGTGTCTGCCAACCAATCGGTGAAGTTGACGCAAGGATAGCGCAATGTCCACTTTCGTCTTCCCCGGCCAGGGCTCACAGCACAAGGGAATGGGCAAGGATCTCTTCGCCAGGTACGCGGACGTTCTAACCGTCGTCGACAGGGTCCTCGGTTACTCGATGATGGAATTGTGCCTGGATGATGCGAAAGGTTTACTGGGCGAGACCCAGTTCACACAGCCTGCCCTCTATGTCGTAAACGCCCTGACCTACTTCCATACTGTCGAGACGAAGGGAACCCGTCCCGACTATGTCGCCGGGCACAGCCTGGGTGAGTACAATGCGCTGCTGGCCGCAGAAGTCATCGATTTTGAAACCGGGTTGCGCCTGGTACAGAAACGCGGCGAACTCATGGCCAAGGTCAAGGGCGGAGGGATGGCCGCGGTTGTCGGTCTTTCGGAAAAAGAAATTGAAAGGATTCTTTCCGAGCATTCCTTTACCGGTATCGATATAGCGAATCGCAATACTCCGTCTCAGTTCGTCATCTCCGGCCTGGTTGGGGAAATCCAGAAATCAAGGTCCGTATTGGAATCTGGCGGCGCCGGGATGGTCGTTCCCCTGAGGGTCAGCGCGCCCTTCCATTCTCGCTATATGGCGAGCGTCAGGAATGAGTTTTCGGATTTTCTCAGCACAATTCAAGTATCGCGGCCGAAGATACCGGTCATCTCCAATGTCGAGGCGCGGCCGTATCCCGAAAACCGTATTCGGGAACTTCTCGCAGATCAGATTACAAATTCGGTGCATTGGACCGACACGATCCGATACCTGATGGCCAGAGGAGAAACGGAGTTTCTCGAGTTGGGACCGGGCTCAATCCTGACTGGACTTATTCGAAAAATTCGGCAGGATGCGAAGCCTCTTGAATTGGTAGAGGAGCCGAAAACACAGATTGTCGAACGCCCCGGCCGAAAAAGCGGCATTACCGCACACTCGTTGGGAAGCGCGGAGTTCAGGGAGCATTACCGGGTTCGCTATGCGTACGTTGCGGGATCGATGTACAAGGGAATCGCTTCAAAGGAGCTCGTGGCCAGGATGGCAAAAACCGGGCTGTTGGCTTTCCTAGGCACGGGGGGGCTGCGTCTGCCGAGAATCGAGGAAGACCTTCGCTATCTTCGCTCTGAACTGAATCAGGGGCAGACTTTCGGTGCAAACCTCCTATGCAACCTCATCGTGCCAAAGCTTGAAGATGAAACGGTCGACCTGTTCCTCAGAAATGATATCCGTCACGTAGAAGCGTCCGCATATATGCAGATGACGCCCAGCCTGGTGCGTTTTCGCGTCAAGAACATTCATCGAGGCGCAAAGGGTGAGGTGGTCGTTCCGAATAACATATTGGCGAAAGCCTCGCGACCGGAGGTCGCGGAGGCCTTTATGAGTCCTCCACCTGGCAACATCGTGGACAAACTTCTGCGAGCGGGTGCAATCACGAGTACAGAGGCGGAATTGAGCAAGCATATTCCAATGGCGGGCGATGTTTGCGTCGAATCCGACTCGGGAGGACATACCGACCAGGGCATCGCCTCAGTATTGATCCCTGCGATCCTGAGTCTGAGGAATCGCATCATGAGCAAGTACCGGTATCCGACCAGAATCCGCATTGGCGCTGCCGGCGGCATCGGAACCCCTGAAGCCGCTGCGGCCGCGTTTATTTTGGGCGCAGATTTCATTCTGACCGGTTCCATCAATCAGTGCACGGTGGAGGCGGGAACGAGCGATGTAGTCAAGGATATGCTCCAGGACATCAATGTCCAGCATACCGAGTACGCCCCAGCCGGCGACATGTTTGAGCTGGGCGCGAAGGTTCAGGTATTGCGCCGCGGTGTTCTGTTCCCGGCACGTGCGAACAAGCTCTATGACCTCTATATGCATCACAATTCGCTGGCCGATATCGATGAAAATACGCGAACGCAGATCCAGGAAAAGTACTTCAAGCGTAGCTTCGAAGAAGTGTGGCGCGAAACTCGTGACTTTTATCTAGACATTAAGCCGGATGAAATAGAGAGAGCCGAGCGTGCTCCAAAGCACAAGATGAGCCTGATCTTTCGTTGGTATTTCATCCACACGATGCGCATTGCCTTGAACGGTGATCAGGAACAGAAAGTGGATTTTCAGGTTCACTGCGGCCCCGCTTTGGGTGCTTTCAATCAATGGGTGAGAGGGACCGATCTGGAGGATTGGAGAAGACGCCACGTCGACGGGCTCGCGGAACAACTTATGAATGGTACTGCTGAAGTTCTCGGAAGACGTTTCCAGGAAATGCAGTTTTCAGGACTCATGTAGGGACCCGTGGAATGAGTTCATTTCAGCTCTGAGATTCTAGCCATGCTTTCGATTCTTAACACCCTCTGTCACGGCTATGTCGCCATCCCTGTTCTTCAGGCTTGTCGCAGGCAAGGAATGCCTGCGGATTGGCGCGTTGGGGAGGGTGTTCGGTTTTCCACGGCAATACGGACGTCGGGCGCAAATGAAGGTTATCTGCGAATCACGTTGTCCATGCTTGAGTCACTTGGTTGGATCAGCCGGGCCGACGATATCTATCAACTCGACCGGGAAATCGATTTCGACACGATCCCCAAGGACATTCTCGACCTATATCGGATTGCCCCTGAACGGATCCTCACGGATACGCTGGTTCAGCTCAAGCTGAGCGGATGGCTGGTAGAACTCAGGAATAAGCGGTTCGCCTCCGGCGAACTTGGCCGCCTTCTCGAGGGTGCACTCCTACTGCCTGTCTTGATTGCATTGCGCACGGCAGCCGTTCCCGGCCTGCTGTCCTTTCCCGAAACCCTGGACAAAGACCTGGGCCGCGAATTGCGTCACCTGTTTGCTGAAAAAGGCTGGGGACATGAGCAGGGAAATGAGTTCCATTTCTCCGATCCCGGGCGGGAACTCCTTGAGAGAGCTTATGTGATGGCAATCGCCCTCTCGTACCGCCCGATGCTGGCGCGGGTGGAAGAGCTGCTTTTCGGAAATGCCGATGCGGTTTTTGCGAGAGACAAATCCGTTGAGGAAACCCATGTAGACCGGCAAATGAACGTTATTGCGAGTGGCTTCCAGCATCAACGTTACTTCAAGGATGCGGAACATCATCTTCTGACGATCTTCAACGACGTTCCACTTGCAGAACAGCCATCGTACATCGCCGATATAGGATGCGGAGACGGCACTCTTCTCAGAACGCTCTACGAAGCGATCTCCTCGAAAACGGTCCGGGGCCAAAATCTGACGCGATATCCGCTTCGGGTTATCGGTGTCGATTACAACCAGGCTGCCTTGATCGAGACCGAGAAGACACTAAAGGGAATACCTCATCTGACATTTGCCGGAGACATAGGTGATCCTCGCCAGATCGTGAGCGATCTCAGAAAGAATGGGATTGCGGATCCCGAGAACACGCTTTACCTTCGCTCATTTCTCGACCACAACTTTCAGTACAAGACGGCTTCCCGGGGAGCTCAGGAATCAGGCGAGCCGCCTCTTATTCCTGGAAGTCATTATGTCGACGGCAACGGACAGGAGGCTAGCGGCCCGCAAGTACTGAACGCCTGGCGGGCACATCTTGAACGATGGGCTGAGATTCCCAATCGACATGGGTTGATGGTGTTGGAATCGCATTGCCTGCCGCCCTCTTTGAACCAGCGCTATTTTGATCGCACGGAGAGTTTTTACTTCGATGCCGTGCATGCACTGTCTGGACAGTATCTTATCGAAGCAGAAGTGTTCATTGTCCTGGCGGCCGCAGCCGGTTTGTTTCCAAAAGATCCGCCGTTGCGTTATCCGAAGACGCTTCCATTCTGCCGGATTACCCTAAGCCATTTTGAAAAGCGTGACTACATCGTCCGTCACGCTCAGGCGAAGGATCTGGATGCGCTGCTCGACATGGAAGAGCAATGCTGGGCCTCGGAGCTGCGTACGTCGCGCAGCGAGATTCGCCGTCGGCTGGAGACGTATCCGCAGGGGCAGTTCGTTCTGGAACTCGACGGCAGAGTGGCCGGCGTCATCTACTCGCAACGTATCGAAAGTGAACAAGTCCTGAAAGGTTCTTCTGTTGATGTTGTCGGTCGCTTCCATCGCGCAAACGGTCCAATCGTTCAGTTATTGGCACTGAATGTCCTTCCCGTTCTACAAGGACGAAAGCTCGGAGACGAATTGCTCAACTTCATGCTGCAGCGCTGCAGTGTGATGAATGGCGTCGAAGGAGTCGTTGGTATCACTGTTTGCAAGGACCACGCCCTGAAAAAGAGCGGCCCGGGATTCCTCGACTATGTTCGCGCTCGTGACGAACATGGATTGTTGCTGGATTCCAATTTGCGATTCCATGAGTTTCACGGAGCGACGATCGGTGAGGTTGTGGACGGATACCGCCCCAAAGATGTCAAGAATGAAACTCGCGGCGTTTTCATTCGATACGATATCTACAACCTCAGGCGGAGAACGCGATTGGGTCCTGATGGGGCGACCGCGGAACCGACTCGCAGTCCTCGCCTGGAAATCGACGGCGATGTACGGCAAATCGTTGAAGTGTCGATCAAGCGCTGTCTGGGAGAACTCAAGACATCGGGTTTCATGCCGGACCGCCCTTTGATGGAAATGGGTCTGGATTCGGCGGACCTGCTCGAGCTGAATGAGCTGTTGTCTCGTCGATTCAATATCAGCCTGGAGCCGGCATTCTTTTTCGAGCACAACACCTACAGTCGAATTGTCGGTTATCTCGAATCCCGTTTCGTCGGCCGGTCCCATCCAGTCGCTGTGATAACCGGAGACGGATCCAGGGTCGGAGTCGATCGACGCATGGGGCATGACGATGTGGCCATCGTCGGCGTTTCGGCCCGGTTACCTGGAAGGGTCTCGACGCTTGAGGAATTCTGGTCGCTTCTTAAGAGTGGACGAAGTGCCGTCGGTACTCTTCCCCACGGGCGATGGCAATGGCCAAACGACATTGATCCAAAAGGACGGCACTCGGGTATCGATCAGGGCGGATTCCTGGAACGACTCGATGCCTTTGATGCCGGCTTCTTTCGAATTTCGCCTAAAGAAGCTGAACTGATGGACCCGCAGCAGCGGATCCTCATGGAACTGGCATGGCAAACCGTCGAGGATGCGGGCTTCAGTCCGCAAGCCCTGGCGGGGACGAAGACGGGCGTGTTTGTGGGCGCCAGCGGTTCAGATTATTTCCGTCTGTTGGATAACCCTTCAGTTCCGGTTGACGCTTATTTCGGCACCGGCAACTCAATGGCGATCCTGGCGAACCGCTTGTCGTATTTTTTCGACTTCCACGGCCCGAGCCTTCAAATCGACACAGCCTGTTCAAGTTCACTCGTGGCGTTGCACTACGCAATACAGTCCCTGCGGAGTGGTGAATGTTCCCAGGCTCTGGTCGGGGGCGTCCACTTGATGTGTCATCCGGCAAATACGATCGCCTATTACAACGCCGGAATGTTGTCGCGCGATGGAACCTGCAAAACCTTCGATGGACGAGCCGATGGATACGTGCGTTCGGAAGGAGCAGTGATGATACTGCTCAAGCCCCTGAAGGCAGCAGAGGCTGATGGCGATCCCATTTACGCGGTGATCAAGGGAACCGCGATCAATCACGGCGGGCAAGCGGGTGGACTCACCGTTCCTAACCCGGAGAAACAAGCGCAGCTTTTAGAAACGGCCTGGAAAGACGCTGGAGTTTCTCCGTCAACCCTCAGCTACATCGAGATGCATGGTACCGGTACTCCTTTGGGAGACCCCATCGAGGTGGTGGGCATCCGGCGAGCGTTTGCGAGAGTGGAATCTCAACAAGGCAGTCCATGCGGCCTGGGCTCCGTGAAAACCAATTTAGGGCATCTCGAGGCGGCCGCCGGACTTGCGGGCCTTTTGAAGGTTGTCCTTTGTTTACGCCATCGAGAGCTTCCGGCCACGGTCCACTTAAGAGAAATCAACCGGCACATCCGCCTGGAAAGCAGCCCGCTCTATGTTGTTCGTGAACATCAGGCGTGGCCGCCTTCACCATCCTGCGCTCATCGTCGAGTCGGTGTCAGCAGCTTTGGCTTCGGTGGCGCCAACGCTCACGCCGTTCTCGAAGAGTATCCTCGACGCGTAATCTCCGCAGCGGGCGCGGCACTGGGCGGCGACTACCTGTTTGTCCTGTCTGCACGAACGCCTGATCGTTTGCGTGACTATGCGGAACGCTACATTCACTGGCTTTCTGCCGTCGAGCCGGAAACATCGATGGGTGATTTGACCTATACCCTTCAGATGGGCCGGCAGGCCATGGATTCACGGTTGGCTCTGGTTGCGAAAAACAGGACAGACCTGATCGAGAAGCTGAAGCTTTTTTGCAGTCAATCCGCAGGCGACTACTTTCAACATACGCTCGAATCCGGCACTCCGGGCGGCGCGCGGTCAAACAGGAATTCAGGCCTGGAAGTCGAAACGGCGTTGGATCGAGGACAGCTGGCGGCACTCGCGAAACTATGGATTCTGGGTGTGACGATCCCCTGGAGCCGTCTTTATCGTGATGGACAGCCGCATAGAATCCAACTGCCAACATATCCATTTGCTCCGGTATCCCATTGGTATACGGCGATCTCTAAGACTTCGGATGGAGTCCTGCACCCGCTTGTTCATCGGAATACCTCCGACCGTCTACAGAAGCAATTCACGTCAACGTTCAACGGTAGTGAGTTCTTCTTCAAAGACCATGTGATTGGCGGCCGCGCCATCCTGCCCGGCGTGGCCTATCTCGAAATGGTGTGCAAAGCCTGTGAGATCGAGGCCGGTTCGCGGATCCATGCGGCGTCTGGTCTTGCTTTCAGATCGGTGATCTGGGCTCAGCCGATCCAGGTGGCTGAACCCACGCAGGTTTGCGTCCGTCTCAATACGAACGAAGACCGCAGCATCGGCTACGAAATCTATTCGACTCTGGACGCCTCGCAGGTACGGACGGTTCTGCATGGACAGGGCATCGTCATATCAAAAGCTTTGGGTTCCGCTCCCAAAATCGATCTGGCCGGTTTGCAAAAAAGAGCAAACCTTCGGGTGAGTGCCGGCGAATTCTATGCGCGCTTTCGGGAACTGAATCTCAATTATGGTCCTGCGCTCCAAGGTGTGGGTGAGGTGTTCCTTGGCTCCGATCAGGCTTTGGCGAGGATCAGCCTGCCATCATGCGTGGCCGCAACAGCGGCGGACTATGTCCTGCATCCCAGCGTCGTGGACTCTGCGCTTCAGGCGGGTATCGCTTTGCAAATGGAGGGAAGCCCGCTGTTGCCGTTTGCCGTGGAGTCGATCGAGGTGTTTGCAGCAACAAAGGCCGTAATGTGGGTTTGGGCGCGCTACGCACAGGAAACTGGAGGGAACGCGAACGAAACACGTTCTCTCGATATCGATCTGTGCGATGAGTCCGGGAATGTTTGTATCCGGTTCAGGAACTTGTCCGTTCGCCGGCAGCAAGGAGACCGGGCCGAACCGGCTCCGATCATGATCAAGCCGGTATGGACACCGTACGATCCTGTCGTCTCACGTCCATCGCGCGAAAAGAGCGGTCGTGCGCTGGTATTCGGCGGCCGTGGCTGCATCAACCCGGTACTCAAAGAGATGTTTCCCAACAGCGTCTTTGTCGAAGAATCCGACAGCGTTGAGAGGCTGGGAGGCTTCGGCGACATCCAGCATGTTGTCTGGCTTGCGGCGGACTCGTCCGCCAGTTCCATGCTGGATCAACTTGTTATCGACAGACAGCGAACGGGCGTACTCCGATTGTTCAATCTCGTTAAGGCTCTGGTTCATCAGGGAAGCGCCACACGCGAAATGGTTTGGACCATTTGTACGGCGGCAACACAAGCGGTGGAGGTGGGCGACCGCGTGGATCCTGCCTACGCCGGCATTCATGGGTTTGTCGGGAGCATGGCGAAGGAGTTCCCAAACTGGCACATTCGCCTGGTTGATCTGGGAGCGGATTGGGCCGCATGTCTGAGCGTGCTTTCCGATCTACCAGCCGATACGTTCGGGAAACCCATTGCCCACCGTGGCGGTCAGTGGTTTCGGCGGGAGTTCATTCCGGTCGAGAGGCTTTCAGGATCCGAAGCGCTGCTAAAAGAAAAAGGCGTCTACGTCGTTGTGGGTGGCGCCGGCGGAATTGGGCACGAATGGAGCCGATGGCTGATCGAGCGGTATCGCGCTCAAATGATATGGATAGGCCGCCGCGAAAAGGACAGCTCAATACAACGGCAGATCGATGAACTCGGCTCCATCGGTCCTGCTCCATTCTATATTTCCGCCGATGCCACGAATCGACAGTCGTTGCAGGCAGCGTATGACCAGATCAAGGCACGTTTCACGAAGATCAATGGAGTTGTTCATTCGGCGATTGTCTTGAAAGACAGCAGTCTTGCCAACATGACGCTCGATCATTTCAAGGCGAGTCTCGATGCAAACGTCGACGTTTGTGTACGGATTGCCGAGGTGTTCAACAACGAAACACTGGATTTCGTTCTGTTCTTCTCCTCAATACAGTCGTTTTGCACGTTTGCCGGGCAAGGGAATTACGCAGCAGGCTGCACTTTTAAGGATGCCTTCGCCGATCGCCTTCGACAGGAGTGGCCATGTGCCGTGAAATCGGTGAACTGGGGTTATTGGGGTTCCGTCGGCGTCGTCGCGAGCGACTATTACCGCCAATCGATGGAGGCAAAAGGCTTTGGTTCGATCGAGCCGGAAGAAGGATTCGAACTCCTGGAAGGACTCATCGATGGGCCCATACACCAACTCGCGATTCTCAAAACGCTCAGGATTGGTGTCGTTGAGGGAGTCCGGCAGGACGAATCTTTCACTGCAGCCGCAGTCAGGGGAGCGGCGTTTGAGGTGACGGCCGGAAATTGGTTGCCGGAAATTCCAGCGTTGCAAGCGGCGGCCACTGATGGCGGATTGAGTCTGCCGGAATTGGCGCCGATCCTTGGAAGAGTGCTGTGGGGAACGATTCAGTCCCTCGGTTTTGCCGGCAGAGATCAGGCCGTTGTCACTGCAATCAAGGATGCCATAGACGGAAGCGGGAGATATGCGCGTTGGATAGATCAAAGTCTGGCCATCCTGCAGCGGCAGAACTATCTCCAACTCGACGGTGATACCTGTCTTGCCACCGATCCCACACTCCTGCCAATGAATGAGGTGTGGAGTGAGTGGAATGTCTACAAGGACCGGTATCTTTCCAATCCAAACACGCGGGCACAGGTTCTCTTGTTAGACGAATGCCTGCACAGTCTTCCGGAGATTCTGACGGGAAAAGTGCGGGCAACAGACGTGATCTTCGCCGATTCGTCGACAGAGCTGGTCGGCGGTATCTATAGAAACAATCGGATCGCAGACTACTTCAACGATACAGTTGCCGGCATCGTCAAGGCTTACATCGAAGAACGGGCAAGGGCGGACAGTTCGGCCAAAGTTCGCATTCTCGAAATCGGCGCCGGTACGGGTGGAACAACAGCTGCGCTGCTCTCGATTCTTGAGCCTCTCCGACGCCGGATAGAAGAGTATTGCTTTACCGATATCTCATCGGCATTTCTCGATGGAGCTCATGAGCAGTTTGACTCGCACTGGCCGGGCCTGGTGACGAGAAGGTTTGATGTCGAAGCGTCTTTAACCGGACAATCGATTCCTCTGGCCGGCTACGATGTCGTCGTCGCCGGCAACGCTCTGCACGCGACTCGTGATATCCGCAACACGATACGCAACGCGAAGGCGCCGTTACGCAAAGGCGGACTGCTGGTCCTCAACGAACTGAGTTCGAACTCTCTTTTCCTGCATCTTACGTTTGGCTTGCTGAATGGCTGGTGGCTCTTCGAAGACTCTGTTCTCCGGATCCCGGGCTGTCCAGGACTGTATCCCGATGCGTGGCGGAGCGTGCTCGAGAATGAAGGCTTTCGCTCGATAGCCTTTCCTGCGCAAGAGTCACACGGCTTTGGACAGCAGATCGTGGTGGCCCAGAGTGATGGAGTGATTCGGCAGCACTGCTCGATACCCTCGACTGCGGCAATGCCGGTCGAAGTGAAGCCTTCAGTTCCACGAACGACATCCGTTTTTGCAGGGATGGTTCCTGACGACATGGTCGAGACCCGCGTTAAAGCAATCGTGCGGGAATCCATCGCGGCAAACCTGAAGATGAAAGAAGGTGAAATCCAGAATGGCCGGGTCTTCTCAGATTACGGGGTCGATTCGATTATCGGTGTGGGGCTTGTCAATCGGATTAATCAATGTTGCAACATCGCCATACCGGTAACAGCCCTGTTTGATTACAGCAATGTGAATGAATTGTCCGCGTTTATCACCAGGCAGTTCGGGCCCAGCCTCATTTCATCGCTATTCGAAGGTCCAGCTGCAAGCGACGTCACTGCAACGCAGGCAACGGAGTCCACTACGGGAGAAACGTCCTATCAACACGTTCTTCTTCGGAAACCCGGACAGATTCGAGATGTAGAGATTATCCGGACAGCGGTTCCGCCCTTGGGCAGCAATGAAGTGCGCCTGGCGGTCTACGCCTGTTCATTGAATTTTGCCGATGTGCTGTGTGTCAAGGGACTGTATCCAAACATGCCGCCTTATCCGTTTACGCCGGGGCTGGAAGCCAGCGGCGTGATAACGGAGGTTGGCGCGTCAGTTCGAAATGTGGCGGTCGGCGAAGCGGGCGTAGTCTTTTTAGGCAAGAGTCTGGGAGGGCACGCCACTGTCATTACATGCTCCGAAGAGCACGTTCTGAAAAAGCCCGAGACGCTTTCATTTGAAGAGGCATGCTCGGTACCTGCCGTCGGCGTCACTATGGTGTACGCATTTCGCAAGGCCCGGCTCCAAAGAGGCGAGAGCATTCTGATTCAGACAGCGACTGGCGGAACCGGGTTGGTAGCCGTCCAGTTGGCGCAACACTTTGGCGCGGAGATCTATGCCACGGCGGGTTCCGAAGAGAAACTGGAATACTTGCGGGAGCTCGGCGTTCCTCACACCATCAATTACCGTCAGAAGGATTTTGCGGCGGAAATAAAGCGGCTGACACAGGGTCGAGGCGTCGATGTTGTCATCAACACTCTAGGTGGCGACGCGATTCAGAAAGGACTGAACTGTCTATCGCGCGGCGGACGTTACGTTGAAGTGGCAATGACCGCCTTGAGGTCGGCAAAAGCGGTTGATCTCTCCGTATTGAGCAACAATCAATCGTTCCACAGCGTTGATTTGGCAAGGCTGGCATCGGAGGAACGTGACACATTCACCGCGTGTTACGAGGAAACGATCGATTGGGTGTCGCGCGGGGTGCTTCGGCCGACGATCAGCCACATCCTGCCTTTCGATCGAATAAGAGAGGCGTACGAGTACCTTGAGGATCGCCGAAGTATCGGCAAGGTTGTCCTCTCGGTTCCGCACACGGTGAAGCAGGAACCGGCTGTGCCGGTCCGAACGGCATCGACGGCACGCGAGCGGCATGGCGGCAATCGGACAGTCTCGGTGGGCAGGGAACCTATAGCCGTCATTGGAATGAGCGGTCGTTTTTCAAAGTCACCCTCGTTGAAGGAATTGTGGAAGCATCTGGCCAACGGGGCGGACCTTGTGGACAGGGTTCGTCGTTGGGACCTTCGTCGGGCTTACGATGAAGACTTCCAGGAAAAGGAGAACGCTTGCTACGACGGTGCACTGCTCGAAGACATCGACAAGTTCGACGCCTCGTTCTTCGATATCTCCGCGCTCGAAGCGACGCATATGGATCCCCAGCAGCGACTGTTTCTCGAAGAGGCGTGGAAGGCGATCGAGGATGCGGGGTATGCCGGACTGAGTGCGGAAGGAAGAAGCTGTGGCGTGTATGTCGGCTGCACGAACGGCGACTATTACCGGTTGTTGCCCAAGCGTTCGCCGGCGCACTCGTTCTGGGGAAATGCCGGATCGGTGATTCCGGCTCGCATCGCCTACTATTTGAATCTCCGCGGTCCTGCAATCGCCCTTGATACGGCTTGTTCCAGTTCGCTTGTCGCCATGCACATGGCCTGCGAAGGACTGCGGACACGAGAAACTGAACTTGCGTTGGCGGGAGGGGTGTTTGTTCAGTCCACAGTTGATTTCTATCTGTCGGCGAACAGGGCCGGAATGCTTTCTCCAAACGGACGCTGTCATACATTCGACGAGCGGGCTGACGGCTTTGTGCCTGGAGAAGGTGTCGGTGTTCTCGTTCTCAAGCGGTTGGACGACGCTGTCAAGGAAGGCGACCATATTTATGGAGTGATTCGCGGCTCAGCGATCAATCAGGACGGGAAGACCAATGGGATCACGGCTCCAAGCGGGAATTCTCAACAACGGTTGGAACGCCGGGTCTATGAAGGCTTCTCCATTCATCCCGATCAGATTCAAATGGTCGAAGCCCATGGAACCGGAACCAGGCTCGGAGACCCCATTGAATTTGACGCATTAACGCAGGCTTTCCGGCAAGACACTCAACGAAAACGTTTCTGTGCAATCGGTTCCATCAAGTCGAATCTGGGCCACGCAGCAACGGCGGCGGGTGTCGCAGGCGTTCAAAAGATCCTTCTTTCGCTGCAGCACAGACAGATTCCTCCCTCCCTGCATTTTGAATCCGGAAATCCAGCCATTTCGTTCGACGACAGTCCCTTTTACGTCAACACGAAACTGAAGGGATGGGACGTCCCGGCCGGCGAACCTCGATGTGCAGCCGTGAGCTCTTTCGGGTTCAGTGGAACCAACGCTCACATGGTTATCGAAGAGGCGCCGGCCGGCGAACGGAGTCATGGAAGAAAACAAGCCTACTTGATTGTGACGTCGGCCAGGAATTCCGCACAGCTTGAACAGCAGGTGGAGCAGCTGGCGGACTTCTGCGAGCAACATCCGGCCGTGGATCTCGGCAACATGAGTTATACGCTGCTTGCGGGGCGAAAGCATTTGGCCCACCGATTCGCGACGGTTGCCCGCGACAGCCGGGAACTGATCGGTTATTGCCGTAAGTGGATCGAAACGAAACATGTGCTCCAGGTACACATAACCGAGGTTGATGAGGACAAGCGGCTGGAGGATCGTTCATTAAAGGAATTCGGAAACGAATGTATCCGGATTTGCAGCCGCACGATCGATTCGGAGCTGTATCTAACCCGGCTGGCGACGATCGGAACATTGTTTGGCCAGGGATACAACCTCGATTTCGCAGAATTGTTTGCGCACGACGGGTATTCGCGGATCTCGCTTCCTACCTACCCGTTTTCGAAGGAGCGCTATTGGGTCGAGGTCCAATCCCATTCGAGGCCATCTGCAGCACTTCATCCTTTGCTTCATGAGAATCACTCCACATTTGGAGCGCAATTGTATCGGTCCGAATTTACGGGCGATGAATTCTTCCTTGCAGACCATCAACTCGACGGGAAACGGCTCATGCCGGCGGTTGCGTATCTGGAGATGGCTATTGCTGCCGTAAGACATGCGCTTAGGGCCGACCGATTCATCCCTGTTCGGTTTAAGAATGTAGTGTGGCCCTCGCCGCTGGCGGTGAGTGGAAAAGCGGAGTCCATTGCCATCCGCTTGCTGCCTAAGAGCGACACAACGATCGACTTCGAGATCACCGGCGATGCCAGTCGGACGGCGGGGCACCGTAGAGTACATTGCCAAGGAAGCCTGGATATTCGGGATTTCGAGAGCGCTTCAATCGTAGATGTGGCAACCCTCAGTCGAATAGGTCCCACGACGAAAGTTGTCGGTGCGCGCGACTGCTACGCGGGGTTCGAGAAGATGGGAATCGCCTACGGTCCGGCTCACCGTGGTTTGGAATCTGTTCTCGTTTCTGGTGATCGTGCAGTCGCAAGGATATCCCTGCCGGACACGGTGGCATCGACTGCCGGAGAATACGGACTGCATCCCAGTCTGATGGATGCTGCTCTGCAAGCAGCCCTGGCCTTGCTTGCGCCTTCTGCGAAATTGCAGTTGCCCTACGCCGTCGAAGAGATCCGCGTGCATCGCCCAAGCGAGCGTCATATGTGGGCGATTGTCCATTCGCGCAACGGTATCCAGGACATCGATGTTTGCAATGAGGAGGGCGTACCTTGCGTACATCTGAAAGGGTTGACCTTGCGAGACGTCGGCCGCGAGCCGCGAATGAAGGACCGCCCCGCCTCCGGCGACTGTTTGTTTTTTCAACCCATCCTGCGATTGAAGCCGGCGATCCCTCAGGCACCTGAAGCGGATTATTCGCAACGTTGGGCAGTCCTGTGTGGTTTCGCCGCCATAGAGGAGGACACAGCACGACTGCAAGGAACACATGTTCATTTCCTCCGCGCAGGCAAGGCCGACAGTGTTGAGCAGTACTTCGAGGCATGTGTTGTCGGAATTGTCGACGTCGTCCAGCGGCTTCTTCATGACCGCGCAACCGGGAGGAAGTTGCTGCAGATTCTGATCTCGCGACAGTTTTACGATTCGGTTGGTCCCTCCGAGATGCTGTCGGCCCTGTCTGCGGTTGTAAGGACCATCCGTCAAGAGGCCCCGGCGATCATTACGCAGTTGATCCAGGTGGAGGAGGCGGAAACCGCGCAATTGATCGTGGAAAAGATGGCGGAGAGCAGCCGGCATCCTGAAGACGACTTCATCGCTTATCGGAATACCGGACGTCATATTGCGGCGTGGCAGGAACTGTCCTCGCCGGCTGTCCAGAACGTGCCTTGGAAAGAGGACGGCATCTATCTGATTATGGGCGGCGCCGGCGGCATCGGTCAGATCTTCCTGCGGGAGATCATCAATCGCGTACCGGCCGCAATCATCATTGTGGCCGGACGCTCCGTTTCGGCCGACACGCCCTTGAATGAGATGGAAGGTCTTCGAACCCGCCTCAACGTCCACTACCGCCAGGCCGATGTGAGTAACGAAGACTCGGTGGATGCGCTGGTTGAGTGGATTCGAGAGGAAGTCGGAGAACTCACGGGAGTTCTGCATTGTGCGGGGACGCTGCGTGACGGTCTCGCTCTACGCAAGACCAGGGAAGACGTTCATGAGGTTCTGGCGCCCAAGGTCGCCGGACTCATGAATCTGGATCGAGCGACCCGCGACTTCGCGCTGGATTTCTTCGTTTGTTTTTCGTCCGTCGCCGGCGCATTCGGAAACGTCGGTCAAATGGATTACGCCGCTGCGAATGCATTCACGGATGCTTTCGCGCATTACCGCGCTGGACTGGTCGCAAAAGGAAAACGCCGCGGCAAGAGTCTCTCCATAAACTGGCCGCTCTGGAAGGAGGGTGGCATCCAGATCCAGGATGACACTGCCGACCGGTTGCTCCAGCGGTTTGGTATGACCGCGTTATCTTCTGCAGCGGGTTTGAAGGCGTTCTATGCGTGCTACGGCACGGGATTGCCTCAAGTGCTGGTGCTGCATGGTGACGACGACAAGATCAGGCAAATAAGCCGGCAGGGCGTGGAACGGGCGATCGTGGCAACGAGTCCTGCGCCTCTTGCTTTGGATGAATCGACAGTGATGGCGTCGTCAAAATCGTTGCGTGACAAAGCCACTACCTATCTCAGGCACGTGCTTGCGTCGGTACTGATGTCTCCCGTGGACCGTGTCAAGGAGGCCGATCCATTCGAAAGATTCGGAATCGATTCCATTCTCGCTCTCACACTCACGAATGAGTTGGAGAAGACCTTCGGCTCGTTGTCGAAAATCCTGTTCTTTGAGCATCGGAATATCCGGTCCCTGGCCGACTATCTTCTCGAGAATCACAGAACTCGATTGATCGCGGCCGTTGGAGGTGGGGACGATACCCGCACACTACCAGGGGCGGAAGGCGCGATTCCGGCGTATCCAGCTCTGGACCGCCCTCCCGTGAGCTCTCAGGAATCAGGCCAAATTGAAAAAGTGCCGTCGACGGACACATTGGAGATAGCCATCGTCGGCCTCTCCGGGCGCTATCCAGGTTCGCGGACGATTAATGAATTCTGGGAGAATCTGAAGAGCGGCAAGGACTGCATTTCAGAAATTCCATCCGACCGGTGGGACTATCATCGCTACTTCAACCCTGATAAGAGCAAATCCGGCAGCATATACAGCAAGTGGGGTGGTTTTATTGAAGGTGTGGATGAATTTGATCCACTGTTCTTTAACATCACTCCCCGCGACGCCGAAATAATGGATCCTCAGGAACGCCTGTTCCTGCAATGCGCGTATGAAACGATCGAGGACGCGGGTTATGTTCCCAGTGCGGTAACGGACGCCATTGAACCCAGCATGCCGGCAAATGTGGGCGTATTTGTCGGCGTCATGTATGAAGAGTATCAGTTGTTTGGAGTCGAAGAGACAGTCCAGGGTAGACCTGTTGCGTTATCTGGAAATCCCGCCGCCATTGCCAATCGTGTTTCGTATTTCTGCAATTTCAGCGGGCCATGCATGGTTGTGGACACGATGTGTTCCTCTTCCCTCACTGCAATTCATCTGGCCTGTCAGAGCATCCGTCTGGGTGAGTGCGAAGTCGCAATTGCGGGCGGCGTGAATGTCTCGATTCACCCGAACAAATATCTGCTGCTGTCGCAAGGCCGCTTTGCATCCAGTGGTGGTCGTTGTGAAAGTTTCGGCCGTGGCGGTGACGGTTATGTTCCCGGTGAAGGAGTGGGAGCGGTACTGCTCAAGCCTCTGTCTGCGGCGATTCGCGATGGCGACCATATTTACGGTGTTATCAAGGGCACAGCTCTCAATCATGGCGGGAAAACGAACGGATTCACCGTGCCCAATCCTAACGCGCACGCCGCCATGATCGGCCGGGCTATCAAGCAAGCGGGTGTTCATCCCCGGGACATCAGCTATGTCGAAGCTCACGGTACGGGAACTTCATTGGGAGATCCGATCGAGATCGCGGGCTTGACGCAGGCATTTCGCGAACACACGGCGGACCGGCAGTATTGCGCGATCGGTTCTCTGAAATCCAATATCGGTCATTGCGAGAGCGCAGCGGGGATCGGTGGCGTCACAAAAGTGCTTGTTCAGTTGGAGCATAAGCAGTTAGTGCCGTCTTTGCATTCGCGGACATTGAATCCGTTGATTCCGTTCAACGACACTCCTTTTCGTGTTCAGCAAGAGCTCAGTGACTGGCTTCCACCACTGACGGCGGTCAATGGAGAGTTCCGGAAAGCTCCTCGGATCGCAGGCATCTCTTCATTCGGAGCAGGCGGTTCGAATGCACATATTGTGATTCAGGAGTGTGCGAAGACGCCGGCGTCGAAGCAGGCGCAATCGTTAGTCGCCCAGGATGTCCTCATTGTTTTATCCGCGAAAACTGGGGAGAGACTCATGAAGGTTGTCTCGAGCCTTTATGAATATGTAAGGGGGATGAATAGCGAGACCGGACGGTATGTGGATCTTGTCGAGCTCGCATATACGCTTCAAGTGGGGCGGGTTGCCATGGAAGAACGTGTGGCATTCACCGCAAAGTCCCATCGTGAATTGGAACAGAAACTACAGGGACTTTTGAATCCAGGTTCGAACTCAGATGTATTTCGTGCCGACAATAGGAGTCCCGTAGTACAGCCGGGCAGGCTTGGCGAGTTGGCACAAATGTGGGTGAACGGCGGCGACGTCGACTGGAACGCCTTGTATGGAGCGTCAAAGCCAGGTCGCGTCAGCCTGCCGACATATCCTTTTGCCCGAGAGCGTTATTGGGTTCCCGGGCGAACGGTGTCCAGCGAGGCTCCAGCGATATCCAGCCCAACGTTGCACGAGACCGTATTGACGAAGGATTGGAAGCCGGGCGCCTTGCCCGACAAGGCGGATAATGCCGCCGGTGTCGTTGTCGTTCTTGGAACCGTCAGCACGAGCCCGCTGGTGACGAAACTGTTCGCGGACAGACCCGCCGTGCGTGTTGTCGAAGTGCTTCAAGCTTCGTCTTCACAAACGTCGACCGTTTCAAAGGATTTCTATTCTTCAGATGATGGGGAGTCTCTCTACCGTCGAATCCGGACTTTGATCTCTACCGACAGGTTACTCGGTCTTATCGATTGCACAGCTCTGGACGCCAGCTATGAGCAGAGGTCTGCGCTAGAGAAGGGAAAGCTCCGATTTATTCAACTCCTGCTCGAGTCTGAAGCCCGGCAGGGTTTCAAGCTTCTGGATGTAGTTTTGCGACTAAATCCCTTTCGATCGGAGTCGACAACATTACAGGGTGCCCGCCTGGCGGGGCTGTACCGAATGATCGGCGCTGAATACCGCAGAGTTCAGTCTTTCCTTGCGGACGTCGATCTGGATCTATCGCATGTTGATGAGCTGGCTCCACTCATTCAACGTGAGTTTTTGAACCATGCTGACGACGGCCAAACTGAATGCTGTTATCGCCGGGGAATTCGTTACCTGCCGCATCTGATTGAAGCCAATCCTTCCGAAGGATTGGCTGGTAGTGTTTCCACGTTCACGCCCATCGCGCCGAATGATGTGTTCATGGTGACCGGAGGAACTCGCGGCATTGGTGCCGCGGTGGCAGAACACCTTGTTTCCCGTGGCGCGAGGCGTTTGGTCTTACTCGGCAGGGAAAAGCTTCCCGTGCGCGACGAGTGGAAATCGCTCTTGAGCACGGATCTGCCGCTTGCGTTGAGAAGAAAACTTGAGTTCCTTTTGTCGCTGATCGATAAACAAGTGCAGATCCGGTATTTCAACACATCCTTGACGGATTCGTCCGGACTGCGGGAGATGTTGCTTCAGATTCATCGTGAACTGGGCCCAATCTGCGGTGTGATTCACTGCGCGGGTTTATCCGGTGAAAACCCTGCATTCATCAAAAAGGCGATTACCGAAATAGAGTCTGTGTGTGAGCCCAAGGTTCAGGGATTGATTGAATTGGATAGGGCTCTGAGGAACGAGCCCCTGCGTTTCTTCGTGTGTTTCTCATCGGTGGCGAGTGCGATTCCATCGTTGTCGGCGGGGCAGAGCGACTACGCCATGGCCAATGCCTTCATGGATTTCTATGCTGCGCACCAGCACTCGCGCGGCCGGAGAATATTTAAGTCGATCCAGTGGCCGGCCTGGAGCGAAACGGGCATGGCCGTGGGCAAGATGGAGACATCGAGCTACAAGAGGACAGGCCTGTTGCCGTTGACAACGACGGACGGCATGCGCTTTCTCGAATTGACCATGAATTCCGAATCTCCGGTAGCGTTGCCTGGAGTTCTGAAGCAAGCCGGCTTTGACTATGACGATTTCCTGAACACGAAGTTTTCCGGAGATCCGACATCGCATCGTGAAGAGAAGAAGAATGTTGCCTCAACGGTTCCGGCGCCAGCCGGACCACCTTCCGGTTCGCGACGAACCCAGATTGTGCATTGGTTGCGAGGCGTATTCATGTCCGAGCTGAAGCTGACGGCCGAGCAGCTTCGTGAAACTCGACGATTCGATGAGTATGGCGTGGAGTCCGTCATGATCGCTCAGTTGGTGCAGATCATGCAGAATCGCGTCCGGGGAAAGTTGTCGCCTTCGCTGCTGTTGGAGCGCACGTCGGTTGCCGACCTAGCCGATTATTTTCTGGCGGCTCACGCAGATGATTTTGTCGACACGGAAGTGCCGGCGGCTGATGATCCGAACCCGTCTGGTATCACCGTGACGGATGCTCCACGGCGCATTGTCAAGGCTGTCCCTCCTCGAGAGCGGGGCAATCCACGAAGCGATATCGCGATTGTCGGGATGGCCTGCCGATTTCCCGGGGCGCCCTCACAGGCCGATTATTGGAGGCAACTGGCGGCTGGACATTGCGCAATTCATCGGATCAAGGATCCGCGCTGGGAGTCCACAGACGACAGATTCGTTCAAGGCGGCTGGCTCGATGACGTCGAGTATTTTGACCCGAGCTACTTCAATCTCAGCGCTCAGGACGTGGCCGTCATGGATCCTCAGGCGCGCCTGCTGCTTGAAGAAAGTCTGTTTGCGCTGTGTGACGCCGGATACGATCCTAAGAAGATTATTGGCGAGAAGGCCGGGGTCTATATCGGTGGACGTTCGCAGATGCCCCTGGACATGAGCGCCGTCCTGAAGGCGCCGAATCCCATTCTCGGCTCCGGTCAAAACTACCTTGCGACCAACATCTCCAGATATTTTAACTTTGGCGGCCCCAGCGTGGTCGTTGACACGGGATGTTCTTCGGCCATTACCGGCATGGTGTTTGCATCGGACGCGCTGAGAAGTGGACGCATCACGATGGCATTAGTGGGCGGCGTTAGCCTGCTGCTGACTTCCGACGCCCATCGGTTGTTTGCAGAACGCAAGATTCTGAGCGAGAGCGGTGAATTCCAGATCTTCGATCGGCGAGCCACCGGCGAAGTGTTGGGCGAAGGTGGCGGAGTTGTGATCTTGAAACGACTCGATGACGCGATTGCCGACGGCAATCCGATCTATGCCGTTATCAAGGCAATCGGGATGAACAACGATGGTAGAACGTTAGGTCCCGGTTCGCCGAATATCCACGCTCAGAGACAGGTAATGACGGATGCTTTGCAGTCCGCCGGAATCGGCCCTGAGGACGTTGGGTATATCGAGGTCAATGGCGGCGGCTCGCCCGTCGTCGACGCTGTTGAACTGAAGGCCCTATCTGACGTGTATCGTCTCGACGATCGAAATCTTCCTTCGTGCTTCCTTGGATCGGTCAAGCCGAATGTCGGGCACCTGCTTCTAGCGTCGGGTCTGGCCGGCTTTATCCGCTGCGTTCTCAGTGTCTACCACAAGAAGATACCGCCCTTCCTGTCAGCGACCGAACCTTTCGAGTACTACGACTTTTCGACATCCCGCATACGTTTTAACCGGGACGCTGTGGACTGGCAGGTGGCTCCCGGTGAAAGACGGATTGCTGCACAGAACTCCTATCCCGATGGCGGGACAAATGTTCATGTCCTGGTCGAAGAGTTTGTTGCTGACAATACCTATCGGCGGCAGCTCTTTGCGAAGCCGCAGCCATTGCTGAAACGAAGTCGTTTTCCCCTGTCTCCGGTGCCTCCTCCCCGAACTTCTGTCGCTTACGTGACGCGAATGACAAAGGAAGAAGTTCGTGGAGCGGGAATGATTCACTTTCTCGACAAATTCGCGGCCACTGCAGACGAAAGCCTGGAAGGAACAGGATTGATCCGAACCGCATGGGGTGAATACGATGAAGAGAGTATTTAACTCAACGATCACCCTGTCGAATGAAGTGGTCCGTGATCATCAGGTTCACGGTCAATCGTTGCTTCCCGGCCTGGCTTACATTGACATGATTTATCAGTTAGCTCAGGAGGCAGCCGGTATTGATTTCAGAAAATATAGCCTGAGCGACGTGGCGATTCCCAATCCCCTTCGTGTCAGCGGCGACCGCCCTGTCGATTTAGCGATTTCCTTCGAAGAAACACAGTCCGGTTGGTACATCGCGATTGATGGACGAGAACGAGAGGCTTCCGGCGCCAAGTCCCAGCCTAAGAGATATGCCAGCGCAACACTACAACGTCAGAGCAACACTGGCTTCGAGGATCAGATCGATATTCCCGCCTTAAAGAAGACGGCCGTTCGAAGTGTCGACATGGAGACAGTCTATGCGGAGGCGAGAACCCGCGGCCTTGTCCATCACGGAAGTATCAAAGCGAAAGGCGTCATCTATGTCAATGGCGCGGATTGCCTTGTCGAAGTTCATGTGGACGATGCTGATGCAGCGATTCGCGGCCGATATCTGGTTCACCCGGCACTTCTGGATGGTTCCGCCATGGCGTCCGGCGTGTTCAAGGCCGCAGGCAATGGTGGTAGTCCGAAACTTTATATACCGCTTCATTACCAATCTTTCGTTTGCACGGAGCGCTTGAACGAGTCCTGTTATTCACGTTTTCGGTTGTCGTCTTTTCAGAAAACGAACGACATCCAGAAGATGGACATCGATTTCTACAATGATGCGGGCCGGCAAATTGCCGCATTGCGCGGCATGACGACCAAAGCAGTTCGGCATCCGGACCAGATATTGGTGGGTTCCGTGGGCCGTGACACCTCGATGAGAAGGAAAGTGTCGGAGCGGGAAGATCGGAGCGGTGCGGATGCGGACGCACTTACCATAGAGCGAGTATTGAAACGGATTTATTCTGCATATCTGCACGTGGAGCCGTCTCAGCTCGATCTGGATGCTGGATTCTTTGATTTGGGATTTGAATCGTCCCAGTTACTGGCGGTGCTGAAAGAAACCGAATACGCGTTCAGAATTCCGCTTAACCCCACTTTGCTTTTCGAGAAAACGAATCTCAGGGAACTAATCGAGCACATCCAGGAGGTCGCTGCGCGAAAGGTTGAGCCGGTGCCTCCTAGGGCTGCGCTCATCGGAGAAAATCGAGAGAAGCTCACGAAAAAAACGTTCGTGTTTGCAGAGAATGAGGCATTCCTTCGAGATCACCTGGTCTTTGGGCAACCTGCGTTGATGGGCGTCACGCACCCTTGCCTGGTGTTGGAATGCGAAAGCCCTGAAGCGTCTAGCAATCTTCCACTCACACTCAAAGATATTCAGTTTGCCGGTGGTCCCATAACGCTACGAAGAGGCGAAACCGCTTCCATCGGAATTAGAATCGATGAAGAAAACGGTCGTCAGCGGTTTTCAACACATTATTTCAAGTCGAGTTCTGCCGACGGGCAGTTATGTTGCTCCGGGCAACTCACCCGTAACGCTGCTACCTACCAACCCAGAGTGGCCATCGATCGGATTCTCGATCAATCGACATTGTTAAATCCGGCACGAATAGAGAAGTTCTACTCGTCGGTTAGGGACTTCAAGATAGGGCCGATGTTACGGGTGATTGAATCTGCTTATGTGTGCCGGGATTCGACACTCGTCCTGAAAGTCGATCTCAGCGGCAAATTGCAGAAGGGAAGTGTCGCGCGGTTGTCGTTTGACCCGCTGCTCCTCAACGCTTGTTATTTCTTTCTGGACCATGATACCTCCGCGCCGCGAGAGAAGCTTTTTATCCCGTTGTTTATTGAAAGCCTGACGTTATTCCGTCCGATGACGGAGACGGCCTACATTGTCAACAGCCTTCGCGTCCAAAAGAAGGATTACGTTGCATTCGATGCGATGGTGTTTACGGAAAGCGGAGAATGTATCGCTGAGATTGTCAACGCGTCCCTCAAAGAGGTCGCCAGCCCGGAATTGCTGACGAATGCTTCCTTCGAATCCGTTGCGGATACCTCCCCTAAGCCTACACAAATGGGCCATTCCCGGGCGCCAAGCACTGCTCTCGACATTGCTATTGTCGGGTTGGCCGGGCGGTATCCACAGTGTCGTGATGTGAGAGCATTCTGGGATGCCTTGCGTGAGGGCAAGGACTGTATTACGGAAATTCCCAGGGACCGCTGGGACTGGCGGGATTACTACTCCGAAGACCGTACAGAGCCCGGACGCATGTATAGCAAGTGGGGCGGCTTCATCGAGGATATGGACCGGTTTGATCCACGGTTTTTTGGGATATCGCCAAGAGAAGCGGAAATCATGGATCCGCAAGAGCGATTGTTTCTGCAACATTGTTGGATGGCGCTTGAGGACGCCGGCTACACCCGCCAAAAGCTTCAGGCTCTTGGTGCCCCGGAGTTGCCAGGGAATGTTGGCGTCTATGTCGGGGTAATGTCGCAAGAGTACCCGCTGTACGCGGCAGAAGCAATTGCCCGGGGCCAGCATTTTGGCGTAGGCAGCAACACCTCCACGATCGCAACGCGTGTTTCGTTCGTCTGCGATTTTCATGGGCCCAGCATGTCGATCGACACGATGTGTTCCAGTTCCCTAACTGCCATCGAAACGGCGGCGCGGGCACTGGCAGAGAATCGCATCGATGCCGCGCTTGCTGGCGGCGTTAACCTCACGATTCATCCGAATAAATACTTGATGCTGAGCCAGGGGCAATTCATATCTTCCAAAGGCCGGTGCGAGAGTTTTGGCGAGGGAGGAGATGGATATATTCCGGGCGAAGGCGTCGGGGTTTTGTTCTTGAAGCGGTTGAGCGATGCCGAACGAGATGGAGACCATATTTACGGCGTTATCAAGGGAGCCGCCTTGAATCATGGGGGAAAAGCCAGCGGGTATACCGTACCGAACCCCAAGTCGCAAGGCCGTGTCATTGCGAGAGCGTTGAAGGAGTCCGGTATCCATCCCGAAACGATTAGCTATGTTGAAGCTCACGGTACCGGCACCAAGCTAGGCGATCCCGTTGAAATTGCGGGTTTGCGCTCCGCTTACGGTCAGCTGACGAATGAGAAGCAGTTCTGTTGGCTGGGGTCGGTGAAATCGAACATCGGTCACTGCGAATCCGCTGCAGGCGTCGCAGGAATCACCAAGGTGTTACTGCAGATGCAGCACGCCAAGGTTGTGCCGTCGTTGCATTCGGAAGTCTCCAACTCTTCGATCGATTTTGAGGATACGCCATTCACGGTCAACCATGATTTGCGTGATTGGAAACGCCCGGTCTGGCACGGAGTGGAGCAGCCGCGCCGGGCAGGAGTCAGCAGTTTCGGCGCCGGCGGTTCGAATGCGCACATCATTCTGGAAGAGTACAGTCCACAGAGAGAGGGTACGCATTCAACAGAGGAGAAAGAAACCGATTTCCTGATCGTTCTTTCAGCGAAGAAGGAGGACTCTCTCAGAACCATTGTTGAGAATCTCTGCGCAGTTGTTGCCGAAATGCGAGACGTGGACCTCCCTGATCTTGCATACACACTGCAAACGGGACGCGAGGCCATGGACGTTCGCGCGGGCATGGTGGTGCAATCGATCGCGGGACTCGCAGAGAAACTGAGATCGTTTTTAGAAAGCCCCAGGGATGAAGGTTTCCATTATGGGGATATTCGTCGACACAAGGAAAGCTTCGGATCGCTCGCAGACGATGAAGATCTCGGTCAACTCGTCCAGACATGGCTGGTTAAGAAGAAGCACGGACAGCTACTCGATTTCTGGGTGAAGGGCGGGACCGTCGACTGGGAAAAGCTGTATCGGGATCAGAAACCGCGCCGCCTCAGTCTGCCGGTTTACCCGTTTACCCGTGAGCGATATTGGCTGCCGATAGAGAACCATCCCGAAGCCGAACGTGCGCGTCTTCCCCTGATGACTTTCCAGGAGATCTGGCGGAAGAAAGCCTTGCCCGAAGTTCTGCGCTCCGGGGCTGACTGTTTGAAGACGGTCGTCTGCTTTCTGTCGGATCCGAAATACCAGCAAATCGTTCTGGAAAACATCCAAACGACTTCTCCCGCGTGCAATGTCGTGTTTATCTCCAGGGATCCGGAGTTCAAACGGTCTTCCTCGAAAGCGTACGGTCTTCCTGGAAATGAATCCGAGTCTTTGCGCCGGAGCTTCACGAGTATTCAGGGCGACTTCGGCGATATCGACACGATCATCTACCTCTGGGCCCTTGACGATGATTCCTATGTTCGCGATGCGGCAACGATCGTGTTCAGCATTCAGGCTCTCACGTCGGCGAAAGTAAAGCCGGAGCTTGTTGTCCTTGGAGGTGTTTCGCGAGATCCGGTGGAGCGGTGCTATCTCGAGTCGTGGATTGGCTTTGATCGATCGTTGAAGCTTTTGTTGCCGGATACCAAGGTCATTGTGGTGCACGGAGAGACTGCTGGAGCCGGCTTTCGATACAGCGCAGCGCAGTTCCTCGCCACTCTTGCGTCCGAACTCCGATGCAGAGAGCGGACAAGCGTGTTTTGTTCCGATGGGCAAAGGTACGTCTCGGAGATCACGCCGATATCATTGGATGAGGCGGGTGAATCCCTTCTGCGAACTCGAGGAACCTATGTCATTACGGGAGGCTGTGGCGGGCTGGGTTACATATTCGCACGGCACCTGGCGCAACACTACCAGGCGAACCTGATCCTCATCGGCCGGTCTCCCCTGGATGACGACAGGCAGATGAAACTGAACGAGCTCAAACAATTTGGAGGAAAGGCTCGTTATGTTGCGGCGGATGTATCGAACGAAGACTCCGTGAGAGCAGCTCTTGCCGGCGCGAGGGCTCAGTTGGGGACGATCCATGGTGTTATCCATGCTGCGGGTTTGCGACGTGAGGAAACGATCCTGGACAACAAGGATATGGAAAGCTTCAATAGCGTGCTGTCGCCGAAAGTCGAGGGGACGCTTGCCCTCGATAGTCTATTCGCGGCGGAACCGCTGGACTTCGTCTGCTATTTTTCGTCGTCATCGGCGATTTTAGGAGACTTCGGCAGTTGCGATTACGCTATCGGTAATCGATTTCAAATGGCTCATGCCAGACATCGCAACGATCAACGAACGGCAGGAAACCGTCAGGGCGTGACCTTTGTCGTGAACTGGCCTCTCTGGAGAGAGGGCGGCATGAGTCTGGGGGACCACCATCGAACGGAAATGTACCTGAAGTCCAGTGGCCAGCGCCTGTTGGAAACCGGTGAGGGGATTGAGATCTTCGAGCAGCTTTTGAAAGGACGGCAGGAACAATGTCTGGTGCTGACGGGGCAGAAGAACCGGCTTTATCGCTTCCTGGGCATGGAGTCCGGTCATTCAAGCTTGTCCTTGCCAACGCCGGCCCTGGAGAATCGCGCACAAAAAACTCCCACTCTCGATTCACCAAAAGAAACCGTCGATTTGCCCGTCCATGATCTTTTCATCGTTCTCACTGACGATCTCAAGGGTTGTGTCAGCCAGATCCTCAAGATCCCAAAAGGCGAACTGGATGTTGCCGAGAATTGGGCCGACTTCGGTTTTGACTCCGTGACCCTGACGGAATTCGCGGCGGATTTGAGCAGACACTTTGGCGTGGAGATCAATCCTGTTCAGTTCTACGGGTATCCGTCCATCGGATCGTTAGCCGACTTTCTTCTCACGGAACACCGGGCCGCTCTTCACGTGTTGTATGAACGACAGTTCGTCAGATCCGAGCAGCCGGTGCCGATTCCCGTAAGCGAGCACACACTTCGACCGTCCTCCAGCGTCAGAGCGGGATCGCCCGAGCCCATCGCGATAATCGGCCTGAGTGGCCGATTTCCGAAGAGCCGGTCCATCGACGAAATGTGGCGGATCCTCGCCGGCGGTCATGACGCGGTAGAAGAGATTCCCGCAGATCGATTCGATTGGCGTGCCGTCTATGGAAATCCGCTGGAGGATGGCTACAGGACAAATGGGAAATGGTGCGGCTGCATTCCGGGCGTCATGGAATTCGATCCGCTGTTCTTTGAAATCTCGCCGCGCGAAGCGGAGGTCATGGACCCTCGCCAGCGACTTCTCTTAATGGAAGCATGGAATGCTTTGGAAGACGCCGGATATGGCAATTTGCACTTGCGTCAGGGCAAGGTCGGCATGTTTGTCGGGGTCGAATCCAGCGAACACGCAATCCCAAGTGGCAAGAATGGCGGGATTACAGCCAATCACGACGCCGTTCTCGCTGCGCGACTGGCATATTTCCTTAACCTCCGCGGCCCCAATATCGCAATCAACACGGCTTGCTCTTCGGGACTGGTTGCCGCGCATCTCGCCTGTCAGAGTCTGAGAAATCAGGAGTGTGAGACAGCGATCGCCGCGGGCGTCAATATTCTGTTGAAGCCCGATGCGTTTGTTTTGATGGGGCAGGCCGGGATGCTTTCGAACGATGGGAAGTGTTTCGCCTTCGATCGAAGAGCAAATGGGATTGTGCCTGCGGAGGCGGTCGTTGCCATCGTCCTGAAACGACTGTCGGCCGCCGAACGCGACGGCGATCCGATTCATGCCGTGATCCGAGGCAGCGGAGTCAACTATGACGGCAAGACCAACGGGATTACGGCGCCGAGCGGGGTTTCACAGTCTGAACTGATGAACGAGACTTACGATCGGTTTGGGGTTAGCCCAGACGAGATCGAATACATCGTTACTCATGGCACCGGTACGCAACTCGGCGATCCCATCGAAGTGCACGCGTTGTGCGATACGTTCAAATCTCACTCGAAGAGATCAAATTACTGTGCGCTGACTTCTAACAAGACAAATCTGGGTCACACGATGGCGGCATCGGGATTGGTAAGCCTGGTTAATCTCGTCCAGTCGATGCGCCATGAAATGATTCCGGCCAGTATCCACTGCGACCAGGAAAACGATTTCGTCCAGTGGGAGAAGACTCCGTTCTTCGTGAACAAGGTGAACAGAGCATGGCCGCGCGTGTCGACAAGACGGCGTATTGGCGCCATCAGTTCATTCGGGATCAGCGGTACCAACGTTCACATGGTCGTGCAAGACCATGTGACTCCTTCGGCAGAGCTGTTATCCAGTGAAGGTCCGCGGCTATTAGTTCTTTCCGCGAAAAGCAGGGAAGCACTATCTGGAAAGATTGAGGACACTATTGCCTGGATAGAGCGCGAGGATGTCCAGGAACCCGCCTTGACGCAGGTCAGCTACACGCTCCTTGTGGGACGTCGACACTTTCAGCATCGCTGCGCGATTGTGGCGAGCGATTGGAACGAGGCGAAACGTCTCTGGCGTTCGCTGGAGACGGAGAGCTTGTCCGTCCCTTCACAGCCGAAACGCGAGTGTGAACCCGAACTGTTGCATCAAGCCAGGTCCGCGAAGGGTGATAACCATAACCTGCGCGAAATCCTTCTCGCGCTTGCCGACGGGTATTGCCAGGGCCTGGATTGTGATTGGGAATTACTCTTCGAAGACGCCCGGCCGCAGCGCGTCCATTTACCCACGTATCCCTTTTCGAGGAAAACCTATGGTTCCAGTCCGCCACCTGCTGCCGATTGTCCAACGCAGGTACCGCTGCCAACGCCGCGAGTGGAATGGAAAGCGGGCTTGAACCTGGATGAATACCTGATTGAATTGGTGGCTGGACACCTGAAGTTGTCGACGGATCAGCTGCAATTCGACAAGGATCTGGATGAGTACGGGCTGGATTCGATCGGGGCTGCCTCACTCCTTCACCAGATGAGCAAGACGTTCAGCGACATTCCGCAGTCACTGTTTCTTGAGTGCCGAACGCTTGGCGACGTGCGCACATTCCTTCATCGGAACTTTGCAAAAGACATCCAGGCACTCGGTTCGGCGGTTCGTTCCGAGGAAGGCACAGCGCCTGCGGCGGGCCTGTTGCGGGATCAGTCTCCGCCCCGGCGTGCCGGTGACGTCAGCATCATTGGAATGGCTGGTCTATTTCCAGGCGCCGTGTCGATAGAAGATTTCGTCGATCTGCTGCGGAATCGCAAGATAACCACGTCGGGTCTTCCTGAGCGAAGGCGACGGCTGCTTGGTCTCGATGGCAGCGTGCCGACGGACGATCCATTGTATGGAGGCTATCTGGAGGATATCGAGTACTTTGATTATCGTTTATTCAAATTATCTCTTTCTGAAGCCAGGGCGATGGACCCACAGCTCCGCAAACTTCTCGAAGTTGTCTCGAAGGCAATAGCAGATTCAGGTACGACGTTGCGGGAATTCAGGACGTCGAAAACAGGAATCTACGTGGCCACGAAGGGCAATTCTGGATACCAGGATATTCCGGGCACCAACACCCGCGAACGATTGCCTGCCGAGACGCCGGCACTCTACGCAAACCGGATTTCGAACATTCTCAATCTGCAGGGTCCGAGCGAGGTCGTCGATACGGGCTGTTCCAGTTTTCTCGTAGCGATGAAGCAAGCCGTGACCGCACTGAGGGAAGGGCGATGTGAACAGGCTATTGTTGCGGCGGGCGAGCTGGATCTTTCTCCTTCGATGCATCTGCGGCGCGACACGATCGGCCTATATAGCCGTCAGCCCCAGACACGGAGTTTCGGAAACGATTCAGACGGGTATGTAAAGAGTGAGGTCATCGGGGCCATTGTGATAAAGCCCGAAGAGTCTGCTCTTCGGGATGGCAGTCCGATCTATGGGAACGTCAAAGGAATCGGTGTCTGTCACGGCGGCAAGGCGCCGTTGAAATGGTACAGCCCGAACATTCGAGGTCAAAAACTGGCAATTGAGGAAGCCTTGGCAGATTCGGGAGTCGAGCCGAGCACGGTCATGTATATCGAGGCCGAAGCCAATGGTTCCCAACTTGGTGA
>Ga0137427_10000213_pt1 | contig 32120 bp, 26 predicted proteins | sample EasRivERMZT700_2_FD_102309 | JGI IMG/M metagenome (GOLD analysis project Ga0137427, IMG submission 102309) | Soil microbial communities from meander-bound floodplain in the East River, Colorado, USA - East River MetaG ERMZT700_2 | ecosystem: Environmental > Terrestrial > Soil > Floodplain ...
CACGGGCGCGCGCGCGGTCACCGGCTGCCGGAAATCGCCCGCCATCGTCGCGCGCGGCCAGAGGGCGCACAACGCGCGGTACTCGTTGAACACGTACCGGCCGAGGAGCGTGCCGGCCGCTGCCGCATCCGCCTCGGCGTCGGTCCCAAATGGCACGTCTTCGGCGCACATCACCGACAGATGCAGGCCGAGCGCGGCCGTCCGGTCGAGTTAGCCGGCGCGGGTCCAGGCACGCTGTGCGAACTCGCTGAGATCGCCCGACGCGACGGCACGCGCAATCATCGCGGGCAGTTCAGTCACCGCCGCTGGCGAGTACAGCATCCCGCGGATCGCGTAGGCGAAATCGCCGCGCGTCATCGTGACGGTCACCGGCTCCCCTGCTGCGGGTCGCACCGTTGCGCGCGCAGGCGCCTCCTCGAGCTTGGCGACGATCGACGCGAGATCCTCCGCCACGCGCGGAGACGCCTGCCGGCAGGCGTCGCGCATCTGACACGCGGCGATCATCAGGTCGATCGTGCGCTGCAGGCTCCGCGCGTAGCTGAGGGGCGCGGAGACATCCAACGGCGCGACGCCATCGATCACCACGGCGGCAACGTGTTCGGGATGGCGGCGGAGATAGGCTTGCGCGAGCCGCGTCCCGTAGGAGAGACCCAGGAGCGCGATGCGGTCGTAGCCGAGCCGCGCGCGCACGTCCTCGAGGTCGGCCACCGCCGCATCGGTCGTGTACTGCCTTAGATCCGCGCGCGATTCCAGCGCCGTGCGGCACGCTTTGATCGCCGCAGGATTCATGATGTGGCCGAAGGCCGACGCCGGATTCGCGTCCGTGCCCATGTGGCAGGCGAGTGCGCCCGATCCTCCGGTGCCGCGCTGGTCCATCATCACGACGTCCATCGTCGCTCTCACGGGCCGTAGCCAGCCGTTGGCGAATCCGATCAGGGCGGTGCTGGCCGAGCCGGGACCGCCGGCGAGTAAGAACACGGCGGTCTTCGCCCCGGCGACGTCGGCGCGCACAACGGTGAAGTTGATCGGGAGCTGGCGACCCTGCCTGGTCGACCGATTCTCGGGAACGAACAGGCGCCCGCATTCCGCGCCGGCATCGCGGCCGGGCGGGCAGGGTTTCAGTTCAAACGCTGGAGCTTGATGCGCCTGTGGCGCCGCGGCGAGCCCGGCACATACGATGAGGGCGAGCAGGGCCCGGCGGAGCATGGTGGCTTAGACGAGGCGCCCGAGTGACTAGTTGCGTCACGTTAGCAGTCTGGTCGCGCGGCGTCAATAGAGGGCTCGAGACTCGATGAGATCAGACCGAGCTCAGCCCGCCTGCGGCGCGAGGGCGAGCCTCTAATTGATCGCTCCTGGTCCGCTGGACCCCCGGCACGATTTCTCAGCATGGCCGCGAAGCACGATTGGCCACCACCGAGCTCGGTCCAGACTCAGTCCCGCCCCGGCCGGCGGTATGATGCGCGCGCGAACCGCCCGGGAGCCCCATGGCCAAGCACATGATGTCGAAGGAGAAAAACGTCGAGACCTACGTCCGCGGCATCGCGCCTGGGCAGAGGAAGCTCGTGCAATCTCTGCGACGTCTCGTCCGGGCGGAGGCCCCGCATCTAATAGAAGTGATGAAGTGGGGCAACGTCTGCTGGGTGGGCGCCGGGAATGTCTGCCTGATCCACGTCGAGGATGACCACCTGGACTTCGCGTTCTTCATGGGCGCGTCGCTGGCCGATCCGGACGGCATCCTGGTCGGCAAGGGCAAGTTCCTGAGGATGGTCAAGGTCCGCACGGCGTCGGACATTCGGCGCGACGAGCTCGCGGCGGTCATCGCGCGTGCGGTGGCGCTCGACGCCGGAGGCGCTGGCCCGAAACGCTAGCTTTTGACATCATCCGCTCACCGTGAGCGACTGCCTCTGCAACAACCGTCGGCGTCCCGGTGACATGGGGAACTCGCGGCGCGAGTTCCTCGCTCGTTGCGGGCTGGGACTCGGGTCGCTGGGCCTCGCGAGCCTGCTGACCGACGACCTGTTGGCCGCCATCAATACTGATGGTCAGGCGGCCGCGTCTCAGGGCGCGGTGGTGCGAGCCCCACACTTCGCCGCCAAAGCGAAGCACGTCATCCACATCTTCGCGCAGGGCGCGCCGTCGCAGGTCGACACCTGGGACCCGAAACCCGAGCTGACGAAGCTCAACGATCAGTCGCTCCCCGGGCTCAACGGCGTCGCGATGGCGTCGCCGTTCAAGTTCGCCAAGTACGGCAAGTCCGGCATCGAAGTGAGCGAGGTGTTCTCGAACATCGCCGCGCACGTGGACGACCTGGCGGTGATTCGATCGATGCAGACCGACATTCCGGCGCACGAGGTGGCGACGGTGATGATGAACACCGGCTCGCTGCGGATGGCCAAGCCGAGCCTCGGCGCGTGGGCGCTCTACGGGCTGGGCAGCCTGAATCAGAACATGCCCGGCTATATCTCGCTGCGGCCGAACGGCGCATCGCCACCCGGCGGCTCGCTCAACTGGGGCGCCGCGTTCCTCCCCGGCGACATGCAAGCGACCGGCATCAACACGTCGTCGCCGACGGTGGAGGGGATGATCCCCAACATCCGCAACGAGTACTTCGGCCGGGACGAGCAGCGCCGCGAGCTCGATCTCGTCCAGCGGCTCAACACCATCCACAGCCAGAACCTGCAGCAGGATCCGCAGCTCGAAGCGCGCATCCAGTCCTTCGAGATGGCGTACCGGATGCAAGTCGAAGCGACGGACGCCTTTGACATCTCGAAAGAGCCGCAGAACGTACGCACGTTGTACGGCGAGACGCCCCAGGGCCGGCAGTTGTTGATCGCGCGCCGGCTCGTCGAGCGCGGCGTCCGGTTCGTTCAGGTCTGGGCGGGCGGCTGGGATCATCATGACGACCTCGAGGATCGGCTGCCGACGAGCGCGGCGGAGATTGACAAGCCCGCGGCGGCGCTCCTCACGGACCTGAAGCAGCGCGGGCTGCTCGACAGCACGCTCGTCATCTGGGGCGGCGAGTTCGGCCGCACGGTCACGCGCGACCGGAACGGCAACGACAACCCCGGCCGCGATCACAACAACAAGGCGTTCAGCCTCTGGCTCGCCGGCGGCGGCGTGAAGGGCGGCACCGTGTACGGATCGACCGACGAGTTCGGCGCGAAGGCCGTGAAGGATCCCGTGCACATCCACGACCTGCACGCGACGATCCTGCACCTGCTCGGCTTCGATCACACGCGGTTGACCTACAAGTACAACGGCCGAGAGTTCCGGCTTACCGACAACTTCGGCAACGTGGTGAAGGGCGTGCTCGCATGAGGGCGACCATCGCACTGTGCGCTGGACTCTGGCTGGCTGCGTTTTCACTGAGGGCTGATGGAGGGCGGGACTTCAGTCCCGCCGTATGGGCCGGGTCTAAAGACCCGGCCTCCATCACCCAGGCGCCGCCGACGACAGACCAGCTCGAGTTCTTCGAAACCAAGATCCGGCCGATCTTCGCCGCCAACTGCTTCCAGTGTCACAGCTCGTCGTCCAACCCGCTGCGGGCCGGACTCGAGCTCGACTGGAAAGGCGGCTGGGAAAAAGGCGGACAGTCGGGTCCCGCCATCGTCGCCGGCGATCCGGAGAAGAGCAGGCTGATTCGCGCGGTCCGCTACAACGACTTCGCGCTGCAGATGCCGCCCAGCGACAAGCTGACGGACGCGCAGATCAACGACCTCGTGGCGTGGGTGAAGATGGGCGCGCCCGATCCGCGCACGTCTCGTCCGGTGGTGGGCGGGCTGAGGTACGGCGGCCGCGGCAAGGAGCATTGGTCGTTCAAGCCCGTCACGAAGCCCGCGCCGCCGCCGGTGAAGAACGCCGCGTGGGCGAAGAACGATGTCGATCGCTTCGTGCTGGCGAGGCTCGAAGCCGGCGGCATGACGGCGAACGAGGTCACCGACAAGCGCACGCTCATTCGGCGCGCGTACTACGACCTCGTCGGTCTGCCGCCGACGCCCGAGCAGGTGCAGGCGTTTCTCAACGACACGACGCCGAACGCGTTCGAGAAAGTCGTGGACGGGCTCCTCGCCTCGCCCCGGTATGGCGAACGATGGGGACGCCACTGGCTGGACGTCGCGCGGTACTCCGACAGCAAGGGCCAGCACGATCGCCGGCGCGAGAGCTCGCTGTATCCGTATGCGTGGACCTATCGCGACTACGTCATCAAGGCGTTCAACGACGACCTGCCGTACGACCAGTTCATTCGCGAGCAGCTCGCGGCCGACCGGCTGACCGGCAACAAGGCATCGCCCACGCTCGCGGCACTCGGGTTCCTGACGCTCGGCGATCGGTTCGGCGGCAATCAAGCCGACGTCATCAACGACCGGATCGACGTGACGTCGAAGGCCTTTCTCGGCCTCACGGTGATGTGCGCGCGCTGCCACGATCACAAGTTCGATCCGATTCCCACCGCGGATTACTACTCCATGTACGGCATCTTCGCGAGCTCGATCGAACCGCGCGAGAAGCCGATCATCGCGCCGCCGAACGCCGCGCACGCCGAGTACCTCGTCAAGCGCCGCGCGATGGACGACCGCGTGCAGACGGTGCGGGAACAGAACATCAAGCAGGTGTTCGGCGACTACCAGCGCCACGGTGCCGTGTATCTACTGGCGACGACGATGAGCCAGGGCCAGCGAGCGGCGTACCTTCAGCAGAACGGCGCGCCGGCGGAGCCGCTGCAGAATTGGGTGCAGTTCATTCGCGGCGGCTCGCGGCCGGCGGTCGCGATCTTCGGCCTGTGGAATGCGCTCGCGCGTGTCCCGGCCGCCCGATTCGCCGTGCAGGGCGAGCGCGTGCTCGACAATCAGTTCGAGAAAGAGCGCGCGGCCGTGCTGAGCCCGGTGGTGCTGGCGGCGTTCAAGGGCAAGTCGCCGAGGAACATCGGCGAGGTCGCGGCGATTTACGGCAAGCTGTTTGCGCGAACTGACGACGAGTGGGATGCGGCGTTCTCGACCGTCGTCGCCGACGCCGTGCTGCGCTTCCTGCAGCCACGCCAGCGCCAGCAGTACTTCCAATTGCGCGAGCAGAGCGATCTGCTCGAGCTCGTGGACCCCGGCGCGCCCGCGCGCGCGAACGTGCTCGCCGACAGTCCCACGCCGAAAGATTCGCCGATCTTCATCCGCGGTCAGGCTGAGTCGCCCGGCGACGTCGTCCCACGCCGCTTCCTCTCAGTCTTGTCCGGCACGAACCGGTCGACCTACCGAGACGGCAGTGGCCGCCAGGATCTCGCGAACGCCATCGCGAACAAGTCGAACCCGCTGACCGCGCGCGTGATGGTGAACCGCGTCTGGCAGCACCATTTCGGCGCGGGCTTCGTCAGCACGCCCGATGACTTCGGCAACCAGTCGTCGCCGCCAACGCATCCCGAGTTGATCGACTGGCTCGCGAACCGCTTCATGACCGACAACTGGTCCGTGAAGAAGCTGCACAAATTGATTCTGCTGTCCGCCACGTGGCAGCAGAGCAGCCGCAACAACCCGGCATTCGCCGAGAAGGATCCGTTCAACCAGCTGCTCTGGCGCGCGAACGTGCGCCGGCTCGAGTTCGAGCCCCTGCGCGATTCGATCCTCAGCATCGGCGGTGGACTCGACCTCGCCGTGGGCGGTCACCCGGTGCGCCTCGAGGAAGCGCCCGGCGTCGCGATGACGACGAGCCCGCGGCGGTCGGTCTACGGCTTCATCGATCGCGGCGACCTCGCCGAGGTCCTCAACACCTTCGACTTCGCCAGTCCGGACACGCCCAGCGGCAGGCGCTACTCGACGATCGTCCCGCAGCAGGCGCTGTTCCTCATGAACAGCCCGCTCGTCATCGAGCAGGTCCGGCGCGTCGTCAATCGGGAGGCGTTCCAGAACGCGGCCTCGGACGAGGCGCGCATCACGTATCTCTACGAGCTGATCTTCCAACGGCCGCCGACGGCCAACGAGCTCCGCATCGGCTCCGAGTTCATCGCGGCATTTCAGTCAGGTGGGCGACCGCCGGCCGTCTCCGCCGATCCGGCGGCCGGCCGCGCGGGTGCGGCAGGTCGCGGTGCTGGCCGTGCCGGTGTCGCGCAAGGCCGCGGCGCGCAGCGAGGTCGCGGGGCCGCCGCGCCTCAGGTGCCGGTGCGCACACCGTTGACGGGCTGGCAGGAATACGCGCACGCGCTGCTCATGACCAACGAGGCCGCGTTCGTGCACTGAGGGGGGCGGACCCGCCCGGATTCGTCGGTAGTGGGTCAGGTTGGACGTGCACAGCGCGCCTCCTGGTTGAGTTGCTCCGGCGGTTGGCACAACTGTTGTGCCGAGAATCTTCGCAACGCGCGAACTGCGAGCGCCCTTCCCGAGTCCAGCTCTGTCCGGACAGAGCTCGGGCGACCGCCGCAGGTTTCTCGGCGCGTGAACCATCGGACTCCGAGTTTGGTTCGTTTCCTCAGATGCCGCGGGCTGGCACAGCTGTTGTGCCAAGGTTCTTTGTCGCACGCGACCCGCGTCATCATCGACCGCGCGTTCAGGGTCCTGATTGCCGCAGCGACAAAGCACGGAGCGATCGCTCGGCCGCGCTCCGATCCCCCCGCCGGCGGTGCGACGAGCCTCGAGAGCGGGGTCGGTCGAGTCGCGAGCTGTTCGAGTTGACGTGCGATCTGTCTGAGTCGCGGCGCGCGCTGGTCGAGTTGATGTGCGCCGTGCGAGGACTCTTCGTACCCTTCGTACCCTTCGTGCCCTTCGTACCCTTCGTACCCTTCGTACTCCTGTCATCGCGTTCCCGCGGGCTGGCACAACGGTTGTGCCAGGAATCTTCGGCGCACACGAAATACTGCTTGACAGGAATTTCAACGCTCGCCGCGCGCGCGGAGTGCCGTCGGTGGAGACGCATCTCCACGCCACTGCGTCGTCACCATCGGCGCGTCCGCGAGCGCGAGAGGCTTCGACGGAGATCGTCGTGTCGTTGAGCGCGCTGACGCGAGCCAAACGCCTCCAGAAATCGCGTGTTACAAGCGATTCATGACTTTCACTGCACCGACCCGGATGTCCGATCCCGAATTGCTCGCCGAGACTCGTCGCGTTGTCGACGTCGACCGCCGGACGACAGCGGAGCTTCTCGCGCTTCTGGCCGAGGTCGAGTCGCGGAACCTCTATCGTGGCGAGGGACACTCGTCGCTCTTCACCTATTGCACGCACGTGCTTCCTCTCTCGGAATCGGCGGCGTTCAGCCGCATCGCCGCCGCCCGAGCGGCGAGGCGCTTCCCGACGATCCTCACACGCATCGCGAACGGCGATATTACGCTGACGACCATCACGCGGCTCGCTTCCCACCTGACCGACGAGAACCATGAAGCGCTGCTCGACGCTGCACGACACAAGAGCAAGGATGACGTCAAGCGTCTGGTCGCCGCGATCGATCCGCAGCCTGACGTCGCTGCGAGTATTCGGCGTCAGGCGAATCGTGTCCCGGTGCCCGCGCAAGCGGTGACCGATACGGCTCCGCTCCTGGAAGCGGCGCCGAACGAGTGCAACATCGCGCCAGCCGCGCCTCCCGTGAGCGCGCCGGCGCCAGCACTTCGACGGGCGCCGATGCCGGCGGTGGTCGCACCGCTCTCGCAGGCGCGCTACCTCGTGAAGTTCACGGCGAGTCAGGAGACACACGACAAACTCCAGCGTGCGCGGGACTTGCTCCGGCACACGGTCCCGAACGGTGATCCCGCGGCCATCATCGACCGCGCATTGGCGGTGCTGATTGCGCAGCTCGAAAAAGCGAAGCTCGGCGCGGCCGCTCGGCCGCGTTCCGGCTCCCAGGTTGGCAGTGGCCGGGCATGCCCGGCCACAACTCGTCACGTCCCTGCTGCCGTCAAGCGCGCCGTCTGGGCGCGCGACGAAGGCCGCTGCGCGTTCGTCGGCACGGAGGGACGATGTCCCGAGACCGGGTTTCTGGAATTCCATCACGTGGTGCCGTTCGCCGCCGGCGGCGCCACGAGCGTCGAGAACCTGCAGCTCAGGTGCCGCTCGCACAATGCGCATGAGGCGGAGAGGTTCTTCGGGAGTCGAGCTCTGTCCGGACAGAGCTCGCGGGCTCCCGTCGTCGTGATGGGCGCAGCGAGAGGCGCCAGGTCGACGCAGACGGTCACCTTCGCTTCAGGGCCGTAGATCTCGCTTGACCGGCTGATCGGATCGGAGCCATTCGAGCGCGCCGGAACGAGGAAGATGGCGAATGGCCTGAAACAGTGGGCGACCCGCTAAGGGGAGACCCAATAGTTCCATCGGCCATCGGAGCCGGAGTGCGCGGCCGGAAGGCTCCTGAACGATGATGCCATGTTGATCGACGGTGCTCTGGAGAGGGTGGGGGCGACCATCAACCTCGTGTGATAGCCCCAAGAATCGAACGGCGCCCCGTGAAAGTTCGGCACCAATGACCATGCCGCCCACTCCGATCGCCGGTCGCCCTCTCAAGTAGCTGAACAACGCGTCCATGAACCACGACTCTGACAAACTGCCATTCTCGATGAGAGGTCGATACAGATCGACAATCGATGACGCATCCGCTCCGCTACCGAGGACGACGTACTCGAACGGCCCATGTTCGGTGATAGCAAAATGAAGAGAGCGCATCGAATACAGCCTTCCGAACGAACTCGCAGGAATCTCAAACTTCCGAGCATCACTCGAACCCTGGCTGCTTATAGCGGCTGCGGCGACGTGCGGCGCATCCTTCAGCAATCGAAGTAGGTGCCAGTTCGACATTTCGCGGCTCGACGTTCTCTGGAGCGTGCGATGCATTGCCGACACGTTCATCTGCGCAGGGCGGCCCGGAACGGTGCCCGCAAGTAAGAAGTCGACGGTGTTAAGTCCTTCCTTGGAGTACCTCAGGGCTTTGTAGGTCATTCGGAAAAACCGCGGGAGCCATCGGCTCAGACTGACGATGTCTGCGCGATCGCGCGTCTTGAGTTGTCGAAAGAGTTCGCCCCAGAGACGCACGACCATTGTGGTGTTGCCGGAGAACCCGATGAGCGAGTGTGGCCCGACTCGGCACAACTTGATCGCCTCGTCGCTGACGGGGTGCGGGCCGTTCGGTCCATTCACTGAGATCTGGGAGTCAGCCGCTATCAGCACGCGGTCGGGGAGCAGGTACCCGGCGAGCATCGTCATGCTGAGATTGTCTTCCGTCTCGCCCTCGTCGCGATCCTGAACGGCCTCGCCCCGTACACGACGCCGCCAGGCCGCGGCGCGCGCCAGAGCCAATCGCGATCGTCACGCCAGACCGTCTGCGATGTACAAGTTGCTCAGCGCGCGATGCCACGTGTAGGCCTGCGATCGACCGTCGGGCGTGACGCGGAGCGACACCAGCGCCATGAGGCCGGCCGAATCCTTCGGGAGGATGTTCTTCCATGACTGCTGACGCCCCGTCCGGATGTCCACCAGGTACACCTCTCCGCGAGGTGACGCGGGATCGCCGGGCCGTGTGACCAGCAGGCCGTCGGTGATCCAGCCGATCGGCACCTCGTGCCCGGTCACTGCCGAGAGCCCGCGGGACGCCGAACCGTCGACGGGGTAGAAGCGAATTGCGGGATCAGGTCCGCGCGCGGCAATCGTGGTGCCCTCTGGCGAGACGACCCACGCCGTCACGCCCTCAGGTGTCAGCGGGCGCGGCCGGTCCTGCCCGAGGTCTTGCAGGTACAGCCTCGACGGCTGACCGCGCTCCCTCGCAGCGACGACCATTCGCTGGTCGTCGGGAAGCCACCGTGCCCCGAAGTACGCGAGGCCGTGGTCGGGCAATCGCCGAGGGTCACCGGCGCCGGTGGGCAGCAATTCCAGATAGGGAGAAGGCAAACTGAGTGAGCCGCAAATGGCCCACCGGGTGTTCGGCGACAGGGCGAACGCCCGGCCGGCGCCCAGACGAACCGCGGGCGAGCCGTCCGTGCCACGCAAGTAAACGGAGCCCTCCGGGCCGCCGCCCAGGCCACTCTCAGTGAACAGGAGGAACCGGCCGTCGGCCGACAGATCCTCGGCCCATGACGCATCGAGCCACGAGAGGTCGCGATCGGCGGCGCCGCTGGGACCGTGTGCAATCACGACCGCGCGGTCGTCGGTATGCGCGAGCACCAGCCGTCCGTCCGGCCACGCGTCCCACAACGTCGCGTTGCCCGGCGTCCGGGTGACGATGCGCCGGGCACCGCCGGCCGTCACCGCGCACACGGCCCGGAACAGCGGGCGATCGTCGGCGGCGGTGTACCAGATCTCGTCGCCCTTCCACGCGAGACCGTGGATGTTGAGGTACTCCTCCGAGAGGTCCGTCACCCTCCCCGCGTGATCGACGATCGCGATCTTGCCGTAGAGCGATCCGGGACTCCGGTACTGGACGAACGCCACGCGCCGGCCGTCAGGGGAGACTCGTGCGAATCCGAGGCCGGTGTTCTCACCCGCGGTCGGCTGCACCAGGATCTGTCCAATCGGAAACTCCAACCGATCACGCCCGTCCACGCGACGCACGATCGCCAGGTCCGATCCGTCGGGTGACCAGTCGGCGAACTTGACGTCCTCGACCATCTCCCGCGGTGCGCCACCCGCGATCGGCACCTGCGCCAGCGTGCCGTAGGTGATCACCCCTTCGACGTGCGATCCGAGTGCAAGCGCGACCTCCCCAGTCCGCGAGATCGCCAGTACGTTCGCATCCGGCAGGTCGAGCGGTCGCGACTCGGGACTGTCGACGCGGACGGTGTGCACGCGGCATCGATCGTCGTCCCAGAGCGCGCCATAAAGGATGGTCTTGCGTCGGGGGCGGCTCGTGCCGACCGGATGAGCCCGCGTCTGAACGTGAGTCGACGGAAGGACGACGGGAGGGCTGGCCGGAGCCGGCGATCCAGCCACATGCCGCCCGCGAGTCCTGCGGCGAGCGCCGCCACCGAGGATGCGCCGTAAATCAGCGCCTTGCGGCGCGACACGCCCGCGGGCCCCCGCACGGCCCCAACGCCGCCCGCCACCGTCGTGGTCGGAAGAAGGTCGAGGGCGAGGCCGAGATCGTGCGCCGAATGGAATCGATCTTCGCGGCGCTTCTCGAGGCAGCGGCGGACGACACGTTCGATCACTGGGGTCTGGCCCGGCGGCAGATCGGGGACATCGTCCTTGAGGATCGCCGTCAGCGTTTCTGCCGTCGTGTCGCGCTGGAATGGCCGCGCGCCCGACAACATCTCGTGGACGACGACGCCCAGCGCGAAAGATGTCGGCGCGATGGTCGATCGACTCACCGCGGACCTGCTCGGGCGCCATGTAGCCCACCGTGCCCAGGACGACGCCGAGGCCCGTCAGGGCGTGCGCGGCGGCCGTCGGCTCGTCGGCGCCGGGCGCACGAGTCAGTTTCGCCACACCGAAGTCCAGGATCTTCACGCGGCGATCGCGCGTGAGGAACAGGTTCTCGGGCTTCAAGTCGCGATGGACGATGCCACGCTCGTGCGCGGCGGCGAGTCCCCGGGCGATCTGCACGGCGAAGTCGATGGCCTGCCGCTCTGGCACGGCGCCGCTCCCGAGCCGGCCGCGGAGCGTCTCGCCTTCGAGCAGCTCCGAGACGATGTAGGACACGCCGTCCTGACGGCCGACGTCGTAGACGACCAGGAGATTGGGATGGTCGAGCGTGCCGGCGGCCCGGGCCTCCGTCTCGAATCGCTGGACGCGCTCCGGGTCCGCGGCGGCGGCGCCTGACAGCGTCTTGATCGCCACGTGGCGGCCGAGGCGCGGATCGCGGGCGCGATACACCTGCCCCATGCCGCCGGCGCCGATGAGGTCACTGATCTCGTACGGGCCGAGCTGCGTGCCCGGTGCGAGTGCGTCGCTCATGCGGCCACAGTCTACTGCGCTCGTTCGCCAGCGTCCGGACTACGTTCGACTGCGCACGTACACCATCAGAAACACCGGCCACATGATCACGCCGCAGATGAGCGGCGGTGGAATCCGATAAATCGCGCCGATCGCGGTGAACGCCGTCAACCAGCCCAGATTGACGAGCGCAACCTGGCGCCGGAGCCTGGGCGTCACGTCCGAGCTCCGAGCGAGCAGCAGGTTGAGCGCGCCGAGACCGTAGAACGTCACCGACATCGTGAACGACAGGTCCTGCAGGATGTCGACTAGCGACGGCACCATGCCGAGGCCCATGTCGAGGCGGGCCGCCTGCATTGCGACGACTGCCGCTTCGAGAGGCGGTGGCGTCGGGCCGAACTGTCCCATCGTGTGCGCAGTCGCGGTCAGCAGCAACAGCACCGAGCCAGCGAGCAGCCAGCCGCGACCCGCGGTGCTCGGTCGGTTTCCATCAGTCATGCGCGCATGGTAGGCAATCCCGCCATCACAGTCCACTTCTCAGGCGCAACTGATCTACCGCGCTGCGCGCAGGATCACATCCCACGTCGGTCTCACGCGGCCGTCCGCGAATCGCACTCCGCTCCGGGACATCGCGGCCATGCGCGCATCGTCCGGTACTTCGTATTCGCACGACAGGGACAGGATCTTCCAAGCCGACAGCGGCGCGAACTCTTCCCGATCGGTCACGCCGTCCTGATCGAGGTCTCGCCAGATCGCCAGGTGCTCGAGCTCGCGCCCCTCGAGCTTGCCGTCACGGTTGTCATCGAGGGCCGTCATGGCCTCATACCCGTTGGTCCAGAACAGCCAGAACGTGACGCTGCCGAACCATTGCAGGGCCGAGGTGACGGTGCGTGTGCCGCGCTGGTCGTAGACGAGCCAGCCTGCGTCGGGACTGATCCACGTCCATGTCAGCGAGCGTCCGCTGCCATCGGCGTCGAAGCGCACGCGCGCGTGCGGCGCGATCACGTCGTGAATTGTCATGCCGTCGCGCAGGGGAATCGCGATCGGCGTCACGGCGCGCGGCATTCGAGAGATGCGCGTGGCGCGCTCGTCCCACATGGCCAACTCCGCGGCGTCTTTCTCGCGATCGAGCAGAGGACGCAGATAGAAGAACGCTTCCGGCGTGATAGCGGGCCAGAGAGCCGCCGGGCCCCGCGCGGCTTCGGCTTTCCACCCGCGTGCCAACACGTCCCGATATTCCGCGATGGCCTTCGTGCGGTCCCCTGACTGTGCGATGCACCATGCATACCCAAGGCGCACCATCAGATCGAACGATGGAAACGACGCGCCGGATTGCTGATGCGCCGCGATCACTTCGGCGTGGAGCGCAATCGCTTTTTCGAGATGCGCGCGCGCCGCCGCCTGCTGCTCAGCACGGCCAGGTTCCACCCGTCCGTACGGGATGTTGGACGGCTCGTAGCCGAACCACACGCCCTCCTTCTGACGGCCCTTCCAGGTCGGCACCTCGACGCCCTTCGTGGCAAAGGCCATGGCATGGACGCGGGCCAGGTTGAACTTCAGGCGGGCATCCGCGGGCGATGCCGCGACGAGTGCTTCGAGGTTCGTCACCAGCCGATCGATCGGCACGTTTTCGGTCTCGACTCTGACGTGGAGCGCGACCGCAGTCATCGTCACCAGGCTGGCCACGAGGAGGGCCAGTGCCGGGGCGACGCGTCGGGAGTGTTGGGACATGGGGTCACTATCGGGCCGGACTATCGCGCAAGGCCGCGAATTCCGCACGGGCCGCCAGAAGCACGGGAACATCGGGATCGGCGTCTTTCCACAAGGTCAGGAAATCCTGGTAGGCCTTGCGGGATTTCTGCTTGTGAGTCTCGGCCTCGGCGCCGCGGGCTGACTCGGACGCAAGCCTGGACGCACGAGCCAGGCCGAGTTGCGCGAGCGCGCTCGTCCAGCACATCCCCGCGAGGCCGCGGTGATCGAGGATCTTCTGAAACTCAGCGGCTGCGGCGGGGCCCTGCCGGGCCGCGAGGTGCGCCTGGCCCCGGATGTAGGTGGAGTAGAGACACTCGTTCAAGATGGTGAAGTCGTATCGCGCCGCCGACTGAAGCATCTCGACGCCGCGTGCCGGGTTCTTGCGGCCACTTTCCACCTGCGCCCGAATGGCCGGCACCCACATGGCTTGCACCCGCGTGTCGGTTGGGTAGAGGGTCGCGAGCTCATCGGCCAGCGACAGTGCGCGCACGGCATCACCCGTCCACGCGTACGCGAGACCCGCGAGCGCTTGCACGTATCGGTTCCCGGGCGCCAGGGCCAGCGCCCGGGACGCGCCTTGCCGTGCGAGATCGGGGTGACCCACGTTGGCCTCGCGAATCGCGCCTCTCGCCTCGGCCTGCGCGGCGGATTCCTTCCGGTCGGCGCGCAGGGCAGACTCAACGAGTTGTCGTGTCAGCGCCCGCGCCTTGCGCAGATGGCCTGCGTGCGCTGCGGTCAGTACCTCGACGTTCGGCGGCAGCGATCGGCCGGGTTGCCCGCCGAACCAGGCCTCCTGTTCCGCCATCCCCGTCGCATTCCCTTCCAGATAGAAGATCTCGTAGAGAGATGTGTGCAGATCGGTGCCACCCAGCTGTCGCGCGAGCGCCTCGTCGATCGTTTTGCGCGCCTCATCGAATCGATCGAGATCCCTGAACCGAAGCTGGAGATTGCTGTACGCGACCAGGTACGCGGGCGCGATCCGCAGCGTCTCGCGCAAGAGATCGATCGCCTTCTCGGCCTGCCCGCTCGCGGCATAGATGTTCGATTGCCTGAGATAGGCGCGGTAATCACGTGGATAGCTGGCGATCCAATCCAGGCCCGTCGCGGCGGTCTTCTCCAGATCGCCGATGACCGCGTCCTCGTAGCTGAACACGATCAGGAACTTGTCGGGCCCGCTCGATTGCTCGCGCAGCTCGTAGGCCTTGGTCAGAAAACCGGACGAGCGCACTCGTTGGCCCAGGTTCCCGTACATGATTCCGAGCATCGTGTACGCCGTGGCAAAGTTCGGGTCCAGATCGACCGCGCGCTGGTACAACGGCAGCGCGTCGGCGGAACCTCGCTCGTTGAATGTTCTTCTTGCCAGGCTGAATGCCTTCAGGGCTTCGAACGAGGCCGTGGTGGCTTGCTCCAGGGGCACATCGAATTTCTGCACGGTTGCGAGCGATTCGCCCAGCTCCTTGCGCAAGTCCGTCGCGGCCTCTCCGAGCGCGGCGAGCACCCGTTCCTTCGTTTGTGCCGTCGCTTGCGCCCGCGCCAGCGTGTCGCCGCTCTGGCAGTTGACCGCCTTGAGCCCGACCACGTACTGGCTGCCGAGGCTGGTGATCGAGCCGCCGATCCAGGCCTTGCTCTCGGCGCGTAGACACACTTCCCGTACCACTTCCGGCGTCAACGGCGTGCTCACCGGCCGCTGCATCTGCCTCAGCGTGGCGCTGACGGAATCGTCGGAGAGCACGGCCAGAAACGGCGACTGCCGCAACGACACATCCAGGGCCTGCTTGAGCGCGTCGTCGAACGCCGTATCGGATGTGGAGTTGTCGAAAGCGCCGAGCACGACGGTGTCTTTGGCAGTGAGTGCCTGCGCCCTGCTCGAGTAGATCAACCAGATCGCCACGGCGGTGCCGATCCCCGCCAGCGCCGCGGCCGGTATGAACCACCGCGTGCGGGCCACGGGCGCACGGACCACCGGAGCCGGCGCGCTCGACACCGGCGCGACGGACGTCCCAGTCGCTTCGCGCTTCAGGCGCTTGAGATCCGCACGGGCTTCGCTGGCGTGCTGATATCGCAGGTCGCGATCTTTTTCGAGCGCCTTATGAATGATGCGCTCGAGCTCCGCGGGCACGTCCGCGTTCAACCGGACTGGACTGACAGGGGCACGGTTCAGAATGCCGTCGAAGATCACCCCGGACGTCTCGCCGCGGAACGGCACTACGCCCGCGGCCATCTCGTAGAGCACGATGCCGAAGCTGAACAGGTCGCTGCGCGCGTCCAGCTCCGTGCCTCGCACTTGCTCGGGCGACATGTAGGCGACCGTGCCGAGCGTCGTGCCCGGGCTCGTGACGTGCTGGCCCAACACGGTCGACGCGTCGTCCTCACGATGCATCCGCGACGGAGACGCACCGGACGTGGGTGCGATCGACTTTGCGAGACCGAAGTCAAGCAGCTTGGCCTGGCCGCGGCGCGTGACGAAGATGTTCGCGGGTTTGATGTCGCGATGGATGATGCCCTGGTCGTGCGCCGCATCGAGCGCATCGGCGATCTGCGTCACGAGATCCAGCAATTCGTCGGCCGGTAGGGGCTTGCCCGTGATCCGGTGTTTCAGTGTCTGCCCGTCGAGATACTCCATCGCGATGAACGGCCGGCCCGCGTGCTCGCCGACTTCGTAGATCGTGCAGATGTTCGGATGGTTCAGCGCCGAGGCGGCGCGAGCTTCGCGCTCGAACCGTGCGAGTGCGTCGGGGTCGCTGGCCACCTCGTCGGGCAGGAATTTCAGGGCGGCGAAGCGGCCGAGCTTCACGTCCTCGGCCTTGTAGACCACGCCCATCCCGCCGCCGCCGATCAGCTCCAGGATGCGATAGTGGGAAATCACGCCGCCGGGCGCGAGCGCGGAATCGGGCATTGGCAGTGCATCTTAGATCACCATCGCCGCGGCCCCCGCGATTGCCGAGCTTGCCCTAGTGACGAGCGGGCATGGGAATCGGCTGGGACGCGGGCTCCGGTTGGAAGATCGTTGTTCGTTCCAGGACCGTGTACACCCGGCAGATGAACCCGTAGAGTTCATCCAGGTAGTTGCGCAGAAACTCCTCGATAGCCGGTTCGGTGACCTCGCCCTCGTCCGTGATGAGACCGGGCGTGAACTGAATGTAGGCCTCGATCGAGTTCATCTGCGGAGAGTTGCAGAAACTCAAGATGCTGCGCAGGTGCTGCTGGCCGACGGCGGTGCCGATCTTGCCCGGCGACGTGCCGATGATGGCCGACGGCTTTCGCGCGAACGAGTTCTTGCCGTACGGGCGGCTTGCCCAGTCGATGGCGTTCTTCAATCCACCAGGGATCGACCGGTTGTACTCGGGCGTAACGAACAGCACGGCATCGACTTTGGCCAGCGCATCCTTGAACGCGCGTGCGACCGGTGGAAAGTCCGCGTCATAGTCGTAGGTGTAGATCGGCAGATCCCGGAACGGCACTTCCTTCATGACGAGATCGTCCGGCGCGAGGTGCACCAGCGCCTCGGCGAGTTTGCGATTGATGGATGCCTTCGCGAGACTCCCGACCAGATAGCCCACCGTGTACTTCGTCATAGCTGCCCTCGGTGCCATCGTAGGCGCCCGCCCGTGGTCAAGCCCGCCGGAACGGGTTCCAAAGCCGGCGGAGCGAGCTATGCGAGCGAGCCGCGCGAACCCCGCTCTCGCCCGGTCGCGATCCGGAACGCCGCAATCGCCAGCGTCGCCGCCACCGCAATCCCCACGAGGCCGATGTTGGAGTACCACGCGTTCAGCGGCCAGGTGACCGGGTAGGGGTCGAGGACGCCCGGCATCAGGAATGTACTGCGGCGTGCCCGCCCGCGCCTCGACGCCGGAGATGTCGCCCGCGGCTGCGGCGAGCCCGAAGTCCGCAATCTTCGCGCGACCACGGCCATCGATCAGGATGTTGGCCGGTTTCAGATCGCGATGCAGCACGCCTTCGTCATGGGCTGGCCCAGCTTCAGGTCGTCAGCCCGGTAGACCTCGCCCATGCCGCCGCGGCAGACGAGGCCGATCATGCGGTACCGCGCGCCGATGATGGTGCCCGCCAGAAGCCGTCCTGATGACTCGGTGGTCTGTCGCGCGCGGAAGGCGGCGACCGGGACGGCGGAGCGGAGGCTCGTGGCGCTTTCGCCGGACGACGCGAGCGGCCCGCCGCAGCGATCGCAGAAGGTGGCGTCGCGGGCTGGGGCCGCGCGTCCACAGGACGGGCAGGTCATCGATGGCGCACATCTTACCGGAACGGCGCGGGCGCCAGGCGCATGAGGCGGAGCCGGGAATCTTCGCCGCACGCGAAATACTGCTTGACAGAGATTTCGACGCTCGCCGCGCGCGCGAAGCGCCGTCGGTGTGGACGCACTCCACGCCGCCACGTCGTCACCAATAGCGCATCCGCGATTGCGGGAGGCGCCGACGGAGATCGTCGTGTCGTTGAGCGCGCCAATGCAGGCCACACGCCTCTAGAAATCGCGTGTTACAAGCGATCCATGCCTTTCACAGCACTCACCAGAATGTCCGATCGTGAACTGCTCGCCGAAACTCGTCGCGTCGTCGATGTCGACCGGCGGACGACGGCGGAGCTCGTGGCGCTCCTCGCCGAAGTCGAGGCGCGGAAGCTCTATCGAGGCGAGGGGCACTCGTCGCTCTTTACCTACTGCACGCACGTGCTCCGACTCTCGGAGTCGGCGGCGTACACTCGCATCGCGGCCGCCAGAGTGGCGAGAGATTTCCCCAGCGTTCTCGTGCGGCTCACGAGCGGCGATGTTACGCTCACGACCATCACGCTGCTCGCGTCCCATCTGACCGACGAGAATCATGTGGCGCTGCTCGACGAAGCACGGCACAAGAGCAAGCGCGACGTCGAGCGGCTGGTTGCTGCGCTCGATCCGCAGCCTGATGTCAACGCGAGCATTCGGCGGCTCCCGAGCTCGTCTCAGCCGCCCGCGCAACTATTGAGTGATGCGGCCGCGCCCACTGTCGATGGCTCGAGTACTCCGACAAGTGCCGCATCGACCCTTCGACGTCCGCCGAAGCCGGCAGTGGTCGCGCCGCTCTCGACGTCACGATACCTGGTGAAGTTCACGGCGAGCCAGGAAACGCACGACAAGCTCCAGCGCGCGCGGGCTCTCCTCCGGCACACGGTGCCGAACGGCGACCCCGCGACGATCATCGACCGCGCATTGACTCTCCTGATTGCCCAGCTCGAGAAAGCTAAGCACGGAGCGACGCCGAGGCCGCGTTCCGGTTCGCCGAAGGCCTCAGCGGGACGGCACATCCCGGCGGCGGTGAAGCGCGCCGTGTGGGCGCGCGACGAAGGCCGCTGCGCCTTCATCGGGCGTGAAGGACGATGTCCCGAGACCGCGTTCCTGGAGTTTCATCACGTGATGCCATTCGCCGCCGGCGGCGCGACGAGCGTCGAGAATCTGCAGCTCAGGTGTCGCTCGCACAATGCGCATGAGGCGCAGAAGTTTTTCGGGAGTTCGGCTCTGTCCGGACAGAGTTCGGGCCTTCCGGCGTCGTGAGGGGCGGGCGGCCGTTTCGCGCTAACACTCGCGCGTCGATCCGCGTCTTTCCCTGCGGGAGGTAGAAATGAGGAGCACGCGGGCGGTGAGTCTATTGCGACGAGGCTGCGTGGTGGGTCTCGCGGTCGTCAGCCTTGGGGCCAGAGCGCCGCTCGCGAGGCCGAGTCCGGCGACGCCTGACTTCTCAGGGAAGTGGGCAATGGTCTCGACCGGTATCTCCTTCGACAGTCCCCTCGGAGCCGAAGGCGTCGTCGTGCAGAATGGCGCCACCATCACCTTCACGCCATCGGCAGCACCCGGCCGGGCCGTGACCTACCGCCTCGACGCACCGAGACGACGTACACGACGACGGGCGTGCGCGGCCAGACTTCGACGCACGTGGCACAGGTCCGGTGGGTGACGAGCGCCTTGCTCGTGACGACGAAGACTAACGCCGGCACGGTTGGCCAGTGGGAGGACCTGACACTGTTCTCGATGGACGGGACGGGTAATCTGAACATCGTCAAGGTGGACACGCTCAAGGCGATGGAGCCGGTGATGGGTACGCGGGTGCTGACGTCCAGGCGCCACTGACCGTCCTCGCCTCGCTTCCGAAATCCGCTGCCCGCCGTCGCAATCCCAGCGCGGGGTAGTCGAGTTTGAAGTGCCGCGCTGCCACAACAGCCGTGCCGCCGCGGACTGCGGGTAAGATCGACGGCGGCATGCCGATTCACAGGCTGCGGATCATCGCGCTGTTGAGTGCCATGGCGCTGCTGTCGATTGGCACCTGGGCTCAGACGCAGGTCGGCGGCGGCCGATCGGGTGGACCGACGGTGAGTTCGTCGGGCGGACCGCTATCGCCGACCGCGATGCCGGCGGGCACGGCGGCGATCAGCGGGGACGTACTCGATCGAGTGAATGGCCGGCCGATCGCGGGTGCGGTCGTGTCCGCGCGGATCGAGGGCAACTTTAGCGTGCTGCCGGTCCGGCAGGCTACCGACGCCAAAGGCCGCTTCGTGCTGACCGGTCTGCCCGTCGGATCGTTCGTCCTCGAGGTTGCGAAACTCGGGTACTTCAGTGGTCGCTTCGGCGGCAATACGTCGCCGACTGGTCGGACCATCGCGCTGGTCGAGGGCCAGTGGTTCAAGGACGCACATATTCGACTCGAACGGCCGGGCGCAATCAGCGGCACGGTCCTCGACGAGACTGGTGAACCGGTCGTCAGGGCGTACGTGCGCGCGCTCGTCCAGATTCGCGTAGCCGGCCGGATCCAGTTCGCCGCGGGGCCGACGTCGATGACCGACGACCGCGGCAGCTATCGACTGTCAGGGCTCAGCGCAGGGCGGTACCTGATTCTGGTCCCGATGGTACAGAGCACCGTGCCGGCCGCGACGCCGGATAGTGTCATCAACCACGAGGCGACGGCGTTTGCCAGTGCCGACGCGTTGCCGTTGTTGACCATGCCGGCCCGCACGAGGCCCACGTTCGGCGGCGATCAAAACTTCCGTCTCGTCGTCGGCAGTTTTGCGCCACCGCCGGCGCCGCTGGCGAATGGACGCCCGCAGGTGTATTCGCCCACCTACTATCCGGCCGCGACGTCGCCTGCGATGGCGATGACGCTGGAGATCGCGTCCAGTGAGGAGCAATCAGGGATCGACGTCGTGCTTCGACCCGCGCCTGCGTTTCGCGTGACGGGTCTCGTTGACGGTCCGCCCGAGGCTATCCAGAATCTCACGCTGCGCCTCGGTGACCGAGTACGCCGTGATCGTGTTTCCTGTCGCGCGGGAGCTATGGACGGCGTCGTCTCGCCGGATCGTGGTGGCGCGCCCAGCCACGGACGGACGCTTCGTGTTTCGCGATCTCCCCGCGGGGGAGTACGCGCTGGCCGCACTGACCGACGTGCCGGCTAACGACGCCGAGACGATCGCGCTGCTCGAGCGGACGCTGGCCGGCAGCGTGAAGGTGTCGCTCCAGACTGGCGAGCAGAAGACGCAGAATCTTCGAGTGGTCCGGTGAAGCTGCCCCCTGGATTCCGCGTTGGACCGTACGAGATCCTGACCACGCTGGGCGAGGGCGGCATGGGCGTGGTCTATCGCGCTCGGGATCCTAGACTCGGCCGCGACGTCGCCATCAAGGTCCTGCCAGCCGGCGTCGCGTCAAATCCAGATCGGCTGGCGCGCTTCGATCGAGAAGCGCGTTTGCTCGCGGCCTTGAATCATCCTCACATCGCCACGATCCATGGCGTCGAGTCGTCGGAGGCCGGGCCCGCGCTGGTCTTGGAGCTCGTCGAAGGGCCGACGCTGGCCGACCTCGTCGCGAAGGGGCCCGTGCCCGTGCGCGAGGCCATTCGTCTCGCCGGCCAGATCGCCGACGCCCTCGATGCCGCGCATGCGAAGGCCGTCATCCACCGCGATCTGAAGCCGGCCAACATCAAAGTCACACCGGAGGGCCAGGTCAAAGTGCTGGACTTCGGTCTCGCCAAGGCGCTGGCTCCGGCCAGCCCCGACGCCGACCGCGCGCAGCTTCCGACGGAGACCTACGCGGGCTCGCGCGACGGCGTGGTGCTTGGCACGGCCGCGTACATGAGCCCCGAGCACGCGCGCGGGCAACCGGTCGACAAGCGCACGGATATCTGGGCGTTCGGCTGCGTGTTCTACGAAATGCTCACCGGCCGCCGGCCCTTCCGCGGCGAGACGATGTCGGACACGCTCGTCGCGATTCTGGAGCGCGAGCCCGACTGGTCCGCGCTTCCGCCCAGTCTTCCACCGGACATCGTGCGGCTGCTGCAGCGCTGTCTCGAGAAGAACCTCGCGCGGCGTCTTCGGGACATCGGCAACACGCGGATCGATCTCGATGACTCGATCGCCACGGCAACGGGGCCGACCGGACGGGCACCGGCCGCGACTCGCGGCGCACCCGGGTGGATGGTCTGGGGATTGGGCGCCGCGACGATGCTATTGGGAGCGCTCTTCCTCTTCCAGCGATTCGGCTGGCTTGGCGCAACGCCGGCCCAGCCCGTTGAAGCTCGTCCCATGGCTCGCTTTGTCGAGGCCCTCCCGCAGGGTCTGCAACTCGCGCCCGCGCCGGCGTTCGCGCTAACGCAGGACGGGCGCCGCATCGCGTATGTCGCCCTTCAGAACGGAGCGCGGGCGTTGTACGTGCGCGATCTGGACGATGTCTCGGCGAGGGCGCTGGCAGCCACGCAGGACGCAGACCAGCCATTCTTCTCGCCGGATGGAAACTGGATCGCCTTCTTCGCAGAAGCCAAGCTGAAGAAGGTGGCGGTCGCCGGCGGTGCACCGCTGGTCCTCTGCGATGCGCCCGTTCCGCGTGGCGGGACGTGGCTGCCGGACAACTCGATTGTGTTTGCTCCATCGGCCGCGTCGGTGCTGATGCGTGTTTCCGCGGCCGGTGGCAAGCCGGAGCCTGCGTCCACGCTCGATCGGCAGTTGAACGAGGCCAGCCACCGGTGGCCGCACGCGCTTCCGGGTGGCCGAGGGATCTTGTATGCCGCCGGGCCCACCGTCTCCGCCTACAGCTGGATCGAAGCCCACATCGTCGCTCAGTCACTCACCACCGATCGCCGGCGCGTGGTGGCCACGCACGGCACGTTCCCGCAGTTCGCGCCGAACGGACACCTCTTATATGCGCAGAGCGGGATCGTCTACGCGCAGGCCTTCGATCCGGACCAGTTCACCGTCACCGGCGACGCCTTCCCGATTCTCGAACGAGTGACTCAAGGCGGAGGCATCAACGGTGGGTCGTTCCAATGGGCGACCTCACCGGCCGGCACGACCGTCTATGTCCCAGGTTTCAACCGTGAGGCGGCGGTCGTCTTGCTGGATCGGGCGGGGACCGAGCGGCCAGTCATGCCCGCGGGCAACTACTCCTACCCGCGCCTGTCGCCTGACGGACGGCAGCTGGCGTTGACGATTGCCGGCGCAACAGAGTCCGAAGTGTGGATCCACGACATCGCCCGAGGCACGACCGCGCGGCTCACGTCCGGCGGCCGGAACCTCTGGCCGATCTGGTCGCCAGATGGGACGCGCGTGGCGTATGCCTCCAGTCGCGAGGGCTCGACCAACATCTATTGGAGACGCGCGGATGGTAACGGCGGCGAGGAGCGATTGACCTCGACCGCGTACTCGTTCATCCCCCAGTCATGGTCACCCGCTGGCGAGCATCTGCTTCTCACCGAGGTCGATCCGCAACGTCCTATCAGCATCGCCCTGCTGCCGACTCTAACTCCAGGAGTGCGTAATCCCACGGCGTTCAAGACCTCCGAGAGGATGTCGACGATGGCGACTCTCTCCGCCGATGGCCGTTGGATCGCGTATGTGTCCAACGACTCTGGACGGAATGAAGTCTATGTGCGGCCTTACCCGGGCCCCGGCGCGGCGCTGCAAGTGTCGGCGTCGGGAGGCGAGGAACCGGTCTGGGTGGGCAAGACCCACGAGCTCTGCTTCCGCCGCGGTGACGCGATCATGTCGGTTGAGCTGTTCAGTACGAGCGGCCGGTTGACGGCCGGCGCCGCGAAACAGGTCGTCACCGGCCGCTATTCCCTCGGCGGCGTGAGGGCCGGCTACGACGTCTCGGCCGACGGCCGGACGTTCCTCGTGCTGAAACTCCTGCAACCTCGCGAGAATCTCTCGCAGTTCACGCTCGTCCTGAATGGACTCGGCGCGATCGCGCCGCGCTAGGCTCACTCCCGTCGTCGTGTCGCTTCGTGGAGATAGCGCGCGTGCCAGTCGTCGGGCACCCGCACCGGCGCGGTCCCGGCCGGCACGAAGATCACAATCGGGATCGATCGCCGGTGAAGCTCCGCCACCTCAGCGAGCGACGGCATTCTGCGGTACGCCGCATACCGCGAATAGAACATCGCTTCGAGCGCTTGCGGCATGTTGAAGATCACCGCCTCGGGCACACCCAATTCCGACTCGAGGGTCATCATCTGTTTGGTGGATGCCGGCCAGCGGTCCCGCCGTTCAAATGGTCCCTGCTTTTCCAGCAGGAGCCTCGCCGGCAGAATCGCCAGGAGCCCGAGCAGGACGGCGGCGCCGATGCGCCGCAGACCTGGTGCCTTCGCTGCCGCATCTTTGAGCTGATACCAGAACGCCGCTTGAATGACGAACAGCGCCGGCGCGCCTATGGCGATGAACGCTGGAAGCTTGGTCGGCATCATCGAGAACACGAGATACGGCGTCGCACACCACACCAGAAGCGCCCAGTCGAGGCGTGTCGCTCGACGCCGAAAGAATCTCACCAGGAACCAGACGACCGGAACGTAGACCAACTCGCCGAACGAATGCGGCATGTCCCGCAGATACGTCCACCACGGCCCGCCCGAGCCATCGAGGACCATCGTCATGTGCTGAAGGACTGAGTTCGTTCCGGCCGCAGACTCTGCCGGGAACTGCACGTGGGCGTAGATCGTCCAGGGCGCTGCGATCGCGACGGCGGCCGCCAGGAACAACGCGAGGCGCTTGACGGTGTCACCGATCGTTCGCCAATCCAACCACACGACCGCAGCCACCGCGGCCACGAGCAGGGCCGGCGCGGACTTGGCGAGCACCCCCGCGCCCATGGCCGCGCCTGCGAGCACCGGCGCCAGCCAGCGCCTCCGCGCCGGCGGCGCAATCAACACGACGGCAATGCCAGCCTGCACGCACGCGATCAGCACAGTGTCCACGTGGTCACATACGCGCCGGCCCGACGCCAGGTTGACCAGCAGGCCATTCACGGCCTGAAAGCTCGCCGCCAGGATCCCAACGCGGTCACCGAATAGTCGTCTGCCGATGAGGAACGTCAGGACGACGCCGACGCTCGACAGCAGCACGCTCGGCAGCCTCATGACGAATGCGCTGACACCGCAGATCGCCATGCTGAAGGCCATGAGCCAGGGCGCCAACGGCGGTTTGTGCAGCCAGACGTGGTTCTCGGTCCAGTGGCTCGGATCCGCCGGGAGCACGGTCTGCTCGTAGAGGGTCGGCCGCAGCGGATGGTCGATGAGGTGCCTCGCGACCAACGCGTGCAGCTGTTCGTCCCACTGATGAATCGACGACTGCCTGGCCGGATCGACGCGAATTATCAGCGCGGCAACGGCGACGAGCGCCAGTCGAACGCGCGGCCGCCCGCGCATGAATGCCGCCGCCAGCAGACACGTCGCGGCCGCGACGATCGTGGCCACGCTTGCGGCATCGAACGGCAACATCACGACGTCATGGTAGGCGAAGCACGGCCGGCTCAGTCGATCGGACACCGCGCCGCGACCTGCTCGAGGTTGTCCCACACGTAACACGAGTATTCGATGCGGCCGCGATTGTCTCGGCCGAAGCGGCCGCCGGTGTGCTCGAAGAATGCGCCCGATGGATTGCCCGGCTCGACGTACCCCGACATCGAGCGCACGCCGATGGCGAGGAAACGGCGCACGAGGTGGCCCACGAGTCTGGTGCCAAGGCCAAAGCGCTGGTACTCCGGGAGCACGTAGAGCTTGTTGAAGTCGCCGGTGCCGTCACCGCGGCGAATCCCGCGCGTGAACCCGACGAGCTCGCCGTTCGGATTAACAACGACGAGCACGAACCAGCCGTCGTCAGGCTTCGCGAACGTCTCACGCCACTGCCGCTCGCGCAGCTCCACCGTCGGCCCGGACGTCGTGGCGTAGGCGGCGTTCCAGGCCGTGACGTGGAGGCGGGCGAGCGCCGCAATGTCGGCCGGCGTGGCGTCGCGAATCACGAACGACGCGATCGTCTCGCCGCGAGATCGAAACAGCTCCGCGTTCTGCGCCTTCGAGCGCCGCTTGCGTCCCCACACGGCCCGACGGCCCTTGATGAGGACCGCCATCAACGCTTCACGCAGCTTTGAATCTCGCCAGATCCGGCGGCGGGCACCGCGCCGCGTGAGCACATGGTTGCCGCAGTAGTCGAAGCGCCCATCGCGCGAGTGGAAGTTCGCGACCATGACGGCGTCTCCGTCGGCCACGACGCCGTCCAGCACGTAGTCGACGGGCACGCCCAACTCCGGATGCCGGGCAATCCCTTCGAGGCGGAGTCGGCCCGTCGCGCGGTCGTACGTACCCGACGCCACATCGGCCATGTTGTCGGGGCGGCCGGCCATGATCTTCCCCGACACGCGGCCCGCCGCGGCCGAGAGATCGAGGACCACGACGCCGTCTTGTCCCCATCGGCCGGACACGTCCTCGGCCGGGGCCGGCGCGGGCTTCTCGAATCCGCCCTCGTGAAACAGGGACGTGATCTCGCTCGGCGTGAGCGCACGGTCGTAGATGCGCAGATCATCGATCGCGCCCTTGAAAAAGAAATGGCGCTCGTCCGTGCCCTTGCGGCCGATGTGCAGCGGCTGCGTCGCGTGCGTCCAGAAACCGTGCCGCTGCGCGTCCTGAAGAACGCCGTCGAGATACAGCCGATGCTCGCCATTGTCGACAACGCCGACGAGGTGGTACCACGTGCCGAAGCGGACGCGGGGCTTGCACATCGGATCGCGCGCGCCGATCATGCGATGCCAGACGACGCGTTGGTGATCGGTGCTGAGCTGAAAGACCCGGGCGGACTGGTCCGCGTCGTTGCCGTTGTCCTGCGCGACGATGGAATTGGTCCAGCCGCGGAGCCTTCGGCGGTCGAACCGGGCCCAGACCGAGACGGACAGTCCGCGATCGTTCAGCGCCGGGGGCGGCGTCACCTCGATGTAGTCGTCGACGCCGTCGAACTGATACGCGGCGCCGGCCGCGCCGAAGCGATCCGCGCACGGTCTCGCCCCATGCACGACGCCGTGATGTCCGCGGCCGCTCGTGTCCTGAGCATGGCCCGGAAACAGGTACTCGGCGATGAGGCCGTCGCGGGGAATCACGGGCGTCGCGGCTACTTCCGATCGAGGACGACCGTGTTGTGGATGGTCTGTCCCTCGGCGTTCTTGCCCGTCACCGTATTGGTGCGTGACTTGCCGTCGGCCGCGATGACGATCCGCTGCGTGCCGAGTTGCTGGCCCTTGAGCTTCCCGGTCAACTCGTACGTCCGGTCATCGATCTTCTTCCAGGTGACGGCGTCCTGCGTCAGGTTGGGCTGGCCATCGATCGTGCCCTTCCACGGATAGTCATTCCCGTCGAGCTTCGCGGTGTACTCGCTGTGGGTCGCACGGCCTTGCGCATCCACGCCGTCGTTCACGATCTTGACCGTGTCGCCGGCGATCTCGATCTTCACGGTGCCGCTCTTCGGCGCCATCGCCGGTGGGTCGTACTTCGACTTGGCGAGATTGATGGTCCACGTGCCTGCGAGTGACGGCGCCGACTGCGCCACCGGTGCGCTCACGAGGACGCCGGCGACAGCCAGCGACACGAGTGCCAGACCTGCAACGCTCTGCGTTCGCGACATGGTGTACCTCCTCGAAATGACCGAGTTCGTGATTCTAATCCCTGCGCGCCCTTGATTTGGCGTAGCACGCAGGGATTGGGGGCGGGCTGAAGCCCGCCCCTCCGCCGTAGGCGCTGGGTCCGATGGCGGGAGCTAGCTCGGCGTCGGTTTCTTGGTGAGCAGGCGCGGCGCGAAGTACTCCGTCAGCACGGGCCCGAGAATCGAGGTGCTGAGCATCAACGCCAGCACGACGTTGAGCATGCGCGTGTCGAGCAGGTGGTGGCCGGCGCCATCGACCGTGTTGTACGCGACGAGCGTCGCCGCGAGCGTCGCGGCCACCTGCGGCAGCGTGAGCGACCAGACGGTGAGGCGCTCGTCGCGCGTGTAGCCGTACATGCGTCCCGTGACGTCCGCGGCAACGAACTTGCCCACCACGAGGGCGCCGATGATCGACAGCACGAGAGGCAGGTCGCTCGCCAGGCTGTGCGCGAGGGCGCGCGGATCGATGAGAAAGCCGGTCGTGATGAAGAAGATCGGGATGAAGAGCGAGTTGCCGATGAACTCCAGATCTTTCTTCGCCGCCTTTTCCTTGACGGCGGCGTTGAGCGCGAGACCGGTGAGGAATGCGCCGACGATGTCAGGGAGTTGAATGACCGCCGCGAGCGAGCTCGCGACGGCGACGATGGCGAGTACGACGGCGAAGTACGCGCTCTCGTCGCCTTCGACCTTCTTCAGGAGGGCCCTGCCGACACGGCTCAGCCCGAACAGAATCAGCGGGATGAAGATCGCGATCTCGACCAGGAGCACGGCGAGACTCGAGATGGAAAACCCACGCATGAAGGTGGACGCGCAGATGGCGAAGACGATGAGCGAGCTCGTGTCAGAAAAGATTGTGGCCCCGTAGGTGATCGTGATGGGCTCCAGCTTCGTCTCGCCCAGACGCACGATAGTGGACGACGCGAGCAGCGTGTGTGACGCGAGCAGCGAGCCGATGACGATCGCAGGCAGCACGGCGTAACCAAACACGAGGCCGACCGCGGTCCCCAGGATCAGGGGCAGCGAGGTGGTGATGACGCCGAACGTCATCGACTTCTTCTGCACGCGCTTGAACAGGGCGAGGTCGATCTCGAGCCCGGCCATGAACATCAACAGGATCTTTCCAAGCTCGGCGAGGAACTCGGTGACCGGGTCCGTCTTGCCAATGACCTGCAGGCCATACGGTCCGAACACCACGCCGCACAGCAGCAGGCCGACCACGGGCGGGACGTGCAGGCGACGACAGACTTGGGGGACGAGGCTGATGAGGCTGAGCCCCAGCGCAAACTTCACCAGTAGCGGCAGCTCCAGCGCGTGCGACCGCAGCCACTCCATGCCGCGCGTAGGTGCAATGACTGTTCCCGTGCGACCCGCTCCCGCAAGCGGGCGATGCCACGGTCTTACGGTGATGCGCCTCTGGCTGGCCGCGCCATCCCGTGGCGCTCGATCGACACACGCGCCACTGGGGAGCCGGAGAGTCCGCCATGTCGCTCGTCCGCTGCGGCAGGTCTACGCCCGCCGATGTCGCCATGCCGCGACGGTCGCGACGGCGTAGCACGTCGCGACGAGAATGGGAAACGCGAGCAGCGACCAGCGAACCACCTGCATGGAGCGCGGCATGGGAAATGGAAGCGGCACCAGCCTCGCCGCTTCGCCCGAATCAATGCGTGTCCGGAGGCTGAGCAGGGCGCCGAGGATCAGCAGCACGCTGAAGAAGCAGTTGATCGAGTACACGCCCCAGTGCACCGCCGGCGGCAACGTCTGCACGTGCGGGCCGAGAGGTTGCGAAGGGGCTGCGCGGCCAGCACCGTATATCGACTACGATAGGCCCTCGCGATTCGCGAGTCTCAGAGGATGCGCGCGTGCAGATTCGATTCGGTCCGTTCATCCTCGATCGCGACACCAGGCAGCTGACCCAGGGCCGCCGCGAGATTCACCTCGCGCCGAAGGCGTTCGAGCTCCTCCTGGCCCTCGTCACGGATCGCCCGAAAGTGCTCTCCAAAGTGGAGCTGCAGCAGCGCCTCTGGCCCGAGACCTTCGTCGCCGAAGCCAATCTCTCGAATCTCGTCGCCGAAGTGCGCGAGGCCCTCGGCGATCGGGCGCGCGCGCCGCAGTTCATCCGCACCGCGCACGGATTTGGTTACGCCTTCTGCGGTGAAGCGACGAGCGTGCCGGGCGCCCCCAAGACCGCGGCGACTCGCGTGTCGTGCTGGCTCGAATGGGGCAAGCGCCGCTTTCCTCTCTCCGCCGGCGAGAACGTCGTCGGGCGCGATCCTGATGTTGAGGTCAGGCTCGACGCCTCGACGATCTCCCGCCGCCACGCGCGGTTCGTCGTGTCCGCCGGGGGGACCGTGCTCGAGGATTTCGGCAGCAAGAACGGCACCTTCCGCGGCAGTGAGCGCGTGACCGCACCGGTCCAGCTCGCTGACGGCGATGCCATCCGCATCGGATCGCTGCTCGTGACCTTCCACGAGCGCGCGTCGCTCGGGTCCACCGAAACCCAGGACTCCACGAGATAATCCGCGGTCACCGTCACGGTGGCGGTTCGGCCCGCTTCCGTGAAGTTGTCGTCGATCATGTACCTGAACTCGTACTGTCCCGGCTCGGTCGGGGCGGCCAGCGTGACCGTGCCGGTGCTTGCGCCACCCGTGTACACGAACCAGAGGTGGTCGTGCTCAGCGCACCCCTCGACGGGTTCGAATCCGTGGACGTGCGGCGCCTGGCCACGCTGCGTTCGCGTACCGATGTTGCCTCCGAGGCTCACGTCGCCGACCTTGAAGAGGCCGACCCAATCCCAGACGGGCCGCCCGGGCGGCGCCACCCAGCTCACGCTCAGTTGGGCTCCGGGCGCAGCGACCGTGGCACTGGCGGTGATCGTCACCGCGGCATAAGTAAAGCCCGCGGTCAGTGTTCCGCGCTGCCCACCGGGGTTCGTCACGACGACGTCCACACTTCCAACTGGGCGTTCCGGGATCAGGGCCGAGATGTCTGTGCTGGTCTGGCGCGTCACGACGGCGCGCAGGCCATCGAGCGTCACCGTCGCACCATACAGGAACCCCGTGCCGGAAATCCGCACCAGGCCTCCGCTCAATCCAGGGTTCGGCGACACAGACAACACGGCGAGCGCAACCGGTGCAGCCGGCGCAGCCGGCTGGGTCGGCTCGGTGGGTAACCTCGAGTGCTGCCTGTCGCACCCGAGATTGGCAGCAGCAGCGATCAGGACGACGGCGAAGACGGATCGTGAGAGTTGGGAATGGGACATATGGGTGCTCCTCATGAACAGCACGATATGGATCGCGACCGCATCCAGTCCTCGGGATGACCTAGGAAACATGCAGGTTTTGCGCAGGCGGGCGCCGAGTGGCCACGAGTGTGGACGGGATAGTCCGCAGTGACGGTCACGACACTGCTGCGGCCGGCGTCGACGAAGCCGTCGTTGACCAGGTATCGGAACTCGTACTGTCCCGGCTGAGCCGGCGCGGCCAGCGTGAGCGTGCCGGCCGCGGCGCCGTAGGTGTAATCCCACCAGCCGTACGCCTCGTTCGAATCTCCGACCTTGAAGAGTCCGACCCAATCGGCTTCCAATCGCCCGTCGGGCGCCGTCCAGCTCACGCTCAGTGGACCTCTAGCCGCGACAACGCTGAGACTGGCCGTGACGGTAGCCACGGCATAGGTGTAGCCCGAGCTCAGCGTCCCGCTCTGTCCGCCCGGGTTTGTGACCGTCACGTCCACGGTGCCGGGCGCATGCAGCGGGGGCGTTGCGCGGATGACCGCGTTGCTGAGGACGCTGGCGACCGCCGTGACGCCGTCCAGCGTGACGGTCGCCCCAGCCAGGAATCCGGTACCGGAAATGCGGATCGTGTTATCGCCGAGTCCCGCACTCGGTGAGATCGCAGTAATCGCGACCGGCACATACGTGAACCCATCGCGGAGGGCGCTCGTGACGCCGCTCGGATTCGTCACGACGACGTCGACAGGTCCGGCGGCGTGCATCCTGGTCCTGGCGGTGAGCAGCGTGCTGTTGACGAACGTCACATCGGTCGCGTCGCCGCCGAGTGTGGCTGTCGCCCCGGCCGCGAATCCGGTGCCGGAGATGCTGATGTTGATCGCGCTGCCGGTGGGCCCGGAGTTCGGCGTGACGAACTTCACGCTGAGCGCCGCCGGCTGCGTTGGCCCCGTGGGTATCCTCGGTTCCTGCTTGTCGCACCCAAGGCTGACGGAGGCCGAGACCAGGACGACGGCGATGACGGACCGCGAGAAACAGCGATTGGACATATGCGTGCTCCTCATGCGAGTCACGATACGAATCGCGTCGGGTGCAAGTCCTTGGAATTACCTAGGATCGACGCAGGTTTTGCGCAGGTGCGCGGCGGGAGCCCCGTATAATCGGCCGTCCCCATGCCCATCCCAACCGGGACCTTCATCGGTCCCTACGAGATTCTCGGCTGGCTCGGCGCCGGCGGGATGGGCGAGGTCTATCGCGCGCGCGATCCGCGGTTGGGACGCGATGTCGCGATCAAGCTGATTCGCGAGACGCTGGCCACCGACCGGAGCCGCTTGCACCGCTTCGAGCAGGAAGCGCGCGCCGCGGGCCAGCTCAACCACCCGAACATCCTGGCCGTCTATGACATC
>Ga0137427_10000216_pt1 | contig 31985 bp, 26 predicted proteins | sample EasRivERMZT700_2_FD_102309 | JGI IMG/M metagenome (GOLD analysis project Ga0137427, IMG submission 102309) | Soil microbial communities from meander-bound floodplain in the East River, Colorado, USA - East River MetaG ERMZT700_2 | ecosystem: Environmental > Terrestrial > Soil > Floodplain ...
ATCGCGTGGGCCGCCTCTGGGTCTCGCTGGTCGATCCGTTTACCTACGTGTACGATGCGCGCAGCGAGAAGATGCGGACGGTGCAGTTCAAAGGCGCGCGCATCCTCGAGCCGTCGAGCCTGTTTTTCACGGCGCACGACACCGTGCTCGTCACCCCTGGCTGTTACGAATTCCCGGCCACGCTCCGTCCTGGCGCCGCGGCGTCGCGGCCCTGAGTCTCCGAGCCCTCGCCGATGCATCAGCCCGGCCTTCGACAATCACTCGGCGTGACGCATGCCACGGCGATGGTCGTGGGCACGATCATCGGCGCGTCGATCTTCGCGCAGCCTTCCGAAATCGCGCAGCACGTACCGAATGGCACCGGCATCCTTGTGGTGTGGCTCGGCGCCGGCATCCTCACGCTCTTCGGCGCGCTGATTTGCGCCGAGCTCACGTCCGCGTTCCCGCGCACGGGCGGTGTCTACGTCTTCCTCAAGGAATCCTGGGGTGCGCCGGTCGGATTCCTGTGGGGTTGGGCGATGTTGTGGGGCATGCACACCGGCATCATCGCGATCGTCGCGATGATCTTTGCCCGGTACACCGCCGTGCTCATCCCAATGGACCCGAGCCTGACGCCGATCCTGGCGGTGGCCGTGATCGTGCTGCTCTCAGCTGTGAACTACGTCGGCGTCAGGCACGGCGGGCTGGTCCAGAACGTCTTCACCGGTGCGAAGCTGGCCGCGATCGTCGCCATCATCGCCGCCGGACTCTTCTGGTCTGGCGCGGCACCGGCCGAGTCGGCCGTCGAGACCGCCCCCGGCGTCCGGCCGTTTTTTCTGGCCGTGGCGGCGGCGCTGTTCGCCTACGGTGGCTGGCACATGGTGACCTACACCGCGGGCGAAACGCGTGACGCCGGCAGGACGATCCCTCGCGCGCTGCTCTTTGGCACGCTTATCGTCACGCTCGCGTATGCCGGGCTGAACACGATCTACCTGCACGTGCTGCCGCTCGGCGTCGTGCAAACTTCGCGGCATGTCGCCGCCGATGCTGCAGACGTGGTGCTCGGCGGAGGGGGCGCATCGCTGATGGCGGCGCTCGTCATGGTCTCGACATTCGGAGCCGTCAACGGCATCATCCTCGTCGGACCACGCGTGTACTACTCCATGGCCCAAGACGGCTTGCTCTTCCGCTGGCTCGGCGCCGTGCATCCGTCGTTCGGCACGCCTGCCCGTGCGATTGCCATTCAGGCGATTGGTGCGTCCATCCTGGCGCTGACGAATACGTACACCGCGTTGGTCTCTCGCGTGATCTACACGGAGTGGATCTTCTTCGCCATCATGGCGGCAGGCCTCTTGCGGCTGCGCGCTCGTCCGGACTACCGGCCGACGTACCGGATTTGGGGCGCGCCGCTCCTCGTGTCCTGCTTCATCCTGGGCTCGCTGGTGGTCGTTGCCGTGCAGATTTTCGAAAAGCCGATGAACAGCGCCGCCGGATTGGGGATAGTGCTGGCGGGCCTGCCGGTGTATCTTCTCTGGTCGCAGAGATCGGGCGCTGGGCGCTAGGCACTGGGCGCTGGCTCCGAGAACTTCGCACGGCGCACTCCGCACCCCGCACGTCGCACACACCTATGGCCATCATCGACTTTCATAACCACTACTACCCCCCCGAGTACCTCGACGCCCTGGGCCCTTCCGGCAGCACGCTCAAGATCACGCACGACGCCGAAGGCAATCCGATCGTCCACTACCCCGGCGACTACAACGTGATGGTGCGCGGCCACCGCGACATTGCGTACCGGCAGACCGTGCTCGACGAGCAGAAGGTCGACACGCAGGTGATCTCGCTCACCACGCCGGGCACGCACGTGGATCCGCCGCAGGTCGCGATCAAGCTCGCGGCCATCACGAACGACGCGTTCGCGCGCGTGCGGGCCGAGCGCGGCCGCCGCTTCATCCCGCTCGCGACGCTGCCGCTATGCGATCCGCGCGCGTCGGTCACCGAGCTCCTGCGCGCGATGGACACGCTCGGGCTGCCGGGCGCTATGCTCTTCAGCAACGTCAACGGCACCGGCCTGGACGACCAGCAGTTCTGGCCCATCTACGAAGCCGCCAACGACCGGCAGGCCGTCCTGATGATTCATCCGACCTTCCCCCTCGGGGTGGAGGCCATGCGGGACTACATGCTGATGCCGCTGAATGGCTTCCTCTTCGACACGACGCTGGCGGCTTCCAAGCTGGTGTTCAGCGGTGTGGTGAAGCGGTACCCGCGGATCAAGTGGGTGCTCGGCCATCTCGGCGGAACGATCCCGTACCTCGCCGAGCGGCTCGACCGCGGCTTCCGCGCGTTCAAGGAGTGCCGCGCGAACATCGACGAGCCGCCGACCGCCTACCTGAAGCGCCACTTCTGGTACGACACGGTCAACTTCGCGCAGGGCCCGATCAAGCTCGCGATCGAGTTCGCCGGCGCCTCGCACATTCTCGCCGGCAGCGACTACCCGCACATGATTGGCAGCATCCCGCTGATGCTCGAGGCCATCGGAAAGCTGCCCATCACCGACGCCGAAAAGACGGGCATCCTCGGCGGCAACGCCGCGACGCTGCTGGGCGTGTGACGTCGTAGGGGCCGGGCATGCCCGGCCCCTACATTTCGATTGCCAGTGAGGCGGGATCTTCGATCAGCGTCTTGACGCGGACCAGGAAGCGAACGGCTTCAGCGCCGTCGACGATGCGATGGTCGTAGGTGAGGGCGAGGTACATCATCGGCCGAAGGACGATCTGGCCGTTGACGCCGACAGGGCGCTCGTTGATCGCGTGCAGGCCAAGGATGGCCACCTGCGGCGGGCTGAGAATGGGCGTGCTCATCAGCGACCCGTACACGCCCCCGTTCGTGATGCTGAACGTGCCGCCGCGCAGATCCTCAATCGTCAGCCGTCCGTCGTTCGCGCGCGCGGCGAAGTCACGAATGCCCTGCTCGATCCGCGCGAACGACATGCGATCGGCGTCGCGCAGCACGGGCACGACCAGCCCTTCCTCGGTCCCGACAGCGACGCCGATGTCGTAGTAGGACTTGAGCACCATCTCGTCGCCCTGGATCTCGGCGTTGATGCGCGAGAACTCGCGAAGCGCAAGGATCGACGCGCGCACGAAGAACGACGCGATCCCGAGACTGACGCCGTGGCGCGCTTTGAAACTGTCCTTGTGCCGGGCGCGCAGCGCCATGACGGCGCTCATGTCCACTTCGTTGAACGTCGTGAGCATGGCCGCGGTCTGCTGAGCCTGGACCAGTCGCTTCGCGATCGTGGCGCGGCGCTTGGACATGCGGACGCGTGTCTCCGAGCGCGTCGCTGATGTTGATGCGACCGGTGCCAGGGGCGCCCGCGCCGGTGCCGAGCCGCCTCGCGTCGTGCTGGCCGGCGCCGTGCTGGTCGATCGTCGAATGTCGTCGGCCGTCACCCGTGGTCCGGCGGGCGTCACCGAACCCAACTCGACGCTGTGTTCGCGCGCGAGCTTGCGGGCGGACGGGGTGGCGGCGACCTTATCGTTCTTGGTCTCAGTCTTAGTCTCAGTCGCAGCGCGCGCCGCGGTGGCGGCCACGGCGGCCGGCGCGGCCTTCGCCGGCGTGGCTGCTGCACCAGCCCCGGGCTCAATCACGCCCAGCACGTCGCCAATCTTCACGTTGGCACTGGGCCCGTGCGCGATCTGCTCGAGCACGCTGGCCTGGGGCGCCGACATTTCGACGTTCATTTTGTCGGTTTCGAGCTCGACAAGCGCCTCGCCCGCGGCTACGGCCTCACCTTGCTGTTTCAGCCAGCGCACGACGCGCGCATCCGTGATGGACTCTCCGACTTCGGGGACCACGATGTTAACCGGCATCAATTCCTCACGCCCTGTTTGACCGTCAGCGCCTGCGCCAACAGCCGTTCCTGTGTCCGCCCGTGACGCGCGGCCGATCCTTCCGCCGGACTCGAGCTGCGCGGCCGGGCGAGCACCGCCAACCGGCGCGCCCCCACGAGTCCCTCGATCGTCGGACGCACGAAATCCCACGCGCCCATGTTCTCGGGCTCCTCCTGGGCCCAGACGATCTCCTCGACGCGCGGGTAGCCCTCAATCGCCCCAAGCATGTCGCGCACCGGCAGCGGATAGATCTGCTCGACGCGGCATACGGCAACTTCGGGCGTGGTCTTGCGAATCGGACTCGTGAGCAAGTCGATCGCGATCTTGCCGGAGCAGAAGACCAGCCGCCGCACATCACCCGCGTGCGCCTGACGCTCCTCATCGTCGATCACCTGCCGCCAGCGGCCTTCAGCCAGCTCGCGAGGCGTCGAGGCCACGCGCGGATGGCGCAGGAGGCTCTTCGGGGTCAGGACGACGAGCGGCAACGGATCGCGTTGCAACAACGCGGCCTGTCGTCGCAGCAGGTGGAAGTACTGCGCGGCCGTGGTGCAGTTGGCCAGGCGCATGTTGATGTCGGAGGCCAGCTGCAGAAAACGCTCGGGCCGCGCGCTGGCGTGGTCCGGGCCCTGGCCCTCGTAGGCATGTGGCAGGAGCAGCACGAGCGACGGCTGTTGGCCCCATTTCGCGCGGGCCGAGAGCACGAACTCGTCGAGCACGACCTGCGCGCCGTTCACGAAGTCGCCGTACTGCGCCTCCCACACGACGAGACGATCCGGCGCCTTGATGTTGTACCCGTACTCGAAGCCGACGGCCGCGTTCTCGCTGAGCGGACTGTTCCAAATCTCGCAGGCGGCGCGCGCGTGCGGCATCGCCTGGAGAGGCACGAGCCGCCGGCCCGTGTTTCTGTCGTGCAACACCGCGTGGCGCTGGCTGAACGTGCCGCGCTCGACGTCCTCGCCGGTCAGACGAATCGGTGTGCCGTCCTCGAGGATCGTGGCGAACGCCAGCTCTTCGGCCGCCGCCCATTCGATGGTGGGAGCGTCGGGTGTGTCGAAGGCGCGGCGCCGCTTCTCGCGCCCGCGCTCGAGCTTGGGATGAATGGCGAATCCGTCCGGCACGGCGAGCAGCGCGTCGTTGGCCGCCCGCAGACGGTCCATCGGCACCGCGGTCTCCGCCTTCGCCGCCGTTCCCGGCGCGGCCAGCACCGGCGTCTGCTCGATGTAGTGCCGCTCCGCGTCGAGGCCCTCGAGCGTCTTCTGCAGACTGTCGAGCTGAGCGGACACCATGGCATCCGCCCGACCGGGCTCGATCCGGCCCTGTGACTCGAGCGTCGAGGCCCATCGCGCGCGCACCGTCGGTAGCGCGGCAATCTTTGCGTACATCACCGGTTGCGTGAACGCCGGCTCATCGCCTTCGTTGTGGCCGTAACGGCGGTAGCCCACGAGATCGATCAGGAAGTCGCGCTTGAAGGTCTCGCGGTACCCGAACGCCAGCCGCGCGGCCGCGACGCATGCTTCGGGATCGTCGGCATTGACGTGAACGATGGGAATCTTGAACCCGCGAGCGAGACCGCTGGCGTAGAGGGTGCTGTACGACTCGGCCGGCCGCGTCGTGAATCCGATCTGATTGTTCGCGATGATGTGGATGGTCCCGCCCGTCGTATAGCCATCCAGCCGGTGCAGGTTCAGCGTTTCGGCGACGACGCCCTGACCCGGAAAAGACGCGTCGCCGTGGATCAGGATCGGCAGCACCGCGTCGGGATCGAACGACGGCACGCCGCGATGGCTCGCATCCGTTCCGGCCGCGCGCGCCATGCCTTCGAGGACAGGATCGATCGCCTCCAGATGGCTGGGATTCGGCGGCATCGACAGCACGAGGTCGACCGCCTCCCCGCCCTCGATGGCGCGAGAGGCGCCGAGGTGATACTTCACGTCGCCGCTCCATTGCCCGCCCGCGTGATGCGCGTGACCGACGGCGTCCTTGAACTCGGCCAGAATCTGCTCGTACGGCTTGCCCATGACGTGCGTCATCACGTTCAGGCGGCCACGATGCGCCATCCCGATGAACGCCTCGCGGCGGCCCGCCTCGGCCGCCTCGGCAATGATGTCGTCGAGCACCGGGATGAGCATGTCCAGACCCTCGATCGAGAAACGGGTCTTGCCCGGAAACGTCCGCTGGAGGAATCGCTCGAAGGCCTCGACCTGCGTCAGCCGGCCGAGCAGGCCCGCGGCGTCGATGGGATTCGCGGGGGCTCGAAAACGCCCGGTTTCAACGGCCTCGCGGAGCCAGCCACGCTCCTCAGGCACGAACACGTGCGCGAAGTCATAGCCGGTCGTCGACGTGTAGAGCGCGCGGAGCCGCTCGGTGACGTCCCACATCGACGCCGCGCCTTCGGCCACGGGGCCGCCGATGAGCGTCGCGGGCAGCGCGCGCAGGTCCGATTCCGTCACGCGGTGCGTTTCGGCCAACAAGGCGGGATCCCCGAGCGGACGCCGGCCGAGCGGGTCGATTTGCGCGGCCAGGTGCCCGTACCGGCGGATTGATTGCGCCAAGTGCACCGCGCGGACCGCGGTCGAGAGATCGCCGGGTGCCGAGTCCGCCGGCGCCGCAACGACGGCGGAGTCGCCCGGCGTCCACTCCCGAAACAGCGCGCGGGTCGCATCGTCGACCGACGAAGGATCGCGTTTGAATCTCTCGTAGAGCTCGAGCACGTACCCGTAGTTAATGTCCTGGAACTCTCGTCCGTCGACTGCCATACCGCTTTCTACAATGATTGACGCGCGCCGACCCGGTCAATGGGGGAACCAATATACTCTGCGGAGTGATCTACGAGGAGTACGCGCCGTCGCCCGCGCTGCGACCGTTCGTCGATCGGTTGTGGGCGCTCGAGGCACCGGCGGGGGCGACCGACGCCGATCCCGTGCTGCCCGATGGGCACGTCGAGATCATCGTGCACGCGGCCGATCCGTTCGTTGAGATCGCCGCGGACGGTACGCGGCGCCGGCAGTCGTCGGTGCTGCTGGCCGGACAGCTCACACGCGCCGTCCGTCTCTCCCCCACCGGCGCCACGCTCGTCGCCGGAGCACGACTCCACCCGAATGGCGCTCACGCCTTCTTCGGCCTGCGGCAGCATCTCGTGACCGATCGTGTGGTCGATCTCACGGACATCAACGCACGCGTCACACGAATCCTGCGCGACGACCTCACTGGACGGGACGACCGGCGTCAACTGGCCGCAGCGCTCGACCGGACGCTCTGTCGACTGGCGCCCCCGACGCCACCGGCATCGCCGGTGCACCATGTCCTTCGTCTGGCCAAGCAGAGGCGCGGCCTCATTCAAGTGCGCGACCTGGCGCGCGCGGCCGGCGTCGGCGACCGGCAACTGCAGCGCGCCTTTCGTGACGAAGTCGGCGTCACCCCCAAGCGATTGCTGCGTGTGTTGAGGTTTCAGGAAGTACTGCGACGCGTGCGCGGCCAGACCGACGACGTGCGGTGGACAGAGGTCGCGGCCGCCTGCGGCTTCTACGACCAGGCGCACTTCGTGCACGACTTCCGCAGCTTCACCGATCAGGCGCCCGGGGCCTGGGCCATCGACGACGCCAGTCTCACGGCCGTGTTCAGCGCCTTGCGGCGCAGCGCCACGGTCTGACCCTCACAACCAGCCGCGCAGTCGGTACCAGAGCATCCCCAACTGCTCGTGCATCGCGATCTCGAAGGCTGCCGGCCCTTGATTGCTGGGCAGCCAGTCGCGAAGCGGGGCGTTGGGCGACGCGCGCAAGAAGCAGGGGTACGCCGTCGGTTGGAGACCCTGCCGTGCCGCCACGCCCATGGCGCGCGGTATGTGCACGGCACTCGTGACGAGCCACAGATGCTCGCGATGGGCCTGCAGCCGCGGCAGCGAAAACAGGATGTTCTCGTAGGTGTTGCGGGAATTCGGTTCAACGGCGACCGCGGCGCTCGGCACGCCGCGCGCGCGGGCCGCGTCGGCCATCGCGCCGGCGACGGACCGGCCGGATCCGTCGGGCGCCGGGGCGCCGGCGAACAGCAGCGTGCCGCCGATGCGCCCCCACAACTTCACGCCGGCATCGAGACGCTCCCAGCCGTCCTCCGAGATCTTGACGTCCAATCTCGCCCCGTCCTGACGAAACCACCCGCCGGTCAACACGACGATGAGGTTTTCGGGATGCCGATCTGATTCGCGGACGACCGGTGGCATGTAGCGGTTTTCGAGCCGGTAGATCAGCGCATTGCTGAACGCCGGCGCGCCGACGAGCAGCGTGCCAATGAATCCCGCGATGAGGATGTAGCGCCAGCGCCGCAGGCGCGGTGAGGCCCCCCGCTTGAATGTCGCCGCCACCGCGAGGCCGAGTCCGCAGAGGCCATAGAACGGAAGGGAGACGACGAGCCCGCCCAGGACGGATCGCATGCTGGAATTGAATCGCGCGTTTCCGTGCGCGGCCCGTCCAGTCTATCTCCGCTGGTATGATTGGGGCGCTCGTCGCCGCTCGACCAGCTGATGTCGCAGACCTCCAATCCATTGCGGATAGCGTTTCTCGGATGCGGCTTCATCACCCGTGTCCACAGCCGGAATCTGCGGCTCCTCCGCGACGACTTCTCCTGCAGCTACGCCAGCCGCGATGCCGCGCGTGCCGAGGCCTTCCGGCAGGAATATGGGGGCCAGAAGAGCTACGGCAGCTACCAGGCGGCCATGGCCGACGCGGCCGTCGACGCCATCGTCATCGCCGTCCCGCCACGATTTCACCTCGAGCTGACGCTCGAGGCCCTGAAGGCGGGTAAGCACGTGCTCGTGGAAAAGCCCGCCTTCTTCACGATGGCGGACTACCGCGCGGCGCTCGCCGCTCGAGACCTCGCGCACCGCGTCGTCATCGTTGGTGAAAACGACCACTACAAGCCGCTGGCCGTCTACCTCCGTAAGGTGCTCGCTGACGGCGCGATCGGCGAAATGGTGTTCGCCCACTTCACGACCATCGCCAGACGGTTCAAGTCGGGGGACGACTGGCGCAATGACGAGTCCATGGCCGGCGGCGACGCCTTCTTCGAGGAAGGCATCCACTGGCTGCACTTCGCCGGAAGCCTCGGACCGTCCATCACATCGATTGTCGGCTTCCGCCCCGGCATCGACCGCAAGAAGCCGGACCGCCGATCGAAGAGCATGATGGTCGCGTTCCGCTACGACAACCGCGCGGTCGGCGCGCTCTACTACTCGCGCGAGGTGCCGTCGCTGTTGAGGGGGATGCGGCTGTCGAAGATTTTCGGCCGGGACGGCATCATCACGTTCGAATCGAATGGCCTCTTCGTCGCGGTGCGCGGGAAGGGCCTGCCGCGATTCGTGCTGCCCGGCTTTCGCGACTATCGAGGCTACCGCGCGATGTATCGTGACTTCGCGCGCGCGATTCACGAAGGTGGGGCGCCGGAGATGAGCCTCGAGCGTGCGATCGAGGATCAGCGCCTGATGGATCAGGTGTACGCGACTATCGGACATCCCGACCTGTGAGCGTGGACTTCGACATCGTCATCATCGGCACGGGCGCGGGCGGCGGCACGATGGCGCGCGCGTTGTCGGAGAGCGGCGCGCGCGTGCTCGTGCTCGAGCGCGGCCACTTCGTGCCGCAGGAACCCGAGAACTGGGATCCGGAGGCGGTCTGGAAGCAGCTGCGCTACCGCACGACCGAGCGCTGGCTCGACGCGTCCGGTCAGGAGTTTCTGCCTTACACGCACTACTGCGTCGGCGGCAACACGAAGTTCTGGGGCAGCGTGCTCTATCGTCTGCGCCGCGCGGATTTCCAGGCGACCGACCTCGCGGACGGTTTGTCGCCCGCGTGGCCGATTGACTACGACACGCTCGCGCCGTACTACGATCGCGCCGAGCGCCTGTATCACGTCCACGGGCAACAGGGCGCCGATCCGACCGACCCGCCGCGCGGCGCTTTTCCCAACGCTCCGATTCCCCATTCACCCGGAATGGCCGAGATCGTCGATGCGATCTCGAAACAGGGCCTGCATCCGTCGCCGCTGCCGCTCGGATTGATCCGGCCCGGCGAGCCCGACGGCTGCATCCTCTGTAACACGTGCAATTCGTTCCCGTGCGAGATCCACGCGAAGAGCGACGCGGAGGTCTGCGGCATCGTGGACGCCGCCCGCCGGCCGAACGTCTCGCTCTGGACGCACGCCTTTGCCAAACGGCTGCTGACCGATCCGTCAGGACGTCGCATCGAGGCCGTCGAAGTCGAGCGGCAGGGCGAGACCCAGCTCATCCGGGCGCCGCTCGTCATCGTCTCGTGCGGCGCCGTCAACTCGGCGGCGCTGCTGCTCCGCTCGCGGAACGACAAGCACCCGAAAGGCCTCGCGAACTCGTCGGATCTCGTCGGCCGGCGCTACATGGCGCATCTCGCGACGATGATGCAGGGCTTCCATCCGTTCAGGAAGAACACGACCGTCTTTCAGAAAACCGTCGCGATCAACGACTTCTACTTCCGCGGCCCGGGTACCACCTATCCGCTCGGACAGATTCAGTCACAAGGCCGCACCCATGGCGTCATGGCGCAGACCGTTGTGCCGTGGGTGCCGCTCTGGGCGTACGAGGCATGGGTCTCCCGCGGCGTGGATTGGCTGGCGATGACGGAGGACCTTCCGGCCGCCGAGAACCGCGTGACGGTCGAAGCCGACGGGCGGATTCGCCTGTCCTACAGGCCCAACAACCAACGTGCCCACGCGCAGCTCGTGGCGGAGACCGAGCGGATGCTGAAGCGGTTGGGCTTCTGGACAGTGATGACACACTCGCACGGCAGCCAGAACACCACGCATCAGTGCGGCACGCTCTGCTTCGGCGCCGATCCGAAGACGTCGGTGCTGGATCCGTACTGCCGGACGCACGACATCGAGAACCTTTACGTCGTGGACGCGTCATTCTTCCCGTCGTCGGCGGCGGTGAACCCGGGCCTGACGATCATCGCGCAGGCCCTGCGCGTCGCCGATCACATCAAGGACACTCGCACATGAAAGCCCGATCTTTCAGCCATGTCGGCATCACGGTGTCGGACTTCCACAAGGCCGTGCAGTTCTACTGGAACGTGTTCGGCTGCCCGCTCGTTGGCGTTTCCGACACGCCGCCCGAGCGCGTGCGCACGTTCTTCAGCGTCGATGCGCCGGCACCTCGCTGCAAGATCGGCTGGATTCGTGTGCCCGGCGGCGCGACCCTCGAGATCTTCGAGTTCCAGCCGCAGCTGCCGCCCGGCGCGATTCCGTGGAACCGCGTCGGTCTCACCCACTTCTCGTTCAACGTGCGGAACACCCAGAAGTGGTACGACTACCTCGTCAGCAAGGGCGTCGAATGCGTCACGAAGCCGGAGCGGTCGCCGCGCGGCCACACGTTCTTCTTCGCCAAAGACTTCGACGGCAACCTCATCGAGATGATCGACCTCGGCCACATGTATTACGTGCTCGGGTGGCTGGGTCCGCTTGGTGGGTTTCTCTTCAGGCGCGGGAGGTACAAGCAATACTACGGCCGCTAGCTCGTCCCCTGGTCGAATCGTCCCAGCTTCCAAACACCGAGCGAGACGATCCACGACGCGATGAAGAGGCCAGCCACAAGGTAGCCCGCGGCTTGCGCGTCAAAACTGCGCACGGCGCTCCACACACCGCTGTCGGGCATCGCGAGCCGGTCGGCGGCAATCGACGCGAGCTGGAGCGTGCCCACGATCAGCGCCACCGCGACTGAGAGACCGGTGATCGTGAGGTTATAGAACACCTTGCGAAGCGGGTTGGCAAAGGCCCAGCCATAGGCGCCGCACATCAGGATGCCGTCCGCCGTGTCCATCAGCGTCATGCCGGCCGCAAACACAACTGGCAGGGCCAGCACGCCCACGAGCGGCAACGATTGTGACGCAGCCAGGCCGGCCGTCGTGAGCAGCGCGATTTCCGTCGCGGTGTCGAAGCCGAGGCCGAAGAGAAAGCCGACCAGGTACATCTGCCACGGCCGTCGCACCAGCCGGAACAGACCTCCAAACCACCGCGTGATGAAGCCGCCGTGCAGCAGACGAGCCTCCATATCGGCCGGGCTGGCGTCTCCGCGCACCAGACGCCGGAAGACGCGATAGACATCGATCATCACGATCAGGTTCAAGATCCCGATCACGTACAGGAACACTCCCGACACCGTCGTGCCCACCAGACGCCCGGCATCGTGGAGCCACGGCATGCTGCCCGCCATCGCCTGCGCTGCCAGTGCCACGGCCAGGGTCATGAGAAAGACCACCGTCGAATGACCGAGTGAGAAATACAGCCCGACACCGAGCGGCCGCCGGTCCTCGTGCATCAGCCGGCGCGTCGTGTTGTCGATGGCGGCGATGTGGTCGGCGTCAAACGCGTGGCGAAGGCCGAAGGAATACGCCAGACCGGCGAGGCCCAGGAGGACGGGGTAATCAGCAGCCAGCAGCCAGATCGCGCCCCATCCAAGGACGTGCAACGCCAGAACAACGGCGCCGAGGGCAAAGAGACGAGGCTTGTCGCTTGCGGGAACGGAAGACTTCATCAACGACGCGTCACTCCAGCGAATAATTATTACTGATCTTCCGATGCGTTACCGCAATCGTACGGACGCCGGACGGCAACTCGCCTCGCGGCTTGCCGGCTATGCCGGACGCGACGACGTCATCGTACTCGGCCTTCCTCGCGGCGGTTTGCCGGTCGCCGCCGAGGTCGCCGCCGGTCTTCGTGCGCCCCTCGACGTCTTTCTCGTGCGCAAGCTCGGCGTCCCGGGCTACGAAGAGCTGGCGATGGGCGCCATCGCGGAAGGCAACATCGAGGTACTGAACGAGGACGTCGTCCGCAGTCTCGAGATTCCGCGAGCGGCCATCGATCGCGTCGTGGCTCTAGAACAGCAAGAGCTCGCAGGCCGTGCCGAGCGCTATCGCGGCCAGCGGCCGCCCCCGGACGTCGCGGGCCGCATCGTCATCCTCGTCGACGACGGCCTCGCCACGGGCGCGACGATGGAGGCCGCGATCACGGCGCTCCGCCAGCTCGGTCCGGCCCGAATCGTCGTCGCGTCACCCGTGGGCGCCCGCGACACCTGCGCACGACTCTCCGCCGTGGCCGACGAGGTGGTCTGCCTCCTGGAGCCCGAGCACTTCGATGCCGTCGGGCTGTGGTACGACAACTTCACGCAGACGACCGACGAGGAAGTTAAAGAGATTTTGGAGTCCTAAGAGTCCTAAGAGTCCTGAGAGTCCTGAGAGTCCTGAGAGTCCGAGGGCTTGGACTCTTTGGACTCCTCGGACTCCTAGGACTCTTCGGACTCTTTAGGAATTGTCGCCGTCCAGTAAGCCGCCCAATCCGCCCAGGAGCGATCCCTCTTCACGCCCGCCGCGCCCGAACCCGGGGACGGCCGCGACGATGCGGTTGGCCATGCGCGAGAGCGGCAGCGACTGCAGCCAGATTCTGCCGGGTCCGCGCAGCGTGGCGAAGAAGAGGCCCTCGCCGCCGAAGAGCGCCGACTTGATCTTGCCGACGTACTGGATGTCGAAATCGACGGTGGGCTGAAATCCGACCACGCAACCCGTGTCCACGCGCAACACTTCGCCCGGCTCGAGCGTGCGCTCGAGAATCGTGCCGCCGGCGTGAATGAAGGCCCAGCCGTCGCCCTGCAGGCGCTGCATGATGAAGCCCTCGCCACCGAAGAAGCCGGCGCCCATTTTCTTGTTGAGGGCAATGCCCACGCTCACGCCCTTGGCCGCGCACAGAAACGAATCCTTCTGCGCGATGAGCTCGCCGCCCAGGTCCTTGAGGTGGACCGCCACGATCTTGCCGGGATACGGCGCGCCGAACGCCACGCGCTTCTTGGTCTGACCGCGGTTCTGGAACACGGTCATGAACAACGACTCGCCCGTGAGCAGCCGCTTGCCGGCGCCGAGCAAAGCGCCGAGGACCCCCTTGCCCTGCGACTGCGAGCCGTCACCAAAGATCGTCTCCATCTCGATGGCATCGTCCATGTACATCATGCCGCCCGCTTCCGCGACCGCGGCTTCCATCGGGTCGAGCTCAATCTCGACGAACTGCATGTCGTCGCCGTATACCTTGTAGTCAATTTCGTGCATCTGATGCATCGGAGGAACCTCGTCGTCCTGTGTCTTCAGCTGTTGGTCATTCGCGAGACATTCGCGCGCGACCAGTCTAATCCCGGGACGCGCTTGAATCGACGTAGAGCGAGTATTGCGCGTCCCGTGATTGGCGCGGGCTAAAGCCCGCGCCTACGTTGGAGGGGCGGGCTTCAGCCCGCCCCTAATCCCTGCGCTCTACGCCAACTCAAGTGCATGCAGGGGATTAGCAGCCGGCTCCGCAGTGGTGTCTAATACGAGCGCCAAGAGGCTCAGTTCATGCTGCCCAACTTTCGACGCGTTCGCCTGTCGGCGCTCGCGATCGCTGCCACCTGCTCGTTCGTCGCAGGCCTTGGAGCTCAGCGGGGCGGCGGGCCGCCGGGAGCTGGGGACACTGCGCTCGTTGAAGGCACCGGTGCAATCAGCGGCGTCGTCACCGATGGCTCCACGGGTCAGCCGCTTGCTGGCGCGGTCGTTACGCTCGTTGGAGGGGGTCGGGGCTCGGTCCTTACCACGCGGATGGCCACGGACGAGAAGGGCCGATTCATCTTCACGAAGCTGTCGCCAGCAGAGAACTACTCGCTCACGGCCGTAAAGTTCGGCTTCTTCGACGGCCGAAATCGCGCGCGCGTGGCGTTGGCTGATGGCCAGTGGTTCACCGATGCCAAGATCACGCTGTGGAGGTTCGGCGCGATCAGCGGCGTCGTCACCGACGAGACCAACGAGCCGGTCGTCGGCGCCTTCGTCCGCGTCCTGGTTCAAGTGATGGTCGCGGGCACGCCCCAACTCTCCGCCGGGCCGGTGACCCGCACCGACGATCGCGGCGTTTATCGCATCGCCGGACTCGCGCCCGGCCGGTACATCGTTTCGGTGCCCTCGGTGCAGTGGAGCGTGCCGGCGGATACCGACGAGTACGCCCTGCAAGGGCTGAGGCGCGAAGCGGTCGCCTCCATGGAAGCGGCGGGCTACTCCCTGCCTAAACGTGAAGATCGGACGACGAGTCCCGACGGCAAGAATCTGCTGTTCCTCGGCCACTACGTGACGCCGCCGCCCGCCGGCTCCCGCGCTATGGCGTATCCGCCGTCGTTCCATCCGGCGGCTCGAAGTCCGAAGGACGCGTCTGTCGTTGAGTTGAAGAACGGCGAAGAGCGGAACACCGTGGACCTGCAGTTGCGCCCGGTCCCGGTCGTGCGCGTCTCGGGCACGATCGACGCGCCGCCGGAGGCCGGCGTCGCCGGAATGACGCTGCGCCTTCTGCCCGCGGGCGCCGAGGGCCTGGGCAACGGCAGTGAGGTCGCCACAGCGCTCGTCGCTCAAGATGGCACCTTCACGTTTCTGAGTGTGCCGTCAGGCGACTACACCATCATCGCGAACCGCCAGCAGATGGAGTTTCAGACGCGCAACCGGACGGTGTCGATGGACGACGCACTGCCGAATGCGCCAGGAGCACTGGGAGGAGGCGCTGGAGGCGGCGGCGTCCCGTCGGCCTCTGCCGGCACGACCTACTCCTATCGCGGCTCTGACGGTAATCGCTCGTACGCCGGCAAGCTGGCAATCGCGGTTGGTGCGCGTGACCTGACGGATGTCGTCGTGCCACTCAAGCGCCTCGTGACCCTCACCGCCAGGCTGGTCTACGAGTTCGAACTACCAGCCTCACCCGCGCCTGGGCGCGGCGGCGGCTTACCGGTGTACGCGGAGCCAGCCGACGGCAGTGCCGCGCTCGGGATGCCGACCGGTCGGACCTCGCCGACGGAACCGACCTTTCTCATCGAGGGACTCCAACCCGGTCAGTACACGATTCGATTCGTCTCACTCAGAGCAGGCCGGATCAAAACCATCACCTGGGACGGCAAGGACTACACCAATCGCCCGCTCGACGCGTCAACAGGCCGAGACATCACTGATGTCGTCGTGACGGTGACCGACAAGACCACACGGGTGAACGGCTACGCGCGCGAGCAGAACCAAATGGCGACGCACGGCAGCGTCATCTTCTTCCCTGCCGAGCCGGACCAGTGGACGAACTACGGCTTCTCACCGCGGCGCATTCTGTCGAGCCCCATCGGCACCAATGGCGCGTTCTCGGCCACGACGCTCCCGCCCGGCAACTACCTCGCGATCGCTGTGGACGAGAGCCTGGCAACGGCGTGGCAGGATCCGAAGTTCCTCGCGGCCGCCGCGTCGCTCGCGACGAGGATCACAGTCGAATGGGGCGACGCGAAGACGGTCGACCTCACGGTGATGCAAGTGCCGGGATTCAAAGGCGGCGGGGACTAGTCTGATGCTGATGACCTCACGCCTTGGTGTTGCCGCCCTTTCCGCGATCGTGCTCATCGCGCCGGCGTCGGCGCGACAGACGAACACCGCCCGCATCGCGGGTACCGTCGTCACGAGCGACGCAACGCCGCAGCCCGTGCGACGGGCGATCGTCCGGCTCGGCGGTCAAGGGGCGGAAGGACGGAGCGCGGTCACCGACGATCAAGGGCGATTCGCATTGACGGGCCTTCCCGCAGGCCGGTTCACGATGACCGCCTCCAAGCCTGCGCACCTCACGACCGCGTACGGCGCCAGCGCGCCAGGCCGTCCGGGCACGGCCGTGACCGTCGCCGTTGGACAATCGATCGCGAACCTTCGGCTCGTTCTGCCTCGGGGCGCAGCGATTGCGGGCACGATTCGCGATCGCGCCGGCACGCCGCTGCCGGCCGTCTCGATCAGAGTCATTCGGATCGACGCACCTCGATCGTCGGCGCCGCCAGCCACCAACGACGTCCTCACCGACGATCGCGGTATGTTCCGGGCGTTCGGACTGTTGCCGGGCACGTACGCCGTCGCAGCCGTCCCGCGACTCGTGAGCGTCACTGGCGCCGTCGCCGTGCCGTCCGCGTCCGAGATGGACGCGCTGTTTCGGCGTCCGCGGCCACGGTCGATCTCCTCGACACGGACGTCGACCTCACGTCGGGCGCCAGCATCAGCGATGTCGTGCTGACGTTCTCGGATCGGCACACGGAATTGGGAGGCGCTTTGCTGACCGCCGCGGGCCAGCCGGCCCCCGAGTACCTCGTCGCCGTCTTCCCGGCGGATCGCTCGGCGTGGCGCGCCGGCACCCGGCGCCTCAAGGCGACACGTCCAGGCAGCGACGGACACTTCAGCTTTGTCGATCTCCCGCCGGGCGACTACCTGCTGGCAGCGCTGACCGATGCGCCAGACGACGACTGGCAGACGCCGGCGGTCCTCGACGCGCTCGCGAAATCCGGCGTCAAGGTCACGCTTGCCGAAGGGGAGAAGAAGAATCAGAACTTGAGGATCGGCGCCACGCACGTGAATCCATTTGGCGCCATCAGCGGTTCCTCTCGCGATGCGTCGAAGTAGATCCTGATGGGCTTGTCGACTCCCGCGTAGCGCACTTCGAATCCATCGAGCATGGTCATGCGAGGGCCGGCGACCATCACGCGTCCGACACTCTGGTACCTCAGCCCCTGCCCCGCCGGTCCGCGCAACACGCTTAGGTACTGCAGTTGGCGCGCACCGCTGTCGGCGCCGCCGCCAATCCTGATCGCGTTCAATCCGGAGACGCCGTAGGCCGGATCCTCGCTCACCCGGCATTTGCTCGATGCCGCGGTCAACGACGGCTCGTCCGGTGTCGTTGACTCCGGCGCAGCCGCCGGCGCCGCTGCGCCGAACGTGACGATGACACCGGCCGTCCACGGCGTCGGCGATCGATTGATCCGCGCCGGCTCGAAGCGCATCTTGAGCGCCGTGGCCAAGGCTGCCTTGCCGAACGGCGTCGTGGTCTCCGCGGCCGTGCCGTACCGCAGCCGGCCATCCAGATCGACGACACCTCCGAGGTCGAGCGTCACCGGGCCGGACGGCGCCTGCTCGCCGGCCTGCATGTCGACAGATGGGCGCTCCAGGGCGCGCGCGTCCGCCGTCGTCACCGGCAACGACACCGTTCGTGATGCTCCAGAACAAATCGCGGCGGCATAGGAAATCTTCACGGTGTGGCCGCGACGAAGCATGGTGTCTTGGAACTGCACGGCAATCGCGCCCGGCGGCACCTTGGCGCCGGGCAGGAGGGTCTGAATCGTCGCGCCCGTGGCCGGCTGCCACTTCGGCACCGGGGTTCCGGCGTGGTCGATGTCCACATCAACCGGCCGGACCGTCCGTTCGCCACAGACAAGCGGCACCGCGACGACGACCATCTGCATGTTGGCAAACGACGATGGCGGCCTCAGCGGATTGAGCGGCGTACCCTTCTCGAGGGCGACACGCGCCGCCAGGTGCGCGGTGGTAAACCGATCGTAGACGACGCCGTGCGCGCCACTGCCGTCCGGATCGAGTGAGATGGGCGCGACGTCGCGTTCCGCGGCGAGCTCGATGGCCAGCCGCGCGAGCAAGGCCATCTCCGATGGCGGCGCCTGGCCGGCTCCGAACAATGCGACCGTCACGCCGAGACCAAGGACGGATTTCATGTCCAAAGATTCTACAGGCTCGCGAACCACAGTTCGGTTCGCGCTACGACACGTCCGCGGGCGCTCAGGCTCGGCGCCGGAGGAACGTCAGCGCAAACACCGCGGCGGCCAGCGTGACGATGACCGGCCCCGGCTCCTGGTGGATCCGCGCGGCGAGCGCGAAACCGGTGACGGTGGTGACAATGGCAATCACCGCCGACAACGTGAGCATCTGCGAGAGGTGTGTGGCCAGCCGCCGGGCGGTCGCGGCGGGAATGATGATGAGCGAACCCATCAGCAGCACGCCGAGGTGGCGTAAGCCCAGGGCCACAGTCAGCGCAAACATCAGCAGGTAGCCCAGGTTCAGCCGCCGGACGTTGACGCCCGACGTCCGCGCCATGTCCGGTGACACGAGCGATACGACGAGACGATGCCGCTCGCGCAGGATGAACGTCACGACACGGAATGCTGCGAGCAGGCTGAACACGATCTCGAGCGTTGAAATCGGCCGGCTCCGGCCCAGCAACAGCCCGACCAGCTCTTCCTGAGGCGTCATCATGCTGCCGACGGCCAACGCCGCCGAAAAGACCACGCCGATGATCGTGTCGGTCGGGATGCGCGTCTCCTCGTCGAGCTTCCAGATGAGCAGCACCCCAGCGACGAGCGCGACGAGCGCGCCAAGCAGTGGGTGCACGTTGAAGATCAGCGCGAGGCCGATGCCCGGCAGCGCGACGTGCGAGATCGCGTCCGACGCCAGCGCCATCCGGCGCATCACCGCGAAGCATCCGACCAGCCCCGCGGCCGCCGCGGTGACCACGGCCAGCAGCAATGCGTCAAGCGGCATGCGTGTAACCGTCAGTGATCATGACTGTGAAACGCGACGGGCGTGCCGTAGATCTCCTGGAGGGCCTCGGGCGTCAGCACCTCCGCCGGCAGGCCCAGATGCGCGGTCGCTCGACCGAGACACAGCACGCGGTTCGCGTACTTCGACACCACGGTCAGCTCGTGCGAAATCAACACCACGGTGAGTCCGCGCTCGTGCTGAAGACGATGCACCAGCTCGTTCAACTGCTCCTGCCCTGGCTCATCGACGCCGGCCGTGGGCTCATCGAGCAACAGCACGGTCGGATCCCCGAGCAGGGCGAACGCGACGAGCAGGCGTTGAAACTGTCCGCCGGAGAGCTCCCCAATCGGCGTCCGCCAGGCGTCGATCGACAACCCGACCGATCGCGCGACGGCTGACGCGGCACTCGCATCCGACCGGCCGATGCGGACGCGCGCCTGCAGAAAGTCGTGCCCGGTGATCGGGACGTCGCGTTCGATGTCGAGTTTTTGCGGGACGTAGCCGACGCGGACACCCTCCGCCCACTGCACCTGTCCGTCGAACGGAATGGCACCGATGAGGGCGCGGAAGAGGACGGTCTTGCCCGCGCCGTTGGGACCAATGACGGCCAGCGTGGTGCCGGCGGCCACCTCGAACGAGAGGTCTTTCAAGATGACCGAGGGGCCGAATCGGACGGAAAGGTTACGGACGTCGAGGATCGTGCTCACCGGAGCACGTCATCATCTCACGTTGACGTTCGTCTGACCTCAGGCGGTGACGAGGCCCTGCCGAATGGCGTACCGGACGAGGCCGGCCGTCTGGTGAATCTTCAGCTTGCGCATGAGCTTCGCGCGGTGCGTGTCGGCGGTCTTGACGCTGAGCCCCAGTGCGACGGCGACTTCCTTGGTCGTCTTGCCCTCGGCGATGAGCTGCAGGACTTCGCGCTCCCGGGGTGTCAGGGGATCCTGGGGAGCCGGCGCCCCACTTCGGCACGCATCGACGATCGCGGCCGAAATCTTCGGGCTGAGGTAGATGGAATTCCGCATGGCCTCACGAATCGCGGTCGCCAGATCCGCGGCGGCCTGGGACTTCAGGACGTAACCGGAGAGACCGGCGCGCATCGCGTCCAGCACGTACTCCCGCTCGGTTCTCATCGTCAGCATGATGGTGCGGGTGTTCTTCGACACCTGCTGGATCTTGACGGCGGCGTCGCGCCCGTTGAGACCCGGCATGACGTAGTCGAGCACGGCGACGTCAGGCTTGAGGCGGCTGGCCATCTCGACGGCCTCATGACCGTCCGAGGCTTCTCCCGTCACTTCAAAACCGGATCGTTCGAGCAGGACGCGCACACCTTGACGCAAGATCTGATGGTCATCTGCGAGCAGCACTGTAGCGGGCATTTCCCTAGTCCTCCACCGGCACGGCGAATTCGACCGACGTACCCTTATAGGGCGCGGAGGTCACGCGCAAACGGCCCGCCACGGCCATCAGACGCTCCTGCATTCCTACCAATCCGAGACCGCGGCCAGCCTTACGGCTCATGATCCTGGCCACGTCGAACGATTGCCCGTTGTCGCGAATCCGGCCGGTCAGGAGTCCATCCTGCCGCTCGAACTCGATCGTCGCCGTCTTCGCGCCGGCATGCTTCACGATGTTCGAGAGCGCTTCCTGGACGACGCGGTACACCGCGATCTCGACCTCTGACGACAAGCGCCCGCCCGTGGAGCCCTTGATCTCGACCTTGAGCTTCGAGCGCTTCGACACGCCCTCGGCCAGGAAGCGGCACGCGGGGACGACGCCGTAGTCGTCGAGCGAGGCCGGGCGGAGCTCGTGTGAGAGGCGGCGCAGCTGATCGTGCACTTGATCGACCAGCCTCCGCAGTTGCTGCAGGCCACGCTGATCGGCGGTCGGCGCCTCGCTGGCCATCTCGTCGATGCGCAAGTAGAGCGCCGCCAACACCTGCGCCGCATCATCATGCAGCGCGTGCGAAATGCGTTTCATCTTGCGCTCGACGAACTGCGTCAGATGCCGAATCGCGGCCTCGGCCTGCTTCCGATCCGTGACGTCACGGACGAAAATCTGCATGCCGACGGTTTTCTCGTTCTCCTGGATCGGACGCGTGTAGGCGACGACGGGCACGCAGCGGCCGTCGTTCGTCACGAGCTCCAGCTCAACGGACGACTTGGCGCGAGCGCCCCGAACCCGCAGCTCGCGGCCGGCCCGAACCAGCCCCAGCTTGCCCGGCGACAGGATCAGATCCAGACCCCGGGTCACCATGTCCTCGCGCCGGTACCCGCTGAGGCTGACGCCGGCGTGGTTCACGGAGGTCAACCGCCCGCACAGATCCACGGTGAAGACGGCGACATCGACGGTTTCCAGGAGATCGCGATAGTGCTCACCACTCGTCCGCAGGGCGGCATTGGCGGCGCGCAGTGCGAGATGGACGTTTTCGTAGGGTGTGAAGCTCTCGGCCAGAATGGTGTGGGCGGCACCGATCCATTCGGCGGCATCAGCCGCGGCGCGAGTGCCGAGGACGCGCCGGCAGGCGCGATCGTGCACGCGCGCGACTTCGACCACCGTCAACCCGATCGCGATCGCCTGGCGCCCCAACGATCGCGCGCCTCGCAGCGAGGCGTCCTTCACGGTGCCGCGGCACCCATGGAGCAACGCCACGTAGCTGTCTTCGAGGCGGCGAACCTGTTCATCAATGGTCCCCGACTCACCGCTGGCGCCGAGGTTCCGTTCGACACCTACGGCACGCGCACGACGATGGCTTTCGACATCGCGACGCGCGGTCGAGGGAGCCGCGGCTAACTGCGTCGCCAATTTGCTCACAAGTGCTCGCTCATTCCCACAGTCATTACAGGCATACGTCGAATGTCCGCACTCGGCGGGTGACTTGGGGGCCACATGCTACAGAAGCTGCACCTGGACAGCAACGGAAACTTACCCGATGGGGGTAGGTAATTCCCCCGATCCGAGGCTGTCGTAAAGAGTCACGTCGAGTCATTGCCTGCAAGTACCGCGTAACGTCATGTCGGCGCACCGACACTTCGACACGCGTGGGTAGTCTCGTGCCCGTTCTTCGCAGTGAAAACGTCAGCGGCGTGACGCCGATGAGTGTCGTAATTCCGGCGTCCCGACGATTGCCGCGCGTCAGACCTTCAGTGCGCGCTTGAACACTTTTCCAGTGGGGCCCACCGGCAACGAGTCACGAAACTCGATCGTCCGTGGGTACTTGAATGCGGCGAGCTCGTTCTTGCTCCAGTCGATCAGCGCGTCGGTGGTGATCGACGCACCGGGTTTGAGCACGACGAACGCCTTGATCTCCTCGCCAAGCCGTTCGTCCGCGATGCCGATCACGGCGGCGAGCGACACCGCCGGATGCGTCATCAACGTCTCTTCGACTTCGCGAGGATACACGTTGACGCCGCCGCGCAGAATCATGTCCTTCTTGCGATCCACGATCGACAGGTACCCGTCCTCGTCGAACACGCCGATGTCGCCCGTGTGCAGCCAGCCGTTCTTCAGCGCCTCCGCGGTCTCAGCTGGCCGCTTGTAGTAGCCCTTCATCACGTTGTGGCCGCGGATGACGACCTCACCGCGCGTCCCGGACGGCAGCGCCCGATCGTCGTCGTCGACGATCGCGATCTCGCAGGAGAAGATCGGCAGTCCGACCGTTCCGGGTTTCGACGGCCGGTACAGTTGGTTGAAACAGGCGACCGGCGATGTCTCGGACAAACCGTACCCTTCGAGGACGCGAACGCCGAATGTCTTCTCGAAGTCGTGGAGCAATGCGACCGGCATCGGCGCGCCGCCGGACACGACGCATCGCAGCGACGCGGCGGCAGCCGCGACGTCAACCTGTTGCTGGCGCACGTGCTGCAAGAGCGCCCAGTACATCGTCGGCACGGCGATCCAGCAGCTCACGCGCTCGGCGGCAAACGCCTCGAGCACGGCGGCGGGATCGAATCGCGGCAGCAGGACGAGCGCCCACCCGCCGGCGATGCCGGCGTTCATCTGACAGGTCTGGCCGGTCGAGTGAAAGAGCGGCAGCGTGACGAGCGAGATATTCCTCGCGTCGAGGCCGCGATCGAGCACCGGCGAGAACATGTCACGCGACGTCATGGCGTTGAGCGTCATGTTGAAGTGCGTCAGCTCGGCGCCCTTCGACTGCCCTGTCGTGCCGGACGTGTACAGAATCACGGCCGTATCAGTCGGCGCCGTCGCGTGCGTTGCGTACGACGGCAGCTGCCCGTGCATCACCTGACCGAGCGTCAGCGACCGCTCGACTGGACTCGGCGACGCGGGATCGATCGTCATCACGATCAGCTGGCGGCAGTTCGGCGCGTCGTCGCACGCCGTTCGCGCCATTTGCGCCATCGGCAGCTCGGGCGTGCCCTCGAAGACGAACATCGCCTTCGCGTCGCTGTCGTTCAGGTGATAGGCGATCTCGCGCGGCTTGAGCAGGACGTGGAGCGGCACGACCACGCCGCCGAGCTTCAAGATGCCGTAGTAGGCAATCGGAAAATGCGGCGTGTTCGGGCACGACAGCGCGATGTGATCGCCGGGCCCGAAGCCCAGAGCGCGCAGACCGGACGCGACCTGACTCGACATCGCATCGAGCTGTCGATAGGTCAGCGTTGCCGGCCGCTTGATGACCGCCGTGCGATCCGGCGTGAGCCGAGCCTGGTGCGTGAGGAGATGCGCGAGGTTGAGGGTCGTCGCGGACACGAAGGAATCCTACGACGTCCTGAGAGTCCAGAGAGTCCGAAAAGTCCGAAGAGTCCAAAGGCCGGACACCGAGGACTCTTGGGACTCTTGGAACTCTTAGGACTCTTAGGACTCTTAGGACTCTACTCGTACCTGAGTGCCCTCATCGGATCCGTTCTCGACGCCCGTAACGCCGGGATGAGTCCTGACACGAACGCGACGCTTGACAGGATCACGACCGACGCCGTCAGGACGACGGGGTCGTAGCCCTTCATCTCGAACAGCATCTCGGCCTGAAAGTGACTGATCAGGACTCCGAGTCCCACCGCAATCCCGACACCGGCGAGTCCTCCAATCGCCGTCATCCACGCAACCTGACGGAGTACGAGGCCACGCACGCGGCTTGGCTCGGCGCCGAGGGCCATCCGCAGTCCGAACTCGCGCGTTCGCTGCGAGACCGTGTAGGCCAGAACGCCGTACAAACCGACCGCCGCCAGCAAAGTGGCGAGGCTGGCGAACGCGGCCGACAGCGTGCTGATCAATCGGTCGAGAAAGACGTTCTCGCGCGCCTGCTGCGGCATCGTGCGCAGGTCGGCCACAGGCAGGTTGGGATCGAGCTTCGCGACGACTCCGGGGATGGCCCTCAGCACACTGGCCGGATCGACGCCCGAGCGGACGTAGAACGTCGCGAACCCTAATTCGCCCTGCCGGTGCGGAAGGAAGAACAGCGGCGGCACGACATCTTTCACCTCGCTGTACTTGGCGTTTCGCACCACGCCGACGATCTCGACCTCGAGCTTCACGGCATTGCCCACGCCCTGCGCCATGAACTTGCCGACGGCGTCCTTGCCCAGATTGAATTTCTTCACGAACGCTTCGTTGACGATGGCGACCTTCGGGGACCCGAGGACGTCGGCGGCCGAAAACTCCCGGCCCGACACCATGGGCACGCCGACCGTGCGGAAGTATCCGGGCCCGATCTCGTTGTAGTTCGAGTGACTGTCCACATCGGGACCGCCCGGAAATCCCTGCACTGAGACGCTGCTGCCCCAATTGTTGCCGGCGAGGAGCGCCACCAGCGATACCGTCACACCGGTCACACCGGGCACACCGGCGAGCGCATCTTCCACCTGAATGAAGAACGCGCGCGCTCGTTCGGCGCTGTAACCATTCATGCCGGGAGCAATGCCGAACGTCACGAGGTTGTCGATCTTGAGACCCAAATCCACGCGGCTGACGTTCACGAGGCTTCGCGTGAACAGGCCCGCCATGACGAGCAGCGCCATCGACAGCGTGATCTGCACCGTGGCGAGCGCCAGTCGAAACCACTTCGCGGAGCGCGCGCCACCCGGCTGGCCGGCCTGATTCTTGAGCGTCGTCGCCAGATCGGGCCGCGTGCTGTGTATCGCGGGAAACACGCCGAAGAGCAATCCGGTGACGACCGACAAGGCCAGCGCAAAGACCAGGACGGTGGCATTCAGCTCGAACGGCAACGACTCGGCCGCTTCAACTGGCAGCATCGACCGAATGGCCGCCAGCGTCCACTGCGCGACCACAAGACCGGCGACGCCGCCCATGACGGCGAGGAGGCACGACTCCGTCAGGAGTTGGGTGATGAGCTGACGGCGGCTCGCGCCGATCGACAGCCGCACGGCCATTTCAGTAGCTCGGCCCGACGCGCGAGCCAGCAGAAGATTGGCGATGTTCGCGCACGCGATGAGCAGGACCACGCCGGTCACGGACATCAGGATGACGAGCGGAACGGTCGCCTCCTCATGGATGTCGCTTTGTCCTCGCGCACCGGCCTCGATCGTGATGGCCTTGCTGCGGAAGCGCGCCATCGTCGCATCACTCATGCCCCGCTGCAGCGGCGCCTCGACCTCATTGACGATCGCGTGGTACGGCAGATTGATGGCCGACTCCGCCTGCACGAGCGTCGTGCCGGGCTTGAGCCGCGCAAAGAGGTACGCCCAATACGCCCGGCGATTGTCGAATGCCGGAGAGAGCGGCTCCATCAGGCGGCGCATCGTGAGGGGCACGTACAGCCGAGGTCTCGATCCCATCGTCGTGCCGTTGAAGCCCTCGGGAGCGACGCCGATGATGGTCAGGGCCTGCCCGTTGACGACCATCGTGTCGTTGATCACGTCGGACCGCGCGCCAAATCGCAGGCGCCAGTAGTCGTAGCTGAGCACGACGACGGGCGACGCGCCGATCGTCTTGTCGTCCTCGGCGCTGATCAGTCGTCCGAGCGCCGGGCGAAGTCCGAGCACGCTGAAGTAGCTGCCGGATACCAGAACGGCCCCTTCACCGGTGGCCTGGCCCTGATAGGCCACGTTGGCACCGAAGATCCGGTGTGCCGCTATGCCGGTGAACGGCGTCTGCTTCGCCTCGAGGTCCCGAAACATGGCGTAGCTGAACACCACGTCGCAGCCTCCGGCGCTACCGCACGACTGCGAGCCGGGCTTCGGTCCCGGCGCGCCGAGGTTGACGAGCTGATGCGCCGCATCCACCGGGAGCGGCCGCATCAGCATCTGGTTGAACAGCGAGAAAATCGCGGCGTTGGCCCCGATGCCGAAGGCGAGCGACACGAGCGCTATCGCGGTGACGAACGGCGCCTTGAAGAGCGTGCGGAACGCAAACTTGATCGTGCGCATGGTGCTGACTTGGACGGAATCAGGCCGGAGTTCGTTGTGCTATTTCTTGGCGGCCAGCCAGCGCGCGATGTCCCGGATTTCCTCAGGGGTGAGCTTTCCGCCCAATGCGGGCATCTGTGCACCGGGTTTGACGGCCGCCGGGTTGACGATCCGCCGCTCGATGGACGCTGCGTCGTACAGCCGGCCCACCTTCGACAGTTCCGGACCGTCCGTTCCACCCACGCCGTCGATGATGTGACAGCCGAGGCACGTCGCGTTCATCACCACCATGATGCGGCGGGTCGGATCGTCCAGCATCGGGGCTGGGCCGGCCCGCAGGCGTGCCAGGGCCGCGCCGATCGCGGCGATCTCACGTTCGTCGGAAGGCAGCGGCTCGCGCAGCCCAGCGGCAATGACCTCGGGGTCCGCGACGTGCATCGCCAGCCAGTCCTGTGCTCGCGAGATACGCCCCGCTTCGATCGGCGCCGCGGCGCCGTCGGCACGGTGACACTTCGTACAGCGGTCGCCGGACGTGAGGAGTACCGCACCGGCCAGCTCACGCACGCTCCAGCTCGACGTCCGCGACGATCGATCGAGGGCGCCCAGAACCGTCAATGCGATCACGCCCGTCACGCCCGCCGCGAACGCTCCGAGCACAACCCGCCGGCTCCTCCACTCGCGCGAACGGCCGCGGTCGATCCACGGCAGCAGCGCCAGCAGGATCGCCGCCAGGCCGGGAATGACCAGCGCGCCGAACACCTCGAGGCGGCCGGGAAAATACTTCAGCAGTTGGAACAATCCGAGGAAATACCATTCCGGCCGCGGTACGAAGTCGCTCGAGGTCGGATCGGCCGGGGCTTCGAGCTCCGGCGCGCCGTACCACGCGAGCCCCGCCAGCACGACGCTGACGGCACCGCACACCGTCAGGTCCCGAGCGGCCTGGTACGGAAAGAACGTCTGCGGGACACCGGCCTGGCGCTCTATCGGTCCAGAGATCCCGTGACGGCGCATCAAATACAGATGACCGATGACCAGTGCGCCGAGCACGGCCGGCAAGACGACGATGTGGATCGCGTACCACCGCGTCAGCGTCAGGGCGCCGACGTCCGCGCCACCACGCAGCAGGCCGGCAATCCACTCACCCGCGACCGGCGTGAGCTTCGCGATGTTGATCGACACGACCGTGGCCCAGTACGCGCGCTGATCCCACGGGAGCAAATACCCGGTCAATCCAAGAGCGAGAATGACGCCCAGCAGTGCCAGCCCGAAGAGCCAATTCAACTCGCGGGGCTTGCGATAGCTGCCAAAGACCACCACGCGAACGAGGTGCAAGCCGGCGGCCACGACGACGACGCTCGCGCCCCAATGATGGAGGCCACGCAGAAAGTGTCCTCCTGGAACGGCGAGCGTGATGAAGCGGACGCTGTCCCACGCGTGGTCGGGCGTGGGAGCGTAATAGAGCGCGAGCAGGATGCCACTCACGGTCTGGAGGCCGAGGCCGAACAACAGCACGCTGCCGAGCGTGAACCACCAGCCGGTGCCGGGCGGCAGCGGCTCATCGAGCCAACGTCGCCGCATCGCGCGGATCCCCGCGCGGTCGTCGAGCCACGCGGTCAGCGCGGCGGCGACGCGTTTCACAGCTCGACCTCGAGCTCCGCTGTCTGTGGATTCACTCGCACGGCAAACCGTTCGAGCGGCCGCGGTGGTGGTCCCGAGATGACACGTCCGTCGCGATCGTAAACGCCGCGATGGCAGGGGCACAGAAACTGCGTCTGACCGTGATCCCAGCGCACGCGGCACCCGAGGTGCTGGCACACGGCCGACAACGCGCGAAAGCCGTCGCCCTCACGATCGATGAACACCACGGTCTGCTTGCGCGTCTCGTACCAGCCGTCCGCATGACGCTCCGCGATGACGACAGAAACGGGACCGGTACCGGCGACGTCGGTGAGCGGCAGCGCGCGACGCCAACGCCGCGCCGGTCTCGTGAGGCGTGGCGCGGCGACCAGACCTGCGAGACCTGCGAATCCGGCGCCGATGAGGGCGGCGCCGGCCATCACGAGCTTCACCAGCACCGATCGACGATCGTGCGGTGATGCGTTCATCCGACCATGATAGCGGCCAGGACCCCGCTATACTGGTGAGATGTTTTCCGTGCACCACAGGTCGCAAGAGATCGCCAACTCCGCCCTTCGGAACGTCGCCATCGTCGCGCACGTCGACCACGGCAAAACGACACTCGTCGACGCGTTGCTGCACCAGAGCGGCATCTTCCGCGCGAACGAACGCGTGGCGGAGCGCGTGATGGACTCGAACGAGCTCGAACGGGAACGCGGGATCACGATTCTTGCGAAGAACACCGCCGTGCACTACGACGGCGTGCTGATCAATATCGTCGATACCCCCGGGCACGCGGACTTCGGCGGTGAAGTCGAGCGGACGCTGTCGATGGTGGACGGCATCATGCTGCTCGTCGACGCGTCCGAGGGGCCGCTGCCGGGCACCCGCTTCGTGCTGCGAAAGGCGCTCGAGAGCCGGCTCACGCCGATGGTCGTCATCAACAAGATCGATCGCTCGGACGCGCGCTCGAAAGCGGTGCTGAACGAGGTCTACGACCTGTTCATCGATCTCGACGCGACCGAGGACCAGCTCGACTTCCCCGTCATCTACACGAATGCTCGCAGCGGGACCGCCACCACGGATCTCGAGGTGGCGGGCCAGGACCTCCGGCCGCTCTTCGATGCCGTCGTCAAGAGCATCCCGCCGCCGCGCGGATCGACCTCGGCCCCGCTCCAGGCGCTCGTCGCGAATCTCGACTCGAGCGACTATCTGGGCCGCCTGGCGATCGCGCGAGTGTTCAACGGACGGGTCAGGCTCAACGATCCCATTGCGGTCTGCAAGCTCGACGGCTCCATCCAGCGCACGACCGTCACGAAGCTCTACACGTTCGATGGCCTGAAGCGCATCGAAACGGCGGAAGCCGCTGCCGGCGACATCATCTGCCTGGCGGGCATCGAGAACATCATGATCAGCGAGACGATCGCCGATGCGGAGACGCCGGTGGCGCTCACGACGGTCGCGATCGACGAGCCGACGGTCTCGACGATTTTCGGCGTGAACACGTCGCCGTTCGCCGGCCGCGACGGCCAGTTCGTCACGTCACGCCAGATCAAGGACCGGCTCGACAAGGAGCTGATCGGCAACGTCTCGATTCGCGTCGAGCCCACGGACACGCCCGAGCAGATGAAGGTCATCGGCCGTGGCGAGCTGCAGTTGTCGATCCTCATCGAGATGATGCGGCGTGAAGGCTACGAGATGCAGGTCTCCCGGCCGGACATCGTGATCCGCGAGGTCAAGGGCACGAAGATGGAGCCGGTCGAGGAGCTGGTGATCGACGTGGCCGAGGAGTTTCAGGGCATGGTGATCGCGCAGGTCGGCATGCGGCGCGGCACCATGACGAAGATGATCAACCACGGCAGCGGGCGCATCCGGCTCGAGTTCCGCATTCCGGCCCGCGGCCTCATCGGGTTCCGGTCGCAGTTCCTGACGGAAACCCGCGGCACGGGACTGATGCACCACGTGTTCCACGGCTGGGAGCCCTGGCACGGACCGATCGCGGCGCGGCCCACCGGGGCGCTCGTGGCCGACCGCCCGGGGCCCGCGACGGCATACGCGATCGCCAACCTCCAGGAGCGCGGTGAGATGTTCATCGCGCCAGGCACGGGCGTGTATGAAGGGATGATCGTCGGCGAGAACGCCCGGCCGGCCGACATGGACGTGAACATCACGCGCGAGAAGAAGCAGACCAACATGCGCGCGTCCACGGCGGACGAGGCCATCCGGCTGATCCCGCCACGCCAGCTCGGCCTCGAGCAGGCGATCGAGTTCATCAACGACGACGAACTGGTGGAGGTCACCCCGAAGCACCTGCGCGTGCGGAAGAAGGTGCTGGCCGCCAACATGCGACCCAAGCGCGCCGAGTAGCCCGCTCGCAACACCGGGACAGCGGAGGCGTATACTCGTCGGTCGCGTGCGTCAGCGGCTTCAACCGTTTCTCGTCCCGGTGATCCTGATCGTCGTCGCGGCGGCGATGTATCAATCGAAGATCCATCGCGAGATGGTCGACTTCGGCGTCTTTCGCCAGGCGGGCGCGCGGGCGCGCGCGGCCGAGCCGCTCTATCGCGCGGAGGACGGCCACTACCAGTTCAAGTACCTCCCGGCGTTCGCGCTCGCGATGGAGCCGTTCGCCGCTCTCGATCCGGATGCCGCCAAGACGATTTGGTTCGCGATGTCGATTGGCTTGCTCACCGCGTACGTCCGCTGGGCCGTCCGCGCGCTGCCCGAGCGGCGGCGGCCGGAACGCACGCTGATCATTCTCACCGTGCTGCTCATGGCCAAGTTCTACGGCCATGAGCTGGTGCTCGGCCAGTCCAACGTCCTCCTTGGCACGCTGCTCGTCGCCGCGCTCCTCGCCGCACAAGTGGATCTCCCGGTGCTCTCGGCTGGACTCATCGGCGCGGCAGCGTTCGTCAAGCCGTACGCCCTGGTGCTCGTGCCGTGGCTCGCCGTGACGTACGGTCTCAGCGCCATCGGCGTGACGCTCGCCGTCGTCGGCGCGGGCCTCCTGGCGCCCGCGCTCGTGTATGGCTGGACGGGCAACCTGAATCTCCTCGCGTCCTGGGCGCACACGGTGAGCGCGTCCACTGCGCCGAACCTGCTCATCAGCGACAACATCTCGCTGGCCGCGATGTGGGCGAAGTGGGTCGGCCCCGGGCCGTTGGCCTCGGCGCTGGCCGTGGGATCGGCGGCCGCCGCGCTGGTCCTCGCCGCCGCCGTGTGGCGCCGGCGCCGCGGGGTCGACGCGCCCGAGTATCTCGAGTTCGCGCTGCTGATGCTGTTCGTGCCACTGCTCTCGCCCCAGGGCTGGGACTACGTGCTGCTGCTCGCAACACCTGCCGTCGTCTGCCTGGTGGATCGGTGGTCGGAGATGAGCCGCAGCTGGCGCATCGGCGCCGGAGTGTCGCTGGCGCTGATGGGGCTCACCATCTTCGACGTCATGGGCCGTGACCTGTACGGGCGTTTCATGATGCTCTCGATCGTCAGCGTGGCGGCCATCGGCGTGGCCCTGGCGTTGGCCAACCTTCGCTGGAAGGCCATCGCGTAAGATCACAGCATGCTCGCACTGGCCTCGATTGTCTTCGGACTCATGCTGGCCGCCCCGGCGCCGGCGCTCAAGTACGACGCTCCCAAGGACTGGATCTCGAAGCCGCCGGCCTCGGCCATGCGCGTGGCCGAGTTCAGCCTGCCGAAAGCCACGGGCGATCCCGAGGACGCGTCGCTCACGATCTACTTCTTCGGTGCCGGCCAGGGTGGCAACGTCCAGG
>Ga0137427_10000217_pt1 | contig 31910 bp, 22 predicted proteins | sample EasRivERMZT700_2_FD_102309 | JGI IMG/M metagenome (GOLD analysis project Ga0137427, IMG submission 102309) | Soil microbial communities from meander-bound floodplain in the East River, Colorado, USA - East River MetaG ERMZT700_2 | ecosystem: Environmental > Terrestrial > Soil > Floodplain ...
GTGGCAAAACGAGTGTGGCGTCACCCGAATGAACACCAGCATTTTCGACGTGTTCGCATATGGCATGGGCGACGATCTCGCCATTTGCAGCCACGGCGTCGATTTCGAGTTCCTTCGCGTTTTCCAGAAACTTCGTAATAACGACGGGATGCTCGAGTGACACGTCCGCGGCGCGCTTGAGAAACCTTTCCAGAACCTCGTCATTCGTTGCTACGCCCATGGCTGCGCCACTCAGAACAAAGGAAGGACGAACCAGCACCGGGTAACCGACGCGGTTCGAAAAAGTCCGTGCATCCTCCAGGCTGACGAGTTCCTTCCATTCCGGCTGAGCAATCCCGAGGTCGTCGAGGAGTTTTGAAAATCGATGACGATTCTCCGCCGTATCGATGCCGGCCGGAGCGGTGCCCAGGACTTTTGCGCCAGCCTCCTGAAGCTTCGAGGCCAGATTATTGGGGACCTGACCTCCCATGGACACAATCACTCCCAGAGGCTCTTCCCGTTCGTAAATGTCCAGCACTCTTTCAAGGCTTAATTCCTCGAAGTACAGTGAATCGCATTCGTTAAAATCTGTGCTGACGGTCTCCGGGTTGCAATTGATAACGATTGTTTTGTAGTTCAGAGAGTCAAGAGCATGAACCGCGCTGACGCAACACCAATCGAACTCGACCGAACTGCCGATTCGATACGGCCCGGAACCAAGCACGATGACGGAGTTTCGGTTACTCGTCCGCTTGATGTCGTCTGATGTACCGTTGTACGTCATGTAGAGATAGTTAGTCTGGGCGGGATATTCTCCGGCGAGAGTGTCTATCTGTTTAACGCACGGAACGATTTGCAGGGACTCTCTTTCTTTCCGGACTCTGAACTCATTCAGGTCCAGGAGTCGTCCAATCTGACGATCGCTGAACCCGGCCTGCTTGGCGGACAACAGCAAATCCGGCGGGCACATTTCCCCTCGGCATTGTGCAAGCCGGTCCTCTATCGAAACGATGTTTTGAATCTTACGAAGAAACCATTTATCGATGTGGCAAAACTGATGAATGCTGTCGATGCTGTATCCGCGCTTCAAAGCGACGGGAATCGCGAAAATTCGCTGATGGGTCGGTTCGCGCAACTCTTTCTCGACATCAGCGAATTGCATCTGATCATTTCCCGTCAATCCCTGCACCCCGATGTCGAGCATTCGGAGCGCTTTTTGAAATGCCTCTTCAAATGTTCGGCCAATGCCCATCACTTCACCGACCGATTTCATTCCTGAACCAAGCCTGGTGGATGCGAGATTGAACTTCTGCAAGTCCCAGCGCGGTACTTTTACGGTGATGTAGTCCAGCGCCGGCTCAAAACACGCCTTCGTCACTCCGGTAACCGAATTGGTCAGCTCGGTCAGGCTGTATCCCAGAGCCAGTTTGGCGGCAACGAATGCCAGCGGGTAACCAGTAGCTTTCGAAGCGAGCGCTGAACTCCGCGACAGCCTGGCGTTCACTTCAATGACTCGGTATTCGAGCGACCGGGGATGGAAGGCATACTGAATGTTGCACTCTCCAACAATGCCGAAGTGGCGCACCACTTTGATAGCGATCGATCGGAGAAGGTGATATTCCGTGTTGCTGAGGGTCTGGCTGGGCGCCACAACGATACTCTCTCCCGTGTGGATGCCCATGGGATCGAGATTCTCCATGTTGCACACCGTGACGCAATTGTCGTAACGGTCGCGAACAACCTCGTACTCCACTTCCTTCCAGCCCGTCAGGTACTCCTCAATCAAAACTTGCGGACTGTGCGCCAGCGCCTTGTGCGCCCGCTCGCGAACTGCCGCATCATCCACACATAGTCCTGAGCCGAGGCCTCCCAAAGCATAGGCAACACGCAGCATGACCGGATATCCGATTTGATCGGCAAGCCGCACGGCTTCGTCTACGGTACGGGCAGCCGCACTGCGCGGAACATTGACACCGATCTCGGATAGTTTCTGCGCAAACAAATCGCGGTCTTCGGTGGCTCTGATGGCGTCGATGGGTGTTCCCAGCACCTCCACGCCATACGTCTTCAATACGCATTTTTCATCGAGTGCAAGACCACAATTGAGGGCCGTCTGGCCGCCAAATCCGAGCAGAATTCCGTCCGGTCTCTCCTTTTGGATGACCTTCTCGACGAATACAGGATCAACCGGAAGAAAATGGATCTGGTCCGCGAGATGGTCCGATGTTTGAATCGTTGCGATATTCGGGTTGACCAGAACGGTGGAGATGCCTTCTTCCTTCAGAGCTTTTATGGCCTGACTGCCCGAATAATCGAACTCCCCGGCCTCACCAATCTTTAGCGCCCCGCTTCCCAGCACGAGTATTTTTCGAAAGGATTTAGACATCTTGCTCAACTGCTGGACTGCGGGGAACAAAGAGCGACGCTGATTTCTCCCCCTCCGACGGTACCTTCAAATTCATCGACCGATCTGCATTCATCCGTCAACATTCTCCATAAATCCGGTTCGCTTGCCACGATATAGGCGGGAAAGGTGTAGATTACCCATACGTCACGACCTTTGGTGCGTAATTCAGTAAGTTGATTCCGGCGATCGACCCTTAACCACGGTCTGCCCAAATACTCTACAATCGGCGCCGCACCGGTCACACCAATGACGGCGACGATATCTCCATCTTTTTTGTTCTGCTCAACGGACCTCACTGCCTGGCCGTAGTCCTGTTTTGGATATCTATATCCGTAAGGCAACGAACGAATGGAAAGCAGGACCGCTGCCACGGTCAGCAGGACAGTGCATGCGACGCCCACCTGACGTGACATTGTGGTTTTGCCCAAGAGATCGGCCAAACGACTTCCGATGGCGGAAGCGCCTCTAATGGTGATCAGTAAACCGAAGCCGACTGCGAAAAAGACGAATCGGGGAAAGATCGGACGCGACATTGCAACAGCGAGCGCAAGAGTTAAAACAACCGGAAGCAGGAAAAGATAAACGACAATGTCATCGTGCCTGAAGTAACTCCAGAGCCCGGCTCCGAAGATCAATGCCCCGGCGGCAACTACCCAAACGGTGCCAAAACCGACTTGCAAACCTCGCACTGCCGCTAAGAGACTCCACAGCGGAGTCGCCACTTCATTGGATGATGCGGTTTGCGTCGTAAAAAACTGATGAACGTCCCATAACATCGGCAGGTACATAAGCACGGTCAAGAGCCCGGCTCCACCGAAAGCGCCGGCAAGATCTTTCCAGGGACGCGATGCGCGGAACGAATTCCGATCGCGAAGGATCGCGAAGCAGTAAATCATCGCATGACTGATGCAAACGAAAACCATCGTCAGGTGGGCGTACGAACCCAGCGCCACGATCACAGCGTAACCCACAAGATTCGCCGTCCGGCCGTCGTCGCGCCATCGAATCAAAAGAACGGTCGACAATAGAACGCAAAACAGCAGCATCGTGTAGCCGCGGGCATTCTGCGAAAACCAGATATGGTGGTAAGAAACAGTCAGGATCGTTGCCGCAAGGAGTCCTTCAAGCCGGCTGGTCACTCTGGCTGCGACCCAATAAAGTAACGGAATCGTCACAACGCCGAAGATGGCGGACGGCAATCGAACGCTCCACGCATGCTCGCCGAATATCGCAACCGAAAGGTGCGCCAGGACCGAATACAGCGGATGATCGTTGTTGCCAGGAAAGTGAGTGACGATCTCGCTGAGCGGAGGCCTGACGGAGGCCATCAACGTGACGATCTCATCAAACCACAACCCCGTGTCCAGTCGATAGAATCGGAGCGCTGTTCCCAGGATCACCAGAAAAATCAGAATGGCGTAATGGGCAGGATTCACTGCCCTGTCCGATCTACTCGAATTCATCGCGAAGTGATCTGTCTTTGAGCGTACGACCACTTGACGTCCAGAATTAATGACCCGTGACCTTGAATAGTCGAAAGCCGTGACCCTCTGCCACCAATTGGCTAACTTCGTTTAATTGGCCAACGATGCTTTCGGCGTCGTCTTCGAGCAAAATAAAATCGATTCGGTTCTTGGCGATAAGCTCCCGCCGCCGCTCGGCCGACGTGACCTCGGCGAGAAGTTCATCTGCATCCTTGCGACGTTCGATCACTGCGCCATCGGCCGGATTGGAATTGAACAATGGCGGCGACATCACGGCGGACAAGTGCGCAGCCGGAAGAATGATGCTTAACTCAGGATTGGCTGCAACGAGCGCGCGGCCCGGTAGAACAGGCCCAACCGTTTCTTTAAGGTCCCTCACCCGCTGAAGCCAGGCCATATGCTCGCGATAATCTTCCATGTAGTACTTGATGCTTGTCCGGAAAGCGAATAGGGTTGCGCAGAATATCGTGACCGCGAACGCGAACCTGACGAAACGGTTTTGCAATACGGGCCGAACAAGCCAGGCCAGTCCCCCGATCAGATTGACGTATGCAATGACTTCACCAATCAATCGCGCGCGTCGAACCAGCCAGTACGGAATGAACCCCGTGATGACATCAAACAACACCGGAGTGAACATATAAATCGACGGTACCAGGAACACTCCGGCAATGATGATTTGTTTCGTTCTGGATTGTTTCCGCACAGCCAGCAACAGAGCCGTCGCACCCAGAGTGGGCAATATCCAAATGTACTGAATCGGATCGAGGATGGTTAAGGTCCACCCGCCCAAATTTAAGGTGCGCAGCATCCACGAGTGAGTGTCACCTTCCTGTATCGGAATATTGTTCGGATGCGACGCCGTAATCGCTAGCAACGGCAAGCCGGGTAACAACGCAACGCCTAGAAGCACTCCCGCAAACACCCGCCGTCCAGCAAATTTCCAGAGAATCCAGACGCCAATAAAAGGAACCAGGCACATCGCCACGACGAGCCAATACCCGATGTGAATCACGGCGATGCCCAGGCTCCCTATCACAACTTTGGCAAAGTTTTTGGCGTTGGGTTTCTCCAATAGATCGATGATATGGGTCAGCAGCACCGGAAAGACGACGTACGCGGCCACTGACCACGGGAACACAATCGATTGGTTCGTTAAGGCATCACCCAGGACTGCGAGCATCGTGATCGCGCTGATCCAACGGGATCGGAAGACTGCTGCCGCGAGGAAACCCACACCCGCAACACCAACGAGCCTGAAGAACCAGGCTGACTCGTACCAGAGCTCCAGGGGCTCGACGCCGCTGAACCATGACCCCAAGGCGTGCAGCGCGTGTTCTGCATTGATGTGATGTCGTGTCTCGATGATTTGTAGAGGAGAGTAGGGATCCTGCAAACTGAAACCGGAATCTCTGATCGATCGAATCTTGGCAGCGTGCTCAAAACTATCCGTCATGGCGGATCCGCCGAATGGTACTGACACCGCGATCGCCAACACAACTATGGCGACTTCACCCCAATAGAGCGAGCGAAGTGAGCGCCGGATCATCGACCACCGGCCGCACTGCACGATGCTGACGACACTCAGAAGAATCAGGACAAGGTAGAAGGCGGCGAAAACCGACACCGGCAGATTAAAGACATAGGCGATGACGACAACCGGCATTATTAACGCAACCGTAAGCACGAAAGACCAGGCCAGGGTTGCAACGAACCCACGCCGCAGGTCATGCGGAAACCAGCGCTGGATGGCCGCAAAGCCGGGAATCAGGGTCGAAAGCCAGAATAGATAACTCATCGGATCAGCCGGTTTTTCTGTTCCAGGTGTACATCATCGTCAACGCGTAGTTCCAGACGGCGCCAACCAAAATTCCGGCCAGCGCTGCCAGCATCCAACGCGCATTCAAACTGAACAGGTACGAAGCGATCCCGACATTCGCCAATGCACCTACACTGCAAGACACGGTGAAGGATAACCAGCCGCGGAGGGTTTGCCAGCCACGAAGACGCATATCACGGTACGTCAGGACATTGTTGAGGATAAAGTTGACGGTGATCGCCACGAACGTGGCGACCGCCTGGCTGGCGGTAAAACTGTAATCCAAGAGCTCAAACACCAGCCCCAGCGTGAGGAAGTGTACGATTACACCAAAACCGCCGACGAGCGTGAACGATACAAAGCGGACCGGTACCACGTGGCCGATCAACTTATCCATCAGCAGCATCAGATAATCCCAAACCGCATGGCTATCGAGCTTGCTTTCGCCGGCGAGGCGAGTGCGAAACGTGTAGGGCAGAGACTTGAATTTCAACGGTCGCGGTGACGACGCGAAGATGTCGAACAGAATCTTGAATCCCATGCCCGAAAGCCTGCGCACGCAGTTTTCGAGCACCGGACGGCGCAGCATGAAGAAGCCGCTCATTGGATCCGACAGGTCTGCCTTCAGAACGAATCGGCTGAGCCGGGTCGCGAATCGGCTAATCCCGGCTCTGGTTTGATCCCAATCCCCGATACCTCCTTCAGCGCTGTAGCGTGTTCCGACAACGATGTCCACATCCTCTTGCTTCAAGACTTGCAACATCCTCGGAAGCAAGGTCTCATCGTGCTGCAGATCGCCGTCGATCACAGCAAGATACGGTGCTGAAGTCCCCAGCATCCCTTCAACGCAGGCGGTGGTCAATCCGCGCCGGCCGATCCTTTGAATACACCGGACACGATGGTCCCGCAGCGCGATTTTTCTCACCTCTTCTGCAGTTCGATCCGGTGAGTCATCATCGACAAACACGACCTCCCAGTTACAGCCGCTTAAAGTGGCTTCAAGGCGTTTGATCAATTCGCTAACGTTGGCAGACTCATTAAACGTCGGAACAATCACCGACAACTCGGGACCGGTGATTAACGATGATTCGGACGGTTCGGGTCGCTCACGAACCTCAAGAATTGTTTTTGTCTCGCTCACTAGTGTTTCGTGGGCGCCACTCTAACGTCGACGCATTCCCAAAATGCTGGCGAAGAAACTGTTCAGCACGGTTTGGAATCCCAATACCACCAGCGTCACTCCCGGAATGACCCAGCGCATGGTGTGGGCATAATCCAGATGACCGAAGTTCGTCATACGCCATTGATTGATGGATTCCACAAGCAGACCCGAGCCGCCTAATAGCGCTAAAGCGCCGAATAACAGACTTCTCTCGAGCGTGACGATCTGGAAGAACCGGACGATACGCTTGTCCTCCGGCAGAAGACCTTCGCCGGTGATGAATACCTTGGTCAGCAGGGCAAAAAGGATGGACTGATAGCCGAGCAAGATCGATAGACTCGCAAATAGCAGAGTGTGAGCGTCAAAGTTCACGCCCTTCACTGTCACACCGGGCATCGCCAAACCGTAACCCAGCAAACCGAGGAGAATGCAGACAAACCCTGGATAGAGGAACAGCCACCTTGGGCTGTACATCAAGTAGAAGCGCAGTGTGCGCCAACCGTCTCGAATGGTTCGAAGATGAGGTGGATGCGACTTTCGTCCATCCGGCCACAGGGTGATCGGAACCTCAGCGACCTTGGCATTGAAGATCCCTGCCTTGATGATCATCTCGGTGGCAAACTCCATTCCCGTGCATCGCTGATCCAGACGGTTGTAGAAGTCCTTGGTAAAGCCACGCAGCCCGCAATAGACGTCGTGAATCCGCGAAAAGAACATGTGCCGGACAAGCAGCGAGAATATCGGGTTACCCAGCCAGCGATGTGAAAAGGGCATCGCACCGGGCATCACTTTCCCTCCACCGGAAGGAAGCCTGCAGCCCTGCACCAGTTCGGCGCCTGTGCGAAGTTTTTCGACAAACTTCGGCAATTCCATAAAGTCGTAGCTGTCGTCGGCATCGCCCATAATGACAAATTTGCCGCGCGCCGCGGCGATACCGGCCATCAGCGCGTTTCCGTATCCTTTGGCTTCAACATGGACAACTCGCGCACCGGCGTTTGCGGCAACAAGTGGAGAGCCATCGGTGCTGCCGTTGTCGGCAACGATGATTTCGCCAGAGATGTTGCCTTCACGAAGCGCTCTTTGGGCTTTCTCGATACAAATCTGCAGGGTGTCCGCTTCATTCAAACATGGCATCACCACTGATACTTCCAGCATGGATGCACCGTGCTGAATGTCCACTTCGCGTTCAAACGTAATCTGGGCCTTCGTCTTCATGCGCTCTTCAACTTCCTAATTGCGCGATTCCTTCAAATAAGCATCGAGGAAACCTTTGGCGATGACCTCGTGTCCCCTCTCATTCCAATGAGAGTTGCCGTCGAGGAAATACCGATCGAGTACTTGTTCCTTCTCTGTAGTGGTTGAACTCTTCTTAACAAAAGCTGGGAAGTAATTAATGAAGCGTACGTGATTTGCTTCGCACCACTCCTGCCAGATTTGAACCTGTTTCGAATTCAGATCCTCACGGATGATTTGATCGGGCCACGGATATACGGCGACGGTGAGTTGAACTTCATGCTTTCGCAATAACTCCACTAACTTGTTCATATAGAGTCTCATTCGTTCAACACCGTCTGCCCCGTAATCCTTGTAAACGGCATCCTCGACCGTCCAGAGGGCTCTTGTGAAATTGGTTCCGTACTCTTTTTTGACTTCTTTTCGAAGAGTAAACAGCTCTCGCGCTCCGCGGAACAGGCTGTACATCAGGATCGTGTTGTTTCGGATGATAGTTGATGCGTACTTCGTTGAACCCGACTGTTTAACCGGAGGAGGTGGCGGAGTTCCGGAAATCCCCCTGGCCAATTGGTCCGGAACGTCCTTGTATCTTTTCACTTTGCCCTGGTCGTTTAAGTCATAGAAACGCGCTTCATCCTGTGGATCGGAAATGTCGAGAAAGACAGCCATCTCGTCGAACTTGAATCCGACGTTTTCCAGGAGATTTTCGGCCTTCTTCCAGTAAATGATTGGTGAATAGGACACGACTCCGGCATTCAACACTTCCACACCGGCTTTTCCCAACTCCTGCTCGACAATGCCTGCAAAGGTTTCCTCGAAATTGACGCCAACGCCCTCCGTAAAAGAGTCTCCCATTATGACAAGTCGATGTTTGTCGGACCGAAGCGCAATCTCGCGAGTCGCTCGATCTCTAAAGCCCAGCGAATTCGTGTAAACACGATATCTCGTCGATCCCCAGATGACGTTTTCAACGGCTGCGTTTTTGGCGAGATCGTGATCGTATAGCTCGGACGGAACGCGAAACCCCCTCTGGACGCGGGTTTGTGTTTCTACCGCAGCCTTCGAGTGCTGTAGATTCCGATCCGCCCAGGAATAGCCGAGAAGCACCTTGTTGGTTTGAGCAGCAAGCACGTCCAGGAAAACTGTTCCAGCCAGGATTACAGCGATGATGGTCAATCGCGGGTGTCGCTCAAACCATGTTGGTTGTTTGCCGGCCGTGGATGACATTAACCTTGATTTCGATCAGCTTTGGCTGGGTAGCGGTCAGAGATATGAGACGGCAAACTCATCATTGCGGACTACCGTCAGGCGACTCACAAAACGTTCGAGCCACAGGTATCGACCTATCTTCCACAGCGTAGAACTTCTGTCAATTAGTGCTAGTCTTGAGCACTACCTGGTTTGTAGCCCGCTGGTTCAGCCTGCGGGAGCTTCTCGCCAGGCTGGGCTTTCAAGCCTAACTCATTGAAATAAAAGCCCTATTTATATCTCAGGACATGACGATTCATAAAGTCCCGAAGGTTACTGGCAACGGTGTGATGACCTTGCGGATTGTAGTGGAAATCTCCCTGTATGAATACTGGTTCCTTCGATCCCTGGATGGGTTCCGTTAAATCAAGAAACGGCGTACCGGTACGGCCGGCATAATCCCCCAACCACGCGCGATGCCTCCGACTTGTGCGGTTGTCGGAAGTGCCTGGCAGGAACAGAAGTGCCGGTACAAAGTTGTGATCTCGAGAGTGTTTCAAAAAGCGGTCCAGTATAGCTGCGTTCAAATCGTACTCGACGCTCGAGAACTTCCAGTAGACCTGATAGAGAAGAACACCAAGATGAAGTCTCTGCCAGAATTGAGGCTCGGGATACGGAACGGTCGCCAGCTGCCCAGAGCGCAACACGAACCTTGGTATTGGAAAGCCGATCCCGGCAGTTTGGGGCTGAACACGGCGAAAGTCGTCGGTGTACATGCAAAACACCACGACATCCGGTTTCATCCCTAAGCCAACTTCCTCCAGAGCACGCAGCATCAGGTCAGGTCCGAAGCCGGTCATTCCCAGATTATCGACACGCCAGCCGGACTCCTGCGTCTCCAGTATCTCCGTAAACCGTTCCTCTTCCTCGACACCCTGACCGAACACCATCGAATCCCCGAGCACAATCACGCGCCGACGAGTGTCGTGCTCATCGAAGTCACGCTCTCTAAAACCATATTTGTTTGAGGCTAAAGTCAACTGTCGCCCACTTTTGTTCGGGAAAAAATAAGTAGTGACGCGCGATGGCCACAGCCGATATCCATAGGGGTCAAATCGTTGAAACATTTCCGCCCGCGTCGTCGTTGGAGGGTAAGGAGCGGGAACGTAGAGATTCATCAGTCTGAGGACAACCTCGCATGCCGCGAGTGACACTACAAGGAAGATGAGGATTAGAGCGGCGTTTAACAGCCTCCGGCGCCATGTTCTAGTCTTCGACATCAGAAATTCTCGCAAATCGATCTGGGTTCCAAATCCAATACCTTCTCTAGTTCACACCAGCCATTGATCGAGAATGCAATTGACGTCGGACAACTGTGACCTGCCGAAAGTTGGTTTCTGCAACTATCGTTGCGAGCAGCAAACCGATGAACAACCAGCGGCGCGAGATCCCCCGCAGCGCCAGGGCGCCAGCCACTACAAGGACTGAGACATGTACCGGCGAAAAGAGTGGACTCGCCGGCCAGTAGTACTTATGCGTTATGACAAACCAGCCCACCACGAAAGTCAATAACGCCACGAGCAACCGCTCTGAGTTTCCGGCAAAGAGATTCCCGCGCTTACGCCAAATCGTGACGACCACGAACGCTGCCATGGTCAGAAATGCAGCAACTCCAACAGCGCCCTGCGGGTTTTGAATCGATCTTAAGAACGTGAGGGGCCCAAACGAGGGTTCCCTTTGATACGCCACAAAACTGCTGACCGCAAAGTGAGGCATCGATAAGAGAACCGCGGTCGAGGTGAAAGGTTGTGGCCATGCGCGGTTTGCCAGCATATTGCTCATGCGCCTGTTGAAGAAGCTGCTGAGTTCCCACATCCGATCGGGCCGCATACCGGGTTCGACTGTTGACAGGCACAGAAGCAAGCCCATGAAAAGCAGCAGGCAGGCCGTTCCAGACACAAAGAGTCGCCCAATCCAATTAGGATGAAGCAGGCCGTGTTGAGAAAGCGCCAGGGCCGGTATTAACAACGCCAACCCGATCGGTGAACAGTTCAGCATCCCGACCGCGACGACGATCGTTGACCACAACAATGGCCTTCTGGCCCGCACCGTGATCAGAATCACCAGCAATACAGTTGTTCCTGCCAAAGTCCACGACTCCGGCAGAGAACCGACGATCCACGGTCCGATCGCAAAATTCAGTAACATCCACGCCCACACACTTACCAATGGCGACAAGCCCACCGACACAAGCGTGGCAAGCACTAAACCAACGTTGATACCGGCCAGCAAGGCGTTGATGATGAACACATGGCGTTCGCGGGCAATTCCGAGATAGTCGGCAATTGGATTCCAGGCTTTGAGAAAGGTCGAGCCGCCCATGACGTAGAGCCAATGCTTGAGTTTGGCAGCTTCGGTAATATCGTGGATCCCCCTGCCTCGGCCACGTGTTGGCTCTCCATATACAAGACCCGGACTGTAGCCTTCAAGCAGTGTGGTGTAGACCGAAGCGTCCGCATCTGCCACGCTATCGATTTGGGTTCGTACAGCCGAGTATTCCGAAAAAGACCAGAAGCAGAGGCAAGACGTCACTAACGACGCCACAAGTATGACGAGCAGGCTGCTCGGGGACAACGCAACCGGTTGGACTCTCTGAACTGAATCGGAAAACACTCTCGCAAGAAACGAGTTCGTCTTTGTCAGATCACCGCTCCAGCCTAGTTGTTCGGACGCATTCTTTGTCATTCATGTCATTCAATCGACCAGTTCGTGGGGCCCCTCGATGCTTCAGTAAAGCGGTAAGTTAGTGTCGGACTCATTTTTCGTCAATGAGGTTCTTCTCGTTCTGAAACGTTCGCTTTCAGACCGTTTCGATATGAAGAATTCGGTGGGCATTGGTTGGCCTACCTGCCACAATACGCTCGGGTAATGCCTGGCGCGCAGGAGCAATTATGGTAACCAAGGCTTTGATCCCGGCGGCCGGCCGCGGGATACGAGCTTTCCCAAAAACTCAATATGTTCCAAAGCCCTTGCTCGAGATCGACGGCAAGACTTTGCTTCAGCGCAACATTGAAATCCTGCGTGATGCACTGGGCATTCATGACATCACGATCATTATTGGATACGAAGGCGACCAAATCATCGGCCGGTTTGGCGGCGGATCATCTCTTGGCGTTTCTTTACGCTATTTGAAGTGCACTGATCCCGATATCGGTCTCGCACGCGGGATGCTTCTGGCCGAGGAAGTGATGACTGAGCCATTCGTCACGGTGCTCGGCGATGAACTCTACCATCAATCTAACCATCGCCAGTTGTTGGAACATTTCGACGCTTCAAGCAAAGCCATTTGCGGCGTTCTGGCGATCAAAGACGTACACCAAATTAAGAAAAACTACTCGTTACGTATCAACGAGAACGACATCATCACGTCGTTGATTGAAAAGCCGGCCGTGGTTGAAAACAACCTTCTCGGTTGCGGGACATTTGTCTTCACGCCGGAAATCTTCAGCGAGATCAAAAACACTCCAGCTTCGACACGCTCCGGTCGCATTGAACTGATCGATGCGATCAATCGCCTGGCAGTATCTTCCAATGCCGTGCGTGCCTTCCATTTGTCAGGCAAATACTTCAACATCAATACGGTTGACGATTACAACTACGCTCAATACAAAATACGGGCCGAACGATTTCAGCAATGCAAAGTCAGTGTCGTGATTCCCGCTTACAACGAAGAGCAGTCCATTGCCTTTGTTGTGGACGATTTTAAGGATCAGGTCGACGAAGTCCTGGTCGTGAATAACTCCTCCGTGGACGCGACCGCGAAGGTTGCTGCCGCCGCCGGAGCCAGAGTCGAAACCGTACGACTGACGGGTTACGGCGACACCATACGATACGGTCTGGATCGTGCGATCGGCGATATTCTGGTGGTCGTCGAGGCCGATCACTCTTTCAAATCCCGCGATCTCAGCAAACTTCTCGAGTACTTGAAAGACGCCGACATGGTGGTCGGGACGCGAACCACACGCGAGTTGGTTGAGCAAAGTACTAATATGCGCGGCCCCGTGCGCTGGGGCAACGTGCTGGTTGCCAAAGGCGTGGAAGTACTCTGGTGGTCCCACCAACCGCGCTTCACGGATGTCGGCTGCACCTACCGCGCTCTGTGGCGCGAAACCTACCAAAGCATACGGCCATTGCTGAAAGGTGTCGGACCGGAACTTTCACCTGAGATGATGGTTGCGGTTTTACAAGTCAACAAGCGCATTATCGAAGTACCGGTCTCCTATCACGCCAGGATGGGCGGTGAATCGAAGCACTCCGCAAACTATTTCAAGATTTCACAAACCGCGTTACGCATGCTTCGCACTATTTTCAGGCACCGGTTTGGACGCCGCGACTTCAAACTGCTCAACGAATTGGTCGGCCAACCCGTCAGCACGACCAGATCGATCCGTTAAAGGACTTCCCATGGCTCAATGGCACCAACCTGGTTTATATTTTGCCAGGAAGATGGAAACGACAGACAACACAGTCACCCTTCATCGCGGAGCATTCCTGATTATTCCAGTGTGTTTTAATCGCAACAATTCATGATCAAAAGGGAAACGACCGTCAACACCTCGTCCCCAACCACGCAGTCTTTGTTTCTGCAGAGCGTCATTGCGTTTTTGGTATATACGGCGATCACCCTGGTGTTCCATGCAGGCGTCCTCGGCAATCTGACGAACAATGTGATTGGTGAGGTCTGGGACCACCAACTCTACCTTTGGGACGCCTGGTGGATGAGTCAAAGCCTGTTTCGCGGTGAGAATCCATTTTTCTCGAACATGGTTTATGCGCCGGAAGGCACCCCCCTCATTCTCCATACATTAGTTCCACTTCCGGCCGCGGCGATCGCGCTGCTCGGGTTTTCCATGTCGACCGAGCTCGCTTATAACCTGATAGTGCTGGCCGCCTTTCCGCTCAGCGGCATGGCAGCGTACCTGTTGTGCCGTCGGTTTACGCGCGATCACATCAGTTCGCTTTGCGGCGGGCTGGTTTTCATGCTGTCGCCATTCATGGTGAGTAAGTCCGTCGCCGGCTGGGTCAACCTTTTATATGCGGGACTCCTGCCCCTGTTTTTTCTGACTCTACTGAAAGCGACCGATCAGAAAGGATCACGCCGCGCATCGCTGCAGTTGGCATTGATGACTCTGATCGTTCTATTCACGAGTGAAATGTTGACGGTTTTCGCTGCGAACATCGCAGTCTTCACGCTGGGTTGGCGGATCTGGAAATCGACCGATCGACGCGGCACCTTTCGTCGCCTGGTACACAGCCTGTTGCCATCTGCTGTCGCTGCCAGTCCTTTTTTGGCACTTCTGATCTATTACGTCGCAACGTATAGCTTGCCGACAGAGGTCGATCGCCGTTTAACTTACTGTCCCGACTTCATTTCTTACTTCTTCCCGTTAAGCATCACTTCGATCCATAGTGGCTGGGTTTTTGGGGACCCTGTGAAAACATTCCCACCGGTAACGACCACAGCCAACTTTCCTCATGTGACGAAACCGGACCTGGCAGTTTATTTGGGTATCCTTGTCGCACCTTTATCGCTGGCCGGTCTTTTCTTAAGGCGCAATGAAACAGAGATACGGCTTTGCTTGTTGCTTTTCGCGGCCTTTTTCGTTCTGTCCTTTGGGCCGGTTTTGCTGATCGAGCGTGAAATGGTTCGAGTGCTTGGTGTACCGGTTGTCCTTCCCTTTGCAGCTTGGATGTTCATTCCGGGACTCGGCGCGATAGCCCAGTCCGGACGATATCTGGTTATATCTTACGCAGCAATGGCGGTTGGTTTTGCTTGCCTCGCGAGCATCATCCGGGCACGCACGCCCCGATTTCAAGGCTACATATATGTTGCGGTGCTCGCCCTTATTGTTTGCACGGACTACGGATTCCGCACCTGGGTTTCGCCGCTGCCAAACGTCCCGACCTTGTCGAGTTCTGAAGGATCGGTACTCGACCCACGCTTGAGAAGCGGCTACCCGATGTACTATCAAACCCGTCATGGACGTCCGCTCATTGGCGGGTACTTATCACGAACACCGCCAAGACCCATGGAGCGATACCGCGCGGTGCCGGGGATGGATTGCTTATTCTTCGGTAATCGAAACGCTGATTGCAGCAGAGACGCCATATACCATGCAGTGAATCAACTGAAGGTGCGCGATGTCATGTTGGGGCCGCGCGACTGGCGCAACAATCTGATGAGACAACTCGGCTTTGAACGACGCTATTCCGATCAATTCACCACAGTTTGGTCTGTCCCGCTTTCGGTCCCGGCTACCGCAGCAAAAGCCCAGTAAGTCGTAGGCTCATGTTCCCGTTTTTCACCGTTCGTCCCGCTTAGCGACGGTGTTATTCATTCCCTAAGCCGATATAGGTCGAGGAAGCCTATCTGGCTCTCAAGACTATAACGGACCTGCAAAAAGTCTTGTAGCTCGGGGAACTGGCGTAGAACCGCAGCCTTGTCGGCAGTGTCATACGGCTGGCCGACGACAAAGTAAATGGGCGGCTGCATACGAAGACCTGCCATGTACTCCTGCCGGTAGGCCGCACGTAACTCATCGACTCCACTGCTAGTGAGAGGCATGCCCATCAGAAATCGTGTTGGATTTGCACGGCCGCTCAAAAAGTTGATTGTTGCATCGTTTCCAAAAACGGCAACGTTGTCGGAATCCCGCGTCCGTTCCCGAATGTAGTTTGCGGCAGCCATGTTGTCGCCTGCGACATATCTCCATGCCACATATCGCTGGTAGTACGCCGGTGAGTTCGTCGCGCCAGTCATCAGTTGAAGCCAACGAAGAACGTCAACGCCTGGCTTCACTACAGTCTGCGAGAAGAAAAGTGCAGCGGAGACTATAGCGAGCGCAAAACCTGACGATGCTCGATCGGTTGTGGAGTTGGCGATGCGCCAGAGACCGACGCCGCTCAGAACAGCAAACGGCGGGAATGTGGGAATCCACTGATAGACAAAAAACTTTCCTTGAATCGCCAGGCAAAACAACGCGACGCCAAGCCAGGCTGCCATCATTGCTGCAACTTGCCGGCTTTCGCGCCAAAGGATGTATACGGCATAGCCGATCGCAGGAAGAACCACGGCTACGCTACCAGTCGGCGAGGCTGTTCGATCGATCCAAAGATAACGAAAGACTTTCCTGGCCAGAACACCTAGCTGCAATAAGGACCCATCAGCGTAGGCGGGTATATAGACAAACTGAACTTCCATCCAACTTGCCCAGGCTCCGCGGTATGCAAACCACGCAAGCGTCAATACGACCGGGAGCATCGTCATTGCTCCGATAAATGCGATAGCGATGGCCTTCCGTGATCTGGGCTCCGGGGCAAAAACCACAAACGACGCCGGCACAAGCGCAAACGCGGCATAAAACGGCTTGATGAGTGCGCAGCAGCCGGTCATGAGCGCGCACCATGCAAGTACTCCGAAACCGGCGCGTTCGGATTTTCCGACCAGAGGCTCAATGGCGAGGATCATGATCAAGGCGACCCAGCCGTCGGGTTGGCTGACAAAGAACCACGATAAAGAGGCATACCAAAATACAAAAGCTATCGCGATCCACACGCCTGTGACGGGCGAAGTCAATCGACCTACCATTCGTGCCAGGGCAGCGCAGGCCACGAGGAGCAGCAGGACATCGAATACACGGATGCTCCACATATGCGCGCCCAAAACAGCCTCTGCAGCGGCAAAAATGTAGTAGGCGAGCGGTCCCTTCACTTCCCAGGCATCCCGGTACGGCATACCGCCGCGAACGATGGCGCTGCCGACCGACGCCATGATTCCTTGATCCCATCCGAATGGAAACCACAGAGACGCTATGCACCAAATTAAAGCGAGTCCACCGAAGAGTGCGCGCGCAATCCGCTCGAACGCAAATAGGCTAACCAAACGCGCCCGTTCTTCGAGGTTCGTCGTCATTGAGGCTTTCATGATTAGGATCGGCCTCTCTGAACGGTTGAAGACACGCATTGCAATAGCTTGCCGTACCCTTGCTTATTCATAGGCACAAGCAATGCGAACCCAACCCGTCAGTCTCTTAATTGGCCTCCGATTCATGAGCCGGAGCTTCTCCCTAGATTCTTTCCGGCTCTTATCATTCGCCAATCACGCAGGAACCCGGTGTGCCAATAGTACGGGAAGTCTTGCATCTGCCAGTCGCCTTCCACCCGGAAACCCTTGTCTAATCGCCCGGCATGCCGAAGTCGAAGGTTCGAAGCTGGATTCGGCGTACACGGTAGCGGAGCGTTGCCAGGTCTGGCCTGCAGTTCAGGCCGCGTCGGCCTCTTTGGAACGTTCAGCACCAGACCGGACAACGTGGTGAAATGCGTGATCTCAGGACCACCTTCCGGCATCACGCCCATCCAGTTGTCAGAGTTTGGCAAGATGAGGTTGTGCTGCAGAATTGCTTTTGGAACGCTCTCTCGGTCCCAACGCGCTCCTAATGCGGGGTCGACAACGATTGGAGAAACTCCGACAAAAACAAGAAACAGGAACGCGATTCGCAGTGTGGGCTTGGCAAGCCTCGGCAACAACACTCGTAGAAATTCACATAGGCTCACGGCCGCCAGAGTCCAGAACAACGGTGTGATGTAACGCGTTGACGGCGCCGAAAAGAACCACACGCCTATGGCCAGCAAAACCGGCACATAGATCCAACAGGTATCCTGCCAACGAAATCGGCGTCGAATTTCCTTCGAACAGAACAGAAGCAGCCCGCCAAAGACGAGGCCAGCAGGCACCAGAAGAGAGTAGATATCTCGGAAGACGACCAGGCGTATCCAGTTTCGACCAATGATTCGCCAGGTGAATTCTCTCTCCGTGAACGCGATGTAAGCCAGTTCAGCGTCCGCGTGTTCGACCGGGGCTCTCCAATCGACGCTGAATCCTGCCACGGACATGGGAAAGAAGGGATACCCACTCATAATGACGCCGCGCGCCATCCACGGAACCGCAAACACAAGTACAATTACCGACACCCAAATCAGCGGTAGCAGTTGCCTGCCTTTCGGGGCCCGGCGTTTCAGCCATAGAAGGACAGTCGTTGCCATAGCCGCAGCTCCCAGGACGCCAACACTCATCTTGATGCACACCGCGGTTGCGAGCAGAATTGCCAGCGAAGAAAGGCGAAACCCCTCTTCGCGCGCGTTAACGTTCAGGCTGAGGCCGTCAAGCAGTTCATACATTTGCGCCGTAGCTATTAGAGCGACGACCGTTAATGGAATATCGGTGGAGTAACTTGCGATGTCTCCGTGGTGTGCCAGGTAAACGGCAGGTCCCAGGAACAGAAAGTGATAGAGCTGTTTGCGATCAACATAACCGCTTCTAACAAATTTGACGCCACCGGTTATTGCCTGCAGCACAATTACGAAAACTAAAACTCCATTTGCCAGATGAAACCCTCGGCCTCCCCAGAAGCCCGAGTTGAGCATTGCGTCATAGAGGAAGCTCGAATTGTTGAACGCCAGCGGGCCATGCAAGTTTGCTAAGCCAGGTACAACGGGATAGGACTCAGCCCATTTAACTGCCTGAACGTGGTACAGACTGCCGTCGTAACTGCGAAAATCGCCCAGCGCCTGGTTCGCGACCCACAGTCCTCCAACCAACATCAGCAGCGATGGCAGGCTGACGAAGCTCTTCCGCGGGCCCTCGAACATTCGGACGAGCCCGGCTCTCGTCCATGCAATGCCGGCAACGCCTAAAACCATAACGAAGGCCATTGCCTCCACTCCAATGCTGCCGACAAAATTCCATAAGATCAGAATCAGATTAACGACGCCGAATCCTGTCCAAAACGCCAGAAAGCAATCGTCGACGTCGAGGAGGGGTACGGAGAAGATACGCCGGACAAGCAAGCCGATTCCCATGAAGGCCGTTGCGAGGACCAGGAATGCGACCAGTAAGGCTAAGGTACCGATGATCAGTCCCACGATTGAATCAATTCAGGTTGAGATGTTAGCGGCCAGCGGTCGACACTATTTTGAAATCCTAAAATTCGTGCTTATAAAACGGGCGAGAGCTTCGGCAATCAAGTCGGAACCGCTCTCTTTGAAGTGGCCGGACGTACGCGCTGGGTTGTAACCGTGATCTTGCATCTTGACTCCTTCGAAAATCCTATAAAAGGAACGGACTTGAAATCCCGCCTCCTCATAAAGCGCCTCGTCGCCTGTCTCAATAAACCCGGTGGCCATCAACGGTATCTGTTCCGCCTTAGCGGCCTGTCCGAAAGTTCGAACGGCCTTCTCGAGGTTATCCCTGCCGATAAACTCGTGATATCGCTTAGGAACCTGTTCCGGACTCCGTGGAGGATGTGGCGCATGCGCTGGATCCTTCTCCCGCGGCTTTGGGGTTCCTATCAGGCCGGGAGCAAACAGAAGCAAATCCGGTGCGTACGTTTCAACGTAATAGGCAAAATGTCTCTGCCCGAATCGCGAATACAGAAACTTCGTCCAGAATTGCGTCAGAAAGACGCTTTGGTTGATCGCTTTGTTCAGCCGACTATACCTGGGCTGGATGTAGTTCGAAATGTGCTCGTCGTTGATGGTGTATTGCAGGACGATTAAATTCGGTCTGATAGGCAGGACTTTGGTTCGCAGAACCTCGAGTTCCTGCGTCATGTTGTACCCGGGAACACCGAAATTCAGGACGCGAATCCTCTCACCGGTGATCGCGTGCAGGTGGTGTTGTAATCGGGCGGGAAATGTAGTCTCCCGTTTCTCGGAAAATAGGGAATACGTATGAGAGTCGCCAATGGCCGCGATGACAAAGTTGTCCGCCAAACTCGAGCGATCGACTTCCTCGTCCCGCATTCCCATCGAGTTGATCTGCGGATAGCGGGGATTCAGCTCGTAGATTAGGCGGAAGTTTTCGCTTGGAATGAATTGCGAAACCGGGGATGGTAAGAACAGCCGGGAAAGAATCTCGACCAAGCCCAGCGATAGTACAAAAGAGATTATGACGAGAAGAACTGTGCGCTTAAGGTGAACCTTTGGAAGGCGGCTTTTCGCATCTTGCCTGCCGTCGACGGTCCGGCGTTCAGCCAATGAAGGATTCATTAAGTTTAACGGATCAAGTCGACAAATTGATCGAAAAGGAAAGATGTGTCGACCGGCCCAGGGCTGGCTTCTGGGTGAAACTGTACTGCCCGGAATGGTTTCGTGCGATGACGGAGTCCTTCGTTCGTCCCATCATTGGCGTTGACAAACCATGCTTCCCAGTCGATCGGCAACGATTCCGGTTCCACCGCGTAGCCATGGTTTTGTGAGGTTATGTAACAACGCTTGGTGCCGACTTCAATGCAGGGCTGATTCTGGCTGCGGTGCCCAAACTTGAGCTTGTAGGTATCGGCGCCCGCGGCCAACGCGAGAATCTGACTGCCGAGGCAGATTCCTAAAATCGGTTTGGATTGATCCAGCGCCTTACGAACGTTTGCGATAGTCGCAGTGCATCGCTTGGGATCACCCGGACCGTTCGATACCAGAATCGCATCGAATTTTTCACGAAAGAAATCGTAGTCGTACGGCACACGAACAACGGTGACATTGCGATCAAGCAGGTTTCGGATGATACCGTTCTTGCATCCGCAGTCGACGACAACGACCCGGCGAGGACCTCGCTGATGCACAACCACTTCTTTTACCGATACGGATGAAACCAGATCCGAATTGTTCGGATCACTGAGTGGAACCTCCTCGCCGTCGACCGATATTCGGCCCGGCACGGTGCCAATGTCGCGAAGGTGCTTCGTCAGCGCCCTTGTGTCGACACCGAACAGCGCGGGTACGCCTTCGGATTCAAGCCACTCGTTCAGGCTCCGCGTCGAGTTCCAGTGGTCCGCCTCAAAGGTTGTGGCCGAGACAACCAGGCCGGAGATCTGAATGCACGCCGACTCGAACGAGGCGAGCACTTCACCAACTGGTCCGGGAGCGGGAACTCCATAATTACCGATGAGCGGATATGTAAGGACGAGAATCTGGCCCTTGTATGATGGATCCGTCAGGCACTCGGGATAACCAACCATGCCCGTGTTGAAAACGACTTCGCCGGCGACCGATCGTCTGAAGCCGAAACTATATCCTTCGAAACTCCGTCCATCAGCAAGTTGAAGAATTCCACGGTTGGCCAATGTCATTGCCTTGCCTTTTCCAAAGGAGATGCAATCGGTGTCTTTATTGAACCGGGACTGTCGAACTGGCTCTGGAAACGCAGTGCGGACTCCTCAGCAATTTGAATCGTCAGTAGCCCATCTGCTCCGGTTGCGACCTTCGAAGTCTGACCAAGTGCAGCGAGCCGAAACTCGTGAAACTCGCGGATAAAGCTTTCCACCACGACCCAACGGTATGAACGCAAGTGCTCCATGAAGTGAACGAACGGGAAGAAGTATTTCTTCCGCGTTGTAGATCCTCCAAGTTCCTTTGCCGATACCACCTCGGTCACCATGGGGAAACAAGATATGCGGATGCATCCCCGATTACCGTGAAGTTCCACCTGGAAACGGTAACCACGCCATTCCGTCCAACTCGATTCCACTGACGCCATTTTACCGGTGGCGCTTCGCAGCAATGCGTAACCGTTATCCTCACATTTCCGGAAGTTCCAGATACCACCCGAGGCCGCGCCCTGAATTTCCGCCACGTCACCGAGGAAGTAACAGGTGAGATCGAGTAGGTGGATGCCATTATCTCGAAGTGAGCCACCGCCCATGACTTCCGCATCATGCAACCAGGCGTGATTGTGATCTTTCGCCGAATAACCCGTATAGCTTCGGACGTGATCCAGTTCACCGATGATTCCCGAATCAAGAAGGGCCCGCGCTTTTTCCACGGAAGGATAGAAGCGATAGTTGAAACCGGTCGCCAGAAATCGATTTGATGTCCTGGCTGCCTCGACCATGATCCTGCATTCTTCGACGCTTCTTCCAAGCGGCTTTTCGCAAAGGACGTGTTTGCCGGCGCCAAGGGCTGCTACGACCATCTCGGCGTGCATGGACGGCGGCGTTGAGACAATGACTGCATTCAATTCCGGACGACGGATCAATTCGCGCCAGTCACGGTCGATCGAAGCGCTATGCGGCTTTGCGATACTACCGGCACGTTCGGGATCAATGTCGCTGACCGCAGCTAAACGAACTCCAGAAGTGCGCTCAATCGCCGCCGCCCGAAGCCGGCCGATCTCGCCACATCCAATCAAACCCATTGCGAAACTCATCGGTTCAAACTCCTGCGATCGCCTGCTTCAAGCCGCGTAATGCGCGCCGGGCCGTGAAATAGACGGCGCCTCGGCCCTGAAGAAAGTCACGCCACCTCTTAACATCTCTGAAGTAATGCATTTCAATTCTGGGGACATCAAACTGGTCGCAACCTGGCCTGGCTCGCTCGAGTTGGGTTCCGAACGAAACAGCAAACCATTTACGAATTTCTTCACGTTCACGAATATGCGCCCGTCCAAAGGGTGGGGCGAACGCGATGACCGGTCGAGCCGTATGCTGTTCGAGCTCGTCACGGCACCGCCGAACTTCGTGGTGCAGATCTGTCATCGAAAGTCTCGTCAGATCGGTATGGCTCACGCTGTGACCACCAAATTCGATCCCTTGGCTGGCAAGATCAGCCACTTGAGCCCAATTCATCAGCCTGCGCGCCTCTGCAGTATTCGTTCCCTCCCAATCCTCGGCTTGACCGATTTTTCCTGAGGGTACGAAAACCGCCGCCGTAAAGTTGTGATCTCTCAAGATAGGGAAAGCGCTGTCGGCAAAGTCGGCAAAGCCATCATCAAATGTGATGACGACGGATCGCCCCTCCAACCGTTTTTCAGCCGAGAGCCAGGCCGTGAAATCGGCAAGCGAGACCGTTCTGTAGCCACATTCCCGAAGAGTTTTGATTTGAGCGCGAAACGTCTCCACGGGAATGCTGGTTGGTCCTGATGAATTTGAAATGGAATGGTACATCAGGACGCTCACTTCGATTTGCGCGGTAGCCGCGTTTATTTTACTGTCCAATCGAGACTAGTCCTCAACGACGTGCGATTCAAATTCGATTCGGTGGCGACGCCAGAGTTGCCAATCGAATTCTCCGTTTTCGGAAAAACAGTCGGCCGCTGCGTAAGCCATCGTCATGGCATGGTGGGTATTGTCGTGCGCAAATAGTCCTTGCCGGCCAAAGGTCAGCAATCCATTCACGCCCGCGAGCCACCCATCCATTGTTCGAAAGTGCGCTTCATAGTTGCGATCGTAGACGGGATAAGCGAATCGCAGACGCCGTGTTATGACTTTGTTGACGGGTGCTTTAACTGGCAAACCTGCTTTCTCCAGCCACCCACACATGCGCTGGCCAAGTTCCTGATCGCTTAAATCCCACTCGGCTTCCCCAGGATCGGACGGCAGTTCGGCGCACAAGACCGTACGGTTATGAGGCTCCTTCGAGGCGCTGTAATTCTTAGGTTCCGACATACGCGAGATCGGAATAGAGGTCTCAGGAAAGTAATGCGCGTCGTATTCGGTGAATTGATTCTGTTCGAGCACCAGATAAATCAGAATCATTCCCCGAAATCGAATCTTCTTCGCTGCGTCAATCACATGCGCCGGCGCCTTCGGTTCAATCATTGAAACCATCGCGCTGATTGGCAGAGTGGACCAGACAGCATCCACAGACTGGAGAACGGTTTCGCCTTTTCGCTCGTAGCGCAAGCCAGTGACACGTCCGTCTTCGCAGGTGATGCCACGGATCTCGGCGTCGAACATGAATTGAGCGCCGTGGGCCGTGGCCGATTGCTGAAGCCCCGTGATGATTTGTCCAAAACCTTTGCGCGGGTAATAGAAGCCGCCGGCCTTTTCGGATTTGAAACCCGGTATCTGCCGGGCAATCTTGCGAAGCATCTTGGACACGGAGCTTCCTGATACACGACGATGGGCGAGCGTCACCGCCAATTCGTTCGGCTCGACACCCCAAAGTTTGCGCACATACGGGTAATAGAACGAATTGCAGATCGTGGGACCAAGTCCGCGCTTGAGAATGGTGGCAAAGTTCTCTTCAGACTCAGTTTTCCTGGGTAATACTTTCGAAATGGTGTCCAGTGCCAGTGTTGCGGCAAATCGCTTGGGCACGCGCGAGAGCAGATCGAACGGCTTGAGTGGAAAGTGGATCCAGCGGTTTTGCAGCAGAATACGTCCGTGCCTGGGCCGCCACAGCAGGTCGTCACCAAGAACCAGTCGTATTTCGTCCAGTACGCGCGGTTCAGCAACGGGATGCAGCCGATGACTGCCGTGGTCACACCAGACGCCTTCAAGCATGAAGCTGCCGGCATTTCCTCCAACCACATCGCGGCGCTCTAAAACCGTCACCTGAGCCTTACCGCTTCGCGCAAGGCTCAGCGCTGCCGTCACGCCAGCGGGTCCCGCGCCAAGTATTGCAACGCGAGGTCTGTGAGTTGTTTGAACCGTGGCCATGCCCCCGGTTAGAGTAAGTGTGCGGTCGCCGTTTAATAGAGTCATCGATGAGTGGCTCATTTCAACCGTTGCGGTATCTGAAGAAAGTCTTCAAGGCTCGGAACCAATCTTTGGGACCAATCTTCTTACCTTCCTCCCTACTACGCGGAAAATAACTGATCGGCGTCTCGACGATTCGGTAGCCCGCCGCCAGGACTTTCGAGGAAATCTCATGATCCAATTCGAAACCCGACGTGCACAATTTCAAGGGCCTGATGACTTCGCGACGGAAAAGCTTCAAAGCCGTTACCGTGTCCGTCAGGTATTGGCCGGTGCAGGCGAGGGCAATAAAACTAAGACTTTGGCCGCCCAGGTATGCCGTCCATGACTGACTTTGGTGCTTGCCGGTGACGAGGTTCACAATCCTGCCGCGATTGGGATACTTCAAGTAACGACTGCCGTAGACGACGCCGACGCCGTTGGATAAGAGAGCTTTTAGCATCGGCCGATAATCGTTCGGATCGTATTCCAGATCCGCGTCTTGAATGATTAGGAAATCACCGGATGCCAGTTCGATTCCAGCCCGAACAGCTCCCCCCTTGCCTCCGTTCACTGGTAGGCTCTTCAAAACAACACCGGAATACGAGGCCGCGATTTGAGCAGTGCGATCCCTGGAATGATCATCAACCACAATCACTTCCTTATCGAGATTGAACGGACTGAGGTCTACAGCAAGGACCTTCTCGAGTAAAGCACCGATGAACTTCTCTTCATTGTAGGCAGGAATGATTACCGAAAGTTTCATTGCTTAACAAAAAACTGTTCGATGCGACGCAGGTCCGCAGCATCGTTCACTCCAACCGACTCGATCTCATGCTGTGCAGGAAAAGTAACAACCGGCGCCTTGTTCGCTAACCAGGAAATGAAGGGAAGAAAATTCCGCTCCTGTGTGCCATGGCCTTTGACTACGTCCCCGGCGAATTGCGGCAGTAGTTCGATGTATGCCTTCCTGGAGAGAGAAAACAGTCCAAGATCTCCCTCACCCAATTCGGGCATGTCGTCACCTTCCCGACGGTGAAGGATATCGACGATCTTTCCATCCGCGTTCCGCACGAGGTGAATATAGGGCTGCGATTTTATGAATGTCGGCATCACCATGGCCGCAGTCGGATCCAGATCCGCTGTCTGCTCTAGCTTGCGAGCAGTTCCCGGCGTCACGGCGATTTGATCGCACCACGTTATCCAAACCTGGTCGGGCTGATATTGGGATACCGGACCATGAGGAATAAGGATCGCATCCAGCATTCCCGTCGGGGACGGCTGAATCGCGTATTCGACGTCTAATCGGCTTCCTGCACAGTGACGCCTGGCATCTTCAGCAAACGACGGATGCAGCACAATGATGAATCTCTCAACGAAAGGCTTATACAGATCGAAAAGATAGTCGATCATTGGCCGGCCAGCGACGGGAACGAGCAATTTGGGTGCAGGTGATTTCAGTCGGGAGCCCGCGCCCGCTGCGGGGATGATCATTAATCGGCGCATGGACTCGTTATAAAGGTGTACCTGCGCCGCGCGCACGAACACGTGGAACGATCTCGGGCTGAGAAGGCTGTGTATTTTCTAAATTCTGCCGCTTCCTCGATCTCAGCGATCCGCGCACAACTGCCAGGAGCGATTCCAGCCCCTCGCGCACCGTCGTACGCCGAACTTTTTCAGGCGATAGAGAAAAGAATTGCACCGGAGTTTCGAATATTTCCGCACGATCACCGAGGAGTTGCGACAGGAGTTCTTGATTAAAGCAAGGATGCTTGAGGTCCAGCCCTCCGGCTTTCAGATAGGAAGCGCGAATCGCTCTCGCACCGGATAACGTGTCTGAAACGTATCGGCCATGCAAGAGCAGATAAGCGATGCTGAGTAGATGACTTCCGACGTAACTGATCGCACCGAGGACGAGCTTGTGCTGGTAACGGAGTTTGTACGATTCCCGAATGTCTTTAACGGACAACCGACGGCTTCCCCAGACCGCATCCAGGCGCCTATGAGTTAGTAGTGAAGCCAGATTGACGATGTCCTCACCACGGTACATTCCCGAGGACTCGAACAAAACGACGTAATCGAATTGCTCGCCTGTTAGAGTTTTGGCAAACGCTGTTGTATCACCCTCACCCGACCTGGCGACATTGCGCACGTCAAACGGTAGCGATCGACAGAACTCGGGAGCGAACGTTTCCCGGCTGTGGTAATACACCGACACTGTCACAGGCAAATCACCGATTCCGCCTCGCATCATCTCCAGAATGGACTGGCAGATCTTATTGAGGGATTCGGTACCCAGCAGCCACACCGCCAGGCGACGCGGTTCACTACGCCGGATAATGGATTCGATAAACGGCGTCAGGATTTTGGCAGCGTCATGACGTCCTGCGCCGACTTCTTCATACGCACCGATCCGCACCAATCGTGGATCCTCGATGTTTTCCAAACGTCCGAGCGGCACATAGGGCTTTTCATCGCTCTTTTGCTGATGATCGTTCAGAAGATAATGCGTGATCAGACAAGGCGTCGGTATCGGCTGCGTATCACGCTCTTTCAAGTAGTACGCAGCCTTTTCGACAATGTCAACCGCGCTGCTGTCGGCGATGTCCGCGTCCTCCTGGAGGTTGGTGATCAGCAGTTTGATTGCAGTGAGGTTCTGCGCGATCGCCGAACCGATTCCCGGATTTAAATAGGAGGGAAAGAGGCTCGAATGCTGCGTGCCGGGCGAATAAATGATCAGGTCGGCTTCGGCAATGCGCTCGAGTAATCTAGGGTTCGGAGCCGGAAGTTTTGATCGCCGTCGAAGGAAGTCTGACACCTCTTCGGGCCGGGCTGAAGAAAGCCAGGCCAATTCTTGAGCAGTGGGCGCATGGTCTATGAGGTAAATGTCCTTAATGTGATTGCGCCTGTTTGCATCAACGATGTCCGCTTCGCTGGCAAGCAGATGATCGTCTCCATCCAACCCGACCAGAAAAGCGTTCGTACCGTCGGTAACATTTTCAATGAGACCTTGCGGCACGTTGAGTAATGCGCAGTAATCCGAAATTGCCAGATTGAAATTGCGATCGACTTCCAGGAAACAACCAGCGAAAGCAAGGTTGCCAAGACTGCAATCGGAAAACGAAAACGTCTGGCCTGAACGCAATTCGCTGGCGAAGCGACTCAGCTTTCGTGAAAGAACAATGCGCGAGGGAAAATCCACCGAATTTATCAAACTGGCGACGGTCTTCTGGAATTCGGAAGCCGCCGGCGACGAACTCGAGCCTGTATCGATGATCTTAAATATTTCAAACGCGTCAGCCGATGAAAACCCGACCGGGAAGCGAATATCGAGAAGTTCTATCAACTCCGGACTGCAGGATTGCAGTTCCTTCCCCAGGCGTGATGCATTCTTTCGAAAATCCGAAGGTCCAAGACTGTCACCGAGGAACCGTCTGACTTCGCCGGTCGATGCGCCGTCGTCGTAACCATTGATCGCTAGCGTCAGGACAACCTGCGGATGGTTGATCAGCTGTTTCGAGAGTACGCGCGATCCGCGCCCTCCCGAAAAGAGAACGACTTTAACCTTCGTATCAATCATTCGCTGTTCCTGGCAACCATGCCGGGGCAGAGTAACTCTGCAATACCTCCCGAGAGTATCGCCACATGAAAACGAGCGTCAAAATGAGAGGCGAACTTTTGAGAACGCCGATCGCTATCAATTCAGGAACGGTGTCGAAACTGGTGTAAGTTCGGATCAGGTTGATCAGTATCAAATTCTGCCAGGCTGCCAAGGCGAAAATCAGACCAGCAAGAATCAAAGCCTCACGGCTGAAATGCCGCTTCGACGCAGCAATATAGATCAGCATTGGAAGTAGCGCCGTCAGATAGTGCTCCCAAACGATGTGGGAAACCAAAAGGCACAAGACAATGGCTGTCATGAAATTGAAATGATGCCGGGCCGCATCCGTCAGTTTTGAACCTCTGCTTTTCACGATGGAATACACGCACACCGAAATCGCCAACAGCTTAACGACTAATGTCGATAGCCGTAACGGCAGACTCTGGGTAATCGTGTCGCTAAGCAGTCTCAGGTTGTCGCCAATCACATAGAGCGAACTGTTGTAAAACCAGGGCCGTGTCTCCTGACTTCCCTGCGCCATAACCCGAAGAAACTCCGCGTGCACATTCCATCCGAGAAGAGGCACGGATATGCTTCCGGCCAGCGCAAAGACTGCAGCAACAGAAAAGAGGAACTGCCAGCCCGAAACCAACACCATAAGTGCCAGCGCAAAAATGAACGCCGGCTTGATCAGAACAGCCGAGACAATGCATGCAGCCGACAGAACAAATTTCGCTCTCACGTGGAAGATGAGACCGAGGGTGAGAAGGAGGAACACCGTTGGCGTACTCTGTCCACCAACTCGATAAACTGTCCACAGGGGTTGATACAGGAGCCCCAATCCGGTGAACAAAGCAGCGAACCTGGCCTGTGCCAGCGGTGTAGAGTCCGCAAAACTGCGGTTGTGCACGTATAGCAAAGCTAAGGCGGCAAAGTAAGCGAGCGTGTTCTGAAGCTTGAAGGCGATCATGGCCCACGATGGTGACAAATAACCAAACGGGGCCCAAAGCAGCGCCGATATCGGCGTGCCGTAGTAGCCAAGTATTTTTCCTTGCGGCTCAGCTCCCGCGATCAATCGTTCCGGATGGTACAAATCGTCGAATTGTCCGGCAATGATGCGCCGTCCCGTGTCGTAAAAGTTGGCAAAATCCCAACCTGATCCCGCCGGGACGAGGATACCGACAACGGTCCCCATTAACATCAAAGACAGGAAGACAATTGTGAGCCGTCGATAAGGACGGCAGGTTTGTTCTGTCACAGTGACGAGAAGGCAGTCTGGAAGTTGTGTCGTCGAGCCGGCTGCGTTTATTCCGAATTCTTGGAAGCGGTTTCGGTTTTCTCGCTCGAAGACTTGAACAATCGTCGAACCAGCATCAAGAAACGTTGCCACCACAATAACAGGATGCCGAGAATGGCGCCGAGGAAAGACAGCAGCGGCAACATTTGATCCGGGCCCGTGTAAAGCATCAGTGCAAGATGGCTTAATAAATCTGAAGGCCCCATGGGACCTGTGATGTTCATATACTCCTCAAGGTTGTTGGAAGATCAAAGCGGAGCCAGATTTCACGGCAGGTTAAGCGGGCGAAAGCTATAGGCTACCGCCTCCAGAGTCCCATTTTGGGGGACATTTGAGCACCACTTATCTTCTACTTCTACCGTTTTCTGTCAACTGCAATCTGGTCAGGTTGTCGTCCAGATGGCAGGATCGACTGGACCTTTGCCTTTCGGGGAGTCGAGATTGTGATTGACAGACAATCGAGTGGGATGAAAGATATCGGATCGCCGGTGTGCTTTGTGACTCCATCTGCGACAGCTTTTTCTTACCTCACCGACGTAACTCTCTGGAAACAATCAAATAATGCGCGGCCAATCGGCAGAGCCGAGGACGGATGATCGGAGCTTTTAAGGCCTTGTTCGCCAGTGCCGGCTTGCTCGCAAGCTGGTTGACACTGGGTATTATCGCGTTCGGACTCGGTAGAATCGTATGCCGACTTCTGCGGTTTCCTCAGGAGGATGACACCGACGGATGGTTCACCTGCTGGCTCGGGGTTACCCTCTCGGTTACGTTGTTGCTCTGCTGGAATTTCTGGAGACCCATCGATGGCGCCATTGCAACGACGCTTGCGGTCTTGGGGTTTGCCTCAAGCTGGCTATCCCGCCGTGAACTTGCCGCTGCCTGTCGGGCCACGGCCGATCAACTCGGCCGAGCGGGACTAATCGTTTGTGTGGCATTTGGGCTGTGGCTCGGCAATCACTCTCGAGGACCATTAACGTACTGGGATTCCGGAAATTATCACATTCAGGCCGTGCGCTGGGCAGGCGCTTTCCCTGTGGTTCCTGGTCTTGCAAATCTGCACTCCAGGCTCGGATATCAGTCGGCGGGCTTTCTCTACTATGCCGTCATTGACACAGGTCCATTCCGTCAGAAGGCTCATCATGTCGCAAATGGTTTCTTATTATTCTTGTTAGGTGCGGGAGCCTTAACAAGCATCTTTGGCTATCGTCCAGAGAGATCCTCTTCGCTGAGGGCCGCTGTAGCAGCCGGAGCTCTGACGGTCACAGCGGCATGGACCTCAATCGCTGAGATTATCCCGAGCTTCGCGACTGACGTTCCCACCACCGCGATTGGATTCGCCATGGCAGTCGCGTTCGCCGGTCTCTTTGATAGAAATCGGCGCCAGGCTGCACCGCATCGATTGATGGCCGTGATGTATGTAGCCGCGATCGCAGTGGCGTTCAAACTCAGTCTGGCGCCGCTCGCCGGCGTCGTAATTCTGGTGGGACTTGGAATGCTTTGGCGGAATTCCGGCTCGGTTCGCTCCAGAGTTCAAGAGATCCTGGTCGCGTCCGTACTGGTAGCGCTGCCAGTTAGCCTCATTCTGGCCCGTTCGGTTGTTGCTTCGGGTTACCCTCTTTATCCATCCTCAGTTTTGGCTTTTCCTGTCGACTGGCGGGTCCCTGATGAACAAGCAAGGTCTGACATGGAATGGGTGCGAGCAGTCGCACGAAGCGTTCACAACGAAGTAGGCATTAATCCCAAAGCGCTGGATTTCAGCAACTGGGCTCCACGCTGGCTTCGAACCTGGCGTTATCGACCATTTTACGTTCTCGTTCCGATTGTGATCATCCTTACGGGAGCCGTCGCCCTGTTTTTCTTACCCAGGCGTCAGATTGGGCTTCCTCCTCTTCTGGCGGCAGCTCCGTTCGTTGTAGGAGCGATTACGTGGTGGCAGACGGCTCCGGCAATGCGCTGGGCAGTGGTTCCGTGCTGGACCATCGCGGCATGGGTTGCGACGGCTCTGCTGGAGCGGCTGTCGATTCGCCATGTCCGATCGGTTCTTCTCTTACCTTCAATACTCGCTGTGCTTCTGGGACCAGCTCTTAGCGTCAGGCAACCGGATGGTCAAAGGCTGCTGCATGAATTTGCGAGGGGCATTGTTGGTCCTATTGGCGGCAACGAATGGTTTCAAGAACACAAAGTAGAACCTACCCTTCAGACCTATGTCACCGATAGCGGAGCTCGTTTGA
>Ga0137427_10000218_pt1 | contig 31872 bp, 25 predicted proteins | sample EasRivERMZT700_2_FD_102309 | JGI IMG/M metagenome (GOLD analysis project Ga0137427, IMG submission 102309) | Soil microbial communities from meander-bound floodplain in the East River, Colorado, USA - East River MetaG ERMZT700_2 | ecosystem: Environmental > Terrestrial > Soil > Floodplain ...
GCCTCGAAAAGCTGGAACGCGTCGCAGTGCCATTGGAAAACGCAAAGCCGGAAACCAGTGACCGATTTGGAGCGATTGCTTCGGCCCTGGCCGGTTTGAGGAAAAGCGTCTTCGCTGCCAATCTTATTCCATTTCACGATCGCTATCGTCGCAGTCGTCTTCAACTCATTCCGACTTATGCCTTGCTGGTATTCGCCGTGGTGTTGGGCCTGCTACTCATGGGTCGTGAGCCCTACCAGATGATGAGGTATGCAGCTCGCATTGACGCTGAAATCCGTCAGATCGCCCCTGCGGCTCGAGAAGTATCCAATCAGCAGGGAGAATTGAACAAGCTGTCGGAAAAATATCGTGCTTTGTCCGTGCATCTGGAAAGCCGGGACTACAACCTCGAAACACTGCGTGAATTTGCTCGTGTCTTACCGCCAACCGCGTGGCTCGCGACATATAGCTATCAGGACCGTGCAGTCACTATTTCAGGAATAGCGGACAGCGCCACCGAAGTTCAAAAGCTCCTCGAGGACAGTGCACTTTTTAAGGACGTGCAGTTCACGGGCTCCGTCAATAAGGATTCGAAGAGTAAGGATCGCTTCACTCTGAAAGCTGTAATTGAGGTGCGCCAATGAAATTCGAACTGCGGGATCGAGATAAGAAAGCATTGATCGGGTTAGCGTCGGCGCTGGCCGTCTATCTGGTTGCTTCCGAAATTGTCCTGCCTCTCTATGACCGAATTAAGGCGGGTGCTGAAACAGTTAACGTCAAGGAAGACGAACTTCGGAAGTATCGTCGGGCCCTTGTGAACGGGCAGCGCTACTCGCAACTGTTGGAGCAAGCCGGCAAGAGCGTCGCCGTTGGTGAAGCGCAACTGATCCGTGGAGATAATCCGTCTTTGGCGCAGGTCGAACTTCAAACGATCGTCGAGGATGCGGCGAGCAAGAACAATCTTGCGCTTAGCACTCGAAATGTGACGGTTCCCAAAAAGAAGGATGAGTACTTCAATGAAACGACGATGACGATCGCGTTCGAGGGAACACTCAATCAACTCACTTCATTTCTGGCCGAGTTGAGAGCTGCACCCAAATTCGTAACTGTTCGCAGTCTACAAGTAGTACCGCTCCAGAACGCTCAGGAGCCCCCAGCCAAAGGGGAACTGAAGAAGACGGTCAAGGTCACGTTGACGGTGATGGCTCTGCTTCCCGCGCCGGAAGTGAAGGGATAGCGTATGTTGCGAAGACTCTTGATAATGGATGCCGGTTTGATCGTCTTGCTTGTTTTCGGCGTGCTGAAATTCCGGCAGGACTGGAAGGCTTTCGATCCCACACACGACGTTTCAGCGATTCAGCCAACACCTCAGGCATTTACGGCACTGCCTGTTGTTCCATCTGGCAACGCAGCCGGAAGCGGAGATTGGACGGAAATTCCAACTAAGAATCCGTTCAGTTTCGACAGAAACGATATCGATATTGTTGTTGCCGAAGCGCCGCCAAAACCGGTTGGGCCAAAGCCTGTTTTGTTCGGAATCATGGTCATTGGAACAGACAAAACTGCTTTTGTGGCTCCTGGGGGCGGAAATCGAAATTCACGACCAATGAAAGTCGGAGAGGTCGTCGATGGGTGGACGATCGTCGAAATTGGAACCAAGACTATCGAAGTCGAGTCCAACGGAAACCGTCAAGCCGTTATATTGAATGATCCGACCGCGCAGATTTCTCGGGCCATTGACCGGACTAGTGCCCCGGTCACCGGTGGTTCTTCCACAACCGTAATTCAACCGAATGGTCAAACGTCGGGCACAAATATCACAGAGCGGTCCAGTCCAGCGCCGGACCGCGGGCAGCCGGCACCGCCACCCGGTCAGCCCACTGGCCGCTATGAAGACACTCCATTTGGGATAAAGCGCTGGGTTCCGGGGCCGCCGCCAAAACCATGAAAAAAACAATCGCTTTCATACTCGTGATTCAGCTTGGCCTTTTGCCCGCATGGACTCAAACTCCAGCGCCGCCACAGCAGCCAGTACCAGCGACCAAGAAGATCATCGTTCAGACGCCGTTCGGTCCTAAGGAGTACGAGGTACCTGTAGATGCATCGGGGACAGCACTGCCTTCCGCGCCAACGGCAGCACCGGGCCTGCCTCCGGCGACATCACCAGTCAACCCGGCGGCTGCTCAGCCTGAGCCGACGTCCGCACAGACTGTGGCACCGCCCGCTCAGGCCATCCAGGATGATCCGATCATTCCGATTTCGTTGCAGTTCGATAACGCTGCGACCGATATCTTCAATGTCATCAAGATCATCATGGAGCAGCTCAGGCTCAACTACATTATCGATCCGGCAGTTAAAGGCACCATCAACATCAGCACCTCCGGCGACATCAGACGGTCCGATCTTTTGCCCATCCTCGAGACGATTTTGAAAATCAACGGGGCCACGATGGTTCGCACAGGAAATTTTTATCAAATACTGCCGGCTGGGACGGCACCACGGCAGCCGCTCCCGGTGCAGGAACGGCAACCCACGATAAATCCAGACGATCAGATGGTCCTGCAGATTGTTCGAATGAAGTACGTATCCGCCACAGAAATGGCGACGTTGCTGGGTCCATTCACGAGTGGTGACGGGGCAAGTATCGTGGCTCATGCGGCCGGCAACATTCTGCTAATAGTTGAGCGTCGCAGTAACCTAAGAAAGCTGCTCGAGATCGTAGATTTGTTCGATACAAATGTGTTTCAGGACGAACGAGTCCGGTTGTATCCGATTGCCAATAATTTGGCACGCGAGGTGGTCAACGATCTGACCTCTGTTTTTACGGGATACGGTCTGTCAGCAACCGCTACGGCAATTCGATTCGCTGCGATCGAACGGATTAACTCGATTCTGGTGATCGCACCAAACGCCTCTGTTTTTCCAGAGGTGGAGAAGTGGCTGGCCCGACTCGATCAAACCTCATTGAAGTCGGGCATTCGAAATCACGTCTATCGAGTTAGAAATGGCAAAGCAGCGGACATTCAGTCTGTATTGAACCAGCTTTACGGCGGGACCGTTCAGGTTTCGAGTATCTACAATCAGCCGTCCGGCGTCCCACCTATCACGCAGCCATTTCCTTCGGCTGCCGGCCCAACTGGTAGTGCGGCTCCGTCCGCGTCGTCAACTACAACCACCACGCCCAGTCCGGCGGCAGCGCGTTTCACTGGTGAAGTACGGATCATAGCGGACACAATCAACAATGCGATTGTTATACAAGCGAATCCGCAGGTGATCCAGGACATCCTAGCGACGATTCGAGAGCTCGATGTTCTGCCACGTCAGGTTCTCATCGACGCCCAAATATACGAAGTCGTACTGGATGATTCTTTACAGTTTGGACTATCGGCGTTGCTGCAAAATCGTGGGACCATTGGTGTTAATCCGCAAACCACAGCGGAATTCATCGGGGTCGGCGGACCACCCTCTTTAACCGCCCGAACCTTTGCATTTATCGGCCGAGCCCGGGAACTGTCCATTTTTCTGAACGCATCGGAGAACCGGTCGCGAGTCCGAAATCTTTCAGCTCCGTCCGTTCTGGTGAGTGACAATACCAGCGCAAATATCCAGATAGGTGCCGAAATCCCCATTCCGACGTCGTCTTCGATAACGCCCGTACAATCCGTAGGCACAAATCTTTTTGCTCAAACTATATCGTTTCGGCCGACCGGTGTGCTTCTGCAAGTCAGGCCTCAGATCAACGACAGTGGGAACGTATCTCTAGAGATTTCCCAGGAAGTGAGTCAGGCGACAGCGAACACCACTTCAGCGGTCGTTGCGCCCGTTATTGGAAAATCATCGGTGACTTCTTCAATAGTCATTCAGGATGGGCAAACCATTGCGCTTGGTGGATTCATTCGCGACAGCAACGAAATGGCCAGGAGTCGCATTCCACTTCTCGGCAGAATACCGATCGCGGGTGCTTTATTTGGAAACACTCGTCGAAGTACAGGCCGTACCGAATTAATCATCTTGATCACTCCGCATGTTCTTCGAACGCACAGCGAGACCGATGCCGCGACTGAAGAGTTGAAGGCGAAACTCAAGGAAGTGCAAAAACTTCTCAAGTAGGCTTACGTATCCACATCGTGTAGAAAAACGACTCATATCGGACTCACTCTTGCCGGCCTAAGTCCTTTACTAACGAATTTTCTCTCGACTGCCGATGATGGCAATGGTTGTGCTAAGGGTACGCCTCGCTTGGAAACCCATGAGGGATGTGAGGGCCAAGCGGGTGGAGACGTCGTAATTTGAGACTTAGTTGGAGCGGCGACCAATGAAACCTGACGCGCGGCAAAACTGCCTTGACAGCGTTGGGTGTGCATGCTAGCGTTAATGCGCTTCGCTGCCCAATTTGTTGTACGCAAAGGGATTAGTCGACATTGGGTCGTCTTCATCTTAAACGACTTTAACCGGAAAATTCTTAATGGAGAGGGAGGTGGTAGCGCGACCGTTCTCATGCGGAGAAGCATGTGGACCCCAAAACGATCCGTAATGGTTCGTCCCCTCCACTGAATTTCTCCGGTTTGTTCGTTTAGTCTCCCGGCCTGACGCGGACAATAAGGCGCAGGTCGATTTACGTTTTGCTTGTTGGTTTTTTCACAGACTTCGAAAGGAGAGCAGAGAATGAAGTCCAGCAAATGGATGTTTGGGCTGCTAGCGATGATGGTGATCATGACGTTTTCGTCGACCAGCTTCGCCCAAATTCAGATTCAAATTTTTAACACTCCGTCGGCGAGTGAAATCGGGACGAATCGTAACGCGTCAACTTCGGATCCTATTTCCTCTGGCGCGGGTCTCACGATTTCAGGCTCAATCGTGGCGAATGCACCTTTGACGACAACAGACCTGACAATTACATTCCCCGGACCAATCACGTCGAGTTTATCGTCGGCCGGAACGGTCGTTCCCCCAACAGATCCCATCCGAATTGAAGGTCAGTCGGGCGTATTCGCAGGGATCACGACATTTACTTCGGTGAGTTACTCGAACGGAACGATTGTAATTACGCTGCCCGGTTCCGGTGGTGTTCCCAATACTCTATCGGGTTCGTTCCGTCTGGTTGGCGTAAGAGTCGACGCAAATGGTAAGACTGCGCCACTTGCCGGGACTGTAACCTTGAGCAGCAGTGCCAATAACTACCTGCCGCCATCGCCCAACACCGTTCAGTTGATAAGTGCATTTGGGGCGGGTTTGACGGCCGCACAGGGAGCAGTCTCTGGCGGTTCGAACTTAGGTACCATGTTGGTTTTCACGAACCAAACGGCGGGACTCTTCTCCGCGGCTAATGCATCATTGGTGCTAACGGAAGGTTTTGCATTCGCGTGGCGGACCGTTACTCAAAACACGACGAACCTAACGGCGGCACCGAACAGCACGCAGATTCGTGTGACTATTAACGGTCTGCCGACTGGTACGACAGCAACAATAAGCACGGCTTCGAATAACAGTGCCGTGACGTTTACGCTGTTGAACAGTACGGGTGGCGCGTTGTCCCCGTTGACGGTTCAACCGCCCAGTTCAGGCAGCCCGAATCGCAACCAGGTGATTATCAACTTCACGGGTACCCGACCCACGAGCACGGACGCTGTTCAGTTGAATTTCCTCCTGAGCGGTAATGCCACAGGCATAACGCCGGGTACCATCACAGCAACCGCGACGATGGTTCCAATCGGCGACGCGTTGGATACCAGCAACCTTCCGACCAATACCGGTGGATTCCCCCGATTTGCACAGGCGGATGTCGGGCCGGTGACTATTGGTTCAATCTTAGCAGCGAATACAACCCTTCTCATTCCTTATGCAGTGAGAGCGGGCTTTTACGACACTGGTCTTGCCCTCGCGAATACGACCTCCGATCCGTTTGCTAGTAGCGGCGGTGGTGCGACACCCGCGGCCGGCACTATCAGCGTCTACCTCTTCCCACGCACCGATACGGGAGCGGGTACAATGCGTACCTTTACAACGAGCGCAACCGTCCGTCCAGGTGTAGGATTAGCGACTGATGGTACGTTGGCAGCAGGCGGTACATGGACTGCTCTGGTAACGGATATGTGGACCGCTGCTGGGCAGACAGGCGATTTCTTTGGATACATCTTCATCCAAACGAACTTCCTGAATGCTCATGGTGCGGCGTACATCTTCGACGGCCGTGGCTTTACGTCGGCTTCACCTGTATTGATTCTGCCGCCTCCGGCGACAGGTGGAAACTCACGTAACAGCGGCTTCGAATCGCTCAACAACTAGAAGTGGATTGAAATAGGGGGGCCGTGCAGGCCCCCTTATGAACAAATATTCTGTGTTTTGCCTACCTAAAGCTCGCTCTTATTATCCGTACCTCGGACTTATGAAGGCTCTATCAGGCGGTTTAGTTGTTATTTGCCTGATCGTTTGTTTCTATGGTACCGCTCGCTCTCAAAGCGTTCGGCTGCCCCGCGATCCACAGAAACTAATAGATCGCGCCACTACATTTTGGAATCTGATGATTACCGGCCAAAGGGCGAAAGCCCTGGATTTTGTAGTGGCCGACAAGAGAGATGCGTTTGTTGCTGCCTCTTCGCTTCCAATCCTGGGGGCGAAAGTTATTGGGCTGGACTTTACGAGTGATCCAAATCACGGGATCGTGCGGGTTCGCCTGGATTCCATGAGTGTGCAGGTGACCGGTACGACTGCCTCTTTCACGGTAAACGAACGTTGGATCTTCAAGAATGGTAACTGGTACGTTGAGGTTGGTGATCCCAGGGATTTGAGTCCAAACGTGGGATTGTCGAGCAGCGTTCCCGAGATGATCAAGCAAATCGAGCAGTCGCTACGCCTACCGAAGAGCGAAATCGACATGGGTACGGTTATTGAGGGTGCACAGGTTAACAACCAGGTCCCAATCGAATACACCGGGAAGTTCCCGTTAACAGTCGAGCTTGCCACTGCAATGCCGGTCGTATCTGTTCACATGGAACGGGGTCGACTAACTGAGAGTTCCTCTCACTTTATCTTGTCTTTCGACAGTGGCGGCTGGGAAGGGCCTGTGTCAATTCCCGTTAACGTGCGCTTTCGCTTCGAAGCCGCTGTGGTGGAGAGGACCGTCCTGGTGCGCGGCTCGGTTTTCGCTCCAATTACCTTTCGGCAAGTCCCCCCCACGAGTGCTCAAAAGGATGGCCGGTTTTCCGTTTTCATTCGAAACAATACGTCTGAAAAAATCGATCTGCAGTATATTTCCGTGGATGGAAAACTGGACGTTCTAAAGGATGTTCGCGTCCTTGAACCCCAGGCGGAGACTGAAACCATCTTCAGGCCTAAGCCTGGCGAGAAGCCAGGGACTCTGACTATCGTTCCGTCGCAGCCCGTTCATGGCAAGAACATGTTTGCCTTCCGGTTTCGCATCTAGAGCAGAAAATGTATAAGGATTTGAGGATCACGGTCGTGATTCCGTGCCTCAATGAAGAGCTCGGGGTCCAGCACGTTCTGAGAGCGTTACCTCCCTTTGTGGACGAGGTTATTGTGGTCGATAATGGCTCCACCGACCGAACCGCCGTTGTTGCAAAGGAGATGGGCGCGATCGTCGTCAGCGAGTTGAATCGCGGATATGGTCGTGCCTACAAAACCGGCTTCACCTGCGCGACCGGAGACATCATCGTGACGCTCGACGGTGACCATTCCTATCCGGCCGATGCGCTTAGCTATCTGCTCGAGGCTTTTCTTCATTGCCGCGTGGGTTTTCTGTCCGCTTCGCGACTGCCAACCTTATCTGTTGATGCAATGAGTTTGAAGCACAAGATCGGTAATCGTATATTGTCCTTATTAATGTCCATACTGTTTCTAACGTGGGTGAATGACTCACAGTCAGGGATGTGGATCTTCCGAAGGGAAGCCCTCAAAAGAATGCGATTGATCAGCGATGGAATGGCCTTCAGCGAGGAAATCAAAATCGAAGCAATTCTTCACGCCGACATCGGATTTCGTGAGATGTTCATTAACTATTCGCAACGGGTTGGTGAGAAGAAGCTACGACCTTTTCGGGACGGATTCGCGAATACACTGTTCTTGCTTCGTAAAAGGTTCGGCCTTTGACTCGCAAGGTTTCAAAACTCAAAGCGACCAGGTTACCCAGTCGGGGCTGGTTAATCGCCATCATTGTTGTCGCCGGGGCGGCGGCATATTTTAATAGCTTCGATGTCCCGCTCGTTTTTGACGATCTGCTCACCATTCAAAAGAATCCCGCCGTTCGATTCGGTCAGTTTGATTGGAATCTGATAAACCCTCGTTCGGTTCTGTATTTGACGTTCACTTTGAATCACGTCTTGAGCGGTCAGGAGGTTTGGAGCTACCACTTCATCAATTTGATTCTCCATCTATTAAACGGGGTCCTTGTCTTTCTCTTTGCCGAACATCTGATTGGCCGAGTCATTGCGGATGTCGGCCGGACCCGCTACTACGCCGCTGCCGCTGCTGCTTTCTTTGTATTGCATCCCATACAGACGGAATCCGTCACATATATATCCAGTCGTTCGGAACTGTTGTCCGCCACCTTTTACCTTTGTGGCGTTCTGCTATTCATTAAGTGGCCGTGGTCCAAAACGGGTTTCCTGGCGAGTCTGGCCGTGTCTGTGCCGTTCTTTTTTGCGTTGGGCGCCAAAGAAGTCGCGATTTCCTTGCCCGCGACGCTTTTCCTTTATGACTGGCTCTTCATGTCGAGCGGTGATTTTCGTCCCATATTGGGAAGATGGCGTTTTTACGTTCTTTTTATTATCGGCGGCGTAACTGCTGCCTTTTACATTCTCACTGTCAATCTCAGAGAATCCGTCGGAGCAGGTCTGCCTGACCACCTTACAACTTACCAATACTTTCTTACGCAGTTAAAGGTCATAACACGGTATGTATTCCTGACCCTCGTGCCGATAGGGCAGAATCTCGATCATGATATTAGAGCGTCTAACAGTCCGCTGGAAATTCCGGTCCTCGCCTCGGCCCTATTGCTGGTCGCATTGATGATATTCGCCTGGAGGATTCGAAAGCGATTCCCCGTCTTTTCATTTTCAATATTCTGGTTCTTTCTCACTCTGGCACCTACATCGAGCGTCGTGCCCATTTTGGATGTGATATTCGAACACCGGTTGTACTACCCCATGATGGGCGTATGCCTTTCATTTCCGATGGCCATGTTATTACTTGAACCGTATGGTAACCGCGTCAGAATCCGGCTGACTGCGAATTCCCTCATGACGATTGGGCTGGGTGTGTTGCTCGTGCTGACAGTACTCAGAAATCATATCTGGCGGGATGAAGTCCGCCTCTGGACGGACGTTGTGGCCAAATCGCCGCATAAGCTGCGGCCACAGAACTCACTGGCGTGGGCACACTATAAAAAAGGGCAATACGCCGAAGCCATCGATGTAATCCAAAGTGCAATGCCACGAGTTACTGACCGAAAAGCAGAATTAATGACGGATATTCTGGGTAACCTTTATCTTCAGACGCAAAGGTACGACGAAGCCATAGAAGTCTATAAACGTACCGTTGGCGATGCCGATCACCGGCGGGCAGCGCTCGAATACAACAATCTCGGAGTGGCCCATCTCTACAAGTGGGAAAAGCTGCAAGCGAACCGCGGCTCTATGTCCGACGCGGTTTTTTTGGAGCGGAAGAAAGAGATTCTTGGAGAAGCCTCATCCGCGTTTCGTCGAAGTATCGACTTGGATTCGGGGCTTTTTTCAGCTCTCGATTCTTACGTCAACGTATCGTATTACCTTGGCTTGCACGCCGAGCTTGAATCACAGGCCTTGGAGCGCTTAAAGACAAACGCGCGTTTCAATGATCTGTACATCCTGGGAAAGCTCGCCTTCTTGGCAGAGCCCCCCAATTTTGCTCGGGCGGACGAGTTTTTCGAACGTGCTGAGCGACTCAAGTCGGATGAAAAACTGATTTACTTCAACCATGGGTATGCATTGGATGAACTCGATCAGAAAGATCGAGCGATCCAGAAGTACTTACACGCGATTCGAATCGATCCAATATTCGGTTACGCTCATCACAACCTGGCTCTGATTTATATGGATAAGGCGGATTATCCGAAGGCAATTGAGCACTTTCTGGAAGTCCTGCGGTACGACCCGAATCATTTACAGACCAATTTGAATTTGGCAAAAATCTCCGGGATCCTGGGACAGAAGCAGCAAGCGAGGAAGTATCTGCAGACTGTTCTCAATGCACATCCGGGCAACCAGCAAGCGATGCAAATCTGGCAGCAATTGGGTCTGTAGAAGAGGAATATGGCAAAGATACTGATAACAGGCGTCATGGGCACACTCGGACGTCCATTAAAAGCCGAGTTGGAACGCCGAGGTCATGATGTCTGGGGGCTCGACCTTCAGCATCAAGCCGATCAAAAGTACTTTCGGGCTGAGATCTCCAGTTTTCGCCAACTGGAAAGGGCCCTGGAGCAGGACTACGATTACGTTTATCACCTCGCGGCTGAATTCGGCCGAATCAATGGCGAGGAGTTTTATGACACGTTGTGGACCACTAATGTCATCGGAACACGAAACCTTCTCGAAATTCAAAAGAAGAAGAAATTCAAACTGATCTTTGCGTCCTCCTCCGAGATTTATGGTGACAAGCACCAGGACATTCTTTCCGAAGACATACCGCTGAATCACTCCATCATTCAGCACAACGATTACGCTGTGACGAAGTGGGTGAACGAAATTCAGATTATGAATTTCGAGAAACGATTCGGCAATCCTGTCGTCCGGCTCCGTTTCTTCAACGCGTATGGCCCAGGGGAGTACTACCACAACTACCGGAGCGTTGTGTGTTTGTTCGCGTATCGCGCGTTACATCGCTTGTCGTACGAGGTATACGAGGGATACCATCGCGTTTTTATGTACATCGACGACTTCATTCCGACGCTGGCCAATGTCGTCAACGGTTTCTTCGCGGGTGAAGTCTATAACGTTGGCGGCGAGGAGTTTCGCAGCGTGCACGAGATGAGTGACTTGATTCTGCGGTATTTGGGACAAGACGACTCGCTCGTCAAGTATCTGCCGGAAGATAAACACAATGTGATTAACAAACGCCCGAATATCGAAAGAGCGCGGCGTGCATTCGGACACAATCCAAAGATCACTCTTGAACAGGGGATACCCAAGACCGTGGACTGGATGGCGAATGTTTATCGTGAGTCCATTAAAGCGAGCGGTGCTATGTGAATATCCTTGTTATTCATGAGGTGAATTACCTTTCCAAGATCATTTACGAGTATCAGATTCTTCCTGAAATTCTTTCGACCCTGGGCCACACCATTACCATCATTGATTACGATGACAATTGGCAGTTCCACAATGGCGATGAGGGCTTCACTTTTAAGACTCGCGTGTATTCTAATGTGCATCGCGCCTACGACAATGCCACGGTTACTTTACGACGTCCGGGAATAGTTCGACTGCCTTTCATATCGCGAGCCTCGGGCGCAGTCACGGGCGGTGCAGAAATACTTCGGTGTCTTAAGGGAAGGAAGCCCGATGTTGTATTGCTGTACGGGATGCCGACCATAGGTGTGCAAGCCGTTGCGGCAGCTAGATTATTCGGAGTCCCAATCGTATTCCGTGCGATTGACGTTTCGCATCAGTTAGTTCCGAGCGCGGTCCTCGTCCCGCTGACGAAGGTAATTGAACGATTTGTATTCAAGGCGGTCGATTTCAACATTGCATTGACGACTCGCCTAAAGCAATACATCGCTTCATACGGTGTTCCGGATAATAGAATCAAGTTGCTGCCTTCGGGAGTTGACGTCGATCTCTTCAGCCCGGGCCCCCGCAACGCCACTCTAATGAGCAAATGGGGCATCCGTCCCGAGGATCCAGTTATTCTCTTCATGGGTACTATTTATAACTTTAGCGGCCTCGATCGCGTAATCGCCGATATGCCTGGTCTTCTCAAGAAACACCCAACCGCGAAACTTGTTGTGGCTGGTAAAGGGGAACAGCAACCGAGGCTGAAAGAGATTGCAAGACAACACAATGTTTCGGAAAGCATCGTATTCACCGGCCTGCTGCCTTACGCCATGTTGCCGGACGTGATCCGCTCGTCAGACGTCTGCATCAACCCCTTCGAATTAAACGGAATCACCAGGGATATTCTACCGACTAAGCTCTTCCAGTATATGTCGTGCGCCAAACCTGTCATGGCTACTCCGCTTCCCGGAACATTCGAGTTCATCCAGGCTGACGGAGATGGTGTCATTTATTGTTCGCTCGCGAACTTTGTTGATCGTTTGTCGGATTTGATTTCCGACAAGGCTTTGCAAAAGGAAATGGGAGAGCAAGCACGCGAGAAGAGTCGAGCATTCGATTGGGTGGAGATTGCAAAAACCATGTCCACACTTCTAAGCGGCGGATGAAATCGTCCCTTAGGATCGCTTTCGTCATACCCTACTTTTATCCGGCCTTGGAATACGGCGGCCAGCCTAGAAGTGCCTATGAATTAGCTCGAGGTTTGGTCAAAATAGGGCACTCCGTACAGGTATTTACGACGGACAGCGGTGGTCGATCACGACTTTCCTTCGCATCAACTGACGATCATCGACGAGAGGTCAGCGGGATAAGCGTCACGTACTATAGAAACATCTCAAATAGTCTGGCCTTTAAGCAGCGGGTTTTTTGGGCACCTCAACTGTCCCGCAATCTCGCGGCTGAGGTCCGCGGAATGGACGTCGTTCATATCCACGAATTGCGATCGCCAGTATCCATAACAGGCTACTCTGCGGCTCGTTCAAACGGAATCCCGTACATCGTTTCGCCGCACGGAGGCTTGCGTCACCTCGGTCGAAGAATGCTGAAAACGGTTTTCGATGAACTTTGGGGCAAGCGGATCTTGGCCAATGCATCGGCGATAATGGCAGTCTCACCTGTCGAGCGTGAGGATGCAGTTCAATTTAATGTAAAGGCTGACAGGATTCGAATTGTACCCAATGCGATAGAAACATCTGATTACCTAAAACTTCCCGAATGTGGAGCGTTCAAGAAACGATTGGGACTCCAACACAAGAACCTGATTCTCTTTCTCGGCCGTCTCCATTGGATAAAGGGACCCGATGTATTGATTCGAGCCTTCGCAAAGATTTGTGCAAACGATCCCGATGTACACTTGGTCATCGCCGGACCGGATGACGGGCAGGAACATATTCTCCGTCATCTGGCAAATGAACTTGGGATTGAAAGCCGAGTCACATTCACCGGATTTCTGGATCAGAACGACAAAATAGAGGCCTTTTCCGATGCAGCATTCACCGTCGTTCCTTCCCGAACCGAAGTATTTGCGCTCACAGCAGTGGAGGCTCTTCTTTGTAGGTGTCCGGTATTATTGTCTTCCATATGCGGTCTGTCGCCACTTCCGCCGCCGAACCATGGTCTTGAAACATTTCGCAACGAGGACATCCAGGATCTTGCGGAACATATGATTCTGATGCTTGCTGAAGACGGCCCTCGGGGAGATACTCAGCGCGGCCGAGCATTTGTAATGGAGGAGTTTGGCGTAGATCGCATTGCTCACCTGGCCGAAGGAGTGTATCAAGACGTGGTCAGGAGTTAGGTCCGCAATGCGCGTTTGTTTCTGCCGGCGTGATGATGAGTGTGTGTGAAGAGGGCAGACTTGTGATTATGGTGACCCCTAACACTTTGGTAGGTTGTTTCACTCCGTATGAAGGTGAGTACCAACTCTCAGACAAGTCAAACCTGAGCTGATGATCCTTTGATTCCACGTTGACCTTTCCTTGCTTACCCTCCAGTACGATGAACCGATCCTCCAAGTGAGGTCTGACTGAGGGATGCAAGTTCAATCGCCACTCGATGGTGTGCTGGCCGCTGCCTTGGAAGGAATCGACGATGACAAGCTTTCCACTTTCCTTATTAAACTCGAACCTTCGTCTGTGGAGGACTCCTCGTCGTTTGTACCCGAAGTGCTCGACATCGAGAACGTCCAGATCTGGACCTGGTTTCCATTCACGTACCACCACGTCTGCAGTATCTCCCAGTTGAAATAGTTGATTTGCGCGAATGGAGTTGATCTCCTCGTGGTCAATACGTACACCGTTGTGAAATGCTGTAGAGCGAAACAAGTTCCGGGCGTCAGGGTCCGGTGTGTAAATGTAGCTTCCCGGATCGACTATCCATGCCTGGCCCTGTGCCCAATACTCGAAGCTCAACAGGTCATTGTGCGAATGTGATCCCAATCCGCACATACCAACTCGCGCCGCGGACACAAAAACATGAGCATCAACGTTGCGCATCACATAGAAACCAGTTGAAGGATAGCCCGTGGAACAGATTCGAGCAGGTTGCCGCCCGGCCGAAACATCACACCACCACCATGCCTCGGGATCGTCCTGAAAAATATTCAGCTCGTTTTTACCCAGAAACACCGAGGCTACCGTTGGAAGGTATGTGTGATCCTCCAGATCCCGAATCGACAGCGGGTGTAATCGTCCATTGTCGTTGTCTCCTATTTGGGGTGCCGATCGATCCGGGCGTGAATAAGCGGCTACGAAGGCAGCCATCTTGATTAGTCGTTCCCGCGCTTCGAGCCCAATCGGTTTGTGGTTCAGTTGTGCCAGAGCAAACCCGGAAAGGAATATCTCGAGAACTAATCGGTGATAGGAGATCGAATGTTCATAGTTAACACCATCATCTGCTGTCTCAAGCATCAACTCTGTTTTCAGTTCATTGATGGCGAATTCCGCGTGAGATTGTAGCTTCAGCTCTGGAAACATTGTCGCGATGTACAGGAGTCCGACAATGTTGCTAATGTAGTGATTACTGTTGAGCCGCCGCCGTCGTCCGCCGATCCACGCTTCGCGAAATTCCAAGTTTTCTCGAATATGCAGCGCGTGGCTATAGAGGGAAGTTAGAAGGGTCAGGAAAAAATCGGCACTGATCTCCTTCGCACTCCGGAAAAGATAAATACTCCAGATCCAGTTCACGGCGCGAATGGCGACTTCCATCGTGCATGACCAGTTCACCCCAAAACGACACGGGTTTCTTGCGATCCAATCGCGAACCTGTCGTTCAAACTCCTCTGGATACTCCCTATTGGCGGTTAAGAGATAAGCCTGACCTAAGACGATAAGGTGATGAAAGCGCGATAGCTCCCACGGGACCTTCACATCAACCCCGTGATGGTGTCCGTAACGGATGTCCCTGTAATAGGTGTGTGGATCCCAACCTGTATGGGATTTGAAATCTACATGCCAGGGCAAGCATTCATTCGGTGGGGCTGACTGGCCAATTGTCCCATCGGTACGAATGGTCCTGAAGGCTTCAGCCTTTAGGGCGTCCAGATCGGTTGGTCCGGATCCCAAGAGGTCAAACTGGTGCTTCAGAACGCGCTGGCCAGCATTCACGATGAGATCCGATTGTCTGGGGAAACGTTGACGAAACTCTTCGATTCGCCCGAGCTTTTGATTGTCGAAGAAAAACTGAGGATGGGTTCTTTCTCTAAAATGTTTCAAAAGATCCTGGCCTGATCCGAACCCCGTAAGTTGAAGTACTGCTTTTTCGTCCCATTCCTTGCGAATGTGTTTGTCGTATGCCCGCCTCGCGATACTGGATGTTCGGGCCAGTGTGATTTCCTTTGCCTGGAGAAAGCTTTCTCCAACTCCTAGTTCCCTAATCCGTTTGACATAATAGAGAATGCTCACGCTGGCCTTAATACGACTCCGGGCATCTAGCGTCGAAAATGGCGTCGATCCAGCCGGGCAAGGGACTCTTGGACGATAAAATCAAGTTATCGAAACTGCGATCCATCTAAGCGGGCCGTCCGTGCATCTCTTGCAAAAACTGAGAATCTCCTTCGATCCACCTTTCATGCCAGAGGACGAAGTTGAACAAGTACCAGGGAAGCGCACCGGCAGGTCGTGAAAGCAAGCGTTCGATTTCAATTCGATTGAAATAAGGCTGACTTTCGGCAAACGCAAATATCTTTTTTCGAATCGTATTACCGAGTTCCTGTTGGAACCACTCGGCCACTGGAACACCAAAACCCTGTTTAGGCCTGTCGATTATTTCATCAGGAATGATGCCGCGGACAGCTCTCTTGAGGAGATGTTTGGGCCGCAGATCGGGAACTTTGCGGGTTATGGGCAAGGCCATTACATATTCGACCAATTTGTGATCGAGAAAGGGGACCCTAGCCTCTACTGAGGTTGCCATTGTCATTTTGTCAACGCGCATCAACAGAAGTTCTGGTAGCCGGAGTTTAAGGTCGATGAATGTCATCCAGGCGAGAGCATCTCGGTCAGGACTCTGTTGTAAAAACTCCTGAAAATATGAACGGATAAGATTGCCCGAATTGGTTCCGTTCAGTGCCTTACTCACTTCCGGAGATAACAGTTTACGTTTGTGAGTCTCGTAGAAGGCTTCCGCGCCTCCCCAGAAAATCGGCTCATCGTACGATGCGCGTCGAATGTATTCGAGTCGCCCTGAGGATGGATCCTCAAGTTGCTTGGCGAAAAACGCGGTCATTTTGCGCAACGCCTTCGGGAAACGCCGGTAAGTATCGTCCAGTTTCTTCAGACCCAATACGAAGGACCAGTGGGGATACCCGCAGAATAACTCATCGCTACCCTCGCCAACCTGACAGACGGTCACTCCATGATCCTTAGCAAGCTTCGAGACATAATAGACGGGAATGCAAACGGGGTCGGCGATCGGTTCGTCCTGGTGATAGATCAATTCCGGCAGAAAATTCAGCAGATCTTGAAGGCCTATCTTGATTTCATGGTGATGCGCTCCGAACCGTTTTGCAACTTCACGCGCATAAGGCAGTTCATCGTATGCGGCCTGATCGTTGAAAGCGATTGAGAACGTTTCCACGGGCCTATCCATTAGATCAGACATTAGCGCGACATTCGTCGAAGAATCGATCCCACCCGAGAGAAAAACGCCAAATGGCACATCACTAATCATCCGGTAGCGCACGGATTCCTTAAGAAGCCTTCGGATTTCATCCACGCATGTCTGTTCGTCCGCTTCAACTTGCGCCGATGCAAAGGGTGTCCACCATTGATCGATCTGGACGGTTCCCCTGGAGTCGACGGTCATTCGGTGCCCTGCAGGAAGTTTGAAGATTCCCTCAAAGAGGGTCTGAGGCGCAGGGGTTGTCAAAAACGAAAGGTAGTGGTAGAGCGCGACAACACAAACCTCGCGTCGAACGTAATCAGAAGCCAGCAGTGCCTTGATCTCAGAACCGAATATGAAGGTACCGCCCTGATTCGCGTAATACAGGGGTTTTACGCCGATCCGATCGCGTGCGATGAACAACGAGCGGCGATCCTGGTCCAGAATCGCAAAAGCGAACATCCCGCGTAGATGGTGAACCATGTCCCGGCCGAATTTCTTGTAAAGCTGGATCAATACTTCAGTATCGGACTTCGATCGAAAGGTAATTCCCGCTTTTTCCAAATCCGCGCGTAGCTCGAGAAAGTTATAGATCTCTCCGTTGAAGGTAATCCACACCTTGCCGTGCTCGTCGCACATCGGTTGATGTCCAGCCGCTGAAAGATCGATTATCGCCAGTCGTCGATGGCCCAGACCGATCGAGCGGTCTGGAGTGATGTAGATGCCAGCGTCATCCGGTCCCCGGTGGGTCATCGAATCCGTCATTCGCCGCAGAGTCGGTTCCGACACGGGACGGCTGGATCCGTAGTGGAATACTCCTGTAATGCCGCACATCAGCTGTTCCTTACGAGTGCGTCGACCGCGAAAGACACTGCAGTTGCGGATTCGATCTCTTCCAAAGTCATTGGCAGCGGGCCTGCCCGTCGAAGATAGGCTGCAAGAGCTCTAAGTTCTTCAACATGTCCTTTTTCCTGCTGAAGCTTCGAGATTTGTTTCTTTCCGGCTCCGTGGAACGTTACCTTGCGAAAGTCATCTAGCCGAATTGCCTTGCCGTCAAAGAAAACCTCCATATATTCCTTCGGAACATCGCTTGGGCCCAATGAAGTGTAGGTCAGTGCACAAACCGACCCATCACCGTAACGTAGAGAGCAAGAAAAGTTATCGGTAGCCAAAATGTGACTTGCTCCAGGTCTCAGCGAAAGAGCAGTCACTTCCTCCGACAACCGCCCGACAAGGTAATTGAATAAGTCGAAGATATGGCAGCATTCTCCAATGATTCGGCCGCCACCCTCAGGTCCTTGCACCCACGAATCCGCCGGAAGGTGTCCGGCGTTCATTCGGTAAGAGACCATCATTGGTCCTGATCTTTGATCGATCGCATTCTTGACTTCGGCAATTAAGGGTGAAAACCGTCGATTGAAACCGACAACTAATGCGGTTCCTGATTTCTTGAAGGCATCGAGCAGTTCCCGCAACTCGTCCATGTTGAGGGCTGCGGGCTTTTCCAAAAATACAGACTTGCCGTGTTTCGCCGCCGCTATTGCTGAGGAAGCATGAAGATCATGCCGACTGGAAATCAGGATGAGATCTACTGTGGGGTCGTTTAGAACGTCTTCGATCTGCGTGGATGCGTAGTTTGCACTGTACTGTTTGGCAATATTCCAGGCGTTTGGTCCATTTCGCGAACAGATTGCCGTAAGCGAGAATGTTTCGTGCAGTTTCTTGAGATTTGGCAAGTGAACCGCTCGAGTAAAACTACCTGGCCCGACGATACCGACGCGTATGGGCCGGTCGGATTGCACGAGGCGTGGTTCAGGAGACGTTATGACCTTCGAGTCCTCCTCTTTCATTATGTTCGACGTATGAAGCAGTGCTGCAACGCGGTCACTGTGACGCAGTGTGGAATAAGCCTTGTCTGCTTCTTCAATGGGCCAGCTTTCATCGATGAGGCTCCTGATCTCAATCAATCCGTCCGCTACAAGCCGCAGGTATTCCCCCATGTTTCTGTTCTCTGTCCAGCGTACGTAGGCGTAGGGATAATCAAGTCCACGTTCCTCGTACTGCGGATCGTAGCGTCCCGGACCGTAGGAACATGAAATGAGAAGGTCTGCTTCCTTTTCGTAGAATGGTGTCCGGTCCATTTGGAGAGGCACCGCGCCGACCACGACAACGCGACCTTTCCGTCGAACTATCTGCATAGCTTGCTGGACAATAGACGCTGATTGCGACGATGCAGTGATAATTACTGCATCCACCCCTTTCCCTTCGGTGAAATCCAACACTGATCGCATGACGTCATCGGAAGCCGGATCAATGCCGACAGATAGTCCGAATCGGTTCGCCGTTTTGATTTTTTCGACGTCTATGTCGGTTCCGAAGATACGACAACCGGCTGCTCTCAGCAATTGAACCGTAAGTTGGCCGATGAGGCCCAATCCGATGACAGCGACGAGTTCTCCCAATCGAACATCGGCCCGGCGAACGCCTTGCATAGCAATGGAGCCAATTGTCGCAGATGCGGCGGATTGAAGATCGCAGCCATCTGGCACACGAACCGCCAAGTGTTCAGGAATACTGACAACCTCTGCGTGATTTGCTTTGCCCGCTCCTGCGCATGCTACACGGTCGCCAACAGCAAAGTTTCGAATTCCTCGACCGCAGGCGATAACCTCACCAGAGCATGAGTAGCCGGTGGGGAACGCACTCTCGAACTCGCTGTTAACCACTGCCATCGTTTTGGTGAATCCAGACTCCTTGAGCATTTGAAAACCGCGAACAATCTTGATCGGGTCTTCGACGATCTGCCGTGCAAGAGATTTACTCGAAGCGTTAATGCTCGCGACTTCGGTTCCAGTGCTGATCAGCGAGTAACGGACTTGAACGAGAATATTGTTATCGGTGATTTGTGGCGCCGGAACGTCGGCAACAATCGGGATGCCGCGCCGAATCAGGACCTGTTTCAAAACTGGTAACCTCTCAGAATGTAACCAAGCATTATTAAAGTGGATTCGTGCAAAGTCAATGCGGGCGGTTATTTACAAGCGACAGCGACTCCAGCGCTGCATTCACTGCCATGAATCGCTTTGTCCACGAATGTAGGGCCGCTTCTTCTAGCCGCGCTTTGATTGTTGAAGGGGTTTCCGGCAGTGAGGCCAGTAATCGCTCACAGCATGCCAGGAAGTCACTATGGGTTTTCGCTATTGAGATATGGCCATCAAATTTTCGAGCTTCGGGCATATCAGTTGAAACTACGGGCTTTCCAGCAGCCAAGTATTCATACAATTTCAAAGGGCTGGCGTTAAGTGCGACCTCGTCGTCCTTGTATGGATTCAGGCAGACATCCAGCCCCTTCACCATTCGAGGTATTTCCGCCTGGTCTTGACGACCAAGGAGATGGATATTCTGTGCACCTCTCAGGTGACTCTGATCGGCGAGTGGATGCGTCGGGCCGATTAATACAATGTGCCAATTGGGACGTTGATCGGCGAGATAGCGTAACAACTTCAAATCTACCCAATACTGGATATGTCCTACGAAGCCCAGCCGGGGCCGAGGAATACGATCGATTATCGAGGAGGGTGGTGAGTCGTCGTTCGCTATCGAGCGAAACAGGTCGGTATCCGCTCCGTTTGGAACAACAAAGGTGTTCGAGCAGATGGCAGCTCGTCGACGGTAAAGACTTTCCTGGGTCACGATGCAGACATTGGCTAACTTCAAGAGCTTGTCTTCCATCGATCCGATGACCGATGAAAAAACAAAACCCTTGGCTGCACGAAACTCGTCGACGCACTCGTAAACAACACCGGAGTTTGGAAGCTTCTCCACCAGTTCCGCGGAGGACGGAGTGTAAATCCATAACAGTGGGGTCTGAAAACCCAGCCGATTAATCCAGTTCCGAAGGACTGAAGCGATAATCGCACTGTTCACACTATTAATGACAGAGGACATCTGAAAGAAAGGCAAAAGTATGGGGAGCGTTCCGACATGAATATTGTGCGCTACAGATCTCGGTCCCCGAAGGAATCTGAAAAAACGTCCAGTATCTTTGGGAAGGACATCCAGACCGAGAAGGTGTACTGGTGTCTCGATGTATAGAACCCGATTGTTGTTCTGGGCGAAGAATTCCATGAAACGGTGTTTTCGCGTTCGCAAACCAGTCCAATCCTGAGTTGAAAGGCACAGGATGTCACGGTTTCTCATCATCAAGACTATCCCTCAATTAACGCGGGGCTTCCGAACACGGCGAGATTATACGATTCGCGTGCTAGAATCTGGGGATCATGCCGGCGCTTTCAACTGTAGCGATAGTTCTGCCCGCATACAATGAAGCCAGTGCCGTTGGTTCCGTATTAGCCAACATTCCCTCCAGGCTAGGTGCGATGTCGGTAGTCACCATAGTCGTCGATGATGGTTCGACTGACGCAACGGCGCAGGTAGCTCGTCAACAGGGCGCCCTCGTCGTTCGACATCTCACTAATCTCGGCGCTGGGGCCGCAACCATAACGGGTTTGCGGGCAGCCCAGGAAATCGAAGCGGATATCATCGTAACGATGGATTCGGATGGACAACACGATCCTGCCGAGATTGAAGTGCTTGTCCAAAAGTTAGTCGAGGGCAAATTCGATATCGTCATTGGAAGCCGGCTTCTTGAGCCTGGAATGCCCGCAACTCGATTTGTAGCGAATCTGCTCCTCAATGCCATAACGTATATTGTTTATCGAAAAATCGTTTCGGATTCCCAATCGGGTTTCAAGGTCTTTTCGCGATACGCACTTTCCACGATCGATCTCACTTCTTCTGGCTATGAGGTCTGCTCGGAGATCATTGGCGAAATCTATCGCAAGAATCTGCGTTACAAGTCCGTTCCGATAAAGGCCGTCTACACCAGTTACTCGAAACGGAAAGGCCAACACTTTTTGAACGGCATTAACCTGATTCTCGGTCTACTTATGAGGCTCGTGAGACGAGTCTGAGATGTTCCATCTCACGGCTCAAATCTTCTCCATTCTCCTCGCTGCAATCGTCGTTTCCAAAAGCTACGTGGATTTTCGCGCGCGACGAGAATCCCTTCAGATGTTCGCCTTTTGGCTGCTGACTTGGACAGGCGTTTTGTTAGTAGCGCTGCGTCCCACCATAATCGACTACCTTATCGCCGTATTCGGGGGCCAGCGTACCGGGCTCGGTACCGTTTTCGGTATGGGGCTCGTCTTCTTGTTCTTTCTCGTCTATCGCATGTACGTAAGGCTGGAGCGAATCGAGCAAAAGCTCGTTAAAACCATTCAGGACATCGCCCTTCAACAAGACTGGAAGAACAGGAAGCAAGGTTAGACCTCGCTTGGGTGTCGTCTTGTTCATTACCGCAATCCGGGCGTCGATCGGAGGGTATCTCCGTTCAACGATCCAGTGATCGAGGTCGTGACGATCGGCGCGGTACTCGACACTCGAATCACAGAACTTTCCGGGATGGTTATCGTGAAGTATTCGCTGATCAGCCTCGAGGAAATCTGACCAGGGCCCAGATTCACCGTAGCGGTTGCCAGCAATGTTCCAGTGGATCCAATTGCCTGGAGCGTCACAGTAGCCTGTGCCGTAGTTGGGTTTACGATGGCTATACCTTGATATTGCGACGGTAAGCTTCCCGAATTCAGAATTGACGATTCCGTCTGCGGATATGCCGATAGTGGCAGCACTGTTGAACCGGACTGGCTGGATCGAATTCTCGCATGGCCCGAAATTGCAGGATAGTACGTCCAAAAAGCCTTTGAGAATTGCGGAACCTGGATTCGAACATACCCAGTCATAAACGTTTGTTGCTGAAACAGATCGGCCGCCATCCCAACGAACTGCTGAGCCGGCACGAGACTAATTGGACGTCCTGATCCAACTGCGACACCCTGGCTGTCGAAGAGTTGAGCCATGACTGTAACCGTGTCATCAGATCTGTTGATCAAGTTGATTTCGGTCTGGTATCCACCACCTGAAGCGATAAACGGTATATACAAAGCGGCAACACCTACAGCAGCTTGGGCAGCGGCCGAATCCATGGTCTCTCCCGATACATGTTCGAACGCTACGACCGATGTCGAAAAACTGCCTGTAACATGGGCACCGGTTGTCGTTCCGAACAAGTCCTGAAGGGAACGACTCACGCTGGACATGCTCGCCAGGCTAATCGTGGTGGAGCCTAGTGCTACGCCGGATGGTGACAAAAGATTCAGAGTTCCTGTAACCGCTGACGATAAGGGATTGAAGAAGTGAAACCGAGCTTGTCCACCGATTACAGGAAGGTCAAATGTAGGCAATCCTCGATCGACGAGAATGACAGAGTCGCTGATGCCCGGACCCGTAGTCGTACCCAAGCCAACGACTTCTGAATTTGTGCTCTGAACGCGAACTGTCGTGATTGACGAAGACGATGAACCGAATAGATCTGTCAGCAACACGTTCAGCGATTGATTCGCCAGCAACGAGTGTTTGAGCGGATTGGTGACATTGGCTCCAGTGACTTCTTTACCATCCGCATCGAATCCGGTCAGAGTCAGATTTGCGGTTGTCGATGTTGGATTGAACATCGACAACTTGTTCGACACACTCCCATCGATTCCCGTCCAGTAAAGCGTTTTTGTGATTATTAACGATGTGCCTTCAAGCGCTATAAGGTTCTCTTCGGCATATCTTGGGACGTTTGTGGCAGGAAATGCTGCCGAAGGTTGAGCCGCACCGATCGGAGCTAAGCTCACTGCAATTGTTGGCTGCAGTAGTTGAACGTTGCCTGAAATGGTGACGTTAAATGTGATTTTGAACGTCTCGGTCAAGTCTTTGCTGTTGGCAGCCGAACCAAACGTGTAAATGACCTCCGTGTTCCCATTGGGTCGTGGAAGATCAATCGCCGTACCTTCAACTGTTGTCAATGTCGCGGAGGATTCTTCCGCGGAGATGCTGGCCGGGAACTTCAATGTGAGTCCCGAGGGGAAATCAGTGACACGAATCCGCACTCGAGTGGCCGAATTCTGTCCGAACTCCAGGGCATTTGTGAAAGCGGTTTCGTACCCTTCGTGGAGAACGATCCGGCCGCTGTTATCGATAATGGTGTTGCCAACGATACGAAATTTGTCGGTCATTGGGTCGACGACCAGACCTGATCGAACACGATCGGCAACTACGACGGAGTCTCTGTCGAGATAGTTTGCGCGACCGGCCCAGCCTAATCGCGCCGAAACCGAACTCGCATTCGTACCAGCCATCGCGATTCGAATTCCGTCCACGCGCAGGGATCCGCTGGTTGCCCCACCATTTATTGGAATGTGAACCTGAGTCTGTACGGAATCAATCGTGACTGTACCTGCCGTAAGATTTCCTGCTGCCGCGATCTGGATGTCTGGAGTGTTGGCATTTGTAATTTGAAAAGGTGAAAGATCAATTACGAGAGTATCCGCCAGCGTTGAGCCGAGTGTTAACGCAAGATGAACAGAGCCTACGAGTTCGGTTTGACCGGTAGCCGTGACCGTCGTTGCAAACCCAAAAGCTCGGAAAATGCCTTGTGCGGAAAGTTGCGGGTTAAACAGGAACAGGAACGAAAAAGCTGCTATGCCGAAGCGAAAAAACATTGTTGCTAAAACCTCTTAAACAACTGGTTTGTTTTACATGACGAATCGACTGAAACCCAGAACTGACGTGGATTCTAGCATGTGGGTAACGGCATTCAGCAAACTGAAAAAAAGAGGTAACTCCATGAAGTGGAGTGGGTTGATTTTGCACAGGGAGTGAGTTATTTTTTCCTTTTGAGATCAAGCTGGCTCTGGGTTTTTTCTTTAACAGTGCACGTTTCAGGATCAGGCACAATGTTTGAAGTTGCCCCCAGTATTCGGTCGAGCGTGACTACCGTCAGCTGCCATTCCATCTCGAATTTACATTGTTTGTCGTCCGTTACTTTGGCGACCAGAAATCCCTTCCCGACGTATGTATTGGTTTCATCCTTTGAATTCTTGAGGTCAACATCATAGGACACAAACCTGGCATTAGTTCCCGGAACCAGTCTGACGCTCAGGTCCTCGCCGTTCAGTCGCAATTCATACTGCGTGCCAGATGCTGATTCCCAAACCCCGTTCGGATTATTCTTCGGAATCTGGCTGGAAGCCTGGATTAGAAAGCTAATCAAAAGCGTGGCAACGGTTTTCATAGTGTCAACATCCTAGCACTTTTAGGCCCGAACTATTCTCTCTCGGCCCCGCGTTACTTTCTTTGTCGCATTGCGTGTATCGACAACCAGCTGAGCCTGGTCGACGATCTGTTGGTAATCAAAACTCGTGTGGTCCGTCGTGATAAGAACGACGTCCTGCGACTTTACATAGTCCTCCGATAAAGGAACCGAAGACATTTTGGAAAAGTCATAATGCCGCATTTTGTGTAAACGTGGAATGTAGGGATCGTGGTACGAGAGGGCGGCGCCCCGTTCCTGAAGCAATTCCATGATCTCCATTGCCGGGGATTCCCGAACGTCGTCGATGTCTTTCTTATACGCCACACCTAGCAAGAGAATTCGCGAGCCCCGAATCGCCTTGGACCGTTGATTCAAAGCCTCCGCAACGCGCTCGACCACGTGATGCGGCATGGCCGTATTGATCTCGCCGGCCAGTTGGATGAATCGGGTCGTAAAATCGTATTCTTTGGCCTTCCAAGACAAGTAGAACGGATCGATCGGTATGCAATGGCCTCCTAACCCGGGCCCCGGATAGAAAGGTGTATAGCCGAATGGCTTGGTGCTGGCGGCTTCGATCACTTCCCAAACGTCGATGTTCATGCGCTCGGTGAGAAGCTTTAATTCGTTCACCAAAGCGATGTTCACCGATCTATAGATGTTCTCGAGAAGTTTGACCAACTCGGCCGCACGTGTGGAGGAGACCGTGATGACGCGATCGATTACCTGGCTGTATAGGGTCTTGCCGAGCTCCAGGCAAGCCGGCGTAGTACCGCCGACGACCTTGGGTATGGTTCGTGTTGTAAATTTCTCGTTGCCCGGATCTTCGCGTTCCGGCGAGAACACGAGAAAGTAATCCTCGCCGACGGTGAGACCCGTAGTCTTGAATCTCTCCAGAAGGATCTCATCAGTGGTGCCGGGGTATGTGGTACTTTCCAGCGAAATGAGCTGTCCTTTCCGAAGCGTTTTCAGGATCGCATCGCCCGTTTTCTCGATGTACTGTAAGTCCGGATCCTTCTTTTCAGTTAAAGGTGTCGGAACGCAAATAATGATTGCGTCTGCCTCCGCAAGGCGGCTGAAATCGGTCGTAGCTTCAAACTGCTTTTTGTCGTGCAGGTTCTTCAGGCGTGAGCCATCGATGTGTCGAATATAAGATTGTCCGGCGTTCAACATCTGGACTTTCTTGGCATCGACGTCGAAACCTAGAATCGAGAACTGTTCCTCACCGAAACGAAGCACTAGTGGCAATCCCACGTAGCCTAGCCCGATGACCCCTATCCTTGCCCGATGCGTTTTTAACTTCTCCAGCAGTTCGTCTTTGATCATTCGCCGCTTACCTTTCTATGTGCTCGGAATCTAAAGGGTAAGTTGATTGCAGACTGCAAATCAACCACTGGCATATAATTGGAGACACTATGCTCCTAACAAAAACCGCCCCCCTTATCCTGATCCTGGTTATGGGTGTTGTTCAAGGCTTTGCTCAGATCCCGGAGCCGCCGATACCCGTAGACGAAATCATCCGCAGGTTTTCAACCAAAGAAAAGGAGTTCAAGACGGCGCGAGCCATGTATACATACAGACAGGACGTCAAGGTACAGGTGCTTGACGGCAACGATCGGGTGGCCGAGGAGTTCAATCTGGTCAGCGATATCATCCTCGATAACAAGGGAAAGCGGACTGAACGGATTGTTTACGCGCCCGCCAGCACGTTGAGACGGATTAGCATGACTGCCCAGGACATGCAGGATATCCGTGAGATTCAGCCGTTTGTGTTGACGTCAGACGACATTCAAAAGTACAACCTGAAGTACACCGGCAAGGAGAAAATCGACGAGATCGACTGCTACGTTTTTGATGTCGGTCCGAAACGATTAGAAAAGGACCAGCGGTATTTCGAAGGGAAGATCTGGGTTGACGATCAGGATTTTCAGATAGTCAAGACTTACGGAAAGGCTGTACCCGACCTCCGGGGTAAGGACGGCGAAAACCTTTTTCCACGATTCGAGACCTACCGCGAACAAATTGACGGCAAGTACTGGTTTCCAACCTATACTCGAGCCGCTGACACATTACAGTTTTCGAGCGGGCCAGTGCGCATGCGGGAAATCATTAAGTATGAACGTTACAAGAAGTTCGAAGCCGATGTGAAGCTGACGTTCGGCGATGTTGTCGACGAGAAAGGGAATCCGGTCTCGGAACCGTCAGCGAAAAAGGCTCCGGCACTGGATCCGAAAAAGAACGATCCAAAGAAAAAGCCCTGAAATCTTTAAAAGACCCCCGTCCTTGCCGCCTTTGAAGTCGGTTTGTTAAACTGAAGGCCAATCTGGCGAATTAAGGAGAGGCCTATGTCTGGCCATTCAAAGTGGCACAGTATTAAACACAAAAAGGGAGCCCTCGACGCAAAGCGGGGCCGCGCCTTTACTAAGCTGATCAAAGAAATCACGATAGCTGCCCGTATAGGCGGCGGCGACGCTGAGGGAAACCCCAGGTTGCGCAAGGCTATCAGCGATGCAAAGGCCCTCAACATGCCAACCGACAATATTAAACGCGCCATCATGAAGGGCACCGGTGAGCTTGAGGGCGGGCAAATCGAAGAGGTCATGTATGAAGGTTACGGACCTGGTGGCGTCGCGCTCATCGCCGAAACCGTTACCGACAATCGCAATCGAACCGTAAGTGAAATCAGACACGTCTTCTCGAAGAACGGCGGAAATATGGGCGAGGCCGGCAGCGTGTCCTGGATGTTTCATAAGAAGGGCTACGTGGTTGTCGAGAATACCAAGGCGGACGAAGATACCCTCATGTCGCTCGCACTGGATGCCGGCGCCGATGATTTCCAGTCTGACGGATCAAACTACGAAATCTACACAGCCCCCAACGCAATGGAGGGAGTCGTCGAAGCATTGAAGGCTAAAGGCATTGAGCCGGCCTCAGCCGAGATTTCAATGATCCCGCAGAACACGGTCAAAGTTGCAGGGAAGCATGCGCAGCAAGTGTTGAAGCTGATGGAAGCGCTCGACGATCACGACGATGTTCAACACGTGTACGCCAACTTCGATATGGAAGAGTCTGAGATGGCGGAAGCCATATCATGATTTCGAATTGCAAATTGCGAATTGCGAATTGGGCTGAACTTCAGGTCAGTTCGCATTCGCATTGCGCAATTCACTGTCCGCAATTCTCATGAGGATTCTCGGTGTCGACTGTGGTTCTCGTATTACGGGCTATGGCGTCATCGATACGGTTGGCTCCGATTGTGTAATCGTACAATGCGGAGCCATCCGCGTCACATCCTCCAATGCCCTTCCCGATCGGTTGAAATCCATTTACGCCGGAATCATTGAAGTCATTCGGGAACTCCAGCCGGACGTTGCAGCATTTGAAAATGTGTTTTATGCGACCAACGTTCAAAGTGCACTTAAGCTGGGTCATGTTCGCGGTGTTTCCATGTTAGCCGCAGCTGAAGCCAATCTGCCGGTTTTCGAATACTCTCCACTCGAAGTGAAAAGCGCCGTGACCGGCTATGGTAGAGCCGAGAAACCTCAAGTCCAGCAAATGGTGCGCGCTATTTTAAAGTTGAAAACTTTGCCCGAACCCTACGATGCTTCGGATGCGCTGGCAGTCGCGATCTGTCACGTGCATTCGAATCGAGTCAAAAGCCAGGCGGTCTTATTATGAAGTTGCTCTGCATGTTCCTTCTCATGTTGATCCAATCGGATTCCTTTACCCGATTCACGTATTGCGTCCAACGTCCGGGTCAGTTTGAATCTCAGTGCATAGAACTCGATCCAACAGGCAAAGGGCAGGGTCGCTTCAAACGACGGGCTGGAGATGAGATCAAGATGGACATTGCTCTGTCGCCGACGGCTCGTGAACGGTATCTGACCCTGCTTGCTGCAACGAATTATTTGGATCAGGCCGATACTTATGAATCGCAAAGAAGAGTAGCGAACCTCGGTCGAAAGCATTTGAAGTTGGAACTTCCGTCGGGCGCGCCGAGGGAAGGAGTTTTCAATTTCTCAACTCGTAAAGATGTGATGGACCTCGTTACACTATTCGACGCCGTCATTAATCAGGAAATGTGGGCTTTGGAAATCGAAACAGCACTGCGTTTCGACCGCCTCGGTATTCCCAAGAAGATTGAACGGATCGAAAGTGACCTCAAGAACAACCGCATTGCCGATCCGGAACGTCTCGTTCCGATCCTGGACAAGATACTCGCCGACCAACGCATCATGAATTACGCCCGCGACCACGCCGGTAAGATGAAGGAACAGATCCTCACGAAGAAGTTGGGCAAATCAAACAGGTAATTTATACGCCTGACACCGAATTTCCTGCGTAGACGGCGATTCCGGCATATCCGACGACATGAGAAAAGTCGCCGGACACGTCGCCGGAAGTGGCATATCTCACCAGGCTAGCCTGTGTGGCTCCGAGTTCCTTCGCGGCGATAAGCATAGAAGTGGCGGGACCAAACCCGCACATCGAGATTCGTTCGCGCTGAATCACATCAAAGAGCCCCCTGGGGTTCAGATTGAGCAGGAAATCGATGGCCACTCGATCCTTAATACGCGTCCGATCGTCCGGTTCGTAGTGGTTCATGTCGCTCGACGCGATAATCAAAGCCGTTGGGTCTACCTTTCGAATAACTCGCGCCAGCGTCTTTCCCAGAGATTCCAAATGCGACCAGTTCGATGTTCCAACAGTTATCGGAACAAACCTTAGTCCTGCACCAGCCGAATGCTGGAGGAAAGGCAATTGAACCTCGATAGCATGTTCGAGCTTGTGCGCGCTGACGTCGTCCTGAAGTTGGGGATTTGCTTGCAACAGGGCCGCGGCGAGATCCTGATCGATAGTGACCTGGCCCAATGGCGTCTGCCAGGCGCCTGTCGCCATGATCGACAACGGAGGCCCGAGGCCGGTGTGATTGGGGCAAAGAACGATCGTGCGGGATGGCACCACAATCCGAGAGTAAACCGCTCCGGCAACACGTCCCGAATACATGTATCCGGCGTGGGGAATCACGGCTCCTATCGCAGCGAGCTTAGAAGAATTGGGTTCGACGAACTCCCGAATCGAATTCAGGAGTTCGTCAGGATTTCCGGGATAGAACCGTCCTGCAACCGCTGGCCGACGGATCATATAGCAGTCTACGACTTTGGTGCGTAGTACCCTTGCTTGTGTCGTACTTTCAACTTGTCCAGCTTGCCGTCCCGATTAACGTCCATTGGCGGAACTTCAACTCGAATCTTGTGAAGCTTTCCATCGGGTTTGCGATTTGTCGGCGCGAATCCAAGACTGTATTGATGCCGCAGATGGGCGCTTACTGTTTCGAAGATGCTTCGGAATTCACCTTGGAATTTGGGAAAGAACGCTGTGCCGCCGCTGAGCTCGGCGAAAGATCGAAGGACGTTATCGGCCTGAAGAAAGGTGATGCTGGCCTCGGGAGACATTCCTCGCGATTCCAGGTATAGGCGTACCGATTGGCCCATACTGATCGAATAGATCATCGTGTCGCCTGTTTGTGCCTTCTTCAACGTATCTGGATAACTATGCTTACTGATCGTATCTAGTCCAGTGCTAACAAGAAAAATGGCTTTCTTGCCATCCACGTTATCCATTCGTTGCAACGTGTCCCAGACCGCATCGTAAAGACAAGTCTCGCGGTAAGCGGGGGTTCTTAAGCGCCGAAGGCCATTGAACAAGTCCTGCTTGTTTTTTGTAAAATCCACGAGAATTTCGGGTCGGATATCATACGCGACGAGCGCTGCCCAATCTTCAGTCCGTAACGAGTTGATGAAGCCTGCCGCGGGTTGAACGACATCGTCATACCAATACCCGAACGTATCGCCGAACTCGAGCAGAACAGCGATGGTCAGTGGAGCATCCGTTGGACTGAAATTGGTTATGGACTGTTCGACGTTGTCGTCGAAGATCTTGAAGTTGGACTTCGTCAATCCCCCGATAGGGTTTCCACTTTGATCTGTCACCACAACGTCAACTTCGACCAAATCGACATCGATTGACAGGGAATCAACACGCGGCAGATCGCTTCCTTTTTGAGGCGGCGCGTTCTTGTCCATCGGGACCGGTTTGTCCGGCAATGGTAACTTCGTTCCCACATCCTTCTTCGGACCCTGTGCCAAAGAGATACTGACAACCAGCGCACAAGCCGTAATCAGGATGAGCAGACGTCTTACTAAAATCATGGTTTTCTCCAGCTTCAGCCTAACCGACCAATCCCTGGCGGCGCAAGATTTTGATCTCCGTCTTCCACGTCTGGTTTAGACCGATCTGCATCAACGGTACCTCGGCAGGGAAGACCGAGACCAGGCGCTGGAGCGTCTTGTGAAACGCAAGCAATGGTGCGACCAAAACCAAGAGGGCGGGTTCGTCTTGGAGTTGAACCGACTCAAAGTACCCCTTCCGTTGGAAGTCGCCCGCTTTGCGATGCTTCTCGACTGCGATCCAATAATCAAGTGCCTGGAATGGCAAGTCCGGATCTGCGGAGGCCTTGATCTCCATTACCACCAACCTGCCCGACTTTGTAACAGTCAGTATATCGATGATGTTGCGATCCTCCCCGATGAAGCTCGGTACCTGCGGGTAAACGTGCCTCGGGTCAAGGGTGGGAAGGAGCCGGTCGAGTTGCCCAACCAGATTGGACTCCAGCCAGCGTTCCTCGTGAGCGCGGGACAAGGGGTGACGGCTATCGTGGCGGCGCACACGCTCGAGTTCGTTAATGACATCCGCGATCGGTTCATTTGA
>Ga0137427_10000219_pt1 | contig 31862 bp, 22 predicted proteins | sample EasRivERMZT700_2_FD_102309 | JGI IMG/M metagenome (GOLD analysis project Ga0137427, IMG submission 102309) | Soil microbial communities from meander-bound floodplain in the East River, Colorado, USA - East River MetaG ERMZT700_2 | ecosystem: Environmental > Terrestrial > Soil > Floodplain ...
AAAAATACTTTAATTTATCAATACTTAAAAAATACTTTACAAAGAATAAGTCCTATTGCAAATACTCAAAAAAGAAATGGTATTTTATTTAATTATTCTAAAACTATAGCTTTTAACTTCTTTTCTCCCTCTCTTATGCCTATGGGAAGGACATCCTATGGTGGGGTAGATATAAATAAAGATTTGTTAAAAATAAATAAATTATTATTTTATTTTTTTAAAAGTTTAAATTGTTTAATAAGTAAACCTGTTTATTTACATACTCCAGATAAAGTAATAATACAATTATTTTATTATTTAAATATTCCAAAAAAAAAAGTATTTAGATTATTTTCTATTTTATACTTTAATAGTTTTAGAAAAAAATATTTACTTAAAAAAAGTCAAATTGCATCTTTAAGAACAAATTATTTAAAATCAAGAAATAAAGGAGTAGCTATTGCAAAAATCACTTTTATTAAAAGAAAAGTCAGAAAAGCAATATCTCGATTAAGAGGTAAAAGTGACTTAGAAAGAAGTTTATTATTTAATTTAAGAAAAATTAATTTAGCTAAAGTTTTTACAAATAAATTTAAATTAATAATTGAAATAATAACAAGAAAATTTAATAAACCAGTTGTTTTCCAACTTATTAGATTACATCATCCTTATCATGATACTAATATTTTAGCTAATCTACTTTCTTTAAATATTAGAAATAAAAGAAAAAAATCTAGAATTGCTATTAATAAAATTTATTCTAATAAAGCAGTTAAAACTTTAAATGACCCTAATTTAAAATCTGTAAATCTTATACCTGCTTTCTTATCTGGTCTAAATTTAAAAATAGGAGGTAGATTAATGAGAGAACCTATAATACCTAGATTGACAACTAAAAATTTCGAAAGAGGAGCTATTAGTCCAGGGAAAGTAAATTATTTAGATATTGCTACTATTACTAAAAAAAATAGAAAAGGAGCTTATTCTATTACTATTCAATCAGCTCAAAATTTTTATAAATAAATTTTGATTTCCTATTATTATTTTTAAGGAAGCCGTAAGATTGGATTATTACTATTTATACTCTATAAGACTCCTCCTTAGGGAGGACCTTTACTCCGGAGAAGTAGGAAGAATATTTGCTCTTTTTAAGAGATAAAATTTTAACCCCCATACTGTTTTACTTTTTTTTTCCTATGGATAGGGTGGGGTAGGTTTACACAAAAAAAGAAATTCTTAATATATAATTATTAATAATTAAGGAAAACCATAGGTAATTTAAAATATATAATTAACAGAATTAATTTTGTGGTAAACTTAAAGTAAATTATAATTTATAGTGAAATAAATATCCACATTACTATTTTTAATTTAAACAACATTCTTACACTTAATGAACTTTTGCCTACAGTTCAGTGAACCATAGGATAGGGGCTCCTTTTTATATAGAGGGAGATACTTTATTTTTTCACTTAATTCTTATTAAAAATTTAATAGGTAAATCTAGGATGGCACACATGGAGTAAAAAGCAAATTAGGGGAGATATGTATATTTAAAATAGTAAGGATTAAATATTTAACACTTTAGTATGTTACAATTTTCTATATTTTTAACTCTTTTATATTTATTAACAACGGATTACCTAGCACCTTTGATTTTTTATTTCTGACTATTTGGAATAACCTTTACTTTTTATATGTATATCAAATGATAAAATATATCTCTTATTAACTTTTTTAAGTTAAGGAAAGGTTAATAAATTAAGAACATAGAGGAGTCCATAGGACAACCACTGTTAGGTAAAGTAAAAAAAGTAAGGTAGAAGTTACTATGTTAAAGTCCTTTACTCCTTCGGAGCCTTTGTTCCTATAGGAATAAAAGCAAAAGGATGAGTAAAATAATTTAAAAATAAAAATGTAGAAAACTCTATAAATAATCCAGTTACCATCCTATATTTTACCTTTTTGTATTAGATTTATATTTATATTTATACTTATTGCCTATTATTACGAAGTAAGAACCCTCCGTAGGAGTAGGATTGCCTCTTTCCTTACAAAGTAACTTTTCTTTTGCCTTAGTTAAAAAAGACAAAGGATATTTTATCCCTAAAAAGTGGAAATAGTGTCTTCATATGGAGCCTTTGTTTTTAACTTTTTCTCCGTAAAATTGACACAGTTAAAAAAAGAGAATAGGTTAAATGAAATATCCACCTTTTAAAGTGGCTTATTCACCCTCTCCCTATTGGACCCTACAAAGGAGGAAGCCTTACTAGGGAGGGAGCCTAAGTATCTTAGGATGGGTCAAATTATAGGATATTTTATTTAATTTTTAGTGTAAATTTACAGAACTTGGTTTATAGAATTTCTTTTTTTTTTAACCCCTCCCCCACTCTCCATCTATTAAAAAACTTTTCTTTGATTCTTATTTATTTCCTTAACTTACAGCGGTAGCAGTAAATATATTTAACAACGAGAATCTTAGCTATATAATAATGAAATCTTAATTATTTTACATCATACTTTCTAACCTAACTATTTAAGAGCAGAGTCTTTCCCCTCTGTTACTCTATCTAACTTTGTTTTTAATTTAAGACTTCTAAGCAAAGGAAATAAAAATAAGAACATAAAGTATAGTCTAAAGGTTTAATGGAGTTACAAAAAATTAAATTAAAAATAGGTAGACCCCATATAAATCCACTATTAGAATATTGAACAAAATAGAAGATATAAATTTATAGAAATAGTATATATATTTTAACCAATAATCAATTTAATTCAAATTAAAAAGGGGGGTAGTAATAAACTATTTTATTAATTAAACGTTATAGGATGAGTAGCTAAAAAATGGATACCATTTGTTAAAATATACATGGTATATAATATAGTAAAACCTATAAAAAATAATTCAAAACCTATAATTTTTTTATTCAAATTAACATACCATTTTATATATTTATTAGTAAAATAATTAATGATTCTATCACTTTTAATATAAATTAAAAGATTAACCATAAATGCTATTAATAAAATAATAAGTAATATACACAATATAAATAATATAAGACTAATACCATATAATTGAGTTGCTAATAACTCATTAGAATAACTCACCTTAACTGGTTTTAAAAATGGTATAAAAATATCCATAATAAAACTAAGTATTTTATTAGATAAATCATCCATACCATTACCATCTGGAATAAAATTATTATTTAATGTACTAGAATCACTTGCTCTATCCCAAATAGTTTTCCAACTTTCAATATGAGATAGTATATCTTTAGGATCATTTATAGCATTATTAAACGCCTGACTTATTGTACCAACACCTATGGTAATAGCAAATATAAAAGCTCTAGAGGTAGGTGTTCCACCTCCTTTAAGTAAACTAATTCGTAAAGCACCAATTCCATATATAAAAATATTTATTATTCCACTAGACCAACTAGCATCACTATGTATAACTTGTACATTAGTACTATGAGTTTCTATATTCTTAGGGATAGAATTATCAACCATATAAGATACTAAATCACTAATTAAAAGGAACTTATATATAATTTCAAATAGTGAGAAAATAATTGATATAAAGTCATACATTAAAAAATATATCACTAATATCATAATTATTAAATCTATACAACTAATTAAAAATTTTAAATATTTATTATTCATTATATTCATAACTAATTTTATTATCATTTCTGTCATTTAATAAATGTTTTATTTTAAAATAAATTATTATTGTTTGAACATATCGTTATATTCACTTTATTTTATTTTATTTTAAAGATTTAGATGAAATACATCATTTCATACACTTTTATATAAGATTGATAAAAATGTATTTCATCTTTTGAGAATTTGTATTAAAACTATCTCATATTTTGAAAATTATTTAATTCATTATATTCATATTCATTATTATTATTTTCAATAAAGATCCAAAATTTTTCATAGTTACCGATCAGTAAGTAACTAATAATTAAACAAACAAATTCCTCCAGCAGGGAGGAGCAATACTAGAACTTTAAAACCAAACCTAGATCTAGAAACAAATACAAATAAACTTCCATCTCTATTTTTTTCTACCGGAGGCAGAGATAAAAATTTTAGTTCACTATTTATTTTTAATTGAAGATTGCTCTAAGCACGTCTTAAACAAATTTCAATCCATTTATACTATATATTCCCCTTTTTTTCTAAAAAGTATAAAAAGGGGGTTGTTTTTATATTACCTTAACTCTATAAAGTAGTCTTTATTTAAGGTTATACTTATTATCTACTTTGTAAACAATATTTTAAATTAAAATTTTAAGGAGTGTTAAGTTGGAGTAACTACGTAAAAAGTAATTAATTAAAAATTATTTTAATTTAGTGTAATTCAATAGCATCTCTTAAATATGAACAAACTAATAAAGTAAAAACAAATGCTTGTATTAAAGAAACAGCTATTTCTAAACCAACTAAAGCTAAAAAAATAGCAAAAGGTATTAATGTAAGAATAGCAATAAATAAACTACCTGAAAATAATTTAAATAAATAAGTAGATAGTATTTTTAATAAAGTATGACCAGCAGTAATATTTGCAAAAAGTCTAACTCCTAAAGAAATAGCTCTAGCTAAATAAGAAACTAATTCAATTAATACTAATAAAGGAACTAAGTTTAAAGGTGTACCAGCTGGTATAAAGAAAGCAAAGAATTTTAATTTATGAATATATAAAGCTAAGATTGTAACACCAATAAATATTGTAAAACTTAATCCTAATGAAACTACTCCACTGGCTGTTATTGCGAATGAGTATGGAACATTTGAAACTAAATTACCTATTAATATAAAGAAAAATAATGAATAAACGAAAGGAAAGTATCTTTCACTTTGTGAACCTATTTGTTCTCTTACCATAGTATTTAAACTTTGATATGATGATTCTAATGAAATTGACCATTTATTTGGTATTAATCTTGTATCATTATTTCCATAAATATGTAATCCTAAGATTATAAATAATACAAAACTGGCATATAAACCTAAATTAGTTAAATTTAAATGTAAATTACCTAAAATGGGAGCATTAATTCCTATTAAGTTAACAACTTCAAATTGACTTAAAGGTGATTGAATAAATAAATTTGTCATGTAAAAATAAAATTTTAAGGACTGATGATATAAATATATTATTATATTTATATTTTTTATACTTTGTTTTCAAAACTCCTAATAATAATAAATAGGAGCATTAATATTCGAATATCCCTATCTACTATAGCCTCCCTTTGCTTTGTTTACTTTCTGTTGCTTTTAATTACTAAAGCAATAGGTTAATCCTCCATAGGGAGGAGACAAAATATCTAACAAAAGGCAGAGGCAAGAGTCCATAGATAGTTGTGTATTCTGAGTATGTTGAAGTGCTGAGGTAACGGGTTCACCTCCATTACTTAATATATTAATTTAAATGGTTTATTATTTAATTTTCAATATATTAACTAATTCTTATTAAAAGTATTAATGATATCGGAAATATAGATTTTTAAACTATTTAAATCTTTACAGTTAAGATTTAAATCTTGCCTACATAGGACCTTTTTATTTTTGTAAAGGCTTACTACTTATAGCAGTCTCCTCCCTATGGAGGAGGGTGAATTAACTTTTATAGTTATTCTACCTTTTAGGTTACTTTATAAATATCGTCTTTCCCAAAATTATTACTATTATTTTATCTCAATACTAACTTTTTATTTTTAATTTTCTAAGTAACAGCGGACCTGCAGTCTTTTAGGTCCTGTTAGGAAAATTTAAAAAGTAATTAAAAGGAATGGTCCTATGAAGGCAAACATAAAAACTTCGCTATAAAAAAGCTTCGTTAAAAAAGCAAAGAATCTTTTCTCACCTCTTAAAAATAAGGAAATGAGTATAAGTCTAAATAATAAAAGAAAAATCTGCTGGAAAAACCTTAAAAAAAGAGGGTTATTCGCTTCGGCTTCGAATGGATGGTAGGAATAATATAAAAAGTATAAATTTAAATAAGAGCCTTTAATTTAACGGTAGAATGGTTTCTTGATAAGGAACTTGTAGGAGTTCAATCCTTCTAGGGCTTAAATAAATTAATTTCCCTTTTTATAACTCCTCTGCTTTGCTCTTGCCTTTTCCTTACAAAGTAACTTTGCTTTTATCTCCGCTTTATTTTAAAAAGACAAAATATCTTTTATCCCTAAAAAGTGGAAGAGTTTCCTACCCTTATGGGACGGAGAGCAGAGGAGGAGGTAAAGTTATAAGGAAAAATAACTGAAAAGGTCATATGATTTCTATGGGATCTAAGTACTCATAGTTCAGTCCTTTAGGGATTGTTAGGAAACATCTGGAAAATAAAAGTGGAGTGGATACTGATGTTAGCTAAAGAGGAAGATATTTTGCTTTTCTCCATAGGTCCGTAGGAGCGCACTTTATTATAATGTAACTTTGCTAATCTTCCATATGATAGGTTTGCAAAGTTAGAAGAACTCCTTCCACTTTTGGCTCTTTCCATAGAGAGTCCTCTTTGCTATAAGGCTACCCAATTTTACTAAATAAGTTAAGAAAAATAACAGCCCTTTTGTTTAAGATAATAAACATATTGAATTATTAATTTATTTCAAAGTAAGTTATAGGTCTTTAGCTTTCTAAACTAAAGCTAATTTATTCAATGTTTCTATTAAAAATAATATAATATTTTCTCCCTCCTTCTCTTACTTCGAATAACCCTCTTTCCTTCCACCCTTTGCTGTATGGCAAAAATAAAGTAAAAAGCAAAGGGTTCATATAAATTAAATAGGAAAGGTTTATTAGTAAGGAGTCTTTTTATTTTTGTTTATTTTGTTACTTATATATAAGTAATAATACATAAAAGACTTAACTTCTATATGTTATTACTTGTAAAGTAACAGAGAAGGTCCTATGGAAGCAAACATTAAAATTAAAAATTAAATTTAGCCTCTTCTTTTCATAGGGAGTAGGGAGACTAACATAGGCAATAGGAAACAAAATAAAAATTAAAAATAATTCTAAAAATAGAAATAAAATTAAAAATGAGAATTTTAAAAACACATGTTTTACTTAGGTTAGTTAATTCATACATAGTTGATTCCCCTCAACCAGCAAATATAAGTTATTTATGGAATTTTGGGTCATTATTAGCTATTTGTTTAGTAATACAAATATTAACTGGAGCCTTTTTAGCAATGCACTATACACCAAATGTAGATTTAGCATTTAATAGTGTAGAACATATTATGAGAGATGTTAATAATGGTTGGTTAATAAGATATACACATGCTAATGTTGCTTCTTTCTTTTTTATTTTTGTTTATATGCACATTGGTAGAGGTTTATATTATAGTTCTTATAAATCACCTAGAGTATTAGTTTGGTCAATTGGAGTAATAATTTTAGTTTTAATGATGGCTATAGCCTTCTTGGGTTATGTATTACCTTATGGTCAAATGTCATTATGGGGTTTAATAATCAAGCCCCAAATGTTTAACTTATATTTATTTTTATTCATTTTAGTTTTAATAAGTCCTATAGATTGTGGAGTCAATTGAAATAGGACAGTTAGGTTAAGAGGTATATATAGGATAGGTCCACATAATAAAGATGTTTTATCTATTATATTTGGATCTCTTCTAGGAGATGCTCATGCTGAAAAAAGATTAAACGCTATGGGTACTAGAATTTCCTTTTTTCAGGAAGATTGTCACGTAGAATATATTTTATCTTTACACAAATTGTTATCAGAATATGGCTATTGTAATTCAAAAAAACCTGTAATAGGAAGAAGATTAGGAAGCAAAGGTAAACTGAGAAAAATAGTAAGGTTTACTACCTGAACTTATACTAGTTTTAACTGAATTAGAGATATTTGGTATGATGAAAATAATATAAAACGTGTTCCAAATTGTATAGGTGAGTATTTAACTCCTTTAGCTTTAGCCATTTGAATAATGGATGATGGTTCTAAAGTAAACAAAGGATTAAAGTTTTCTACTAATTCATTTACTTACAATGAATGTCTAATGCTTGTAAATGTTTTAAGTGAAAATTTTAATATTAAAGCTTCTGTGCAATCAGCAGGAAGCAAAGACCAATATTTTATATATGTTTGAAAAGAATCTATGATTGATATTAGAAATATAGTATCTCCATACATAATACCTGAAATGAAATACAAGATAAGTTAAATATAGTTATATGGAAATAAACAAAGTAATTTTTACTAAAAATTTGTATAATAACCATATAGCAATACTGATGAAAACGGTCAAAAATGTTTGTTTTGCATTAAGACCGTCGGTAGAGTAAACTATCGCTACAGACTGGTCCATCGGTGGGTGTCTGAAATGATGCTTAATGTACAGTCGGAATTTTTTTCGCTTTAATAGCGTAACACAAGGCTTTACACAAGTATTAAATTACAATCATCTTAATCTAAAATGAGTGTATTGCACATGGTTTGCTTGTTTAAAACATATAAAGCAAAAATATAGGCATATCTGTTCCCATAATTTATCTATGTTTTTGCTAGAATGAGCAAATTAAAAGTTTGGCAACAGTTATTACTAATTTATTATCTGCAATCCCTGTATTTGGGGTAGATATAGTGGAATTAATTTGGGGTGGTTTCTCAGTTTCAAATGCCACTTTAAATAGATTCTTCTCACTACACTATTTATTACCTTTTTTATTAGCTGCTTTAGCTGTAGCACACTTAATTGCTCAAATGTAGGGCCTTTATATTAGTAATATTATAATTTGAATCAAGCTATAAGCTGGAAACTCCTAAAGCTTAATTTACGTATTACATGTACACTTTTTTCTTTTTACTTTAAACTAAAGGTAGAAAAGTATGGACTTTACGTAAAAATAATTAAGATGAACAATGGACAATCAGCAGGAAACCAAATATTATAATTAAATTATAATTTAGTAGGATCCTCAGAGACTACACGCTTGACGTCCTTATATTTATTACCTGTCCTTTAAGGACTGCTCTTAACTTAAGGATAATGATATAGTCCAATCTATATTGAAAGGTATAGAGATTATTGTAAAAATCTATATTCTATTTAACTAAATCTTAATCTTTTCATTCTAGCATGAGTAATTCTGTAAAAATAATCAGTAATGCAGAAAGAAATAAATTCAAATTATATTCTAATTTAAAATAAATTTTAATATGTAGTTTATTTCAAGAATTTGTATTAGCTCCGCCTTCAGTTTTAACGGTTACAGATAAATACACAGGAAAAATAAGATACAATCTAAGTTTTACTACTTTATCTCTTCCTTGTTTTAATGAAATATATGAATTATTCTATTTAGAAGGAAAAAAATAATTCCAAATAATAGAGCAGACTTTTTAACACCACTTAGTTTAGCTTAATGGATAATGGATGATGGAAGTTTTACTGGCTCTGGTTTAAAATGACATAAAAATGCTTTTTGTATGGAAGAATTAAATTTATTGATTGAAGCGTTATTTAGAAAATTTTCTATTAAATCAACAATTAATATTTCTAAAAGAGAAAAATCACAGTATAATTTATATATTTCAAAGTATAAAATGTCTTTAATTAAAGATTTAGTTATTAAACATATGCATTCAGATATGTTATATAAATTAAATATAGATAAACAATAAAACTTGCTACATGTTCACGGTTCAAGTAACCCTAATGGAGTGACTTCTAGTGGGGATAGATATGCAATGCATCCTTATTTTATATTTAAAGATTTAGTAACTATAATTGCTTTTTTTTTAGTATTATCTATAATAGTATTCTTCTATCCTAATTTATTAGGACACTCAGATAATTATATACCAGCTGATCCAATGGTTACACCAGCATCTATTGTACCCGAATGGTATGTTAAAAGATGCCATGCTTAAGAGTAATCTTATGAAAAATAAATTTCACTATATGCTGGAAACTCCTAAAGCTTTAAGTAGTTTAAATTAGTAAAACCTTAAGGATTGGTTAGAAATAGATCCTAAACCTAATGGACAATCAGCAGGAAACCAAATATTATAATTAAATTATAATTTAGTAGGATCCTCAGAGACTACACGTGAAACTCCTTCGAATAACTCTTGCTTTTTAAATTCATAATAAAGTAACAAAAGTAAAATATTCAAGGATGAAGATATAGTCCGACTATTTTCGAAAGATTATAGACATATATTATAAAAATATTTTTGAAATGATAATTTCAATAAGTTTAATATGTAAACAAAAATTATACGACTTATATTAGTAATACAATTAAAATTTATTAACTAAGGTCGAATGATAAAAATTAATATTGGTGAACCATTAAATGAAATAATCATCAGTTTTAAAAACTACTAGGTACTAGGTACTAGGTACTAGGTACTAGGTACTAGGTACTAGGTACTAGGAAATGGTCATATTCAAAGTAGACAATTAAATGGAAATTGTAGATTTATGTATGAACAAAGTAATTTAAGTTTAAGAGAAAACCACCTAAATTATTTTAATCATATATTTGATTTATTTAAACCTTTATAAATGAAGAATATAAAGTTAAATCTAGATATTTATCTTAATTTTAAACAAAAATCTAATAAAACTTATTCTTTTGTTATTTTTTTTGTTTGCTACATTAATATTACCTTATTTTATTAGTTATAGAGAATTATTTTATAATTTACCTCTGCTCGTAACCTCGTAGAGGCAAGAGGAAGGTAAATAGTACCTTTAAATATAAGCCAATTCAATTATTAACTCCTCCCTATGGAGGAGATTAACCATTTTAATAATGAATGATGGTTCAATCCAAAATAAAAGTTTACATTTAAATGTTTATGGTTTCACTTTAAATTAAGTAGTTAATTTAAAAATACTTTAGTTTTTCAAAGAAAATCTATTTGTCCCTATTAATATAGGAGCTGCTATTATTAAATGTTTTATTCATAATCATAAAAGGGGCTATAGAACATACATTTGAGAATAAAGTCTGATAACAGTTAGAAACCTTATACATTAATATATGCATAAAGATATGCTATATAAAATAAACCAAAAATTAAATTTATAATATATTTTTTGATCTTTTACCTTATTATGCTATATTAAGATCTATACCTAATAAATTATTAGGAGTTTTAGCTATGTTTGGTTCTTTATTAATTTTATTAATATTACCTTTAACAGATTTATCTAGAATTAGAGGAAACCAATTTAGACCTGCTATGAAAATAGCTTTCTGGTTCTTTGTAGTAGATTTCTTTATTTTAATGTGGATCGGTTCACAACACCCTAATTCACCTTATGTTGAAATAGGTCAATTTGCAACTACATTTTACTTTGCTTGGTTCTTAATAATTGTACCATTTATCGGTTTAAGTGAAAATACTTTAATTGATATTGCTACTTCTTCTAAAAAAAGATAAATTTTCCTTTATTATAAGAAGTAAGACTATCCCCTTATTTAACCCCCTTAAAAAGGCAGAGGTAGGGGCAAGAATAGGAAACTCCTATGTTCACCTCTTTCTTTAGTATTTTTTAAATATCCTCCAACCCTATGGGATGGAAAAGATTCTTACTTATTATTACCTTCCTCATTAAGAAAATTAGATAAATCTTTTAAAATTGAATTCCCTAAAGGAATTTTTCCTTACTTACTTTCAGACATTGAGTATATTGGAGATATTCCTAATTTTAAATATTTCAACAATGTTTCAATTGAAGATTATAATAAATATAAAAATTCATTTAATTCTATTAATAAAAATTGGATTTTTAAAGATGAAGCTATAAAATATTGTGAATTAGATTGTATTTCATTATTCCAAATATTAACTAAGTTTAATAATTTAATTTTTGATAGATTTAAGTTAAGTATTAATAATTACCCAACATTACCTAGTTTATCATTAGCTATTTTTAGATCACAATATTTAAATAAAGATAGTATACATATGTTAATTGGAGATATTGCTAATGATATAAGACAAGGTTATACTGGTGGAGCTTGTGATATGTATATACCGAGACCAATTGACAATAGAGAAATATTTGCTTATGATGTGAATAGTTTATATCCATTCTTTATGTCTGAAAATAAATTACCTATTGTTAATCCAACTTATTTCACAGGAGATATAATAAAGATTGATAAAAATGCATTTGGATTCTTCTATTGTAATATAACAACACCTAATAATTTAAAACATCCAATTATTCAAACTCATATTAAAACTAGTGAAGGAATAAGAACTATTGCACCATTAGGAACATGGAGTGATATGGTATTCAGTGAAGAAATGTATAACGCAATCAAGTTTGGATATAAATTCAAAGTGTTATGGGGTTATACATTTGATTCTGACTTTATTTTTAATAAATTCGTAAATGAATTATAAAAAATAAGATTAAAATATCCTAAGAGTGATCCTATGAATTATATTGCTAAAATATTAATGAATTCATTATACGGAAGATTTGGTATGGTTGATAATTTTATAATATCTCAAATTATGAATAAAGAAGATTATGATAAATTTGAAAAATTAGATAAGAATAATTCTATAATAGATGTAATTGATTTAGATGATAATTTATTAGTACAAACTAAAAATCAAAAGGTTGAATTAGATACATTATTAGATAATAGTAGTGAAATCCATAATATAAATATAGCAATAGCTGCTGCTATTACTGGATATGCCAGAATACACATGTCACAATTTAAAAATAATAAAGATTATAATCTATATTATAGTGATACAGATTCAATTTATATAGATACCCCACTAAATGAAACTTTTATTTCTGAAAAATTGGGATTTATGAAATTAGAATATGTTTGTAAAGACGCAATATTTTTATCACCTAAGGTTTATTCATTAATAACAGAAAATGAAATTAGAATAAAAATTAAAGGTTTATCAAGTAAAGCATTAAATGAAATAACAATTGATGATTTGAAAGAATTGTTAATTAAAGACTCCAAATTTGAAGCAAATCAAGAGAGAGAGAAATGGTATAAAGACATAAGTAGTGGAAATATTAGTATTAAAGAACAAATTTATACTTTAAAAGTAACAGGAAATAAAATAAAATTTATTTATAAAAATGAAAAACTAACATAGGGACTGAAGTTAACAAAGTAATAAATAAATGAAAATAAATGAAATGAATGTATTTAATTTATAAATACAAACGTCTCTTAAAAAGATGTAAGATATTACTATAAATTTTACTCTAGAATCTTTCCACCTCTTTAAAGGAGATATTACTCTTTTTGTGGTTCTTATAAAACCAAGAACAGCTCCTTCCTTATTATGATCTCTGTTGCCTTTGTTTCCGTAGGAGTAACAGACAAAGGTTAAAAACAAAAAGAGACAAAGTAAAGAAAAAATAAATGGTATTATTGAAAATAATCTTATAATTAAGAGAAACAAAAACTAAACAAAATTTTAAATAAAATGAGTCAAAGCAATTTAATAGAAAATATGATAAGCTTAATTTTTAATTTAGCTGATGTTTTAAGTATTTTATTACCTGTTTTACTAAGTGTAGCTTTCATGACAATAATAGAAAGAAAACAATTAGCTGCACATCAGAGAAGAGTAGGTCCCAATACAGTAGGTTATTATGGGATACTACAACCTTTTGCCGATGCATTAAAATTAATCTTAAAGGAAACAGTAATACCATCTCAATCAAATAAAGTAATATTTTATTTAGCTCCAGTTTCAACATTAGTATTTAGTTTATTAGGTTGGGCTGTAATACCATTTGGTCAAGGATTAGTATTATCCGATCTAAGTTTAGGTATTTTATATACATTAGCTTTATCTTCATTAGGTGTGTATGGTGTCTTATTAGCAGGTTGGTCAGCTAATTCTAAATATGCTTTTTTAGGTTCATTAAGATCAACAGCAGCAATGATATCTTATGAGTTAATATTAAGTTCAGCAATATTAATTATAATTTTATTAACGGGAAGTTTAAATTATATAGAAATTATTGAAATTCAACAATCTATTTATTTTATTGTTCCATTACTTCCAGTTTTTATTTTTTATTTTATATCTATTTTAGCTGAAACTTCTAGAACACCTTTTGATTTACAAGAGGCTAAACCAGTCTTCTAAATAATTAAATAAGATTTGGCCTCTATAAATTTCACTATATGCTGGAAACTCCTAAAGCTTTAAGTACTTATCTAAATACCGCATTATCAGGGGCCGCTTTATCGTGTACAGCTGACTTCTTTATTAAAATAATAATAAGGGAGGATAGTGATAGCGAAAAATTAGATAGTGAAAATTTTAAAGATATTACAATGGACAATCAGCAGGTAACCAAATATTATAATTAAATTATAATTTAGTAGGATCCTCAGAGACTACACGTGAACATTAAATATATCGCTGCCTCGCGTTTTTATATTTATTTTAAAAAAATATACCGCTTCGCGCAAATAAGGCCTGTATTACACATATGTTAGGATATATATTTAATATGATATAGTCCATCTTTAATAGAAATATTAAAGGCTAAATAAAAATATTTATATTTTTATAATATAATTTTTGTGTGTAATTAAATATATTAAAAACTCTTTTTTATTTTATAATACATTAAATAATATGAACCTGATTATTGCTGGTATTATACCGCTTAAAACATATAAAAATATATCCTTTCCTGATAAATTTATATCGGAACTTCATAGAGTTGGAGGAGTTTATGGTTTAATTAATACTTATAGTAGTAAAAAAATAAATTAAACAATATATTGGTTTTAGTAAAGATTTATACCAAAGATTAATGGATCATCTTAAAGGTAGAGATTCTAATAGTAGATTACAAAGAAGTATAAATAAATAGGGTATATCTAATTTTGAATTTGTAATTTATTATTTTTATATAGATCCTTCTCTACTGTAATATTGACAGATATAGAAACAGTATTTATAAAACAAAACTTTCCTTTTGAAAATATTTATAATTTTAAAAAAGAAGCTAATTCTTTATTAGGTTATAAGCATACTATTTAAGCTATTGAAAAGATGAAACTTAAATGTAAAGGTAAATCTAATTACCCAATGTATCTCCTTGGTAAAACACATACTAGTTTTGCTTTATCTAAAATAAGTAAACCCGGTAATTTTAATCCTATATGTCTCCTTGGCCTTGGAAAAAACACTCTATCTCTATAAGATATAAACTAAAAATGTCTTTAAAAAAGAGTAAATTATCTATAGGTCTTTATGATTCTCTTGCTTTTATCTCCGCTTTTTCTTTTTAAGATACTTATTTATAGAAACAAAAAGTAAAAAGAGCAAGAGTTGTTAATAACTTCGTAAGAAGTTATTCACAAAAGAAGAGAAATTAAATAATCAATAATTTTTCTTTTTATTTTATGGAATCTGAATTAGTTGCAGGTTTCTTTACTGAACATTCATCTGTACCATTTGTATTTTTCTTTTTAGGTGAATATTCTTCTATTGTTTTATTTAGTTGTATAACAGCTATATTTTTCTTAGGTGGTTATAATTTCAATGAAATATTTATTAATGAATCATTTTTTAATTTACAAGCTATTATACTTGGTCTTAAAACTTGTATATTCACATTCTTCTTTGTTTGGTTTAGAGCAACTCTTCCTAGATTAAGATACGATCAATTAATTTCACTTTGTTGGTTAAATTTATTACCTGTAGCTGTTGCTTTTATTATTTTAATACCAAGTATTTTAATAACATTCGATATATCACCTTATTAGTTAGAAATAATATTAAAAATAAAACTTATATTTACCCCCTTTATTATATAATAATACAATAACAATAAAATTCTACTTTTGCCTCTTATTACGATGTAAGCGAAGTAAGCGAAGTAAGAACTTTCCGTGGGAGTAGGATTACCTATTTCTTTAAAAATTATCCTTTGTATTTTTACTAAGGATCTATTAAAAAAGTAAAGTTACTTTGTAAGAAAATAGTCTCCCTATGGAGATGCCCTATTAATTAGTAGATAAGAGAGGTTAATTAAAAATATAAAAATTTTAAGTATGTTATAAACATCCTGCCTTTAAAAATATAAAATTTATTTAATTAAAGGACACACTTTCTAGGTTAAACCTACAAAATATAATTACAAATTCTATTATTAATTATTTTATGTTAAATCTTCAATTTTAAAATTTTATTTATTTCCTATAGAATTAGCTACTCTACATTTTTTATTTCCTTAAATATTTCTCCCCTATGCTATAGCCTCTTCCTCTTATTTTCTTTTTAATATACTTTTGTTAAATAACAAAAGTATATTAAAAATAAGAGGTAAGAGGAAGGAGAAGTAATTCATCACAAAGTAAAAACAAAATTACTTTTTAAGGAATGGACTCCTTCCCTATGCTTCTATATAGAAGCATAGGGAGGATAAGATAAAATAGTTTGGTGTAATAAGTCTAAGGTAATAAAAATAAAAACTATAAAATTAATTCAAGAAAGCTAAAAAAAAAACAATAAAATGACAAGTATTTTTATAAATTTATTAGTAATTGGTATGTTATTTTCTAGTATTTTATCTATAACATCTAAAAATCCTGTAATATCTGTAATATTTTTAATTACAACATTTGTTTGTGCAGCAGTTTATTTAATATTAATAGGAATAAATTTTATAGGTATATCTTATATAGTAATATATGTAGGGGCAATAGCTGTATTATTCTTATTTGTTATAATGATGATTAATATAAAATTAACAGATATTTTAGAAACTGGATATAATTATACTAAAAATCTACCTTTAGCTATATTAATAGTAACTTTATTTATATTTTTAATTTTTCAAACTTTACCATTTTCTTTTAACAATATTCCACTTCCATTTAATTTTTTTTTGTTAGGGGGAGAATATAGTTTAATATCTAATCAAGTATTCAATTTTTCTGATTTAACCACTTTAATAAATAGATCTCAATCAGATATATTATTAACACAATTTGAACAAATTCAAGTTTTAGGTCACAATTTATATACTTATGGTGCTATATTATTAATAGAATTAAGTATAATTTTACTATTAGCAATGTTAGCTACAATTATTATATCTAAAAATAATAAAAATATATAATAAAATTACCTATTTAAAGAAAAGAATTACAAATAAAATATATTAAAATAATTATTATTTTAATAAATTATTGACCCCCACTAATCTTATATTTCTATGTTTTATGCCTCACTCTTACTCTTTAAGCACTCTAACTACTTACAATTATATTACAAAAGTGGACATTATTGATACTCCTTATGGATCTTCTTATTATTTGTCTTATTTTTCTTATAAGTAATAGAGGGGATATAATATCTTTAAAGAAAAGTAACAAAAAATATAAAACACATAAAAGCATAACAAGGATGAAAATTTAATTTAAAAATATAAATATAGTAATTATAACTATTCTAACCTTTTTCTGTTTATATTTATTATATTTTATAAATACAACAATCACATTTTTATTACAATTTATATACTTAACCTTTTTTCTTTAAAAATAAATTACTCAATGATAGATTCATTACTTTATATAACTCTTATTAAAAAGTTTTACACTTACAAAGGTAACTTTGCTCTTTTTTAAAAAGATATACCTTTTTAAAAAGATATAGGTATATCTCTTTAAAAAAGAAGGGCTATAGGGAATAGTTTTGTTCCCTTTGGTCATTAGTTCCAATTGAGTTAGTAGAATAAAAACAAAATAATAATAAAGGCAAGATAAAGTAGGTAACCTTCCCCTTCCTATTATAAGGATTTCTATTGGATTGGGGAGAAGTGTTAAGTAAATATAAAATATGTAAATAAACAGATATTTCTCTTTATCTATTTCTTCTGTTATTATTTATAATTAAATAATAGTAAAAGGATTAAAATTTACTTAAAAAAGTAGGTTTCTCTATGGTTTAAATGGAACAATTAACATTATAAAAATAGGGACCCATATGGAGAGGGAGAGAAAGCTCAAGAAATAGAATAATAATTTATTATTTTGTTACTTACTTCTTAAGAAATTCTTACTTACGAAGTAATTAACAACTTTTATCTCCGCTCTTTTTTTTAAAAGAGATATACTTTTGTTAAAAAGTAACAAAAGGCAAAAGCAAGAGAAATGGCCTAAATAATGGCCAAATAAATTAAAACACAAAAAAATAGAAATGATAACATTATTATTAATAATACCTTTAATAGGATCTTTAATTTTATTACCTATGTCTAATACAGAAGAAGGGAAACAAAAAATGAAAAATATAGCAATTATAACATCATTAATTAATTTATATATTTCTTTATTCCTTTGGTATGAATTTGATTCAAGTATCACACACTATCAATTTACAAATGAATATACTCAATTCAAATATTTAAATTTAAATTTTGGAGTCGATGGTATCTCATTATATTTTGTATTATTGACAACATTTGTTACAGCAATAGCATTATTATCTTCATATAATTTAAATAGTAAATATGTAAAATTATTTTTTGTTTCCTTTTTAGTATTAGAAACATTACAAATATGTGCCTTTGTTTCTTTAGATTTATTATTATTTTATATATTTTTTGAAAGTGTATTACCAATATTATTTATTGTTATAGTAATATTTGGACATGGTAAAGATAGATTTAGATCTGCTTTTTTATTCTTTTTATATACTTTAGCTGGAAGTTTACCTATGTTATTAAGTATTTTAACTATTAATTCTTATATTGGAAGTACAGATTTTCAATTAATCACATTAAGTGAAATAAGTTTACAAAGTCAAAAATTATTATGGTTAGGATTTTTTATAGCTTTTGCAGTGAAAACTCCATTATATCCTTTCATAATTTGGTTACCCAAAGCACATAGTGATTCACCTTTAGCAGGTTCCATATTATTAGCTGGAACAATATTAAAATTAGCAACTTATGGTTATTTAAGAGTATTAATTAACTTTTTACCCGATGCTACAAATTATTTTAGTCCTTTAATTCAAACTATTGCTATTATTTCTTTAATTTATGCTAGTTTTTCTACTATTATACAACAAGATACTAAAAGATTAATTGCTTATAGTAGTGTGGCTCATATGGCTGTGGTTGTTTTAGGTCTTTTTTCTAACAATTTACCTGGTATTGAAGGGGCCATATTATTAGCTATTGGACATGGTTTTGTTTCTCCAGCTTTATTTATATGTGTGGGTGGTATAATTTATGAAAGAACTGGAACAAGAAATATTAATTATATAAGAGGTTTAGTTTCTTATATGCCTGTATTTACTATATTATTCTTTATATTTACTTTATGTAATACTGGTATACCATTAAGTTTAAATTTTTTAGGGGAACAATTATCTTTAATTGGAATTTTTGAACAAAATCCTATTATTGCTTCATTAGCTGCAACTAGTATTTTATTAAGTGCTTGCTATTCTATTTTCCTTTATAATAGATTATCTTATGGTAACTTATCACCTTATCTACCTCCATTAAAAGATCTTAATAGAAGAGAATTTATATTATTAATTACCTTATTATTACCTACTGTAATATTTGGTATAATACCTAATATTATTTTAAGTTCTTTACATATGTCTGTTTCTTCTTTATTATATAATATTTAAATCTTACATTTCTTCTTCTTCTTCGAAGAATAAGGCCCTATTTATTCCTATTTTTTCTTTAACAGCCCATTTACGGTTTATTTAAGGTAAAATAGAGACTCCACTATTACTTAAAATTAACAATAACCCCCTTAGTTGTAGCAGTTATAACAATATATAAATTTGTTGTAGTAACTATTATTTATTTTTCGAAAGTTACAACTTTTTTTGGGGTAAAAGCACTAATTTATTAATATACTACAAATTATATTTAAATTTAACCTTTAATTAAAATTAAGTAATTAAATATTAAAAATTTATTGCAATATAGTATAGTAAGTATTCCTTAATTAACTTGTAAAAGTTAGTAAATGAAAAAGTGTAGCTTTATATAGTTATAAAGTTAAAATAACTTAACTATTTGTAAATTTAAATTAAAATATATTTAAGATAAATATACTTGTAATAGTCATAAAATTTTTAAATGTTAAAATGACTTTGTATTAATACTTTAAAAGAAACTATTAGCAGCTAATTTATAATTTTAAAAATGTATATCAAACAAATTTCTATCTCCATCTTGATTATTTAAATTTGCTTCATATTTTTAACAGATGTCCTCTATTTTTAAGTTTTTATAATTTAAATTTACTTCTAAATATTTATTATAGAAAAGTAAAGGAATTGTAGAAAATAAAACAGGATTTTTATTACTCTTAAATATTAAGTAATTCATTAAAGACTCATCACTTTGAAAAAACTTTAAGTTATTCAATTAAAAGTATAAAACTAACTGTACTTAAAATATGTCTTTTATTTAAAGTTCCACCACTTATGTCTATACCATTTAACTTAAATTTTTAAACTACATTCCTTCTTACTCCAACATATATTTTCAAATATAAATAAACAAATTTTTCATAATAAATCTTGATCTTTATTTTTTAAAGATAAACTGCTTCGTGCAAATAACTCAACTAAGAAACTTGATCCATTATCTATTATTTTTAATTGTGCGTATAAATCATCTAATCCTATAAATTAAATATTTTTATTTTCTCTTTCATTATTTAACATATAATTAACATATAATTAACATATAATTTGTTCCTTCATTTGTATCAATAACTGAACCTTCTTTAGGAGAAACAATTATAATATTATTAATTTTATCTGAATAAGCTATCTCATTACTTAACACATCTAAATAATTTTAAAATTATTTAAAATTTTCACCTATTAATATAGCTTTTGGTATAAACATTACTGAACTAATTAAATACATTCTATTATTTTAATTATGATATTCATTAAAACTTATAACAAAATTCGTGAAAATATACCTATTGATATCTTATTTATTTATTTTGTTAAATTTTTATTTTCTTAATTTGTTTAATATTTTAATAAAAGTTTAATTAAAGTAGGATAATACTATACTAAATACTCCTATAATTTCTAGCAAGAAAAACCTTACCTTTTAATATTTAACCTTAGTTTTGTGTTTCATTTATTTATGAATTAACTATTACTTATCAAAACTATTAAGCAGATAGGAGAAGTTATTAACACCTACTATCAAAAATTAACTATATCCCATAGGGGACATAAGGAAAGAAAAGAAACTATTTAGCCATAAGGATTAACTTTTTCTTTAGTTTAATTTAGAATTAAATAATGGAAGGGGGTAACTTATAATATTTTATATAATAAAATATTATTTTTAATATTTTCTCCATTTTATTTGATTTAAAAGCCACAAATTTTCCCCTTTGCTTTTTTTACTCCGTCCTTCCCTATAGGTCCCTATGGATCCCTATGGATCCCTACGGATCCCTATGGATCCCTATGATTTGGAGAAAAAAAAGGTATCTTTTATTTATTAAAAAGAGCAGGGGAGGTAGGGTATAAATAAATGAAAAATTGATCAAATATTAATTATTATTCATTATGAAGATGCTGAATCTAACCAAACAATAAAATCAGGTGAAGATACTGCCTCTACAACGATAGGCATAAATCCATGCCAAACTCCACAAATCTCTGAACATTGTCCATAGAATGTACCATTTCTTTCAGCTAAGAAAGATACTTGATTTAATCTACCAGGTACAGCATCTAATTTTAAACCTAATGAAGGTACACCAAATGAGTGTAAAACATCATTAGCTGTAATAATTAATCTAATATGGCAATCTACAGGTATAATTAATTTATTATCAACATCTAATAATCTAAATTGACCTAATTCTAAATCTGATTCAGGTATCATATATGAATCAAAATCAATAGAATCACCAGAATCTGTAATAAAATCAGAGTATTCATATGACCAATACCATTGATGACCTAAAACTTTTATTGTTAAAGCTGGAGATATTACTTCATCCATTAAATATAAAAGTCTAAAAGAAGGGAAAGCTATAGCTATTAAAATTAAAGCTGGTGTAATAGTCCAAATTAATTCTAATACAGTACCATGTGTTAAATATTTATAAGTTATAGGATTTTTAGAAGAACTATAATAATAAATAATTGACGAAATTACCCAGAAAACAGCAATACTTATAACAATTAAATAAAATCCAATTGTATTGTGTAAAGTAACTATACCCGTGAAACCTGGAGCAGCACTATCCTGGAAACCTAATTGCCAAGGTTGAGCTGCATCATTAGAAACAGTTGTTATAATTGTAAAATAATTTACAATTTTTGTTATTATATATGAAAAAAAATTACAGATCATTTTTTTAATTTAATTTATTTTTTTGAATCTTAATTTAATTAACATTTTATTTTAGAATTGAGCATCTTATTATTCGAAGACCGAAGACGAAGAAACTCTGCTAAAATAATTTAAGCGAATAAAATTAACTAAGAACTAATTTAAAATTTCCCCTATTGTTATTTTGACGAAACATGAAACAAAAAGGAATAGTCTCTTGCTTTTTGTTCGGAACCAAAAATACGACAAAGGTAATGGAAATCAGTTTTATAATTTCATCTTAAGATTATGTCTTTGAGTGTATTCTTGTACTTTGTATTTGTATATTTATAAGTTTAAAATTTGTTTTGTACAATCTTTTTATTTATAAGGAATCGAACCTTATAAATAAATAAATATTAATGATACGATACTTTTATTTTTAAAAGTATTAGTATTTAACTTAATTAATTAAGCTAATCTATCCTATACATAAAAATAGAAAGCAGAACTCGAGTGGTTGAGTGTCCCACTTTTAATGGGAAAGTTTTGGTTCGAGACCAAATGTTTTCAATTTTAATATTCATTGTTACTATTACCTTTTCTATATTACTTTACCTTACTACCTTTCATAACATAGAAAGTACCCATTAAAATTTTCAGACTAATGGAGTTGAAGTCCACCAATTACTAATAACTCCTTTCTATAGAGTCTTTGTTTTGCCTTTTCGTCCCATACCTATGTTTACTAAAAAGGAGGCAAAGGTTTACTCCCTTCCCTATGCTTCCTATAGTTACCTAAGAAAAGTAAGACAAGGTTAAAAATATTTATAAAAATAAATGGATTCTAGTTTGCATTTATTTCACTTAAACACAAGACTCCCTAATGGATGGAGTAAACCTTTGCTAATTTTAACGAAGCAATTTTCCCCTCTGTTAAAAATTTTAAATTCTAAGATAAAATTAAGGCTTGATAAAATTTTAACCTTGTCTTATAAGTATCTATAGTCCTCCCTATGGAGGACAAATTTAAAATATTAATAAAAATTAGGCAATAGCTTTGTGATAATAGCAGGAGTAAAAGTAAATATAATTTAGATTATTTATTTAAAATAATATATTTCTAAAATTCAATAAAGGTTAAAGCCTCGGTTGCTTAGTGGTCAAAGCGCTATTCTGAAGATATAGATATGGGAGTTCAATTCTCTCCCGGGGCAGTAAAAAATAATTAGACCATACACACACCACTGAGTACTAAGCCTTTATAATTTTATAAGCCTTTATAATTTGGAGGAAATAATAAGAAAGAGGTGGAAGGCTATTGACTAAGACAATTTAACCTTAAAATTTAAAGGTAATAGTTAAGGTTTTAAGTTAAAAGTAAAATTTGTATTGAAATTAACTCTTGCTTGACTTACGTCATTAGGAAAAGTTCGCTGTTACTAATAGGAAAAGAGTAGCTATATCCTGTGGAGCCTTTACTTTTACAAAAATGTATCTCTTTCTTTTATTTCTTAAAATAGCGTAGAGATAGGTGAAGACAAGAGATCTCTCAAAATTAAAAAAAAGAATAAAAATGAATATCTAAGTAGTAATCCATCTTTACCTCCTCCACCCCATAGGGACTCTACTCTAAACTCTTCCAAAGGAAGAGGCAAGAGTAGGTAGGAGTCTTCGTAGAAGTAGGATTGACTCCGGAGGAGTAAAAATCAAAGGGAGGAGATATATATTTTTCTTTTACTCCATATTATTCCAAAGCAAAGGGAAGTGTGGTAATTAATAATAAAGAGTGTAGTATTAATTGGCTAGTATAACAATCTCCAAAATTGAAGGTAGGTGTTCGAGTCACCTCACTCTTGTTTAACCTTTGATTTTTAATTTTAGATTTATCTTTTATATCTTATATAACAGTTCGTAAGTACTCCTATTTTTGTTTTAGATGACCTTTGTTTTTAACTCCTCCATAGGGCCCTATGGCCCTATGGCCCTATGGAGGAGTTAGCCTTCGTATTAGTACTAAAATTTTAATCCTTTAATGACTCTTACTTAAATCGTAAATAAGGAATAAAAACTCCTATTCCTTTGGACTCCTTCCTACTCTTGCCTCTTCCTTTGGAAGAGTAAATACAAAAAAGTGGAAGTTCTTCGAATTAAAGACTTTAGCATAATGGTTAATGCAGTTCGCTCATAATGGATATTATAAGGGTTCAACTCCCTTAGGTCTTAAATCTTTATTTATTTTACTTATTTCCACTTTTATTCTAATTAAATTTTACTTATATAGTAAAGTTAATATTTCCCCTATTTACTACGTTAGTTAATCCATATTGCTGGATAAGATCTCTATTCATATAAACAAAAGTAAGAGTAGGTAAGGGAGGGTAAAGTTGGAGAGGTAATAACAAATTATATTTTTAGGAAATTTGTTAGAGTGGTTTAATAAGTTCGTCTTGAAAACGAATGCTGATTAAAATCAGCCGTGGGTTCGAATCCTACAGTTTCCGTTATAAATTTTGTTCTTCTGCTCTACTTTTGCCTTCCTTCATTCTTTCTTCTACTTTTACGAAGTAAGTATGTGTTTTAAGAAATAAGTTAATAGTTGTTTCGCAATAAATACAAAATATCTCTTTAAAAAAGTGGAACCCACTGTTAGGATCCCACAAAGAGGGATCTTCGAAGAAATAAGAGTAGGGGTAAAAGTAACATATTATTTATTTCTTGTATAATAGTGAAGTTGAAGTCCCCAGACTCCATAAGACCTTGCTTTTACTATGACAAAGACTCCTTCCATTCCTGCTTTTGTCTTCGCTTTTTACTTTCTTTACCTTTAATTTATATAATTTAAAAACAGGAGTCGAATATTAATATTAATAATAGGCTTCCTTTCTTGCTTTTGTTTTTAAGATACTTTTTCTTTTGTAACAAAAGTATCTTTATCTTAAAAAATAGACAAAATAAACAAAAGAGAAAAAATAGACAAAACTGTTACTAAGAAGTAAAGAACAAAAGTTAAAAACGAACATGTTGAAATTGGTAAACAATCTTCTCTTAAGAAGAAGTGGGTGTAAACCCTTAAGAGTTCAAGTCTCTTTGTTCGTAATGTTTCAAATTTAGTGTTATGGTTCAATAGTATTGAACCCCCCCTTTTTATTAATTATAAAACTCTAACTATTAACTTTTATAAAACTTAATTTAATTTTATTCTAAATTTTTATAACTCCTCTTGCTTGAGTTATGGTATATGTAAGAGTGGACTTATTTTCCTCTATACCTTTACTTTTTATATTGAAAAACAAACAAAGGTAATAAGGATAGCTCCTTCCTCTTTATATTATGAGAGGTGGTTAAAATTTAAGTAAGCGAAAGGTTAAAATAAGGAATAATCGTCATTGGTAAGATAACACGATTGCTAATCGTCTGGGATAGCACCCTTAAGCGTTCGACTCGCTTTTATTCCGAAAATTTGCATTTTAGGCCTTTGCTTTTTACTTTATTTTTTTTCACAATCACAATTGGGGCTCTTTTTTAAATACACTTTTGTTTTACAAAAGTAAAAACAAAAGGATCTTTAAAAAAGCAAGATGCCTAAAGACAAAAGCAAAAGGGATTGGGAGATAACTTTTTACTTTATTTTTACTTTCTTTTATTCTTCAAACTAAGGTCACATTAGTTTAATTGGTAGAGCACAGCTTTGTGGATGCTGAGAAAAGAGTTCAAATCTCTTATGTGACCCTAACTTATAAAAATATTTTATAAATATACCCATCTTTACTTTCCTCCCATTTTTGTTTACTTTCCCTAGCTATCTTTATTTTTTGTCTTAATCTTTATATTTAACAGGAAACCTTATTCCCTTTATTTTACCTTTCCTTATAGCAGAGTACTTACCAACCTGGAATTTATCCTTACAAAGAAACTTTGCTTTTTACTTTAAAATTTTACTTTATTTTTAACTTTGTCTTTCCAAGGAGGTTGGTCCCTCCTTATGGCTCCTATGTGTCTAAGGTTCCTATATTTATTATTATACTATGACCCTAAGGCTCCTAGACTTAGATAGGCTTTATTTACTAAATTTAGAAAATATAAATTTAAACAAATTAACTAAAAATGGTGATAAGATATAGGGTTGAGTTTACAGATGGTTCTGTAGTAGACCTGCAAAGTCTATCTTTTAGGTTCAATTCCTACTTAACCCTAAGGGAATTATTTAACAATAGGGAATATATAGGTTTTACTTATTATATAAAACCTGTTATTATATGTAATAAAATAAAAATAAAAACCAAATTCTAAGTAATAAGTCTTTTCAAAGTCAAAGTAGTTTTGCTTTTTCTTTGTTTTCTACGTAAGAATAAATTGGATAATTCCAATTTAATCTAGAAACATCATGACTCATATTACTATACATAAATTCATTTAATTTATTTAGTGATAATAAATAAGATTTATATAAAATATAAGTAATTATTAATAAAAATATAGAATAAGTAAATACAAAGGATAAAATAATTAATTTAAATTTTAATATTGAAATAAAAGAGAAAATATTAAAATTAGTTATTAAATTTAAAGATAAAGTTTTAAAATTTTTAATTTTTGAAATTATTTTTTTCATTTCTTGTTGTTATTAAAATTTTTTCAAAGAGGCTTAAAAAGAAGACAACAAAATTATAGCTGATATAGTTTAAACGGTTAAAACTTACCATTCATGACGGTAAAATGAAGGTTCAATTCCTTCTTTCAGCTTAAAAATGTAACAACAATTTATAGTTTATTATATTAATATATTTATAAAATTTAATTTATAAAAACATATCATCTTAAAGAAATTTTCCAAATTAGACAAATAATATTAACGTCCTATCCGTAGCGTAGTTTCCCTATGCTATGGTAGGCTCTCTTTTTATTATTATATTTACTTTGCCTTATTTTATTTTTACTTTTGTTTACCTCTTGCCTCTACCTTTTGTTAGATATTTTGTCTCCTCCCTATGGAGGATTAACCTATTGCTTTAGTAATTAATAAGTAAGTAACAAAAGAAAGAGAAAAAGAAAGTAAAAAGCAAAGGCTGGAGGGGTTAAAATTTGGATTTATTCTTTCCCTATGGGACTGTTGCTTAGGACAGAAATTAATATATTTTTTTTATATTTTATTACGAGCATACTTAGATTCGAACTAAGAACAATTTAATTGACAATTAAACTCTATACCAATTTAGATATATGCCCTAAAACAAACAAATAACTCTACCTCTAAAAAAAGAGCAAAGGTGAAGTAAAAAAACAAATTAAACTAAATTAATAAACCTATTATAAATTTTTATAGTTAATAGGAGGTAGAGTAATCGAAACTCTGTCTGTAATGTGTAAAATTACTGCTATACCACTCAGCTAACCTCCCTTAAAACAAAATTGTGTTTTAATTCTTAATAGGACTTTTTCAAAAAGTACGGATGGAAGTAAACATATAAATTTAAAATAAATTACAACTTATAAACGAGAGAGACACGACTCGAACGCGCAACATCTTACTCCCAAAGTAAGCTCCTTAACCAATTAGGATACTCTCTCCAAACTATCATTAGCTTTATTAATTTGCTCTATGCTTAGTAATAAATAAAATGGAAGGGAACAAATTATACTATTTAATAATAATTTCACTTTTTACCTTTTGCTTCCGTCTCATAGGGATACATAAATATCCATAGAGGAAGAAGTCCCTATGCTATTTTTATAATTAAGAGAAAGATACACTTTTGTTTTTACTTTGTTGTTTATTTTATTAAAAACAAATAAATTATCTTTAAAAATAATAGACAATAGTTAAATTGGAGAAAGATAGATTCGAACTATCATAATTATATTGCAAATATAACCGATTAACCATTATCAGATTTCCCCTAATATTATATATATAGCGAAGCTTATTCTTTTATATTTTTATTTTATATAAAAATTATATGTTTTTAAATGAACCTTAAAATTTTTAAAGTAAATAAAATAAGTATTATTTACTAGTACGTAGTACGTAGGGTGGGTATATTTAATTAAAAGAATTTTAAAATCTTAAACTTTCGAAGTTGAAATCATATCCATCTTTTTCATTTTCTTTTTCTTTTTCTATCCAGCAAAGGGGATATACAGTCCTCCCTCTTCATAAAGCATATCCATAGGCCATAGGGATCCTCTTTCCTTTTCCTTTGATTTTCTGTTTACTTTTTATTAAATTAAAAACAAAAAGTAAACAGAATAAGTAATAGGGACAAAAGCAAGAGAGGATAGGGAAGTTGGGTCAAGGTAAAATTAAATAAATTAGAAGAAATTATAATATTTATTTACTATAATAAAATTAAGCCCTAACAGTATAAACTAACTACAAGAAAAAATAGTATTTCATAAGCTACAAAATATATCCTTGTATTTGTTATAAAAATACAAGATTTTAGTTATAAGAGGTATATCTTAATAAAATTAAGGACAATTTCACTTTTCCATAGGGCCATAGGGAGGACTGAATATTTATTATTATAAAATAAACCTATACATTTATCACTATCACTAAAAAACTTATTATTAATAAATAAATACAATGAAAATTATGCATAGCTTTACAATATTGGGAATAGAGGGATATTAAATATTATTTAAAATTTTAAATAAAAAGGCATAAATATTATTTATTTAATAAATAGAAGAGTTGTAAATTAAAGCTTTCTATCACCTATCACCTATCACCTATCACCTATCACCTATCACCTATCACCTATCACTATTAAAGCTAATGATAAAATTATAAAGACTTATATTTATAATTTTCATACACTTCTCACATTAATTTAATTTGTGCTAGTCGTACCACCACTTGGTGTAGCACTAGTATTATTTCCACTTCCACTAGTGGAAGTTCCAGGATCATTAGAAGATGGAAAAGGTTGTGGATCAGGGAATAGTTTAACCACAATTTTCTTTCCCACAGCACTAGCAATTCCAGTACCGGTTGCAATTATAATTTTTTTTCCCAATTTATCTAGTACTAAACCAAATAAAACTAGAAATACCAATACCAATAAATATAGAAAATAAATAAATAACTATAATTTCAGAACATAAAATTTAACAAATGTAAAACCAACTAATAAAGAATTAATGTTAAAATTTGTTTGCATTATTTTAATTTTATATCATTCTTATAAGAATTATGTGATTAAGCCTAACTAATTCTTAAATATTAAGCAAATAGAATTATTTTTTATAATTCTATCACTATCAAAAAAAAAAGGGGTGTATTATAGTTTTAACAAACCATTTTTATTTTTACATTTTACTAATTTACTTTGTGTCTTTTTAGACCTAACTTTCTTTGTTTCCCTGCCTCCTTTGCTTTTTACTCAATTTAACATTTAATCTTACGATTACCTATTGCTTTTGCTCGCATAAAATGTGAGAAAAGAAAGGATATTTTAAATAAAAAGGAATAGGTTCTTCGAAGAAATAGTAAAAAGAAAGGCAAAAAGTGTTTAGGTTTAGAGGGGGGGTTTAGATAATAAAAATTAAGATTGGATAGGTAAAGTTTTAAACGCATGGAATGGTATAGGGCTTTCTAATGCCCATTCTAAAGTATTTATAGTTTTATTATTATTATAAATAACTTCTGATGAGAAATAAGGTATAGTTTCCCAAGGGTTATTAGAAGTTACTTTACTATTAGCAAAAATATCATAAATAATATAACCAAATAAAATTGTAGCTACCACTGAAACTAATGATCCAAAACTAGATATAGCATTCCATCCACTGAAAGCATCCGGGTAATCTGGGATTCTTCTTGGCATCAATTGTGTTAATATTAGGTCCCCTCCTCTTCACTTTTGCTTTTCTTTTTCTCGCGTAGTAAAGAGGAAAACCTAAATTCCTAATCTTACGATTAGGTTCAGACTATGTCTTTCAGCTTATTTTTCTATATAAGATTAAAGCTGATCGGGCGCTTCTGTATTTTAAATAATACAGTACAGGGTTATTGTTGGTATGACTCACCTGTTAGTCGTTGAACGTTCTTTATTCTAAAGCTAATTCAACTTATACCGAATAAAGCTTCGTTGCAAATTGACCTATAATTTACTTTGTTTAGAATTGTAAATTTCTTTAAATTAGAAATTGCTATTCATGTTACCTTTTCCCTATTTCTATTTTAAATATAAATATAAACAAAGGCGATGGTAGGCAAGAATCGCTACAACAACTTAAAAAGACTAGATAAATACATAGGTTTTCCTTGCAATTCACCCGATGTTCTAATAAATCTTTAAAGGATTTATAGAGGCATTGTTAATTTATGAATTATGCAATTTTACACGTGAAAATATTTTACCTTTAAATGGTTTACCACTTAATAAATACTTAGATAAAGTATCTTTTCCCATATTGAACTTTTTTGAACATTTAACAGTTGAATAAGAACCTATAAAATTCATGTGACTGCAATTCTCCTCTTTAATGAAATGGGGAGCTACAGTTTCGTAAACATAAACTAATTTAGTTAATTTTGCTATAGTAGCAGCAGATTTATTTACTCCATATTGTGGATTATTACTACCTACTTTACTACGTTTTTGCATGGCAATAAATTCAGGAAATAGTTGACGATTTGCCATAGGATTTAAAAATCCAGAGCGTTTAATACCGAACTCAGGTTTATGTTTAAAACCTAAATTAGAACCAGCAGTAGGAGAATTATTAAGAGTTAAGTACGGGTAAAGTTGAAATAATAAGTTAATATATATTTGCTCCCGTGATAACATAAATTCTTTATTAATAGAAGCAGTAGGGCCTAAATCTTCTAATATTGCCAATATAAAATTATTATGTGTATAATACTTTAAGCTATTATAAATATAAGAATTTCGGTTTAAAACACTAGGACTTCAATAAGAAAGTAAGCGAGTAGAACCATTTAGAGCGCTACCTACATACATTTTCCCATTAATTAAATTGATTCATTGATAAATTATGGTTCTTCTACGATTTTCAATTCCTATTAAATTACGATTTAAATTTGGTTTATAAATACGAACAGGGTCTTTACCGGACCAGGGTTGAGTTAAATATTTAGGGAATAAGTGTGGACCATAAGGTTTAATAAAAATAGAGGAAAAATAACAAATTTCACTATAAAAATTAAGATTTAGATAATTATCGTTACCGATTACATAATTCGATATTATTAAATATATACCAGCCATTCCTAAGAAGTGTTGAGGAAAGAATGTTAAATTAACCCCAATAAATAAAGTCCAGAAATGGATTTTACCTAAGAAGTCATTAATATTTCTACCTATAATTTTGGGTGCCCAATAATAGAATCCTGCAAATAAAGCAAATACTGCACCCATAGATGGGACATAATGAAAGTGAGCTACTACATAGTAAGTATCGTGGAATGCTACATCTAATGAGGCATTAGATAATACTACTCCAGTTAACCCACCTATAGTGAATAAAGCTATGAATCCTAAT
>Ga0137427_10000221_pt1 | contig 31698 bp, 31 predicted proteins | sample EasRivERMZT700_2_FD_102309 | JGI IMG/M metagenome (GOLD analysis project Ga0137427, IMG submission 102309) | Soil microbial communities from meander-bound floodplain in the East River, Colorado, USA - East River MetaG ERMZT700_2 | ecosystem: Environmental > Terrestrial > Soil > Floodplain ...
AACAAATGCGGAGTGGGAACCAATGTAAGGAGCGCCGGCAAAGAACGCCGCCGGTCGTCGCGCTAGTTTCCGAGGGGCTTCAGCTCAGAAACCGATCCGGCTGGTCCTGGCCGATTCTGCTTTTCTCCGGCCGATTCTGCTTTCCTCCTGGCGAATCGTGACGCCGGAACGTTCCGGGAAGGCGAAATAATGTGACGCGTAACAGTTACAGCGACGCCGGCCATGGTCTCGACGTCGAGGAAAATGGTCTTTGCCTCTTTCGCCATTTTCCTCAAGCCAGGTCAAGTGCCGTCATTTCAGTGCGCTGGCAGCTTCATCGATTTTGACCTTAGTCTTCGTCACCTGGGCCGAGGTGTTTGCTGTCGATGGCCCGGTGTCGGTGACGCACAAAATGGTCTCGATACGGGGCGCCACGGTCGCCGGGGTCACGACCGGGGTGTTCTCCACCGAGCGCATGGTCTTTCTCTTACTCACCAGTGTGTTGGTGATGGTTGCCGGGGTTTCCTCCTTTCTTCCCGGAGTCTCCGTAAGCGAGGCCATGCGCTCGTTCTTCAGGACCTCGGTATTTGCGACGGCCCCCCCGGTCACACAAACGCGGACCATAGTCTTCGAGTCCGGGAAAAAGGTCATTTTCATACCGTCATCATCGAGTTTCTTTGCGGCAGGGCAACAAAGGAGGACGTCATGTACAAGTTAAACGAGATCCTCAGAGCCGTTGGCCGTATCGAAGGCCGACTCGATGAGTATCACAAACTGAACGATCGGGTTTCGAGCCTTGAACGCTGGCAGTCCTGGCTGAAAGGCGGATGGGCTGTCCCGGTGGGTGCTACGCGTACTTCTTCAGATCGACCTAGAGTCGCGGGGATCGTGCGAAGGCCCTAACGGGCCTTCGCCGCAGAACCTATGCACTTTTGCGGAGCGGTCTTATGCGTGTTTTGAGCCATCTTCGTATGGCTGTGGAGTTGGCATCGAATATTTCCGCAAGACGCTTCGCGGTTTCAAGCGACTCCCGTAAAGCATCGAATCCCGCCGTCTCCAGGCGGTAGAAACGTTTAGGTCTTCCTCGCGGTTCTTTGGCCGGATCCGAATACCATGACGAGAGCAGTCCTTTTTTCTCCATTCGATCAAGCGTCAGGTACATCGAGCCCAAATTGACGCGCTTTTCCGCAAGCTCACAGACCTTGTCGTAAATCGCCACGCCATAGGTTTCCCCACCCTGAATCATGATCGTCGTCAGCAGCAACTGCTCGAAATGTCCGATCGTCTCCGGCGGCGGTAATTGCCGTTTCGTCATTGGACATCCTTTAACCTTACGGAATAAGACCATAATCTCATCTCACAAGGCTGCGATCAATGAATTCGGGGCAATTCAAGGCGCTCAGAGGCAAGAAGACCGATCCGATTTTTACGTCAACTGGAAGGCCCATTCGCACTCATTGCCGCTCGACGCGGCCGGTGTTCCCGTCGACGGTGACCACATCGCCGGTGCGGAGCGTGGTGGTGGCGGAGACGGTGCCCATGACGGCCGGGATGCCGTGCTCGCGCGCGATGATCGACGGGTGGCTGAGGATGCTGCCGCCGTCGGCGACAAGCGCGCCGACCTGACTGAAGGCGACCGTCCAGCTCGAGTGAGTCGTGGGGCACACGAGCACCTCGCCGGCTCGCAGCTGACAGAGGCCGGCTTCGGTGCGGATCACGCGCACCGGCCCGGTGTAGCGGCCCGGTGACACCGCGACTCCGCGAAGCACGCTATCCTCGGTTTGCTTCGCGGCGGGAGCGCCGAGTTCTTCGTGCATGGCCCACAGCGCCGCCTTCATGAGCCGCTTGCATGCGGCGGGGAAGCCGCGAAGATCTGGATCGGGAAGCGGGGTCGGCCCGTGGATGAACGGTCCGGGATGGGCTCGCACCCACGCTTCCTCCGCCTTGCGGTGATCGATGCGGTCGATCGCGCGCTCTCCCGAGAGCGTGCCTGCGAGCGCCGACGCCATCTCCTGCCGTTCCAGATAACCGATGTCGGTGGCGTCCCGCAGGACGCCGCGCCTGGCCAGACGACGGCCGATCTCGAGAGACGCGCGGCGAATCAGCCCGTTGGGAAGGTGCTCGGCGTAGACGACGTTGTCGTCGCGATTCTCGTAGACCCGCTCGGCGTAGGCCAACGCGGCATCGAAGCGGGCGCGATCGGCGCCGGATAGCGAGCGGTGGGCTTGCTCGAGCGCGTCGCGGCGCTCGGCGCGCTCCAGGCCGGCGTTCTGTAGCTTCTGCTTGCGCGCCTCCTGGAGCAGCGACAGCACGAGCTGTTCTCGCTCGACGAGCATCGGCGTGCCCGGATCGACATCGACCGTTCGCAGGCCCCAGTGCGCGAGCCATCGGCGCATCGGTTCGCCGGCCGGCGATGCCAGGACGGCATCGAGTCCCTTGTCGAGCACGTCGCCGTCGAGCTCGCGCGCGACGTCTTCGAGCTCGCGGTTGGCGGCGATCGTCGTCGTCGACAATCCGGCGACTAGATTCATCGTCTTCGCGATGTCCCAGCCGAGAAGCTCCTCGGTGCACACCTTGAGCTCGTACATGCCGAGGATGTTCGGCACCGTGAGCTGGAAGTGGATGGTCAGGTGGGAAACGAGTACGTCGTCGCAGAGCTCGTCGAAGTGTCGCTGGAGCTCCGCGTCGGAGAGCGCCGCGAGGTCGACGGCACGTGCCGCGTCGATGCGCGCCGCGCAGGCCGCGCGCCACTCGCTCTCCCAGCGTCGCGGGTACTCGTCGAGCTTGGCCATCGCCGCCTCGGCCGCTCGCATCGTGCGACGCAGCGAGGGCAGCACGCGCACCAGGACGCCGAGCAGCCACCACGGCGGCGGCGCACCGGGATGGTGCTTGCCGTCGAGGTCGATGTCCTGGGTGTAGACTTCGCCACCGAACGAACGTTGCCGGATGGTCTTGATCGGCACTCCGAAGTCGGCGAACGCGGCTTCGAGGGCCTTCTCGTAGGCGGGCAACAGGATCGTGGCAGCGGCGGGCGTGACCGGGCCCGTGAAGTGACCCGTGTCCTTGGTCCAGCGGCCCGGCGGGATCTCGATCGACGGGCGACACGGGAGCTGCGTGATCGGGCGCGCCTGGAGCACGAAGATCTCGTCGCCGTCGATCGCCCACTCGATGTCCTGCGGCTCGCCGCGCTCGCGCTCGATTCTCGCGCCCAGCTCGACGAGTCGCTTCGCCATCAGCGGATCCAGGACGCTCGGTGCACGCGGAGCCTCGAGCGCGGTGCCGCGCTGGATCCAACGCTCGGCCTCTTCACCACCATCCGCGAGCCTGTCGCCGAGTCCGCGAACCGCTTCCAGCACGAGTTCGTCATCACCGGTGACGGGATTCTTCGTGAACATCACGCCGGCCGCTTCGGCGGCGACCTGGCGCTGGACGAGCACCGCGAGCGCGCCTTCCACCGTGCCGTGCTCGGCGCGGTACGCGGTCGCGCGGGCGGTCCGGCCCGAGGCGAGCACGCGGCCGGCCGCGGTGATCACGTCGTCGAGGGAGACGACGCCGATCACGCTCTCGTATTGCCCGGCGAACGACGCGTGGGCCAGATCCTCGGCCACACCCGACGAGCGCACCGCGTAGGGACCGGAGCCGAGCGCGACCAGCGGCGCCAGCAGCGCTTCGCGATCGCACGGCATGCCGACGGGGATCACGAAGCCGTCGGGCACGTTGTGCCCTCGCCTGCGCAGCTCGGCCAGCGTCGCCGCCTTGTGACCGTAACGTTTGGCGTCGACCGCATCGTCCAGCCGAACCGCCGTGGGCTCGAATTGCCTGGCTTTCATCGCGAGTACCTCAGCCATCCCTTTTCTCTTTCTCGCTGCGTTCGGGAACTTCACCGTTTCGCGCCGCATCGAGCAGCGCCTTCACCGCCCACTCACTCACCCGCCCCGCCTCCGCGGGCGTGAGGCCGTGGTGCGTGGTCATCAAGAACCAGCCCGCCGACGAGACGAACATTCGAATCGCCGAGGTCACGAGCTTGGCGACACCCGGCTCGAACGGCCCCAGCTCGTCTTCGACGGCCTTCTCCATCCTCTTGGACCGCGTGCGGAACACGCGCGCCGGCATGCCGGTCGCGATCGTCATCATCACGTAGGCGCTGATGAGGTGCGATGCGTGGTCGCCCATCATCTCGCAGGCCTCCCTCGCCATCTGCGGCCAGTTCGCCACGTCGCGTCGCGCGGGCTCGATCGCGTGCTCGGAGAGGACCTCTTCGACGTGCTCGGCAAACGCGTCGTTGAGCTCTTCGCGCGTCGGGAAGTAGTTGTAGACGGTCCGGTGGGTCACCCCGGCGCGATCCGCCACGGCCTGGATGGAGAAATCGAGCATCCCGGACTCGGTGATCTCCGCGGCAAGCGCCTCCAGGATCGCCCTGCGCGTCTGCTCCATCTGCTGTTGGCGTAAGTTCATATCGTATGCACCAGTTTCATAACATATGAAACAAAACCCCGTCAAGCATCTGAATACATCGATCGTCGACACCTTGGAGCTCGGCGGCCGTTGCCTCGAGATCGTGCTCGCACGCGTCGAACGCGCGGCGGAGCCCGGGCCGACTCGGTGACCGATCAGTTCGTCGAGAAATCGCGTCGCGCGGATCGCCGTTTTAAGCGGGTGTCACGTCGCGGGAGTCTTCACTGTGAGCGGCACCGGAACGCAACTCAGCGACACTGCGGCCCGTGATCCTCGACAACGCTAATTCAGCATACATTCGAAGAAACTCATCATCAGGCGCACCGGGCCACATTTGTCCAAGAGCTTCCGTCGCCCGGATGCGAACACTTAAGCTGGAATCGTGCATTGACGCGATGATCTCTGGAACAACTCTCGCGTCTTTCATCCATCGTAGGGCATCCGCGGCGCCTCTCCTCGTGACTGGATCTGGGTCCTTCAAGGCTTTCAACAAAAGCTCGATTGCAGCCGGACCCATTTTCCCCAGCCGTTCTGCAGCGGGCCCCTGGACAGTGAGATCCTCCTCCTTTAATTGATCAATTAGTGATTGAATGTCTCGCGATTCTATAGATTGCTGCGGATTTCTCTGTTGGTGACTCCTTTCGACACCCGTGCCAGTTTTGAACTCCTTGAAAATCTCCGCCGTTGAACTCGGACTGAATCGGTGCGGTGCCAATGCGAATCCAACGAAGTGAGGCACAAATGCAATTCCCAGTGAAACCCAACCGAAACGATGCCAGATTGTTTGAAAAAGTTTAAACATTCTAGTCTCCGATAGACTTCTAATCCCCCAAAAAGGTTGATTATGCCTTTGAAGTACGGGGTACCGGGAAAAGTAATCGAATCGGAAAGCGACCAGCCTTTACACTCAGTAGGGATCACTCGAACAGGCTGGGCACGTTAGAAACACTCCGGGAAAATGAACAGTATTAATCGCCATTCGCCGCCCAGCATTTACCAATTGCGGGCACGTCCTGCTCGCAGTTGTCGTGCAAGCGTCATCCCGGAGAAGTGATCTTCGACTACCTTTCGAATCGTGAAAGGCGTGATTGAAATGCGCTCAGTGTTGAACTGGAAGACTTTCAGCCTTAAGAACCCCACTGGTTAACTTCAGCTCAACTGCCTTGGATTAGTTAAACGTCGAGTCCGTTCAGTCGGCCTCCAACATCATCAACATCGACCCTTCACTGTGAGCGGCGCTCAAGCTCCTGAGGGATTGGCCAGGCCCGACTGACGATGCGATCAATCGATGAATATCGCGATCCAAGTGGCGACGCAGATTGTCGTTGTTATGGAGTCCTTGGAGGATCACACGACGAGTGCCTTGAGATACCCGAGCCCACAGAATCCTAGAAGGACTTCGACTATCATTTCAGGCAAGCTGAAATCAACTCAATCTCCACCTCGTTGGAATTAGTGAGCTCAAGAGTCGGGGCAGCACGCGTCCACAACCGAACAAGAGCGAAGCGAAAAGGGCTCGACTCGATAGGTCCACGAGCGTTGGCTTCGGATTGGGATATTGAAAATTGAATTCGAAGATGTCGGCCAAGAGATAGCTCGCGTAACTCAACATGGTGATTGCCAAACTGTGTCTAGAATCTACTAGCAGTGAAAGGGTTCCCGAAAACACCTGTACTAGCCCAAGGATGAAAAAAAGATTAACAGCTCGGGGCAAAGAAACAAAATTGAGAATCAAATATGTGAAGATAACGCCCATACTGCCCGCCAGAAACCACCTCAAGAGAACCCCCAAACGGTTTAAGATCGTTAAATCCATTTATTCAAAGCTCACTGATTGCCCGTTGTCGGCAAAGCACCCGTCTTACAGGAAGCCATTATCTGAAGGTTTGTTTCATCGTTCATGGCACCATCAATAGAAGATCCAGCGCCGGCTTGGTGTAACAACTCGTGTATATTCGACCGCGCCTTATCAGCTACATCGGAAGATAGGGGGACAGTCTAAAACGCAACTTCTTAGCCACGCCCATCGGTAGATTCAAGTTGGCGTAAAACCGACATGCGATAAACGTGGACACGTCGGATGCAAGGATGTTCAGTTTCCGAGACTGCGACTTGTTGAGACCAAAACGAATGTGCTGTGACGGCTAACACGTCGCTAAGCCGCAAGGCGAAAACGACCCTCCATTCCAACTGATACGCGGGATTCACGGAGAAACGCGGAGGTTTATGAATTGCGAGTCGGCGTCTTGATAACGCTTGATGTCAGTTTTATCGATTCGGAAAGAAACGCTTCGGAAGGTACTCGTAGAGTTGTGGAAGTCCACAGTCACGCTGAGATGCGTGAATTCAGGTTTCCGCCATAATAGGAGCTTGCCCTTATACCAGCCGAGCGGAGTGATTCTAAACTCCGGAACGCTTACAAACCCCTCCTGATCAGTTGCGCATTTCCTTGGGATCGAAACGTCTGACCACACGCCAAGTAGATGCCCTTCGTGCGGATACTCGTACCAACGCCAGACATAGTGCACCATCAGTTCATGACCTGCGATTGGCTTTCCTGTCTGGGCGTCAACGATTCGCACACGCAGAGTTGGCACAACGTAAGGTGTTCCATGTACGACTGGCAGATCTTGCCGCGCATATGGAGTTCCGGCCTCGCCACATGCGCCGCTCATCTTGTCGTTCACGGTAGACTGTTGAAACAGTGCTATAACCGTGAGCGGATACACCAAAGTCAACACGAGAGTATGTCGAAACATATTGGCCTTTACATCGCCCGAGCAATCAGTTGTAACGCTGAAGCTGTCCGATCAACGCGTTCCGCTCTAGATTTCCATGCCATAGCAACAAACAAAACTCGGTTTATTTGAACATTCCCTACTGGTCAATGCGGGAAACGGCAGCCCAAACTGCCACGCAAAAATCCCGGCGCGGCATCCTCGCAGTTTGACGTATAACCGCGATCCCGGAGAATGACCGTCAGTCAGCATCGTTACTTCGAATTTCCATATCTCGGTAGACAGTCTGCGTTGGCGCATCAAGGTGGGTAAACCCAGACGCGCCATCAACAATCGATGCGCCGCCCCAAAAACACTCCTGGTGCTACGTGCTCACGGGTCAGGCCTTCAAACTGCGACGCCGATGCGAAAGAAAGCCAGAATGCTAGGTAGACTGAGATGCCTCTCCGCTACGGACCACGATCTATCAATGGAAGAGCTGCAATCGAGGCCATAAGTCGAAATTGTGGTGCAGGGAGTATTTGACTTTGAGTGCTGTGTGCATTTGTAAGTATAGGCCTTCGAAGGAAACCTGAGTTCACGAAGGCATCTGCTTCATTCCAAATAATTCTTGACGAGATAGGAGTTTCGAATTCTCAAGAGCAAACAGCTCTAGGCCGTAACTCAATCGGAGATGGTCGATGCTTTAAGTTAAAACCGCGGCTCCTCACTAAAGGTATCGTGCCAGCGCGTTAACTTTTCAAAACCCTAGCCCTCACTTGACAACTGAAAGGGCTGAATTGCATCCGGAATTCCAACCTGTAGGTCCGAGATTCAATCTTTTCGGCCTTCATTGTGAGCGGCGAGTTGTTCGGATTCTCAAAGTGGCCCGCACTGTGGCGGACCTGGAAGACCAACGGGGCCTATAATCTCATCTTGTCTTCCGATGTGTATTCGTAATCTTCGAGTACGCAGACTGAGCCGACGGTGATTTATTTCGGGAACAGATCGGGGAACAAATAGGGAACAGATTAAGCAAAAACACCGTGAAAAACCGGGTAACATCGAACCAAATAACTGAAAAGCAAAGACGGTCGGTTAATTATCTAAACTCCGGAACCAAAGGTCAGAGGTTCGAATCCTCTCGGGCGTATCGAAAACTCAATCGGTTACACAGATACAAGGCGGCCCGAAAGCCGCCTTGTGCTGGTTTTGTGCCGGTTCTACTTTCCTATCGGAATGACTTTTCGATCGACTGGCTGCGCGGCAAGGTGAGCGGATGTTTGCTTCACAGCTTCGCGGAGATCGTCATCGGAAGTGATGTTGTATCGATCGAAGATAGCGCGCGTCCGAGTCCGCCGATCGCCATTGCAACTCCTTCACGCACACCTGCGCGGACCATGTTCAAACTCAGACTTCTCGAAAATTCCTGACGGCCGTTGTTTTCGCAACCTACGAATGTGCGGTGCCGTCACGATCAAACGGCGTTGGATACCAAGCTCCGCCTCCGAACGAGAGTTCCACGCCGTCGATTGCAGCCCTGCCCTGCAGCCCTGTTACAATGACCAATAACGGATGAGCACGTCACCCATCGTAACGATCAATCCTGACGACACGTTTGAGCACTTGCCTAAAGCTCCGATCGTTGAGGCTATGATCGATCTGAGAGCACGAGCGGAAGCTGACTGGAAAGAAGAACTCATCACCGATGTGTTGCAGAGCAAGTTGCCAGACTATCCTCAAAGGCACTCGCTGTCCGGGTTTCAACAGCAATTCACGTTGACGCCAGGGACTCTTCCAAACGCGGAAACGATTGATACGGGATGGGAGGGGTTGAGATTCCAAACCGGAGATAAGCTGCATGTAGCACAATTTAGCCGTGGGGGATTCTCGTTTTCGCGGCTCCAGCCCTATGATCGGTGGGAGCAACTCGTCGAAGAAGCAATGAGGCTCTGGAACATGTTCGTGGAGGTTGCGAAGCCTACGGAAATCCAGTGCGTTGGACTGCGCTACATCAACAGTATCAAAGTGCCGTCCTCAGGGTTCCTGCTGGAGGATTACATGGATCCTGCACCACAAGACCCTAAGGGGCTCCCGCTTCCGTTCCAGCATTTCTTCCATCAGGACTCATTTGGCGTTCCCGGCTATCCGTATGCGGTTCGACTGATTCGTACAAATTCAACCGGAGCCAAGTCCGAATCCGGCCTTTGGCGGCCTTATTGTTGGACATCGAGGTCTCTATGACACAGCCCTTCGCCCATGATTTGACGACACTTTTACGGCAGCTGGGGGAGATGCGTTGGCTGAAGAACAAGATGTTTTTTGGCAATCTCACGTCCAAAGCCTTGGAGAGCTTCCGGTGATAATGACGGCCACTTTGACTCCAGTTGGAACCCCAGATACTGGCGGCGAGAGCGACGCAGCACATTTCGTCGCCAGCCAAGTCCGTCAAAGTAAACGGGCCTTGTACGAAACCTATACGTTTGGCCATGCCTACCACAACTCCTTAAGCGATCTGGTCTCAGTTCGACAGGAATGCGGAACTTCCGATTGGGATGGTTACGGAGCGCAGCCTGTCAAAAACGATACAGTCTGGATTGCCTACCTTGTTTTGGAGTCGTTGCCGCCGGGTCTTCCAGAACCCAGAATTGGGGCCGAGCCCGATGGTGAAGTGACCTTGGAGTGGCACAAAACATCACGGCGCACACTATCTGTGAGCGTAAGTCCTGATGGTCTTCTCCACTATTCAGCGCTCATCGGGCCGAATAAACAGTTTGGTACGGAAGTGTTTTCGCGCGAGATGCCGCAGAATATCCTCGCACTGATTCGCCGAGTTCTCGCATGAGCGACTTCGCTGAAAATTCTCCCGCCGGCGTAGTCGATAGCGTTGAAGTTCTCGCCAGGTTCGTCATTTCCAAACGGTGGGTTAGAGAGAATAAGACGGTTCAGTCCGACGCTTTCATTCCACCACCAGATCTGCAGCTTTCGACAACACGGCACAAAGGCTTAACTGCACAAGAACTATGGAACGTATGCGCGACGATCGCCGCGCATACTTACATCGCTTCAGCGAGTATGGTCGTGAGTTCTTCTGGAAGATCCAACATGACATCGTGGCCGCAGGACAGAGTGCGGGTCTTCCAGCCCTTGGCTTTCGCCTTCTCATAGAACGGGGGGAACGGCGAAGCACCATTCCAGCCGGTAGCCAAGATGAACGTGATGTTCTTGATCTTCTGGAGGCCTCCCGTCAAGCGCAGGCGCTGCTGCATGGTGGCAAGCGGGTGCAGCGTGCATTGCCGATCCACCCACTCGCGGTCTGCAGCATTGACGTTGAATACTGCGGCAGGAATCGGCGGCACCTTCCAGCCTTCCCCAACGTTCTTGGCGCCTTCGAGGAGGCGCGTGGCCAGCATCTCCGGCAGGTGCTGCAACTGATTGTCGCCGTCTTCAGGAACGAAGGCATCCAAATACACCAGCGAGCGGATGCGCTCCGGCATCCGGTCTGCGACGCCGCTGATGACACAGCCGCCGTACGAGTGGCCGCACAGCACGAGGTCCGTTAGTTCCTCCCAGTGGATTAGATTCACGATGTCCAGAATGTGGGTTCCCAAATTGACGGCGGGTGAGAGAAGATGGGAGCGCTCCGCCACACCGGTCAGCGTCGGCGTAAACACCTCATGTCCCTGGGCTTGCAACGCTTTGCGGACGCGCTTCCAGCACCAACTCCCGTGCCATGCGCCGTGAACAAGAACGAAGCTTGCCATTACGACCTCCCTTGCGATTTTGCGACAGCAGGTTGTGGGCCTTCGCCCGTGTTGCCTGAGAGAGAGCGTTGGACGGAGTGGTTTTACCATCATCTACCCATTTGATGGGGCATTGTGGGTCATGTCGTCATTCGCGCGGCGACATTCAGAACGGTGACGACGTTAGCTCGAAGTGCGTCTTCTAAATGGCGGCCAGGGTTATTTCTTGAGATCGGACCGGGCTCGTGCCAAGCAGAGCCACCGTAAGAATCGCAAGACACTCCCTAATCTCAAGGAGTGATGAAGCCATTGCCCACAAAACAGTCAATGCAAAATATGGGTAGTGGGTCAATTTGAAATAGCGGAACCACCCCGGCCGCGCAGACGCGGCCACCCCTCCTTCAAAAGGAGGGGAATGTGGTTGGCCCGCGCGTATTCCCCTCCTTTTGAAGGGGTGGCCGCGTCTGCGCGGCCGGGGTGGTTCCGCTATTTCAAATTGACCCACTACCAAAATATGGCGATTGTTCCAGCCTACTCGCATAAAACGCTAGAGATATCACTGTTAAGCCGCACGCATGCTTTCAGCCCTCTTGCCGCGGGCGAGGACCTTTGTCACTATCCGAAGAAGCGCTTCTTCCTCCCATGGTTTCCCAAGGCATGCGGTGAAGTCTGGCTTGAGAACCCTGCTTAGATATCCGTAATCAACGCAATATGAGGATACGGCTACGACTGGAATTTTCCTGCCACGACGATGAGCATGGATTGCTTTGGTTGCCTCAACACCATTCATGCCTGGCATGCTGAGATCCATCAACACCAGTCTCGGCATGAACTCAATGGCTAACTCGACTGCCTCTCGACCGCATGTAGCTAAAATCGTCCGGAAACCGTGCAGCTCCAAAATCCGCACAAGCAGTTCGCGGCACTCCGAGTTGTCATCCACGACTAAGATCAAAGCTTTCTTGTCCATAAATACCAATCCTCCGGACTGTTGAATTTCGAAAGCAAAGCCGTTTTTTCGTAGTTGGTAACCTAACGCGGACGGGCACGTGAAAGTGGTCGTGCCGAACCGTTGTTAAGTTAAGTTCCACGAGTTCGTCGCTGAACGACGAGGCAGATAGCGGCCCAAACCGGGAAACAAGGTTAGAGGTGATAGATAGCCGATATTTATCCCACTATTCGGTAGCGCTTCATTTCACTGCGGGCAGGCTGCTTCCTGCAAGTTTTCCGTTCTGGCACTTCGGCTGGGCGTACTTTCCCGTTCGGAATCGCCATTGAATGAGCGACCTGCTGACGCCGAGCAGGTCTGGCAAGTCACCCGTCGTATAAACGCTGTTCGTAGGAATTCTCCGACCGGTTCAATACCTTTTTTGATGACTGATTTCTAGCGCTCCGGACGAGACGAAGCAATACGCCTGAACTAAGCGGTTGAAGAATCAGCACAGGCAATTGTCAATTTCTTCTCCGGAACCAAAGGTCAAAGGTTCGAATCCTCTCGGGCGTATTTCCAGATAAAAACCTTCCAACGAGTACCGACTCTCTCCGGAGTTGAAAGCTATGTCCTGTCCATAATGTCTCCCTGACAATGAGTATCAGCAATGAGTTGGAAGACACGACTGTCGTTGACTTCGTTGCCTGTGACCCTTGTGGGGATGTCCTGCTTATTATGGTGGAAGGCCGAGAGGGGATGGCGCAGACCAACGGCTTTTTCAATTGCAGGAGAAAATCAACTATGCCAAGTCAGCTTGCACGTTGCCATCGGTTACGCTTTAGATCGTAGATCCGAATCGAATACTTCCGGTTGATCGATACGACCGCGACCTTCGTACATCCCATCCTTTGGGCAATCTCGGCGGAGGACATATCCGTCGTGGCCAGTAAGCGAACGATGGTGGTGATTTGGGATTCGGACAGGCGGCGTCCCTGCCCAGCGGTAGCCGTACTCCTTACGGCGTTTTCCAACTGGCGGTGGATTTCCTGCTTGATGGATTCGTCGGTAGCTTCTTCGGTGAGCTTTATCGAAACTTCAGTGTGGAAAGGTTCTCGCCAGGAAATGATGATGGTCAAAGCCAGTGGCCGATTCACGACCCTCTCGATGGCGAATCCGTCGATCTTAGTCCCAACTTCCCGTGCTACTTCTTCGGCCAGTTCCTCAATCCGTTGTTCGGTCATTTCAGGCGGATCGCTTCTGGTTCGGATCTTCCAGATATATTTGATCGGGCGATTCGGCGAGTACGCACATCTTAAAGACGTAAAGACAGCGCGGACAGTCTGAGATATGGACCTCCTCCTCAGTGGTGATTTCTGTTTTGAAGTTGATGTAGTCCCACAGGCGTCTGGGCAGAATGTGTGGCTGCATGGCTTGTCCACCTCGAACACGGAATGCACACTATCAGGATCGATCGAAGCAGGTTCGAGACCAAACCCACGATGTTGATTCCTGGGCTGCTTCTTAGCGTACATAGGGGAAAATTCGTAGGACAAGAAGGAAGTTTGCCCTCAGACGAGATGGTAACTGGATGCCATCGCTTCAGCCGGCGTGGCCGGCGGCCGAGAGCCGACGGTCGAGATCGTAGGCCGCGCTGATCAGGGCCAGATGCGTGAAAGCCTGCGGAAAGTTCCCGAGGTGTTGCGCCCGCGGCCCAAGTTCCTCGCCGTAGAGCCCCAGGTGATTCGCGTATCCGAGCATCTTCTCGAAGAAGAATCGAGCTTTGTGGAGATCGCCCATGCGGGAAATGCACTCGACATACCAGAAGGAGCACATCGAGAACGTGCCTTCCTGACCGGTGAGGCCATCGGAAAAGCTTTCCCCGAGACGATAGCGATAGACCAGTGAGTCGCTCACCAGATCCTGTTCGATGCCGCGAAGGGTGTCGATCCAGCGCGGATCGGTCGGCGAGACGAAGCGCACCAGCGGCATGAGCAACGATGAGGCATCGAAAGTGGACGCGCCGGGATGCTGCATGAAACCGCGGCGCGACGGGTTCCAGAAGCGTTCAAAGATGTCGCGATAAATGGTGTCGCGGACATCGTACCAGCGAGAAAGTGGTGCCGGGAACGAGCGTCTGTTTGCCAGACGGATGGCCCGATCCACGGCGACCCAGCACATCATCCGAGAGAAGAGGAACTCCTGACGGCCGCCCCGCACCTCCCAAATGCTCTCGTCTTTCTCCCGCCAGTGGTCGCACACCCAGTCGATCAGCCGGACGACGTTCATCCATTCGTCGTGCCCGATCGGAGAGCCGTACTTGTCATACAAGTACACCGAGTCCATGAACTCGCCGTAGATGTCGAGCTGGAGATGGTTTTGCGCGGCGTTGCCGATGCGGACCGGACGCGACCCCATGTAGCCTTCCAGGTGGGTCAGCGTCTCTTCGGGCCTTACGGAGCGGCCGTCGATGCCGTACACGATCTGTAATGAGCCGCCCGGCTCCAGTTCCTGGCACCGCGCTATCATCCAGCGTATAAACGCTCCGGCTTCGTCCGTGTAACCGAGCCGCATGAGTCCATAGAGCGTGAAAGACGAGTCGCGGATCCAGGAATAGCGATAGTCCCAGTTGCGCACGCCGCCGATATTCTCGGGCAGCCCGAACGTGGGTGCGGCGACGATCGATCCGTGCTCCTTCGACGTCAGCAGCTTCAGCACCAGCGCTGAACGGTTCACCATCTCACGCCAGCGGTTTTTGTATGTGCTGCGCGCGATCCAGGCACGCCAGAAGTTCACGGTATCTTTGAAAGCATCGCGCGTGTAATCGGGGCTGGCGCAGGGCGACGGCCCGTCGGACATCACAACCTCGAGAATGAACCACACGGATTCGCCGGCGCTCAGTGTGAACTCGGACTCGGCGGCGCCGTCAACGAGCCGCATTGGAACGGACGAGCGCAGCCGCAACACAAGTTCGCGTGCGCCGGAACGGCCGCTGAAGAGGACTTCCGTTTCGCTGCGCTGCTCCACAGTGTGCGTGGCGCGGGCGTAGTCGAAGCGTGGCTCGCAGCGCATACCGAAACGTATTTCGCCGCGGACGGTCTTGGCGCGGCGCACGAGGTTGTGTGCGACGCCGGCGTCTTCCACCGGCATGAAGTCCGACACCTCGGCCACGCCGCTATCCGACAAGAACCTGGAGAGCAGCACGTTGGTGTCGGGCAGGTAAAGCTGGTGATGTACGGCGTCGTCAAGCTGCGGCGCAATCTGGAAGCGGCCGCCGCGATCGGCGTCGACGAGGGCGGCAAACACCGAAGGTGAATCAAAGGATGGGAGGCATAGAAAGTCGATCGAACCGTTCTTGCCGACCAGCGCGACGGTGTGGAGGTCGCCGATGATGCCGTAGTCTTCAATAGGAGCGTAGCGGTTTGTCGGCATATGTAGGGCATTGCCTCATTTCCAATGGTCATTTGCAATAGACAATATTCATTAATAAATTCTCAATTCTCAACTCAAGCGGAGAAAGGACTAGAAGGAAAGGCCGACCAGTAGTTCGAGGCGATTCAAATTCGTAAACCGGCCCGACTGTTTGCGGTCCGGCGCCCATCGCGTATAGCGAACGGTTGGGGACACCCTCATGCCGCGCAGAAAGGTTTCGATTCCAAGACCTGCCGTTGCTCCCACTCGCGAAGGCAATGCACCATTCAAGTTACCGCTGGCGCGGAACGACGGTCCAAGTTCGACGAACGGTTTGGCACCGCCGACTTCGAACTTACGTTTGGCCAGGATTGGGAATTGCCATGTCAGCACCGTAAAGAGGTTTCCGTCTCTCACCAGCGTTCCGGCAGGCAGAGTGATGAAATCCTGGGCATTCAGCGGCACGTACATCCCGCCCACTTCGAGCGCGAAGTTCTTCGGCAATTCGAAGGCGACCTGAACACCGGCAATGGGGCCGGTTCGATTGACACTGTCGTATTGTGTCGATCCCACCGGATAATCGATTCTGTAGAACGGATCATATAAAGGACCGTACGGCTGCGATTCCGGACGCAGACCATCCGACGGGCTCCACCCTGCGACCACACCCAATGACACTTTGTGACCGAGCGCACTGACCATCGACGTCGACGATGGCCGGTCCACTCCCACCAGGAACTGAAACTGATTGTGGACCTGACCCAGATATTTTGGATTGTCCATCCATCGGATATAGCGCACGGCCGGCGTGAAGTTCAGGCTTCCGCGACGCAACTCCACGCCTGTTCCAAAAGTCATGCCGAATTGCTCGCGGTTTTCGGCGGGGCGAAAGGAGGGGCCGATCTCGATGAAAGGTTTCGCTCCGGGAACCGAGAATCTGTACTTCGCAAGCACTGGGAATTCCCATGTAAACTCGGTTCCGGTCGAGGAATACTGCAACGTCTCGATGATGCGGCCGTCGGGGATTTCCAGAGGAGGTGACCACACCGCCGTGGTGGAAGTGGTGGACCGAATCGCCCGATAGAGGGCGGCCGCTTCCACCGATAAACGTTTCGACAGCATCAATTCGATTTTCGGACCGAGGATGAAGGCATCCGAGGCGTTTGAAACCGACGTGGTCGACGTATCGTGGACGATCATCCCGTTGCGCATGATGATGGCGCCGGGTTGGTTGCCGGAAGTACGGACCGCGTTTCGAAAGTCGTCAGTGAGAGTGGCGCCGGCTACCACCCCAAAGGAGATCCGCTGACCGAAGACATTAGAAGCAAGCGCGAGAGAAGAAACTGCGATAGCCGCGATCGAACAAACAAACCGTCGCATCGTCGCTTAGACGCCGCACCTCGAAAAACTCCAGCAGGGCCGGCTCTACTTGTGCTTTTTGTGCTTCTTGTGGTTTCTTCTTATTCGTGGCGAAGGGCGACGATCGGGTTCACACGACTCGCGCGACGCGCGGGCACATAACTCGCCACCAGCGTCACCAACACGACCAGGAGTGCCGCGACCGCCAGGGTTGGCGGATCGATCGGTTTTACCTGAAAGAGCAGTCCGGTCAGGAAGCGCGTCAACGCGAGCGACAACCCGACGCCGACCAGCACGCCGGCAGCCGCCATGCGCAGTCCCTGTCCCAGGACGAGTTTCAGGATCATCCCTCGTTGGGCGCCGACGGCCATCCGTATGCCGAATTCAAAAGTCCTACGCGACACGGAATACGCCACAATGCCGTAAAGCCCCAGCGTCACAAAAAGCACGGCCATCAGGGCGCACACTCCCGCCATCATCGTGTAGAACCGAGGCTCGCGAAGGGATTGATAGATCCTGTCGTTCAACATTTGAAAATCACTGAGCGGAACATCGGGGCTTAGTCTGTTCAGACGGCTGCGGATCTCCGGAATCACGTTTTGCGGCGGGACTTCCGTTCGCAGCGCGATCGCACCATACGGCAACGCAAACTGAGGAAACGGAATATAGACCGTAGGAATGGGATCGCGTCCGAGTCCGCGATCCCGCGAGTCTTTAACCACGCCGATGATTTCGCGGACCGGTTTGCTGCCATCAAACCCGGTTCCGATTCTGCGGCCGACGGGATCCGTATTCACAAAATACCGCCTCACCAATGCCTCGTTGACGATAATCACCGGCTGGCTTTTCGCATTGTCGGACGAAGTGAAGTCGCGGCCCCGCACCACAGGCATGTGCATCGTCGAAAAATACCCCTCGCTTGAAATAAGAGTATTGATGACGCGCGGAGGTGCGTCTTTTTGGGCTGGTTCATCGAGCGTCAGTCCCATGAACACGCCGGCGCGAATCTCTGGTGGCAGAAATGAAATCAGGCCGGCGCCGCTGACGCCGGGGATGCTGCGAACTTCGTCGAGCGCGCGGGCATAGAACAACTTGCGTTGATCCATCTCCTGATCGTTCGGAACGGAAAGATTGAACCCGACAATACGGTCGCTCTGGAAGCCGGAGTCCACCGTGTTCAAGCGCCACAAGCTGTTCGCAAGCAAACCCGCGCCGGCCAGCAAAGCCATTCCCAAAGCCATCTGGGTGATGCACAAACCTTGCTGCACGCGCGCGAGGACACGTCCCGTCGTTGCCCGCATTCCCGGGCTGCGCACCGCTTCGTCGGTTTTCGAACTGACATGCAGGGCCGGGAAGAAGCCGGCGGCCAGCGCCGCCGCAATACAAATCGCTGAAGTAAAGGCCAGCACCGTCGCATCGATGCCAATCTTTTGGGTCACCGGCATGTAGATCGGGGAAAGCGCCACAAGACCATCGATCGCAAATGCGGCGATCACGACTCCGCCGGCTCCGCCCAAAATCGCCAGACACAGACTCTCGGTCAACAATTGACGGATCAGTCGTCCGGTGGTGCTGCCGATCGCCTTACGGATGGACATTTCCCGCAATCTCGACACCCCACGCGAGAAGAACAAATTCATCAGATTGGTCGAAGCAATCAGCAGCAGAACAAAGGAAATACCGAGCACGATGAGCAGGGCTTCGCGCGATGTGCGTGTAGTCTCCTCGGCGAGAGGCGTGAGCCTCACCGACCATCCTTGTTTTTCCTTGAACTGACGGCTCAGTTCTTCTGCCATGCCCTGCAACTCCGCCTGGGCTTGCTCGATCGTCGCGTCCGCATTCAAACGCGCAATCCCGAACCATTGCCGGGATCGCGCCAGGAACGGAGCGTAGGCAGGCATCAACAACGCAATGGGTCTGTCGAAATACGATGCGTCCGCACGCGGAAACTGAAAGTCGGCCGCAAGAACGCCGCGGACCGTATACGCCTCGCCATCGACAACCACCGGCCGGCCGATCACTGCCGGGTCCGCGCGGAAAGCATCGGTCCAGAATGCATGACTGATAATGATGGTGGCATCTGCGCCGGGTTTCGCATCCGGATCGAAGAACGAACCCATCGCCAACTCGTTACCCAGCGTCCGCAGGAACTGCGGGTCCATCAACGCAGTGACCGGCGAATAGGACTGAGTGCCGACGCGTATCGGCAACTGCGTATAGAAGAAAGCTCCGATCGACGCCAGCGTCCGAGTGTTCTTGCGAAACTCGTCGATGTCGGCCTGAACCACGACCCGGGATCCACGATTCTCGGGCCGATAGAAACTCGACACCGCAACCAGGCGCGAGGGATCCTTGTAAGGCAGCGGCCGCAGCAGGACCGCATTGAAGACGCTGAAAACCGCCGTCGTTGCGCCGATTCCCAGGGCGAGGACCAGCACCGCAACAATCGAGAAGCCCGGATTGTTTCTCAACGTCCGAATGGCGAATCGTACATCTTGAATCATGGTATCCATGGCGCCACCTGATGCATTCCGTTTGCCATGCATTTCTCCTGCAGAACAACGACTTCGATTCCCGGCGGTGCTCGAAACCGAACAGCGTGTCCACTATTGAGACACGCCGAAGTCGGTTAAAAAGTTTTGAACGAATGCGCGCGGTGCGGTGTATTAACAGCTATGGAGACACTGTTCGCGGATATCCGGTACGGAGTGCGACAACTTCGGAAGACTCCCACGTTCACGATCATCGCGGTGCTCACACTGGCGATCGGTATCGGCGCCAATACGGTCATCTTCAGTCAGGTCAACGCGGTTCTGCTCAAGATGCTCCCGGTGCGGAATCCCGAGCAATTACAACAGCTCGAGTGGACCTCCAAGGATCGAGCGTTCGCGAATTCGATCTCCAGCAGTACGAACCGCAGGCTGGGAGGCAAGGAGATCAGCGAATACTTCTCCTACCCTGTTTACCTGGGAATGCGCGACGGCGGGACGAGTTTTTCCGATCTTCTATGTTACGCAGATGCCGGAGTGAATCTCGGCGTTGGAAACCGCGCCGAACGCGGAACGGCCCAGCTGGTTTCGGGCAATTACTTTCGCGGCCTTGGCACCGAGGCGATTCTTGGACGGACGATCGTACCGGAAGACGATCAGGCCGGCGCCGGCACGTCGGTTGTGGTTTTGAGTTATGGCTTCTGGCAGCGCGCCTTTGGCGGCAATCCCGGAATTCTGAATCAGACGATCACCATCAACGCCAATCCATTTGTCATCATCGGCGTGTTGCCGCGCGAGTTCTATGGAGTGGACCCCGGGTATTCGCCGGACATCATGGTTCCGGTTTCGACCTATCCCGTGGTCAACGCAGCTCCCGACGCATTGAAAAGCCAAACCAATTGGAGTGTTTGCCGCATCATTGGACGTCTGCGCGACGATGTGTCGCCTGAAGCCGCACGGGCTGAAGCCGAAGGCCTGGCGCGCCAAACCATAGCAGCCAATCCGCCGAATCGGGCTTACGATCCACCGAACCTCTCGTTCTTTCCGATGGACCACGGTGTGGAAGGCCTTCGCAACGATTCGCGCTCTTCGTTGTTGCTCCTGATGACCGTGGTTGGCGTGATTCTGTTGGTCGCCTGCGCGAACGTCGCAGGCTTGTTGCTGGCGCGGGCGACAGCGCGTCGTCGGGAAGTTGCAACTCGGCTCGCGGTCGGAGCGCCGAGAGCACGACTGATCCGTCAACTCCTGACCGAAAGTCTGCTGCTTTCTCTACTCGGAGGCGCGCTGGGTATTGGTTTCGCATACACAATGAATCGACTCGTGCCGACGCCGGTGACCAGTCGTATTTCGGCGGTCGGCGTGGACATCGCACCCGACGTCCGCGTTCTCGCGTTTTCCGTAGCCTTATCGGTATTGACGGGCATCATATTCGGCCTGGCGCCGGCGTTACGCGCAACACGAGTGGATTTGCTCTCGATGCTCAAGCAGGCTTCATCGAGTTCCGGCGAGGCGCGGTTTCGCTTCACCGGCGGCAAAGCGCTGGTCACGCTGCAGGTTGCGCTCTCGCTTTTATTGCTGATTGCCGCTGGATTGTTCATTCGAACTCTGGTCAATCTCAGATCGATACCTCTGGGATTCGATCCGGAAGGTGTTCTGGTGTTTCGTGTCAATCCTGCGCTCAACGGCTATACCGGCACGCGGCTGCTGGACTTCTACGAAAACGGTGTGAAGCGGCTTGAATCGACACCTGGCGTGATCTCAGCGTCGATGTCACAGGTCAGCGTCTTTTCGGGAAGTACAAACGGAACCAGCATCGCCTTGCCGGACCTTCCGCAAGAGTCTCGTAGTGTCAGCGTCAACGTTCATAACGTTGCGCCGCGCTTCTTCGAAACCTGGAAGATTCCCATTCTTCTTGGACGAGATGTGCAATGGAGCGACAAGGAGGGAGCACCCCAGGTCATACTGATCAACGATACATTCGCCCGGAAGCACTTTCCGAATTCGAATCCGGTGGGACAGGTTATCGGAAGCAAGCGCGACACGACGATTATCGGAGTGGTGGCCGACAGCAAGTACGCACACATGCGCGAAGACGCGAAACCGACGATGTACGTTCCATTCCGGCAGCGTTCGCCGCGTATGGCGACGTTCGTGTTACGAACGGCAGGGGATCCGGCGTCGCTGTCTCCGACCGTGCGTCGCATCATGAACGAGTTCGACCCGAACCTGCCGATCTTTGACGTCATGACGCAGCAGGAGCAGGTCAGCCGAAGAGTGCAGCAGGAGCGCCTGCTCACCAATCTGCTTGTGCTGTTCGGAGGAATAGCGCTGTTGCTTTGCTGCCTCGGGATTTACGGAATGCTGGCGTACAGCGTCAGCCGGAAGACATCGGAAATCGGGCTGCGTATGGCGTTGGGAGCGCAACGGCCCGCAGTCGTGCGCATGGTAGTCAGGGAATCCTTGATTCCCGTCGCGATTGGTATCGTGGTGGGTTTGGGAGCGGCGTTTCCGCTGACGCGTCTGGTTCAAGGAATGTTGTACGGGATCACACCGAACGATCCGCTAACGATCGTCGCTGCCGCCGCGGTGTTCATCGTCATTGCCGCCGCCGCGGCTTTCCTTCCAGCCCGCCGGGCATCCCGAATCGATCCTCTGAAAGCGCTGCGCTACGAATGACTTTGCGCCGAATTCGTTGAGGACAAATAATCAAGAATGTGATTTGATAGTTCCATAATGACATTTAAATCGTTCGACCACTCGCTGCCGGAGTCGGTCCGTATGCAGTACGCATCGAGGGATGAGAACACTCGGGAGAATCCGAAGAGCGTCCAGGATTTCGTTGGACGTTATCCGAGGGTTCTGTCCAGGATCACGGAAGCTGGGCGACTGGGATCGGTTGAAGAGGCTGCGGTCATTCTGCGTGACGCAGTCGAGCGCCGAAAAAACTATTCCGAGTGGGTATTGACCGAGTACAAGGGCGATGCAATGAATGCGGTGAGACACGCCCTTAAGACGCCGTCGGCGTAAGGCCTAGAAAACTCTTAAGACGCATCATCTCCTTTTCGAGTTCCTCATCGAAGGCACCGTTCTGCGGACGTTTGTCCACGAAACCAACCTCGACATTCAAGCTGCCTGCACTCACCTGAGCGTTTGCCCAACCGATCACTTGACTGTTCCAGAGCAGCGGCATGGCGTAGTAGCCACGAACACGTTTGGCTGGCGGAGTGTAGGCTTCGAAACGATAAGGCCATCCCCAGAAATGTTCGAAGCGCAGGCGATCCCAGACCAAAGGATCGAACGGCGCGAGAAACCGAACCCGTGGTGATGCGGTTTTCTGAACCGTCAGTGGCGGAAACAAGTATGTGATTCCGTCGATCGTATGGTGACGCAGCTTCTCTTCATGAATGAGGTCGGTCAGAGTCGACCTCGGATTACCGAGACGTCGATAACGCGCAACGTTTGCCTGAAGCGTTCGCTGAGGCACCGGCGAGAGGATGCCGGCTATCGCCAGGATCAATTCACGCAAGCGGTCGGCTTCCGGCAGGATCTCCGCGGATGGCCGGGCAGCCTCATACAGGCGAATTCCATTTTCACGTTTTGCGATTCGCAACAGTCCGCGATAATGCAACGCTTCGAGTGCTCGCGTGGTGGCCTTGGAGTAGCCGCCCCAGTTGTTGATGACGCGTTTCCGTCCGAAGTGCGCTTCCATTTCTCTTGGGTGCATGACACCGAATTTGCCGACCGTGTCGAGAACCTTCTTTTCCAGAGATGACAAGCCGGTCGAGTTCCGAGGATGTAACAGTCGCCAGATCGTTCGCGGGAGAAAGCCGTAGGCGTATAACACATCCTCTTCTATATCCAATGATGCGTAGTTCCGCTCGAGGTCACCGGCCCGATATCCCTTAACCCGATGCCGCAGAATCAGATCGTGCGCTCGGGCAGGCGACCTTATCGGATCAGCCTGTATAAAACCCATTCTGTGGATTGCAGACTTGAGTGTTGTCGGCGGAAAGAGCGAATTGGAAATGGCGTGTTCACGGAGGAACTGAAGAATCTGATCCCGGCGCATGAAAATGATCTTCGTTGAAACGGGCGATGGCGTCAAACCAAGGAGCGCCGAGGAGTAACCACTCCTAGGCATTCCTTTGAAGCTGTCCATCAACTTTGTGGACTTGGGGAGTTTTTGATCCTGAATGAGAGTTGGACCACCACGTCAAATCCACGTCAAGGATGCATTTGCTTGCACATACAAAAAATCCCTTCCAAGGCATGGTTATTGCTTATGCCCACCGTTAATTGGGGACTCAGGACGGGTCCATTTTGGTGGAAGGATGCCACGAATGAGAGACAACTATGTCGACACAACAAAAAGCATCCTTTTTAGATATCCTGCACATGACCTCTCAAGCCTGGGACGCTTACTACCAGAAGCGCACGAGGGAATGTCTGGCACTGGCGAAGGCGCTGCTGCAAACCGATCCTGAGAATACCGAAGCTCACGCCATACAGGCCGCCGTTCGAGCCGACCTTTTAAAGGATCTCAACGACGCGCGCGCACTGCTCGAAGATTCTACGACGAGTAAGGATGACACGAGGAAACGCCGCAAAGCTGCGGAAGTGATGCTTTTGAAAATCCTTCTGTTGGATCCGGACAACGCGGAAGCCAAAGTTCTACTTTCGGCAGCAAGAGTTCAGCAGGAACCGGTAGCTCCCACTCGGAACAAAGGTGTACCGAAGGTGGAGCCGGCGCCTGCACTGAAAATCGAACCTCCGGCAATTGACCTTGACGCGATTCCAGTGCCACCGCCGCCTACGGTTCCGTCAACGTTGACTTGGGCTGCACCAACGCCCGCGTTCGTTCCACCACCTGCACCAGCGGCCTTTCATGAATCGACGATACATGATCTTAGTCCAATAATGCACAAGCCGCCGGTGGAGAAGGATACCGAGGATGCGCCGTTCGTGGTCGCCTATCGTCCGATCAAGAAGGAAGAAGTTCGAACGCCGTCGAGACTTCCTTTTGTTCTCGTCGGAGTCGTGTTGGTTGTCGCTATATTCATGTTCGCCAGATCACAATCGACAAAGACCCCGGTGGCCGCGAGCGCGTCTTTGATTCCTGCGCAACCGGCTCCGGCACCTCCGGTTCAACCGTATCAGCCGGCACTTCCAACTCCTGTACGCCCGACCGAAGCAGCGCCAACGCCAGAACCGGCAGTGCGCGTTTCCGCGCCTCCAAGCCCGGTCGCGTACGCGCGCGTTGATTTGGCTCCCGTCGAAAAGGGAACGCTAGCTGTGAGTTCGCCAACTCCTGCGGAAATATATCAAGGAGACAAGCAACTGGGTTCGACACCGACCACGCTCATTCTCCCGGCAGGCAGTCACACGCTCGAGTACCGATATCAGGATCTGCGTACTGTTGTATCGCATGTAGTCAAGGCCAACGAGACGACAACCGCGTTGGTCACGTTTGAAATCATTGTCCAGATTAATGCTCGTCCCTGGGCCCAGGTTTACCTGGACGGGGCTGAGCGCAAACCACTGGGTCAAACACCACTCAGCAACGTTCGAGTACCGATCGGTAAGGTGCTGGTGTTTGAGAATCCCAACTTCCCGGCGAAACGCCATCGAGTCACGGGAAGCGATAAAGCGATTCAGATGGCGTTTCCGTAGAAGGTACTGCTTATGTTTCGATATGCTTTTGCGTTTCTGGTTTCAGTCCAGGTGGCCCTGGGCCAAACCGCACCTCAGGATGATGTGAAGGATGCGCTGGCACACGCCGAAGCCCTCTACTTCGAAGCCCGCTTCAAAGACTCCATCCAGCTCCTGACACGAATCGACGATCTGCTAGAGACCAAACCCGAACGCCGGCAGGACAGAATCAACACCAAAATGCAACTGGCCCTCGCCAACATCGGTTTGAACGAGACGGCTCAGGCCAAGAACTACCTGCGCGAGATCTACGCACTGGATGCAGAATACGCTGTCAGCCCGCTGCTTTTTTCGCCGAAGGTTCTCGCTCTGGCGAACGAAGCAAAGGCGGAATACAGCGTTCTCCGCTGTCAGGGCGTCAATGAAGATGCACGGCAGAAGCTCGCCGTCGGTAATGCCAAGGCTCTGCAGGACATTCTCGGTTCAATGCGATCGAAGTGTACAGAACTTGCCGCCATCGAACCGGCCGCGGCGGACCTGTTTTACAAAACAGGCGTGGACGCTTACAAACGCGGAGACTTTGCAGACGCGCAGCAGAAGCTACGTGCGGCGGTACAGCTTGCGCCGAAACATGAATTCGCGGCTCAATATCTCGAACTCACACAGTCCAAGCGACAAGTCGAAGAAGACCGAGTGATTTTGTCATGGCGTAAGAATTTTGAAGCTCAACAGTTCAAGTCGGCGGCCGCGGACTATCGCAGCATCGTTGCAAATGGGGGCAACAACGCCCAGTCGCTTTCCCAGATGAACGCCGAATATCGCAAGACGCTCTCGTCTCTGGTCGAATCGTGGAATCGAACCTGTCCGACCAGGGATACCGCGACGATGGACTCACTGCGCAAACAGATCTCGGAATTACTGCCTGAACCGTCGTTTGGCGAGGACATTCGCGCACAAATGACCAATTGCAAGAAGCCTGAAGGCTGCGTGCAGATGAGCGCTCAACTGGCATTGACGCGTTTGAAAGTGCGGGTCAATCCGGAAATCTCACAAACGCTTCGTGGCTTCATGCGAAACTCTCAGGTCGCCGTCCGGCTGAAAACCAGGATCGACGAGACCGGTAACGTCACAGTCCTGGATGCACAGGGAGAGAACGTGGCAGTGAATAACGCCGTCCGGAATGCCGTCGAACGATGGAAGTTCGCACCGGCGGTGGATCAGACCGGCCCTCGTTGTGTCGAGACGGAGATCCCGATTATCGTCGGCCCTTAATTCAAGCTCGTTACTTGTCGAGCCTTTGCCGGATATCCGAAGGAACCGCCGAAGAGTAGTGCTCAGACAAGGTGTCGGCCCATTTGTCACGCCAGTAGGCAGCCTCGAAGTCGGGGCTGCCGGCCACCACATCAGCCAGACGCTCGGGAGCAGCCACGGACTGCGGTGGCTCTCCTTGAGCGGCAGCAGTCCCAAACGCCGCTATTCGCCACGTCCCGTCGAATTGCCTTTCGAAGAGCAGCAAATACTCTCCATGGCCGCCTCGTGGCGTCCCCGCGCCTTTTAAAAGCGCATACGCCGTGTACGCCCCGCGCTCGAACGCGAGATCGATGATGACGTCAGCCTGCTGCGGCTCGAATCGCAACGTGAAGGTAAATCCGGAAAAGAAGCTTTCGATTCGAGATCGAACGGATTCGAGCCCTGCAATTGCAGGCTCATTCGGCGGCATCAGGACGGCGCCTTCGGAAAGCAACGCGCACACCTGCTCGAGATTGGCGGCGTTGTAAGCAACGAGAAAATCGTCGGCCAGCTTTCGGATCGCAGTGATGTCGGCTTCTACACTGTGCTCAGGTTTTGGTTGCATCATCCACCCTAAATCATGGCCATCCTAAACCCAGCATGACGTTAATACAACCCGGGAACCGGGGAATCTGACAAATCCGCCAATCCCCAAATCCCAATCCGACGGGAACCTTGATGGATACGTTCTTCTCGGATTGGGATTTGGGATTGGCGGATTTGCGGATTTGTCAGATTCCCCGGTCTTTTCCTACTCCAACTTCCTGCCAGATCCGCACTTCTTTAGTCTCCGGCAGCAGGAACGAGCCCACGACGAAGGTCATGGCCGCCACGGCGATGGGATAGTACAGGCCGGCGTAGATATTTCCCGTTTGGGCAACCACGGATAGTCCGATAAGCGGGAGAAGGCCGCCGAAAACGCCGTTTCCAATGTGATAGGGCAGCGAAAGCGCGGTGTACCGGATCTTTGCAGGAAAGGCCTCCACGAGATACGCCGCGATCGGACCATAGACCATCGTCGCAAAAATAACCTGAATGAAAACGAGTCCAATCAACTTCCACGCGACGGGTTGAACGATGAACGAGGCCAAACTGGCGAACGGAACGACTTCGGCAGCAGGCTTGAGCGTTCCGTCGACGTCCGTCAGTGGGGTCAGCGCCAAAGCGCCTGTAACCGGATTCCTTTGCGACGCCACCGTCACAACGTTCGAACCGGCCGCTGCCTGCATGCCCCTGTAGATCGGAAGGAACATCAATGCCCCCAGGAGACATCCGGCCATCATGATTTTCTTTCGACCAATACGATCCGAGAGAGCGCCGAAGACGACAAAGAAAGGCATGGCCAGGAGAAGCGAAATAGCGACGATATAGCTGGAAGACGTCGAGTTCACCTTAAGGATCGTCTGCAGGTAAAACAGAGCGTAGAACTGGCCCGTATACCAGACCACACCTTGCCCCGCCGTCGCTCCGAACAGCGAAATCAGAACCCGCTTGAGATTAACCCACTCCGTGAATGCTTCCTTAAGCGGCCGGGCCGACGTCATTCCCGCGCTTTTGATGTGCTGGAAGATCGGCGATTCCTTCATGCTCATCCGGATGTAGGCCGACACAGCGACCAGAAGGATCGAAATCAAAAAAGGAATCCGCCAGCCCCACTCGCTGAAAGCCTCCCGGGTCATTGCATTCTGAACAATCAGAATAACGGCCAGCGACACAAACAGTCCCAGTGTCGCCGTGATCTGAATGAAGCTGGTATAGAAACCGCGGCGGCCGTCCGGTACGTGCTCGGCGACATACACCGCTGCGCCCCCGTATTCGCCACCGAGGGCCAGTCCCTGAAGCACGCGGACGATCAGCAGAATCGCCGGCGCCAGGATCCCGATGGTGGCATACGTCGGCAGGAAGCCGATGAGCGCCGTTGCGCCGCCCATCATCAGCAGAGTCAGCAGGAAGGCATATTTACGTCCGACGAGATCGCCGATACGTCCGAAGAACAGTGCGCCAAACGGGCGGACGACAAATCCAACCGCAAAGGTGGAGAGATACGCGATTAAAGCGAGTGTGTCGTTGCCGCGCGGATAAAAGAGTGGCGAAATGACGGTAGCCAGACTGCCAAAAATGTAGAAGTCGTACCACTCGATCATGGTACCGACTGTGGAAGCCGCAATGACGCGCCAAACCCCGCGCTCGGGCGTCATGCCCTACTTGTTCCCCGACACAGGCAGTTGCCGGAAGCCATAGATCTTTCGCTTCCAGAACGAATTCATCTCCGATCGATTCGTACCGAGGCTGACCTGGGCGTGATAAAACGCACGCGGATTATCGATGATGCCGACGTGCTTCAGATTGTCGAAAAAGACAACTGTGCCGAACTTCCAGTTATCCGTCTCCTTGACGGCCGGCAGCATCATGTAGAACTTTCGCGCGGTTGTCCGCTTCGTCATCATTCCGTTCTCGTACATGACGCGCCACAGGAATCCGGAACAGTCGAAGCTTTTCAACCCCGAAGACCCCCAGACGTACGGACGCCCCAGATGTTTCTCGATAGCCGACTTCAAGCCCGGCCAAAAGGAGTCAACGTCGGCCTTCGAACCCGGGTCCAGGGACGCCATGGAGGTCTGAGCGCTGGCCGTCATGGAAAGGGACACACCAAGCAGAGCAATGATAAACAGTTGTTTCATTTGATTGCATTCCCCAGAAGGAGACCCAGGCCAATGAACAGCCCGGCGAGAAATATCGCAACGGCTCGATTGTCGGCATTGAGCTGGTCCGAGAAGTTCACACCAGGCGTGAGCCAATCGAACAATTTGTAGGCGAGGACGAAGCCACTCAGCCCGACAATCAGTGAGATCAGTATCGAAATGAGGTAGTTTGTGAAGTCCACTGTCGCTCCCGAGTTATGCGTGCATGATAAGGCATGACCCGAGAAATCGGAACACTGGGAAAATTGGACGGTCCAATTTGAGATTTCGGGATTTCGGCTTTGAAATGCAGGACTCGTCCAATTTCGCGATTTCCCAGAAGGTGGGTAAGTCTGTCAGCAATTCTTTTATTTTGTCTGTGCCGGTGCTTCCTCGCCGGCGATCCAGTCCGCGATTTGTTCGCGCGACCAGCAGTGGTCGTCATTCAGATGAACGATAATCACGGCAAGCCCCAGCCGTTTGGCGCAGGCTGGACACTTCCGAATCGTGCCTTCCAAACAATTGAACACGCGATCCAGGTCTTTCGTCGGCCGGGTCCTGCTGGGATCTCCGGGAACCCGGTACATTCCATCGTAGGCGGCGCCCAACGCGCACGAAGCGTTCTGGCCTTTGAAATAATCACCGTAGGCCTGTTCCGGCCGTCGTTGCGCTCCCTCCCGGATGAATGTCGCCAATTCCCTTTCGCATTGAGTATCGCGACCCATAACTCACCTCCAGAATCCTTCAGAACCGCTCTTACCTCATAGTGACTCGGTTTCCGGCCTGATCAAAGAAATTTATTCGCACCGTACCATTGCCGCCGCCCGTGTTCACCAGAATGATCTGGGTCTGGTAACCATCGCCATCAACGATTTGCGGTATGAACAGCGGACCCGACGACGGGTTCCGCAGATCCGCTACCGGCAGAGTCGAGAATATCGTCTCGCCGCGCTGATTTACTGTCAAACGCAACGTGAGCGGCGAAACCGGCACATTGCTGGTCAGGGTCAGGGCCCCCTGAAAGTCAACGGGCAGATTCGTGATCAATTCACTGATGAACTTCGACGTGTGCTGTTTCGCACCCAACGTTATCGACGTATTCCTTGTCGTTCCATCAATGCCTACGAGCGTAGCGGTTATGACTGCCTGCGTCACCTCGGTGTTGACCAACGCAATGCCCGTATTTCGGCTCAATGGCGTGGTCGCCACATCGATGAACAATCGCGCGGACGTGGTTTTCGGTGCGGCCGGCACACCCGCCTGAGAGACCAGGGCGCCACCTTCCCTGACCGAAAATATGCCGCTACCGATTGGTGTTGGACCGGTCGCCGCAGTCAACACCGCGTAGCCCGCGCGTACCGGGCTTGTAATACCACGCGAAGAGAACTTCACCATTCCATTGGCCGGAATCGTGTAGCTCAGCTCCGACTGCGCGCCCTGCGACGATCCGAAATCAAACGCGACGGGCAGCCCGTTGTCGTCGAACAGCGCGATCGTTCCAGTGGCGGCAGTCGTCGAAGACGGATTCATCAACAGAAGCTGTGTCGATGTTCCATCGCCATCCGCGACCTGAGGGAAGACCAGACTTGCTTCCTTAGGAACCAGATCAAGATCAACAAGGGGCAACGCCGAGTAGATCGTCTCCCCACGACGGTTGAACGCTGAACTCAGGTTGATTGCGGCAAACAGATCACTCGACGAAAGCGTCAACGTCCCAAGAAACGGACTCGGAAGTCCGGGAACAAGCTCGCTCACAAATCTCGCCGTCTGACTCTTCGGGCCCAGATTGAATGTCGTTGAACCGCCTGCACTGCCGCTTTGGTCTCTGACGACGACATTGACGGTTATCGCGGCCTCACCGGGATTTGCGATGGCGATGCCGCTGTTCGTCGTGGCCGTGTAATCCACGAACAACCGGGCGTTCCGCACAGGCGTGGCCGCCGGTATTCCGACTTCCGTGACCAGCGAGCCGCTCTGCACAAATGAAAAGTTGCCGAGCGCGACAGGCTGAGACAACGTCCCGGAAAGCTCTCCATAGCCGACCGAAAGCCCGCCCAATCCCGGTGAAGTTCGAGAGAAAACCTGCCCGGCGGTCAGCGTGGCGTTAAATTCACCGGTGTTGAGTTCGTATGCGCCGCGGCCATAGGTGCCGATTCGAATCCGGCCGCTCGGTTGTGCAGCAAACGAAGTCACAATAACCGGCGGCATTCCACTATTGAAGCTCTGCCAGACGTTCCCGCCGGAAATCGATCGAAATACTCCAATGTCGGTTCCAGCGTAAAGGATGTCCGGAGATATGGGATCGATCAGCAACGCGTTGACAGGTATGTCCGGCAGGTTGCCCGAAATGTCGGTCCAGTTGCTACCGGAGTCAGTGGTCCTGAAGACATGCGAGGTCGCGTAGCCGGAAACGGTGAGGTAGACGAGAGCCGGATTGATGGAGTCAACGACGATACTGGTGATCGAACGATTCGGTATTCCCGTCGTGATATCAACCCAGGTCACGCCGCCATCCGTCGACGTCATCGCCTTACCTTGCAGGGAGCCGGTATAGATCACGTTCGGATTAGCGCGGGCGACGGCAATCGCATTAATGACGTCCGTCGAACCTTTCGTCAGGTCGGTCATGTCCCCAGGCGGCGACCACCTGGCCCCGCGGTCCGTACTCATGAACAAACGCCATGTGCCGAAGTAAAGCGTGGAGTCGACGCCATTTCCAACCAGCGGCGGGATAAAGGCAATGCGCGGACTCGTCGACGGTTCACCAAATGTACCGGCCGTGCCGACGTTCCGGTCGAGCGTCACACCGCGATTGCTCGAACGGAGAATGTTCCCGGTGATCACCGTAAAGATGTAGCTGGGGTCGAGCGCGTCGATCACCGTAGGTCCGCCATCACCAGTCGTGATGGCCTTCCATTGCTGTGAATCTCCAAGACGTCGCTGTGTGCTGTTATCCTGCGCGCCACCGAAGAAGAGCGTTGGGTCTGTGGGATGCAC
>Ga0137427_10000224_pt1 | contig 31563 bp, 52 predicted proteins | sample EasRivERMZT700_2_FD_102309 | JGI IMG/M metagenome (GOLD analysis project Ga0137427, IMG submission 102309) | Soil microbial communities from meander-bound floodplain in the East River, Colorado, USA - East River MetaG ERMZT700_2 | ecosystem: Environmental > Terrestrial > Soil > Floodplain ...
AGCGCATGCAACGGATCACATGCGGGCGCGTCCACGTTCCGTGCGCACAGGTCAACGGCTCACCGACCGGAAGCGCATCCTTCCCAATCTTCGGCATGCGCTCAATCGGCGGCGCGGCCTCGGGGGAGACGGGGCGCGGAGCGTACACGAAGCATCCGCGACGATGGAGGTGCGGCGGGAGTGTGCCACAGGTGCATGACTGGGGCGCGAACGCCTTGCATGCACAGCGCGTCGCGTGCGTCCCGCCGATGGTCGCGAGGCAGTTGAAGCGCAACGCATTGTGTGAACCAGCGTCGTGCCCACATTCGCAGACTTGGGTCATCGTCTCACCCCTTGGGGGTTGGCGTGGAGGCGGCGAGCGTCTCAGGGGTGGGCCAAGAAGGGTCAACAGCAAGCACCACTGACGACGGGACGCCACTATTTGCGTTCATGCGACACCATCCAGCGCGCGCTCGGCCTGCCACCCACGCCACGTCTCGCCTACTATGCCCGTGCCGGGATACAGGTCTGTTAGTTCGTCGTTACGCTCGGCGCCCATCATCTCGAACGCCCACAGAACAACGCGGGGCGGCTTGGCGCCCGTCAGTCCTTTCTTCATAGTGATTGACTCCCGTACCGCCCCCTCTTGGATCCAATCACGCATGATGACGCGATGATTCACGACGGGCTTTCGGCACGCCTTCACGATGCACGGCTCCCATGCATAGGCGACCGAGACGTTCCGCTTGAACGCTGCGAACGGCTTGAACCAGCCCATGATGCGAATGCCCGAGCGGTCCGCGAACAGCGGCAAGAGGTCCCACAGCGCGCCGCTCGTGGTGTGAAGGATGAAGCCGTCGAATTCCGTCTCAAGCCGACGAATGAGCGCCGCATGGTCTACCTCGCCCGCATAGTCCTCGTGGCCTTTATACAAATGCGCGCAGCCTGGATACGGCGGGTCGGCGTAAGCGAGTCTCACGTCTCCGCTCCGCAGTTCATGGCGTCGAGCGTGTTGCACAACGCCGCGAACACGCTGTCGCCGGGCTCTCCCTCAAATCGCCGCGCGCCACTCTCGACGAATACGACCGATTGCCCACTCTCGGGATCGTGCGGCTTCGCGAGCCATGAGTGGTGGTAAATCTTGAGGTCACCGCCGTCGACGTAATCGGCGAGTGTGGCGAGACGATCCGCATCCTCGGCGTCCCGAGAGGGCTCCGGTTCTTGCGGTTGATCCTTCTCGGTCCACCCCTGATTCTGCTTTTGCCCATCCCGTACTAGCGCCGTGATCGCCGTCTCCAGCGCGGCCGACGCTGCGGACTGTTCTTCGATCCACGCCGGGATTTCGTCGAGTGACAGTTCGTGTTCCTTCGCCTCGCGGCATCCCTCCATCCGGTCGCGGAGGATGCCGAGCCGAATCGTCGCCTTGTTGAAAACCCAGAGCAGCGCCGCGAGCTCGGGCGGGATCGTCGGTCTCTCAGCCATCAGCGGAGTCCTCGGGTGGGGCAAGCCGCGTGAGTGTGAAGTACATGCGCGGGAGTTCGACGAGGCCGTCTTCTTCGTCCAGCAATGAGTTGATGCCGTCGAGCGCAGTGAAATCGCAGGCGTCGGCACCCGTCAGCCCGTTCACCACCACGACACGACCAGCGTTGAGCGTTGACGGCTCGATACGCGTGCCCTTCGCGTTCACCACGTCGAGAATGCGACGCATCCGAGGGTCCCCCTCCCGCTCGCTGGCGTCGAGCGCGGCGAGCAGCGAGAGCACCACGTCGGGATCGACCGCACGCCGAAGGTTTAGGTGCGCTTGATAGAGCGCAGTCCTGAGCCTCCCCGTTTGCGAAGTCTCGCTACCATCACGCGCCATTTCTTCGTCAATCGCTCGCGCTGCTTCGACTACCGCCTCCGCGAGCGCCCGGAGGCGCTCCCGCTCGGCCCGCGGCAGTGTGATAGCGTCAGGCACTGGGATAGATAATGGTGAGATAGAATCGGTCGTGATCGAGGTTGATTGACATGCCGTCGTAGACCCGATCCACTTTCCCCGGCGTCGCATTCTTCACTTCGACGCGATCAACATCGGCGTTGGTGGTGGCGTCCTTCACAACTATGAACCCGCTGGTCTTCTTTACTCGCATCCCCCAAGTGCTCCTGTTAAGGTTACGCTATCAATTTAACGCATGCGTTAACCCTTGTCAAGCCTGGCCTATTATGCTAGTGTTAGTTTCATGCTCCGTTACGACCTCTCACGCGCCATGAAACGGCATCGACTGGGGAACGCCAACCAGCTCGCCGTGTTCGCGAAAATCCCCCCGCCTCTCGCCTATAGGCTGCTCTCTGGCGAGGCGCTGAAACGCATTGACGTCGCCACGCTGGAAAAGCTGGCCCGCGTGTTCGGCGTGAAGCCGTGGACGCTCCTCGCCTACGAGGCAGACTAGTCGCGGCCCGCGGCACCGGGGACGGGGGACGGGAGTTAGACGAGGTTCCGTTAGACATCAGCGTTCGCATTGGGAGTGGACCGAGAAGGTTCAAGAGAAGGTTCAAGAGCAGGAACCACCGATGTCGGGAGGCTACGAATCCCACTCATGCGCCCAGCGCCTTCATGCGTTCGTACAACAACGGCGCCGACCATCCCCAGCGGCGCCCACCTGCGGCGGCGTGCTCGCGCTCGTAGAGTTCTGTGAGTTCGTCCCACGCACCAGCCAACGCCTCCCACACCGACCCCTCCGCCGCCATTTCACCGAGGCGCGGGCGCCACTCGGGGATCAGCTTCAGTAACCGATAGCAACGCCCGAAGTCGTCGGGGTCATGCGGGTATCCGCCAAATGGGTCGCGATCAGGCTGCGCGTACATCATGCGCGCCCATATCCGTTTGCTCGACACGCCCGTATCCCGACCGCACACCCACGCCAGGGCGCGAGCAGTAACGTCCCGAGAGGGCATCGGTTCTTGCGTTTGATCGTTCTTGGTCCATCCCTCGTCCTGCTGTTGCTTCGTCGTTGCTTCACTCATCCTCGTCGTCCTCGGGGGCGGGGGAAACACGGTCAGGCGGCTTCGGTCTGTTTGAGTTCGTGAGCGGCGATCAGCCGTCCGACGACTTCCGCGACATCGGGGACGACAGCATTTCCGAGAGCGGTAAGGCGCTCCAGTCGAAGCGGAACCCCATCAGCCACTCGCTCACACGGGGGTTCAAGAGTCGCCCAACGTAGGTTCCGTTGCGGTGAGCGGCCCGACGCGCGTTCGCCCCGCCGCAGTTGTCGCGGTCCGACGCCCGAGGGGTAGGCCACCACGAACACGCGCTCGCGTGTGTGTGGTGCACCCACGGCGCAAGCCGATAGCACCGACCACTCCGCATCGTACCCGAGCGCGGCCAAGTCCCCAAGAACGACGCCGAACCCCCGGTCAAGGAGCCCTGTGACGTTCTCCACGACGACGTAATGGGGTCGAAGCTCGCGAACAATTCGGGCGTATTCGGACCAGAGGCCAGAACGCGCACCGCCGATACCCTCCCGCTTCCCGGCGTGGCTGACGTCTTGGCAGGGGAATCCGCCGCAAACAACATCAACAGAGGCGAGGTTGGATCGTCCGACTGTTCTGACATCGTCGTACCTCGTTGCGTCGGGCCAGTGCTTCGCCAACACGGCGCGGCAATACTCCGACTGTTCGACCTGCCACACGGTGTGCGCGCCGTTCCCGATCCCGCGCTCAAGCCCGAGCTCTAGGCCACCGATCCCAGAGAACAAGGAGCCGATCTTGAGCCCGCGTCCCGCCTCTCGCTCGGAGGGGAGGGTCACGGCCGGGCCCCATTCAGCCGCGCAGCCTTGCACGCCTCCTGATACGCGATCAGCTCTGGCGTGTTGATGACTTCCTCGTTCAGCCACATCTCTGGATGGCACTCGTTCTGCTGCGTCTTGCCGTAGGGATTGAACGGCGTGTTTTCGCACCCAACAAGAATCACGGCGGCGAGGATGGTGATACGCGTGCGCGGCTTCATGCTGGGATACTCCGTTTGCGGTTATGTTCATATCGCGCCACGCATTCGCGATGGCATGTCTTGCACTCACGAGAGCCATCTACCTGGCGATAGATATTCTCTTCGTTGTATGCGTGCCCCTTCCGACAATGAGTGCGATTGCGCTTCGCGGCGGCGCTAGCCGATTGCCACGGGCGCCAGTTGAGACGCCCCTTCTGCACGCAATCGCGCACATTGTCGCGGTTCGTGCCGAGGAATAGGTGATCGGGCCGGACGCACGAAGGGTTGTCGCAGTGGTGGCATACAAACAAACCATCGGGAATCGGCCCGCTTCCCATTTGCCACGATACGCGATGCGCCTGCGCATTCGTCGACCTTGCAACGCTGAACTTGCCATAGCCCTTGCGATAAGTGCCGGCCGTCCACTCCCAGCATCCTTCAGTCTTGCGAACCTTTGACCAGAAGCGGTCTTCAAAGCTCTGTCGCTTCATGGCGTCACCTGCACGCCAGCCAGCAGCGCGTCGCGGATCGCGGAACTCGGGATCGCGGGCCAGCTTCCGAACGGCGTGAGCCACGGCAGTTGCACGTTGCCGCTGATGATCGAGCCGGGCGCCGTAACCGCGAGCCCGCCCTCTCCACGGATGCCGTACTGACCGCCGAACGTGTTGCCCGTCGCGACGAACCGAGCGTTCGGGTCCGTCATGTAGATCGCGCTGCGCCCCTCCGGGTTGCGCGTCCAGTTGTCACGGAAGACCACGTCCGACACGCCTTGCACCAGTAACGCATCGCCTGTGTCGCCCTTGTACGGGGCCACGCCGATTGAGTCGCCCTCGTTCGCGTAGGCCGACACGCGGGCCATCGCGACGCCAGGTCCCTGCGCAAGCCCCGCGAGGTTGAACCCACCGCCAGCGCCACAGATGCGGTTGTACCGCACCGTCACGTCACTGGTCTCGCTCCAATCGCCCCACGTCCCGCCGTCCTGATTCTCCGTCTTCAAGAGCACGGCGAAACCGCTTTGCGCGTCGGGCCAGGTGTGGCAGATCACGTTGCCCTCGATCAGCACACGCTTGCCGATCTTGAGCTCGACGTTCGTTTTCGTCTGCCAGACACCTTTCCACGCGAGTGGCCGGGAGAGGTCGTTGCGCCGAACGACGATGTCGGCTGGCACCTGCCCCCGGATCGCGGGATCACCCCCGCCACTGAATACCGACTGGTGCCCGGCCTGGATCGTGTTGTTCTCAACCCGGAGCGGTCCATTCGCGTTGTACCAGTGCGCGCCCTGCGAGTCGCCGCGGTTGCTGTGGCAGTTGGCGAGCGTCGACGAGAGGACTGCGAGATACGCACCGTCGAGCGTGACACAGCGCCGCACGTCGCCGAGCGCACCGGGGTCCACGACGACGCGGTCCAGTGTGATGTGGTGCGGCAGTTGCGCCGGGTCGCTCTCCCCGAACCCGATGCGCACGATTGAGGTCGTGAGCGTGCCCGTGGTGAACCGCACCCCGACGAACCGCACATGGTGCGCGCTCGAGGCGACACTGAGCGCCGAGACGGACCCGCCCGAGCTCCGGATCGTCGCGAGGTTGAGCGCGTTCGCCTTCGAGACGGTCATGCGCTCCCACGGCCCACCGAGTTCGACGTCGGTGACGTCGGTACGCACCACGGTCCACAGAGCGCGCGCCGTCGGCCGCACGACGGGGTCGGTGAACGACGCGCCTTTCGCCAGCCGGATCTCGTCGCCCGTCTTCGCGGTGTCGAGGCACACCTGCAGGTTCGTGCAGGAGTAGCGGCGCGCGATCGTGGGGTAGGTCGCGTCCACCGTGTCGCGCGGGAACTCGGCGAGGAGTGCCCCGTTCGCGGGCGGTGCAAAGGGATGCGCGCGCACCAGCGGGATCGCCGTCGAGTCGGGGGTCGGTGGCGTCGTCGTATCGGGCGGAATCGGGATCGGGGCCGTGACCGCGTAGACGCGCGAGTTCGTGACGCTGTCCGCGCGAGCCGTCACCGTCACACTGCCAGCGCCCTTCCCGGTCAGCAGCCCCGCGCCCGAGATCGTCGCGACAGTACTCGGTGAGGCGGACCACGCGATCGGCGTCGTTATCGGCGTGTTGCTCGCGTCGAACGCCTGTGCGTACAGTTGCAGCGTGGCGCTCACCGGGATGGACGACGCCGAGGCGATGATCCCCACTCGCGCGACCACGGCGGGCGGGACCGGCTTGACCATCAGCGCGTTCTCGCGCGCCACCAGCCAGTCCACCTGTCGCCTGATCGTCGGGGACGTCGTCCGCTTCCGGATCGACGCCAGCGTGTCCTTGGCCTGCCTTGCGTGGGCGGAGTCGTAGGCGGTGCCCTGCGCGGCGAGAACACCGGGGGCGAGGAGCAGCGCGAACAGGAGGGAGGTTCGGGCTCGCATAGTCCTGGGGGTGGGGAGGAGGGAGCGCATCAGGCGGCGTGCGGTGTCGTCGGGCAGAGGCCCAAATGCTTGAGCCGGAATGCGTGCGCGGGGTCCGGCTCGATCGGTTCGGCCACGGAGAGCGATCCACCGCAGCGTGTGCACTTCGGGAAGAGCGCGAGGACGTCGATCAGATCGGTCGCCGAGAGCGGGGAGTGCTGGAGGTGCATCATGCGGCGGTCCCTGGAGGGAGTGAGCGGGCGACGATGGTAGCGATGGACTCGGGTTTGGCGTCCCGGCGGCCGTGGATGCGCGGCCCTTCCCCCGACTCGAGCAACGGGCGCGGGGCGTCTGGCATGGCGGCGTACTGTTCGGCGGCCTTCTGGAAATCGCGCTCGGCGATGCTGCGCGTCGTGTCGTCGTCCGAGAACACGCGATGGCTGCCGGCCGAGGCGTAGGCGTCCGCGATCACGTCGCCGAACGCGTCACGGACTTGGCCCACGTTCGGCGGGATCATGCCCACCTGCGCGTTGTAGGTGGACAGCTTGCTGATCTGGCGCAGGATCTTCTGCCCATCCACGACAGGCGGCACCTGCGCGAAGAACACCGCGGGCGGCGGGAAGCCGAACTCGTCGTACTCCGCGAAGATCCGCTGTGCCGCCGCCTCGAACTGCTCCGTGGTCAGCCGCCTGGAGAGCGTGACGTAGTACAGCGCGTTCGTCCCGTCCGAGAGCGGGAACTTGAGTCGGTCCGCGATGGCGGTCATGTAGCGGGCGAACACGTTGGCGTCGATCATCGCTCAGACGGGGTGAAGATTCGCTGCATGCTGGCCGACATCGCATCGGCGGCGGATGGCTTACCGTTCCCGTTCAGCGCGAGCCGATTCGGCGGCTGATCCCACTCGCCCCACGTCGAGGCGAACCCCTGCGCCGTCGCGTACTTCCCCCGCTCCTGGTCCGCCAAGTACAACCGCCAGCGCCGCAACACCTCCTCGTCCCCGTGCTCACCGCGCAGCAACGCCAGGGGCCGCACCGATCGCTCGACTGGCAGCGCACCGCCAAAGCGGGCTTTCCAGGCGTCGGCGTATGGCGTCATCCACGAATCGCCCCGCGGCTTCCGCCCCGCGGCCTCTGGCGGGGCAGTAGTTGCTTTTGCTGTTGCTTTTGAACTTCCAGGGGAAGGAGTTATTAGGGGTGTGGGGGAAGAAGAACCTGGGGACGCGCCCAGTTCGCCTGCCGTGGATTCCGCGCCTTCTGTGGATTCCTTGGATTCCAGGGATTCCACGGAGCGCTTTCGGTTCCTGTCCTTCGCCTTTCGCTCCTCATGGGCAGCCACAACGGCGTGATCAGAGACGATGACAGCGAGTGCGTCGGCTAGGACGGACCTCGTGGCGTCATCAGCAGCCGACATAGCGGCACCGATTCGGGCGATGAGCGCGAGCCGGTCAGCCATTGATCCGCGCTCCCTTCTTCCAGTTGCAGAGCGCGCACAACGTTTGGAGGTTGTCGATTTCGGTAAGGCCACCAGCGGCCACCGGGACGACGTGATCGATGTGGAGTGCCGTGATTGCACCGCACCGTCGGCAGCGGTAGGCGTCGCGCTCGAGCACGTCCCGGCGCTGCCAAAGCGTGACATCGGGAGCCAGGGCACGGCGGGCCCGCTTCCGTGTCGTCTCCTTCTCTCGTCGACGCTCCGCTTCGGCTTCCAGTCGTTCGATGAGCGCGCAAAGCCGTGCGTTCTCATTCGCGAGCTGGATGGCGAGCGTGGCGAGCGCAGCAACGTCCCCTTTGGCGGTAGCTGCAGCGATCTGCGCTGCCACATCGCTCATCGGTGCGCCTCGCCTTTCCTGTAGCGCTCCGTGCGTGCGTTCCGCTCGTTCCGCATCGCCTGCACGAGCAGTTGTCCAAGGCCAAGGCACTCCCGGTGAAACCGCGCGTTGACGGAGACGCCTTTCGCACAGACCTGGCACCGCAGTTGACCGGGCTGGATCGGCGGGAGCTCGACGATGTTGGCTCGCACGAGCCCTTGCGGGATCATCGCGTCGTCGGGATGGCGGTAGGGCTTCGCGACGCCCTGGCACGTCGGGCAGCGCAACCGATCGCGGCCGATCGCGTCCTTCGTGATGACCATGGGTCCGTCGCAGCCGGCGCAGACCATCGACAGCGAGGGGCGGTTGACGATGGGGGCCGTCATGCGACGCGCTCCGCGAGCTCGTAGATCACATGCTCGTTGCGGTTCGTCTCGGAGTACTCCTTTACGACCGAGCCGTCCTCTCTAACTCGCTTGCGTAGCGTCCCATCGCGCACCATTTCTGCGAACATGGACGAGACGTAGGAGCCCGTCCGATCATCGCCGTAGGCGGGCGGTAACACGCCAGGGATCGGCTCTGCAGCGATACGGAAGGACTCGGCGGTGACCGTTCCATTCGCGCGCACGACGGCGAGCGCTACTGGCTTCCCCGCGTCGATCCAGCGGCGCCACCGAGCGTCGCGTAGCCGCCGCGCCTTCACCTTGCGATCCGCGCGTGCCGATGGTTCCGGCGGCGGGGGCGGCGACTCGGCAGGCTGGCTGAAGAGCGCGAGGCCGTCCGTACCGATGTCCGGGCGGCGATACTCATCGGCGTGTGCGTGGTCGCGGCGGGTCACGTCGGCGTCTCCGGTGGCGCCGGGCACGCAGGGGCGGCGGCGATCTCGGCGACTATGGAGTCATGCGCCTCGTCTACGTCGTGCCCGGCGGCGCGATGGGCGGCGAGATGCACGAGCATTTCCGCGAGTGTGGCACAATTGAAACGCTCGTAGCCGATCAGATTCTCGGGACGGGTGGATGGGCTGAGACAGCACGCATCGCAACTGATGCCGCCGCGAACGTCGCCGTACACGTAGACGTCGCCCTCGCTGAATCGCGCGTAGCTCACGACACCCTCCGCGTCTCGCCCATGCGCGTCCACTGCGCGTCCGTGACGGCGGCGTGGACCTTCACCGCCTCGCGAGCGAGCCCCGTATCGAACGGCGCCAGCCAGCGGTCGTACTTCGCGTGGCACCCGATGCCGCGGATCGACGTGGCGCAGAGGGGCGCGATGGTCGTGTGATGGCCCTTCCGCGACTTCCCATCGTTCGCTGTGTGGGCGTTGTCGTTCGGGAAATCGTAGTTGGGCACATGGCCGCACCCGACACAGGGGAGCACGTACTTGATCCACCGCACGCGGGCGTCAGACCCGAACTCGCGCTCGAACTTGGCGGCCTGCTCGGCGATCGCGTCGGGCGTTCGCTTCCGGGGCGCGATCCGGCCAGCGGAGCGGAGGGGCGTGCGGCGCGCGATGGGGCCGGAGCGCTTCACGCGTGCACCTCACGTCGAACCGGCTCATCGACCCACATGAAGCCGTTCCACCGGACGTGTCGGCGCGTCGCGCGGAGGCTGTCGATAACGATGATCTCGTTCGGCTTGAGATCGGTCAGCGTCCACCAGTGGTCGCGCACCGCGGCTTCCGGCGTCGAGCCGTTGCCGTAGGCGCTCCCAATCACCGACGAGCCGCGCTCTTTCTTGTCGACGCGCGGCTGCTCGACGTACCAATCGCCGGGCTGGCGCATCCGGAGCGATGCTTCGCCGAGAGCCTGAACGGCGGACAGCATCTGCTCCCACGTCATCTGCGCGCTCACCGGACACCTCCAGCGATCCGGGGAGTTTCACGGGGCACAGTTGGGAGTGCCGGGGAGTTGACGGGAGTTGTGGGGGGAGAAGGGAGCCCGAAGCACGGGCCGACCGCGCTACGCCCGGACCACGCCAACGGCCCAGCTCCGACTGTTAATCGGAGGGTCGTAGGTTCAAGTCCTACCTGGGGAGCTAGGGCAGTGCTCATAGGAGAAACCGCCTCGGTGCCCCTCGGTGCCGGGGCGCTTCTATTAGATGGCATCGGGGGAGGTTTCCGGGGCCGGAGCAGGAATCGGGGCCAGTTGACGGTCGATCCACGCGCGGAGCTTAGCCCCGTCGTCCTTCAGGAACGCATCGACTTCGTGACGCTCGTATAGATCTGTGATGTCCTTCGCGCCGTGCCCCAGGTAGAGCTGGCGCCGAGTGCGCGGGATGCCGGCCGACTCGAGCCAGTTCGCGAACGAGCGGCGGAGGTCATACGGCGTGCAGGGAATCCCCGCGTGGTCGGCCGCTTGCTTGAACGCCTTCGCGAACACCCGCTGGCTCACACTCGGATACCGATTGAGCCGCCAGTCGCCCCACAGCTTCGACGGGAACAGGAGCGGCACGTCGCGCACACGGCCAGGGCGCTTGGTCCCCCCGATATGCACGCGGTCCGCTCGGTCGCTCCACTCGCCGTGGAACTCCCTCGGGTTCATCCCGGTCAGCGCCATCGTGTAGGCATCCACCCACGACGCGCGCGGGCGCTTCGTTGCCTGCGGGCTCGGGTGCTGCGAGAGCCATTCTGCGGCGACGGCATCGAAGCCAGACGCCAGTTCGCCCAGTTCCTTCGGGGAGAGTGGCCGCGGCTTCACCTTCGGGCGCACCTTCCGCACGGGCACTGCCTGTACGCCGAGGTAGACCGGTGAGAGCTTGCCGATCGTGTCGCGCACGAACGCGAGCGCGTAGGACCGATTCAGGTTGAACGAGCGCGGCGCCTTCGCTTGGCGGACGCGGAGTTGCCGGATCACGTCGGGGAGCGCCGCCACCATCGCCTTCGGCTGGGCCAGCCCCTTCACGGCGGCGACGAGCTCACCACGCACGCGGTAGGTATCGGTGCTCACGTCGGGCCGCGTGTCTTCCCGCCACTGCGTGAGCGCGTCCACCAGGGGGAGCGCGGCGTTCCCCTGCGGGATCAGGTGGAGCGTCTTCGTGGATGCGGCGCGGAAGAACGCGTCGGCCCGCAGCTTCGGCTTCCGCCCGACCATCATCGCGAGGATCGCGCGCCCTTCGCTCGTCGTGGACGCCTCGGTGATCTCGTCGTTGAGCTTCCGGAACTGTGCGGGCGCGGTGAGCCCCGTGGCGTGCCGGATGCGCCCGATGCCTCGGATGCGCCGGTCCACGACGAGCGTCGGTCCTACGTTCTGCTTCTTCCGCTTCACGCTGCAGCCCCCGTTCGCTCGAGGTACTTGAGGATCTGGCCCCAGATGTACCGGGGCGACTTCTTGCCGAGCGCGTAGGAGACGGGCAGTGATGGCGCGATTCGATACCAGTGGGAGAAGGACACCTTGAGCGCGCGCCGACATTCCGACGCTGTGAGCACGTCGGTTTCCGCGTGGTGCTTCTCCACCGGCACCGTGTCCGCCCCTCGCTCCGTCTCGCTCATTCCTTTCGCTTCTCCTCGGCGTCCAGCCAGTCGGCGATCGTGCCTAACAGGGACGGGTCCAGCGCACTCAGTCTCGCAGCTAACGTGTGCTTGCAGTTGTCGCGAATCTGTCGGCCTCGATACCACATGTCCGCGCAGTAGCACGGGGGCGACACGCTCAAGTCCACGTCGTAATACCGTTCATCATTCCCGGCGACTCTGTATTGCGTGCCGCCAAGACGTTCCACACATCCAGACTTGATGAGCAGCCACGCGCGGCGCAGTCGGTCCGCGCGGTGCCCCTCGTCACTGGTCAGAGCTTCGCCGCCTGGATTAACAGCGTTGATGTCATCGCGCTCACCGACTCAGGCGAAGCGCCAATCTTGGCGGCGTCCAGCTTCGGCACTTCGACCGACAGCACGTGATCGAGGCACGCGGAGTAGAGTCCGAACAACTCGTCCAGCTTCTCCGTAAACGCGGGGGCGCCGTCCATCTCAGTGATGCGCGGTCCGGGCGCGAATGCTTGCTTCGGAGGCGGAGCGGCGGCGGCTGGCCTCTGGTCCTTCGGAGGCCAGATCGCGCCGGTACACGCGCGATCGCGACACCGGTAGTCGGGCGCTTTGGGATTCCGCTTCGTCACGATGTTGTTCCACATTTTGCCTTGGCAGACAGGGCACATCGGCTCATCGGCAGTACGTAGGCTCGTGCTCATGCAATGCGTCTCCTGTATGGGCAGTTCATATACGCTCGCGCGCTTCCAGGTCGGAGACCCGCTTCTTGAGATTGCCGTAGTCCCGCAGGAGTTTGATGACGGCGGTATACAAAAGCTGCTCGCCGATGTCGAGCGAGGCGGCTTCGGGGGCGAGCTCGCGGGTCTCGGGTTCGGGATGCGCGGCGGATTCGGCCTCAGCGCGCGATAGCTCGAGTTGCCATCTCCTCACGCGGCACCGTCCTGCGCGAACAGCATCGCCGCCGTGTTCTCCACGTCGCTGTCGTTCTCGGGCGTTCGCAGCGCTTCGCCGCACGGGCAGATCTCGGGGATCGTGAAGTCGCACCCCTGCGACACCAGCCGCACGCCGACGTGGTGAAACTTTCCGCAGCGAGCGCAGGCCAAGACGACCGTGACGTGCGTCGCGTGGCGATACGTGCCCGCGATGGATCGCCACTCTAGCGCGCGCATGCGACCCTCCCGCGAATGCGGCGCGGCGCTCATCGCCGATCTCGAATCGGGGGATTGCCCCGAAGCGCCTCCCGTCTCTCATCTTCCTTCGCCCGCTTCCACGCCTTGCGGAACGCCACCACAAGCACGATGACGCTGACAATCGTGAGGAGCCCGGAGATCATACGTCGATCTCCGCCGGGTTGCCGTCCGCTTCCCGCTGGCGCGTGACGCGCTGTTCCCGCAGCGAGGCGACCAGATCGTCGAGGAACATGGCTTGATTGAACGCGGCCAGCACGCGGCGCGTCACGGGCGAGGGCGTGTTAGCCATTGCGCTGCGCGGCCTCAACGATCCTGCGAGCATCGCGCGTCGCGTCTTCGAAGATGATGCGGGCAACGAATCCGGCCACGAAGGTCGCCACGAGCGCGGCGGACATATAGAGCGTCAACATTTGTATTTCGGTCCTCGGCGGGCGATATTCCGGCAACGGAGTGAGCGGCCCTAAAACGCTCAACCCGCGAGAACGCCTGCGTATCCCTTCCCGGTTACGCAGGCGTTCGTTATTCAGGCGACGGCGGCCATCTCACCAGTGGTCGTCGGATTGATCTGATCTTCGACGTACCAGCCGAGCAATGAGACGGCTCGGCGTGCGAGTTCCGGCTTGCCCTGCGCGATGCAAGTGTCGATGTAGCGCAGCAGTCCGCCGTAGATGCAGAGCCGACCCCGGCGAAGGTCGTAATGCCAATGCTTGTGCGTCGCTGGGACGCCCTCCGTGTGCAGTTCGAGCACCGCGCCATGTGCCAGGCGGGTGATCCGGTTCCGCGCTTCCCCGCGGTTTCGGTACATGCTCCTTCGCCTCCGTTGGTAGACTTGCCCACATGAGCCATTCGACTCAGCGGTCCCGCGCCCCACCAACGTCGGAGAGGCCCCACGCACTCGACCCCCGTCGTCAGGCGACGAGCGCGGTCTTGCTGATCAGATACTTCTCGATAAACGCGTCGATTTCCTTCGAGATGAACGCGTCGATCGCCGGCTCGAGCGTGTCCGAGTCACGGTCGCCGCGTACCACTTGCCACAGATGGCCGAAGCTCACCTGATGCCGGTCGGCAAACTGCTTCGCCGACAGCCCGGAGAGCGCGAGCGCAGCGCGGAACTCCCGATTGCGCTTCTCCTTGCGAATCTCGGCGGCTGATGGCATATCCGTGTCACTCCTTGTCGGTCAGTGTTTGACGAGTGGTATCTACGCTACCAGTTTGCCCCTGTCAATAGGCAAGTTTCGCCTGATTGTTACCAGTCGAATAGATGACGAATCAACTAGAGGTGGCGGCACGGCTGGCCCAGCTCCGGCGCGAGAAGTCAGCGCGGGAGCGGCGGGATGTCACGCAGGCGATTATTGCCGCCGACAACGGGATCGTGCCGGAGACCTACTCCCGCTATGAGAACGGGCGGCGGAAGGTGCCGGAGGAGGTGGTCGTGGCGCTCGCCAAGTATTACGGCGTTACACCGGCGTTCATCCGCTACGGGGTGGAGACGTCAGCCCCGCGCAAGCTCTCGGACGAGGAGATCGCCGCCGCTAGGGCTCGAGTCGCAGCCAGGGGGGCGAAGCCCGCCGAACCACGGAGCCGGGCCGCGGCGGGGACGAAGCGGCCAAAGCGTCCGCCAGGGCGACGATGACGTCGTCCTCCGTCTCATCGCCCAGCGGCACGGGCACGCCAGGAATAAGCACGCCATTGTCATCCATCGCCGAATAGACACGATGGCCGTTCACTTCTTGGACGTAGACACCACCTTCAGCAGTGGCGGGGGCGGTCGAGTACGGCATGCGAGAGCGGCTCCGGGGCAAAGAGAAGCCGTCGTCCAAAGCGGGCGGCGGGGCGGGTGCGACGAACCTGCGAACAGCCTCAAATATTCGCAAGATGGTGTGGACTTATAAATGCGTGCCCGCGCGTGAACCTCGACTTACTGATCCTGCTGTTCTTCTTCGCCGGTGGCGTCGTCTGGCTGGCGCGCTGGGCGGCACGCTCTCGGCGCCGAGCGATCGTCGCGAGCGCGGGGCTGGTGCTGTTCGTGATCGCCCTGCTGGCCCGGCTCTCCGCGCACTAGCGCAGGAACGGTAGCGAGATGCTGATCCGCCCATCCTTCGCCGCTCGGTAAATCTCCTCCGTCGCGAGCCCGCCCACGATCCCCAGCGCGAACGCCGTTTTCCGGCTTGGGCACTTCACCCGCCCGAACGTCCACGGGACCGTACACACGGTGACCGAGGCGACGACGGCGTCCAGCACCGAATCGGCGCGTTGCCGTGCGCGATTGGCGATTGTGGTGTCCTTGGCGAGCGACGCGATCCGATCGTTGGCGGCGCCCAGGGCGCGCCGTTCCGAGGCGAGCGCGGCGAGCAGCGTATCCCGTTCGTCGGTCCGGACCTCATACGCCTCACGGTAGTACGTGGCGGAGTCGTGCGCGTTGACCGCGCTCGAGGCCCGCTGCGCCAGCGAGTCCGCGTACACGGAGAACCGACGCGCGACCGAGCGCAGGGAATCGGTCTGCGCTTCTGCACGGGCTTGACGCTGCTGTGCCGCGAAGGCTTCGAGGGATGCGGCGATGAGCTGGGAGTCGACGCGGGCGCGGTCAGCCTTCTCGTGGTCGACCGCCGTCCGCACTGGCGGCGGCAACGGATCGACGGGCGGACGGCGCCAGATGACGATAGCCACGATCAGGGTAGCGGCGAGAATGACTCCGACGACGATCCACATGGGGCGCCTCACGGCGCGACAAGCGGCATCGTCGACAGCTTCGCGCCTGCACGGATCGACGCCGCGCGCCGCAGCCCCGTCATCGGAAGGAAGTACCACTCCGAGTCATCCACCACTCGCGTCACGACGAGCCAGTCGTTGAGCGAGGCCGACCAGACGACCGGCGGGCGCGGGTTGGGAACCGCCACACTGGAGGTCTGCTGCGCCAGCGCCGCGACCATCGCATCGACATTGATCGCGCCGGGGCAACTCTTCGGCGCGTAAATCTCATGGTGCCCGACGATGTGATACCGCGTCGGCTTGATTAACGGACGCCGGGCGATGATGTCCGCCTGGAGCTCGAGCGACGAGTCGCGCTGCTTGGGCGTGAGTTCTGACTTCCCGGTGCCTTCGTGCTCGATGCCGATCAGGTACCGGTTCGGATTCACGCCGGGGCGATCCAACACGATCCGCGCGGTGGGGTTGGACACGCGGCCCGCGTGGAAGGCGGTGTCGTCCTCGTCGACGAACTGGTCCCGGCTACCGTCCGTACAGACCATGTAGTGCGCCGAGACGTCCGACTGCTTCGCGCCGAACCATGACCGGACTGAGTCGCGGCTCCCTTCGGTGACGTGGATCGCGATCCCTTCGATCGCATGCCCACCGCGCCCACCGTGGAAGTTGTCAGACGGGGACCGTCGGATCGTCGCGAACATCATAAGTCACCGCGCTCCTTCGCCGGGACCACCTGAAGCGGTGGCACGTCGGGCTGTGCTGCTGGCACGGCTGGCGCCGAGGCATCCACATTTACCGTGCTCGGCCCGCCGACCGTTACCGGGCTTGGCCCCTGCTTCGCCGTCACGTAGTCCGCGTCGGTCCGGCGCTTCGCAATGAACTGGACCACGTCGAAGCCCATCATGGTGAGGATCGCGCCCGCGACGCCGATCAGCACCTTGTACTGCATCGAGGTCGGCTCCCACCCGTTGAATAGCATGCCGATCGTGACGAAGTTGATGACCTCGACGGCGAGCCCGATCGACACGAGCACGCGGAAGGCCGTCGTGTTCACCGTGTTTACCCAATCCGAGATGCGTGAGATCATGGCGACGCCTCCGATGGTGGCGGGGCGGGATTCCCCTGTGTGATGGTGCCAGTCTCGCGGTCCAGCATGACAGCACCGCCGGTCCCCGGCTGGGCTGTCCCAGCGGCCCCGGCTGGGGCCAATCGGCGGATCTCCCCTTTCAGTCCCGTGATCTCGTTGAGCGCGGTCGTCAATCGGCCATCCACATGCCTCCGCACCGTGTTGAGCTTGGCGACGACGAGGCCCAAGATGGCCGAAATGATTGTCGTCGCCCCGCCGATCGCCGCGATGAGTACCCCGTCAGTCATGGTGTCTCCGGTCTCCCTCGCCTTTCCGGCGATCTTCGAGGACAACGACACGCGTCTTCACTTCCTCCTGGCCGTTGGTGAGCTTCCCAATCACCTCGTCGTGCTCGCCCAGCCGTTCATCGGTGACGACGCGCCAGAAGCGCCAGTCCACCAACTCCTCGCGCCCCTTCTGCTGCTCGCCACGCAGTTCGTTCATGCTGTCCGTGATATTGGCCATGCCGGTCTTGAGCGTTTCGAGCGTGTCATAAAGAATCTTGTGATCGCCCTTCTGGCGCTCCGTGAGCCGACCGAACGCCACGCCCGAGCCGACGAGCCCCGCGATCCCGATGAGGAGCCCGACGGTCATCTGTGCGGTCGTGAACGCGACGGTCGTCGGCATCTGCATCACGCGACCCGCAGGCGAGGCGTCGGCTTCCACGCCGCCCAGCAGAAGGTCCCGACGCCCAGCGCGCGAACGCCTTGGTACGCCAGCCACGTCGACCAGCTAGGCCGGACCGCATAGCCAGCCCAGGCCAACCAGCCGACCCCGAACGCGACGAGCAACGCCATCCGCAGCCGACCGAGCGCGTCCCGCTCGTAGGCGATCAGCGCGACACCGAGCCACGCCACGGTGCGCACCAGCACGTCCGGCTGGTCGACCCCGAGCCACAGAACGGCGACGAGGCCCACCGTGACGAGCGCGCCGACGAACGCCATCGCCTGACGACGCTCGAGCAGCACCGCCCCGACGAGCGCGGCCTGGCTCACGGGATAGACGAGACTCATCAGCCACGGCTCGACGCCCGCGAGTGCGAAGGCGTCCGCGATCCACGACACGAAGAACGCGCCCGCGAGATACCACCACGCCGCGTCACGGCGCTGCCTTCGCATGGCCAGCACCGCCAGGCATGCGAGAGGGACGAGTCCGATCTGCCACACCGCGTAGAAGATCACGGACACCGCGGTGGGCACACAAACGAATCGTTGATAGGAGGATCGAGCGGACGAACCTTGCTCTCACCGTCGACGGCTGGCACGACGACGAGCGTCATCTTCTGATCGCTGGCGAGGTGGACTTCCAAGCGGGCATCCGGCCCGGCAGCGGTCAGACGGGCTAGCAGCTCAGCGACAGACGCACCTTGGAACCACCAATACGGGCGCGGGCGACGGACGGGGTTCATGCGGATTTCTCCTGGTCAGGGGGAGGGGTAGCAGGGATGCCGAGACTGCGGTCGGACAAAATATCGGTCGCGCGCTGAATCCGGCGACTCGACCGTTCGATACGTTCGACGAGGTCCGCCGCCTCGGACCGCGCGATGGCGTTCTCGGTGTGCGCCGCGAGGAAGGTGGACACGAACGCGCCGAACGACTTGACGACGCGGAGCCCGATCACAGCGACGACGCCCTGCATGAGGATGATGGTGAGCGCGGCCCAGACCATGGTGACGACCTCTCTTGCTACAGGGTGCCGAACGGGTAGAGCACGACGTTTAGGCGATCCAGACGGAGAAGCGTTGCGACGCGCTACCGCTCGGGTCCGTCGTGCCGGGGCCAGAGTCCACGGTGCCAGTCCCGCCGCCCGTAATGCTCACGACCGCGAAGGCGAGTGTGCCGAGGTTCGTTGTGCGCGTGACCCGGAGGTCTGTCGATTCATCCACCAAGTAGGTCGGATCGGAATCGGTTGTGGCGTAAGTCGTCATCGGCTAGGTATCCCAACGGATGGCGCAGCGGTTTTGGTCGTTCGCGCCCTTCACACGCTGGAGGGTGAAGAACGTGCGCGTGGCGCCGTACATGGGGAGCGTGATGATCGTGTTAGCCGAGATGTCGCTGGTGAAGTACGTCAGGACTTGCGTGCTGGGATTGAGCGCGATGACGAAGAACGGGAAGATGGGGAATAGGCCCACCTGCGTTCCGATCAGTGTCGAACTCTGGTTCGCCGGGTATGGTCCCATCCACGTCGTAAGTTCGCCGGGGACCGTGCCGGTGTACGGCGTCACACGGCTTCGGCAGTTGTTCCCGCCGCCATGCCCGACGAAGGCAAAGAATCCGACCGTGGTATCGGCGCCTGTGTTATCGTGCGTCCGCTCCATGCCGAACAGCACGTTGTTGTCGCCGCTCCCAGAAAAATTGTCAAACAGCATGACGCACAGACGGTTCGTGTCCCCGCTGAAATAGCAGTTGTAGGCAGTCGTCGTCGCGCTCCCCGGCCCCTCGAGCACGAGGCCGGGCGTGTATGACGTCGTGACGCCAGAGAAGCTTCCGGCGCCGTCGGTGGTATGGCCGTAGGAGATCGTGAGTCGGAGCTGTGATGCACTGCCAGCCGATCCGAACGCGATGCGAATCTTCATCGGGTTCGCCCCGGCCAGGGCGTCGGTTGCCTGCCACAGTGCAAAGCCCTGAATCGTACTGGAGCCGGGGGGCTTCACGCTCGTCGCGAAGTTGATCTGACCCGTATCCGAGGTCTGCGTCCAGCCCATCGCCTCGATCCCGGTCTTGATCGCACCGATGAGCGTGCGCCAGGTCGTGTCGCTGGTGAGGTCTGGGGCAATCGTGACTGCGCTACGTGGCATTAGGTCCTCGTGAGAGCGAGCGTCCCGGTCAACCGTGTGATCGTCGCCGGGGTGCCAGTGATGACAAACTTGAGGTAGTCGCCAACGGCGAGACTCGTCGTCCACGAGGTCAGCGTGGGCTGGGACTTCTGCGCGCTGGACAGCGTGAGCGGGGCCGAGGCGCTGATCTTCGTGAACGTCGGGAACGCGCTATAGGTCGCGCGCCAGACTTCGACCGTGACGGAGCCTGAGACGTCAGCCACCAACTCGCCCGCCGTGATCGTGCTGTCGGCGGGGATGCGCACATAATCCGAATCCCCCGCCTCGATCACCTCGCCGCCGAACTCCACGGAGAACCCGACTTCAGACGCGAGCGTGGGATCTGGGTACGTGCCCCCGAGCGCTCCGCCGGCTGCGCCGGCCGGCGTCGCGCCGACGACGTTCGCCTTGAGCTCCGCCGGATCGCTCGTGTCCCACTCGAGCGTCGCCGTATCCGTGGGCGCGGGCGTCGTCGCCGTTGTCGCGATCACCGGCTGGCCCGCGGTGCCCGTGGGGACGCCAGCGGAGAGGACGCCAGAATAGGGAGTCGCCCGAACGTAGTAGGTGATGCCGGGATCGACGAACGCGGAGCCCGCCCAGCCGTAGTCGGCCGAGAGGTTCGCGACGTCGACGTCCACATGATTCGTCGCGATGATGCTGGAGAAGTCGAGCGCGTCGGAGAAGGCGAACGTCACCGAGAGCGCGGTCTCGTTGACACTTGCGACGGCGAAGACGGCCGGGATATAGACGCCAAAGTCGAGGACCTCGCGACGCGTTGGCGTGAGGTTGACGACCGTGGGCGCGTCAGGCGTCGGGAGCGGGACCGGGCTGTCGATCTCCAGCCACGTCGCGTACCGCCCCCGTGGCTTGCCGCTCAGTTGGAAGACGCTGGTAATGACGCCGTTCTGCGAGCTCTGGCTGTAGCCGTCCACGCCGCCCGCTTGGTCCTCGTTGTACGTCACCGCGAATGCCGGCGTGCCGACGTAGTCCCAGAGCCAGCCGAACCACAGGCCCGTCCCCTGGATCACCTGCGAGAGGATCGGCAACTCACGATCCTACCGGATCGCGTCGGCCAACGCCTGCGCCCTCGTCGCGTCGTTAATACCCGTGTTCTGCGCGAGCGTGATGACGATCGGCTTGATGCCGTACCGGAGGGTCGACGCGGTTGGGGTGATCGTCGGGGACACGGTCGGCGACGTGACGGTCTCGATCGCGCCAGACGCGTTCACGAACCGGACGATCACGTAGTTTCCGACCGTCTCCAGCGCGAGCCCAACGTCAACCTTCTCGTGTTCGTCCGGCCCCACGGACCAGTCGGGGACCGTCGCCGTGCGGTTCGGCGTGAAGAGGTGGATGGCGAGATTATCCGAGTCGTCGTACAGGAACCGCACGACCCCCGTCCCCACCGCCGCCGTGTCGGAGAAGATCTTCCAGAACTTGACCGGCTCCGTCAGCGTGAGCTCGTCGATGTACGTGCTCGGCGCTGATGGATCGACGACCAGCGTGTACGTTGCCGGGAACTGGTCGTCCAGCATCGCCTGCAGCACGTCGGCCAAATCACCGGCCGCGTAGACCTTCGGCGTGACTTCGTCCGCGAGGATCAGATGGTCAATGAGCGGGGCTTCCGGTCCCCGCCCTTGCATCACCATCTCGTCGCGGTGCCCCGAGATGTCGAGCCGGTCCGTAAACCCACGCGCCCACTCGCGGTAATCCCCTTCGCCTGATGGGTACTCGCCTCGCGGCTTGATGCAGATCCACAGGTCCCAGGCGCGATTGAGGTCGAGCAGGGGCTGATAGTCGTCGGCGTCGTCGACATTGAGCGGCGAGTCCGTGCGAAACGGCACGAGCGAGTATTCGCCCACGGACCCACGGAGACTCGCCGTCAGCGTGTGCGTGAACCGATCGAGGTCGTCGGCGAGCGTGTGCGAGTTCAGGAAGTCGGCGTTCCGCTCCCCGATGGCGAGGTTCCCGACGTTGATCATCGTCCCGTCGTAGTTCGCCACCCGGAGGAACATGAACTCCCAATGGCCCTGCGGGTCCGCGATGATCGCGCGCTCTTCCGGGGTCAGGGATCTCATAGGCCCAACCCCGTGCCGGCGTTCCGCGCTTCAGCGAGCGTGAGACTGACCACCCAGTACAGCGGCTCCCCCTCTGCTCCGCCGGTCTCCGCTTCGTCGGTGATCTCACCGGAGCAGATGACTTCCGCGAGCGCGTTGTTGAACACCACGCCGGTACAGGGCACCTGATTGCCGTTCGCGAACATCTCGCGAATGAGCCGCGCGGTATCCTCTTGGATGTTGGAGATCACGACGGGCACGTTCATGAGTTCGGCTTTGATGAAACTCCGCTCATTGCCGTTGGACGTGTACCGCCGCTCGCCCACCTCGCGCGGGTCCGCGTGGCCCGCCCGTTCGCAGGGCACATCCAGGTCCAGCCCACCGGCGTCGAGCGTGAGGATGCTCATGGCAACAACTCGATGATGCCGGGGAACACGACGCCTGTCCCGCCGCCGTAGCAGATGGTCTGCCGGCCGAGGTTATACGCGGGGAGGTCTTCCGGGTCCGGCGTCGGGTCCGACTCACCGGGGTTGAGTGAGATACGCGACCAGAGCTCGACCCGAATCTGGTCGCCGTCTTCGACGTCCCATGCAATCGCCGGGAAGGTGAACCCGATTACCCCGCCGAAGAACGTCCCCGCGCGCCAGTCGGAATCGACTGGTCCTTCGACCGCATCCGTCACCTCCGTCCCACCGCGACAGAGGTAGATGACGAGCTTTGACGACTGATAGGCGAACGCCGCGCCACCTTCCGATCCCTTGCTCACGAAGATGCCCGTGGGGATGCCCGAGAGCGTGGTCGCGCTGACGGGCGGCAGAATCCACACCCGCTCCGCCGTGGCCGAGTAGGTGATCGCGCACGGTCCTGGCAAGGAGCATTCGGCCGGGCTCACGCCCAGGAGCGTGTAGAAACACCCGCCTCCGGTCGATCCGCTCAGGACCGCATCTTCCGCGGCGGGGTAGTCGGCCGGTGGGTCAACGGCTGGTGTGTGCGTCGTCAGGACCAGCGTCTCATCAGGCGACGTGACTCCCGTCAACGCGTTCCCAACCTCATACAGCGTGAAGCTCACGATCCAGCTATCGGCCGTCTCGCGGAGTTCGCCCGTGATCTTCGCCGAGCAGACGATGTAATAGCCGTTGTTGTTGAAGAGATCACCCTGACACGTCTTCTGCGCGCCGAGGGCGAACATCGCTTTGAGCGTCGCATAGGTGGCGCTCAGGATCGGCGCGGTCACGACGGGCACCACCATCAACTCCGCGCGGACTGACGATTCCTCGGCGCCTTGGCCGGTGTGCTTGTTGCCGACTCGCCGGGGCGCCGCGTGGCCGCCCCGCTGACAGGCGAGCGTCAGCGGCGTCCCGCCCACATCAACGGTCAGGACCGCCACGGTATCCCGCCCGCTGGGAGCTTCATCTGCTCCAGCGCCGCGGCTCGTGAGCCACTGAGCCCACCACTCCCCGCGTTCCGTTCCTTATCCACTTCGGACAGGAACGCTCTGGTGATCGCTTGTGCGGTCAGTTGCGGCGTCTTGGACTCGTTGACCACGATGGCGCCGGGCGCGATGGTGATCGAGACCGGGGCCGTCGCAACGGTGCCCGTCTGACTGAGCGACGTCGGCGCCATGGGCGACATCGGCGGGACGAACGGATTCGTCGGCACAGAGAACTGGCCGGGATACGGCCTCCCCTTCGCGAACTCCTGGATGTAGGGCTCGAGCTTGAAGCCCGTGGGCGCGTTGATGACGGACGTGAGCGCGCCGATCGCCTTCGTGTTCTGGTCGAGCGCGAATTTCGCCTTCTCCGCCGCGGTCGCCTGCAACGCGATCGCCAGCGTCGCCGCTTCCTGGGCGTCGATCTCGTTGCCGAACGACCGCTTCAGATCCTCGATCTCGCGGTCCAGCGTCCGGGCGTTGGCTGCAATGGCTTCCGCGCGCTCGTTGCCGGGCGTGGCCGCGTCGAGCCTGGCCTGGTAGTCCTCCGTGCGCCGCGTCTGCATCACTGCCGCCTCTTCGCGGAGTTGGCGGATGCGCTCGTCCTCGAGCTGGTTCAGTTCAGCCAGTTGGCGGTTGCGCTCGCGGACCGTGTCGGAGTTCGCACTACCACCGGACCACGCAGCTTCGATCTGCTTGCGGAGCGTTTCGCGCTGCGCCTCGACCTGCGCGATGTTGCCAGCCAGGGCGTCCTTCCCCACCTCGGCGCGGAGTCCGGCCATGCTGATCGCGAACGCAGCCCGCATCTCGGCAGCGGCTTTGGCGGCTTCCTTCATCGCCTTGGACGCGCCGAACAGGCCGGAGACGAACCCGACCACGCCCCCGACAATGGCGCCAGGGAGCCCGCCGACCGCGGCACCAGTCGCCGCGCCAGACGCCACCCCACCGAGCGCCCCGCGCACGAGGTTCCCAGCCGTCCCGTGCGATGTGCTCGAGAGCGCCTGACCCGTGGCGTAGCCTGCGACCGCGGCGGCGACGCCCGACTTGATTGCACTGGTCCACTGTGGCGGTGGTGCGTTCGCGGTCGTCGTGCCCGTGCGACCCTTCGCATCCGGGTCCATGCCAGACGCGCGCAGCATCACGTCGGCGGCTTCCTTCTGGAGCCGCGCCGCCGTCTGCATCTTGATCGCGGCGCCGTCCTGTTTCTTCGCCGCCCCTTCGACGCCGAGCCCGAGCATCGCCGCGAACTTGCTGGTCAAGAACTTCTCCGCCAGCGCTTCGGACATGGCCCGGATCATCGCGCGCTTGAAGCCCTCGGCCAGCGCGATCAGTGGGTTCCGGCCGGTGGAGATGTCGGTGAGGATGCCTTCGATGTTCGAGACGGTCGCGCGTCGGATGTCCTTCGCCCGGCGCTCTACCTCGCGCGCAGCCTCCTCGGCTGCCCGCTCCCGATCCCGGTCCGCGTCGGCCTGCGCGTTCTGGACGTGCCCCAGCGTAATCGCGAGCCGTTCGCGCTCCTCAGCCTCACGACGGATACCGGCCGCCATCCGCTCGCTGATCCCGACGCCCTTCTCGCGCACCGCCTGCTCGCCCGCCTGCGCGATGCGGACACGCTCGACCGCGGCCTCACCGTCCCGTATCGCCGCGATCATCTCGCGCGTGGCGGCGTTGTCGGCCTTCGCCGCTTGGATACCGTTCCACGCGTCGGCGTTCTTGGCCTGTAAGGAACTATGATACCGATCGGTCGCCGCCTGCACCGCGTCCATCGCCTTCTTCTGCTCGTCCGTCGCCTCCGTCAACCGCTTCACGCCCGCCACCGCCGTGGTCGATACGGCGCCCGTCTGAGCAATAGCGTGGACGCGCTTGATAATCGCGTCGCGCTGCGACTCGAGCATCCGGATGACATCGGCGCCGTCCTTCAGTCCTGTCGCCGCGCCACCGAACAGCCAGTCGCCAAGCTTCTGCGCCCCTGCAGCACGGAGCGCCACCGCCATCCCGCCCTGCAGCTTCAGCACGCCCTGCTCAATCTTCGCGACGGCGATCGCCGCATCAGCCGCCGCAATGGCGAACCCGCCGAAGAACGCATTCGCCGCCCGCGCCATCGGACCAATGGCGCCCCGAATCCCGTCCAGCGCCGTGACGATCCCGCCCGAGGCGCCGGACATGTCGTTCATGCTGCCGACGGTATTGAGGATCTCGTTCCGGATCTGCTGCATCGCGCCGCCGATCGTCCGTGGCATCTGCGCGAACTGCGAGTCCACCGCATCGGCCTGCGTTTTCAAGGCATCGAACACGGCCTTGGCGGAGAGCTTCCCCGCTTCCGCCATCGCCCGCAGATCGTTCGTCGCTATCCCCATTCCGGTCGCGATGGCTTCCGCCAAGCGAGGCGCCTGTGACACGACGGAATTGAACTCGTCGCCCCGGAGCCTCCCTTCCTGGAACGCTTGCCCGAGCTGTTGAAGTGCCGCCTGCGCCGATGCAGCCGAGCCACCGGAGATGATCATCGCCTTATTGATCGTCTCCGTCACACGGACCAGATCCGCCTGCGAGGCGCCCAACCCACTCGCCGAACGGGCAAGCCGGGTATAGAGATCCGCTGTGGACTCGAACGAGGTCCGTGTACGTTGCGCTTGGTCGAACAGCGCCGCTTGCACCGCAGCAAGGTTCTCCGTCCCCGTGGTAACGAGCCGGAGCCGAGACTGGAGGTTCGTATAGGTATCGGCGAGGCTGACGAACTCCCGCAGCACCAACGACCCCGCGAGCACGGCGAAGGCGTTCTTCATCAGCGAGGCGGACGCGGACACCTTGTCCATCTGCGCGCCAGCCGCCGCGATCGCGCGTCCGCCTTTCCCCATCGCCGAGTCCATCTGGCGCGCTTCGATCTCGAGCAGCGCCATGCGACGGGTCAGCCGCGTGGTTGCGGCCTCCGTCTTCCCGGCAGTAACGCCCAATGTGCCGACCGATGTCGTCGCCTTGACGACGTCCCCCGCCTCAACCTTGATGGCGAGGGTGGCGATATCAGTTGCCATCGCTCACCTGTGATGCGAAGAAGGCGTCACTGATCTGACGCAACGCGCGGAGTTCCCACGGGGAGAACGCATACTGCATCATCGTCGACCACGGATGGATGTCCTTCCACGTCGGGCGACCGTCGCACCAGAGGAGCAATTCCGCGAATCGGTTGAATAGGTAGTGGAGCGAGCGCGGGAACGGTGGCCCATGGAGCAGCGCGATGGCGTCCGGGTCCCCACGCCGCACGAGTGGCGCGATGTGGTCCCGAACGGCTCGGCCGTCTGGGCAGCGTTGCTCCAGGCCGTAGACATGCTTGGCGTATGCTCCTAAGCCGTCTTCGGCCGCGCGCCGAAAAAAAGTCCGCGCTCCAGATAGGCGGCCTGCACATCCTGCGCGAGCCACCAGAGATCCGGATGCGTGAGAATCTTCTGCGCATTCTCAGGGCTCGGCCTCAACAGTTCGCCTTCGAGGACGATCCCGTCCAGCGAGTCCGGCTCCTGCCAGAACCGTTTCGTGACCGCGACGATCTGCTCGCGCAGCGATTCTTCCAGCTTGGGGTCGGTCAGGTCGACCTTGCCGTCGACTCGGCGCAACTGGTCGCGGTACTTCTCGACGACATCCTGCGCCTCGCGCGACCACACGGGGGCGATCTCCCAGCGGAACCCGGTGTCGCGCTTCACCACACTGTACTCGTCGCGCGGGTCCCAGATCGTGATGACAGCCGTCTTGTTCGCGAACAGTTCGGCCAAGTCCTTCACGTCCGAGCGCGGTGGTGCGATGCTGGCTCCGTTCCCGTTGGCGTGGGGCGGCGGAGTCTTACGGGGCTTGGTGGGTGTTCTCGTGCGTGGCATGGATGCGCTCCATTGAGGTGAGGGTCCCACGTCCACCCGCCGTGGCGCATCTCCGGCCAGACCGGGGACCGGAGCACGACGGGGGACGGGGATATTCGCTTCGCTTCGCTCGTGCTACTTCTTCGACTTCGTGTGCGCGGGCTCGGCCGACTTCTCCTTCTCCGGCTCGTCCAAGCCCAACGCCTTTCGCTGCGCGTCGTTGAATCCGTCGAGCATGTGCGGCGGGATCGGTGGGTCGGCCGGCTTCGCGATGCGCTTGCCTTTCTCGTCGATCATTCGTCAGGCCCTCGGTTACGGGACGCGGGTGATGGAGATCATCTCAGAGGCACCGACCACACCACCGGCGACGTTGATCGTTGCCACCGCGGGGCCGTCGTTGCCCAAGGGCAGGGTAAAGTCGGTCGCCAAGAGGTTCGGGAACGTGAAGGCCAGTGTGCTCGCCGCACCTGGCACGGAGAACGTCAGCACCAGCGCGAACGGGGTCCCGGCGAGATAGGCCGACTGCCGGGCCGCGGTCGTGCGGAGCGCCGTGAGCGTCCCCGAGATGGTGAAGTTCGACTCGTACACGTCTGGCGAGTACGGCGAGCCGACCACCTTCGCCAACTGCAGCCCGTTGCTCACCGTGAGGTCGAAGCTGGTCAGGTCCAGCACGGGCGACGCGTCGATCGTGATCGCGGCGTCCGTCGCCACCATCATTTCCGTCGTGCCGACCGACGGCGTGGTGTAGAACGGGGACGACGCGCCGGTGACGATGGACTGCTTGATGAAGGCGATCGGGTACTCGATGTGACACGGCTCGTCGGGCGCGCCGGTCAGATGGAACCCGCCGAACCGGATGCCCTTACTGAGCGTCGAGGTGTCGATGTCCACCTCGGTGATCTCGCCCGTGTACGAGCGTCTGGTGAGGCCGGGGACGAGCACGTTCGCCGCCCACGTCCCGCGCAGCGACGCTTCCAGATACGGGTCATGCTCCGTGGGCCGGAGGTCGGCCACGAGTGTCCCGTCGCCGGCCTGCGTACCGAGCCGCGGGAGGTTCGTCTTGCCGTCGGCGCGGATCTCGCCCGGCATGATGAGGGCTTGTCCGAGATGCGGGGCCGTGATGGCGTTGAGCCGCATCTTCGCCGCGCCAGTGACCGTCGCATCGGGCGTTCCGATGGAGACCGGCTCGGCCTTGATCGCGAAATAATAGTTCTTGCCAGTCTGACCCATCGGAGCGTTCCTCGGTTAAATGACGTTTGCTGAGCGCAAGCGCAGCGGGATCGTGAACGGTTGCGTCGAGAATCCTGGCTGGCTCTGTTGCAACTGCCCGGCGTAGGGGCCGGTGTCCGCTCGCACACGGAGCGTGTTCCCGTTCGCGAGCACGATCGCGGTGCGAGGCGCGAAGAGCACGCGGAGCGCGTTGACGTATCGCTTCGCCGTGAGCCCCGTCTCTGCCTCCACGTTCACGTACAGCGCGTACATCGGCGTCGCCTCGAGCTCACCCAGCGGGCCGATCGTGACTTGCGCGGTGGGACCGGGGAGGAATTCCTCGCGCACCCACGGCACGCCAGCCGTCGGTTGGAAGGCGACGTTCTCCCACGCGCGCGAGGTCGGGAGCCCGACGGTGAGCGACCGACCACCCGCGGCCACCTCTGGCGTGACCGCGCCACTCACCGTGACCGCGAGCGCTGAGACAGCCGTGATCACGCGCGGCGTGTTGGTCGCGAATCCCGCGGGCGTGATCTCCATGCCCGCATAGAGACCATCCGTCACGAACGAGCCCGTCGTGCGCGCGTAGCCAGTCGCGGTCGCACTGAGCGTGACGGACCCCGTTGTGGCGACAACGAGTGTCATCGCCTTGCTGCGAAGGGCTAACTGCATCAAAACCTCGTCGATCACTTGGCCCCCGCTGTGCGAGTCGCGACTGTATCGACGACGCGCGAGAACGCGGCGATCGTCATTTTCCAGCCATGCGGGGCGCCACTGTGGAACTGGACCCCCTTCGCGTTGTCCTCCACCTCCGGCGCGTACCACTTGGTCGTAAACACGAGTGCCGTATGCTCGTCCGGATAGCGGAGCGTGACTGAATCCCGGAGCGCCCCGGCCGCGTCCCAATTCGACGCCGCCACTGGTATTGGCGGGGCGCCGGTGATCGCGGAGCCGAACTTGATCGAGCGCTGCAGTTCGATCGCGGTGTTGATGTGCACCGCCTTGGCGCGCTGCTCGACCTTGAGCGCGAATTGCTGGATGCTGGCCGTGAAGGTCATCGGCTGCACCGGATGTGCGCGGACGTCGGCGTACCGTCCATCGCGCACGGGTTGACATCCTCGACCGTCAACGTCTCGCCGCCGAAGACCACCGTCGCGCCCAGTGGCGGCAGTTGCCCCGGCGTGGTCGGCTCGAAGGACAGCATCGGGTGCTCGGACTGGATCAGCCCAAGCCTGGCGTATTCGTCCGGGTCGCCCTGAATCCGCATCGCGAAGCCCGCGACCGTGCTGGTACTCGACGTGCTCGTATCCGTAGCGGCGTCGTAGGCGACGACCGTCTTCGAGAACGTCACCGCGGCGCCCTTCCGCATCAGCACTCCGCGCAGACTCATGCGAGCACCTTCTTCATTTCTTCCAAGTCGGCGCGCAACGCCGCAATAACTTGGTCCGCCGCGCTGCACGCTCGGATGCACCAGCCGTGCGGGCCGTAGAAGCCGGTCTCGCCGGAGTAGTGCTCCGCGTAGTCCCTGAACGTCAGGAAGCGGCCCATGTCATCGCGGGAAGCGCCGCTCATGCGAGCACCGGTGGCGTATTGTTCGCCACCGCCGCCTGCCAGAAGGGGTCAGTCGCCGTCGCCGCCTGCACATCGTCCCGCGTGTAGCTGTAGAACGAGCCCACCGTTTCCGACTTCATCCCCTCAGAGCCGCGGGTGCGGTACACCGACGCCACGACGGACTTGATCGCCAGCTTGGCGCCCTCTGGCAGATCGCCGAGGTGGTCGTACAGCACATGGACGTAGCGCGGCTGGCGCACAGTCCCGAACCACCCGCCATCGGTGCGCGTGATGAGGCGCGACCCGACGCCGTAGACGACGACAAGTTTGTTCGTGGTGTCGAGCGTGACGTCAGGCACGGCGGGATCGTAGCCGAGTTTGATCGACGTGAGGACGCTGACCGGGTAGGTGAGGTAGAGGCGTGACGAACCCGTGCCGTCGAGGACGTCCGTCCGCGCCAACGCCGCCGCCGTGTACGAGCCGGGCGCACGCAACGTCACGCTCTCGAAGAGCGCCTCCACGTCGTTCAGGAGCGCGGTCAGCAGCGTATCGTCGGCGGACGCGGGCGCGTCACCGAGATACAGTTTCAGCTCGACCAGCGACACGAGGTCTGGCATCTACTTCTTTCCGTCCGCGCCGCGCTTTACGATCAGTTTCCAGTCGCCAGTCTCGCCGGGCTTCGACCGCGTCTCATTCATCGACAGCCACAGCGAGCCGCCCCACGTCGCGAGCAGCCCGCGCGCGTAGAGTTTGTCGGGCTCGAACACGCCCTGATACGAGTCCGCGATGGTCCGCACTTGGAGCTCCGCGAACCGCGCCTCGATCCGTGCGTCCAACTCGGCAACCGTGGCGATACCGTCCGCACCGCGTTCGCCATGCTCGCCGCGTGGGCCTGGCACCGTGGACGGCGCACCGTCACGACCCGAGAGGCCATCGGCCCCGCGCTCGCCCGGCTCCCCGCGGTCGCCGTCCTTCCCGTCGCGGCCGTCCTTGCCATCGACGCCGTCCCGGCCGGCCGGACCAACGATCGGGTCAGCCGCGCGCGTTTCGACCGGTGCCTGAGCCTGAACCTCGGCCACGCGTTTCCCGACTTCGAGCTCGACGGCGATCTTGATGAACTCGCGCATCGCGGCATAGGTGGTTTCACTCATAGTCCGACCGCGAGGCTAAGGATGAGAAGCTCTTCGGCCCGGTCCGGGGCAGAGGACACCTCCGGCGTGAGGGCCACCCACTCCGCGCGGGCTGGAGCAAGGAACGGCCGGACCGTGCCAAGCGCGACGACCGCTGCGGGCACCACCCATTCCCGCCGAGCCGGCGCCGTGACGACGCGACGCGCCCCCACGACCACACGAACCCGCGGCACCACCCAGTCCCAGATCGCGGGCGGGGGCGTGACGGTGATGTGGAAACCGGGGCGCTTCGGGTACGGCTGGGAGAACCCACCACCACCACCGCCCATCGCTGGCTCTAGGGCGTCCGACGAGTCCACGACCGACAACGACTCCGCGACGCTGACGTCGTAGGTGGTCGGGAGACCGGCCAGCTCGCCCGTCTGCTCGTCCGCCGCCGCCAGGGTCTCGGGGACTGAGCCCGCGAACGTGGCGGCCGCACTCTCGAACTCGAGCGCGGCCAGCGCCTCCGTCGCGAGCCCCGTGAAGTCTGCGGTGCTCGACTGGACGTCGGACGCGGCGCCCGCCTCATCGACGGTGACGTCATAGACGGCACCACCACTCACCGTCGCGTCTGTCGTCTCGGCCGCGGTCAGGCTCTCCGCGCGCGCGCTCGCGAAATCGGCGGACGCCGCATCGGTCGCCGTGGCGGACAATGCCTCGGCCCGAGCGCCGGCGAACACCGCGGTGGCGGTCTCGCTCTCAGCCGCCGATCCGACTTCTGCTCGAGCAGCGCTGAAGTCCGCCGTCGCGGTCTCGCTCTCGGCGGCACTCCCCGACTCGGCGCGTGCCCCAACGAAGACAGCGGTCGCCGTTTCCGTCTCGGCCGCGGTTCCTGACTCAGCCCGAACACCGGCGAA
>Ga0137427_10000225_pt1 | contig 31420 bp, 40 predicted proteins | sample EasRivERMZT700_2_FD_102309 | JGI IMG/M metagenome (GOLD analysis project Ga0137427, IMG submission 102309) | Soil microbial communities from meander-bound floodplain in the East River, Colorado, USA - East River MetaG ERMZT700_2 | ecosystem: Environmental > Terrestrial > Soil > Floodplain ...
CGAAGCCGTCGCCGAGGCCGTTGCCGAAGCCGTCGCCGAAGCCGAAGCCGAAGCCGTCGCCGAAGCCGTTGCCGAAGCCGAAGCCTAAAATAATCAGCTCCGAGGTCAGGTTAGGGGTTACGCCGCCCATTTGTCGACCTCACACCCAAGCATCGCCACGACGCTGGACATCGGCGCCCGCACCGTTCCGGCCGGGTCGAGCACGGTGTTGCGCGTCGGCCCGCCGGCGGCAAGCTCGCCAAGCCCCTTGGTGGTGCCCCAGCGGCGCACGTTGCTGGCGTTGGAGATCGTGCACCAGGTTTCGTCGGTCACAACCTCGCCGACGTACACGAAGCCCCGGTCGAGGATGACGATCTGCTTTCCATGGTCCATCTGACGACTTCCTTCCTTCTGCGGTTGAACGCACACGCACAAAAAAAATCAGGAGTTCTCGAAGCGCCGGCGCAGCCACTCGGCGTCGCTGGCGATCTGCGCGTCGGCCGGGCCGATGATGAATTCGTGCGCGGCGGCGGCTAACCCCGCTCGGATCGCCGCCGCCGCGCACTTGAGCTCGTCTGGGAGATCGCGATCAAGGTACGCGTACACCTGCGCCCTCGACCAGACGAGCGCCCCGCCGTTGGCCTCGTGCAGCGGGGATGGGATTTTGTTGGCCTCGACCAGGCCGCGCCAGTTCCGGCCCAGCCAGTTGGCCGAGCGGCCGAGCTCGGCGGCCAGCTCCGGCAGGGAGAGGACGGGGCCTGCCATCAATCGACCTCCGGCCGCCGGCGCAGCTCGGCGACGCAAGCGTCGTAGTGCCGCAAGAACAGCTCGCGCGCGGTCTCGGCGATCTCGGCGTGGCGAGCGGTCTTGCTGCTTACGTTCGTCAACACCGTGAAAAACACACTGAGCGCAAGTGTGACGCCGGTGAGCAGCACGTGGTTGGGGTCCGTGCCACGCCGAGCCTCGGCCTCGATGAAGGCGCTGATGAAGCTCACCATCGCCTTGCCTCCTCGGCCTTCGCAGGCGCGCAGCTGGTCGGGCGACATGGCTGCATCGTGCAGCTTGTCCATGGCGTCAATCTCGTCGCCGCGGACGAATTCGGTCTTGGTAGCCATCAATGCCTCCCTGTCCGCTGCGGCGCCGCCGGCGGCGGCGCCTTGCCGCGCGGCTTGAACTCGCCGCACCAGTCGTGCGGGGCCACCGGCGGCCAGTTGATCACGGCCGCCGAGCCGGGGCCGTTGAGCCCGGTGAAGATCCAGTTGCGCTGCGGCGGCTGCCGCCGGCACAAGCCGTGCACGTCGACCGTGGGGACGGTCTGGAAATAGCGGCAGGCGTCGCAGCGCGGCTGCATCACACCTCCCCCGCCTCCTCGATGTCGGTGGCGTCGAGCCAGCGCTCCAGCGCGGCGGCGGCCGCGATGTGCTGGCCTTGGACCGCGAAGGTGACGCCGCGGTGGATGGCGTCGGCGCCGTCGCGCACGTGGCGGAACAGGCGGCGCGCCTTGGCGTGCTCGTTGATCCCCCAGTAGAGCGCGATGATGCCGATGGTCCAGATCGCGACGCCGACACAAAGTGCCATGGTGCCCCGGTCCATCATGGTCACGCCTCCGTTTGCTGGCGGCACCAGTCGCGCGCGGCGCCGAGCTTGAGGTTCTTGGCCTCGGCCACGACGTGCCGGCCGGAGCGGGCGAGGACGCGCGCGCGGTACCGGCGGCCGCGCGTGCCGGCGCCGCCGGGGATGAAGCCGTCGGGCAGGATCTCGATCAGATAGTCGGGCGTGCCGGCGTGCCAGCTCCTGCGCTGCCGGTTCGATTTCCACTTGAGGCTCATAGATCCCTCACGGCGACGATGGTGGCGCCCGGCCAGGTCGCGAGCACGCGCTTCACGGCCGGGTCGTTCTTGACGGAGGCGAGCTCGCCGGCGATCTGGCGCAGCGCGGCCTGGTTGTCGCGCAGCCACACCAGCGTGCCGGCGGCGGCCTGCAGGTGGCCCGGGTCCTCGACGCGGCGGGCCATGTAGGCGGCGGCCGCCTGGGCGGCCGCGATCTGCTGGTCGAGGGTGATTTTCACCACGTCGCTCCCGTGTAGATGACGATGGCCCAGACGGCGAGCGTCGTCGCCACGATCAGCGCGGCCGCCTCGCCCCGTGTCAGCGCGTGCATGTCGCGACCCCGCTCGCGGCGCAGGTCGAGCACAGGCCGGGCTCGGCCCAGCTGCAGGCCTCGCTCGCGTCGTCCCCGCAGGTGTCGGTCTCCGAGCAGCCGCAGGCGCGGCACACATCGCCGAGCACGCTCGGGATGCGCAGCGGCTTGCCGTCACCGATGACGTCCGGCAGGGCTTCGGCGACCTGATTGCCCAGCATCTCCACCAACGTGCCGCTGGCGTGCCACAGCGCGCGTCGCGCGGCGCCGGAGCGTTGCAGCTCGTGGCCCCGCCAGGTCACCGCCAGCTCCAGCGCGATGGCGCCGATGGCGGCCTGCGTCGCGGGTGTCAGCCTGTTCCAGGCGTCGCCGCCGTCGAAGCGTTCCATCACCGCCTCCCGGTCATGCCGGAGGCATGCACTTGACATGTGGCGCGGTAGGCGCCGGAGCCGAAGTCGGCGGCGAGGTCCTCCACCGTCATTCGGGAGCCGCCGGGCGAGAGGCCGCGGGCGGCGGTGACGATGCCGAACAGGCGGCCGATCTCGAAGGCGAGGTCGAGCTGGTGCTCGACGCCGGCGGCGCCGGCCTTGGCGGCGTGCTCGAGCACGTCGACCAGCGCCAGCACCGCGGTCTTGCCGCGCACCACGTTGGGCGGGTCCTCGTCGTCGAGGCCGTTGGCATCGCGCACCTTGGCCATCTCGGCGAGGATGCGGTCGCGGGTGGCCTCCACCACGCTGATCTCCGAAACGACAAGGCCGCACACCGCTGCTGGCGCGGTCGCGGCCGTCATGTGATCGACGAGACGCTTTCTGCTGGCGTAGCCCGACATGTGTGCCCCTTCCCCTGCTTGTCCCGGCGGCTGCCGGGGTTGATCTGGAGCGGCGCCGGCGGACTTGAACCGCCGTCCTGCGCGGGCGGGAACCGAACGGAGGCAAGGCCGCCTGGCTTCCCGCGCTGCTCGTCCCCCGAGCTCGCGCCGCGAAACGTATGCTTTACAAATGACCGGGGACCGTTAGCGGATTACTTTGATGGATGCAAATAAAAAATTGCATCCATGAAACTACACAAAAGGCCGCAGCCAAAGGCAAGCGCGCCGCCCGGCAAGCGGAATTTGCCGCTCGACGCGTTGCGAGCGGCAGCACTTATCCCCAGGAAAGTTTAGGACGCAGAGGGTCGCGCACGCCGGGTGCGGAGCGTCTTGGTGACAGTCCCCATGATCTTCACAAGGGCGTCGTCCACGAGAGCTGGCTTCGCGCGCCAGGCTGGGGCGGGCGCTTCTGTGACGATGTAAGGCGGATCGAATATACGGGGAACGACGCGTGCTCCGTCATGATCCAGATCGAAGAGCTGGGCGGCGACAAGATCGCCTGTGACCGGCGTTACGCGTTGATCAACCAGCACGAAATCTCCGCGCAGATAGCCGGCGAGCTGCACCCGAACGGTGCGCAGCTCCCACACGCTTTCCATCGGGTCGGTGGGCGTCATATCCGGCGGGATCTCCCCGCCGGCCAGGCGGACCATCTCCTCGTCAGGAAAGCCGTAGCCTGGAGAGACAATGAGTTTACTGGGGAACGATCGACCGCCAGGAGCGAGCATTGGCGGCCCCGGGACCCCGAAGGTATTGACGATCTTTGTGAGCGTGGTGCGCTCGAGGTTGCTAACTCCCTTGGGGTCAAGCGCTCGGAGGATTGTCGACGGTGCGACACCCGCAGTCTTGGCCAGCGGGGTCGCTTTCAGGCCCGTCTTTTTCATCACCTGATGCAGCCAATCTCGGATGATCTCCGAGTCGGTCTCAACCTCCGGCAGCTGAAATGTTTTCTTGCGATCCACGCGACGATTACCACGCATTGAAGCGAGCGATACTGCGCAAGTTAGCGTTATCCCGCACTATGTTTCGGTAAGACTTGACAGGAAGTAGCAACCGCACTCTAGATGCGACGCATGCAAGTAATAGATCGCATCAACGCCATTGAAGCCCGAGGGGCGAAGCTGCACCTCTCGCTTTGGAAGCTGTGCCGCCTCGCGGGCGTTGACTACTCCAGTGTGGCCCGCTGGCGAAACGGCGGCGACCCTCTCCACAGCTCTTTTGAGACGGCGGCCGGCAAGCTCGACGCCAAGCTCGACGAGGTCGAGCTGGAGCTGTTCGCTCAGTTATCGGAGAAGTTTGCCAACGAGCGCGCAGAGGCTCGCACTCGCGCCGCCTAGTCCGCATCCGTCGCATCAGTCGTGTCGTTGCGTGTGAGTTCGGTGCCTCAGTCCGAACCAACGAGACCGCACGCCATGCTCGCCAGCGCCCTGCCCGCCACGTCGCAGCCTCGCCTGCAGGTCGATGAGCTGCCGCCCTCCGAGCCGCTCGACATCATCGCCGTGATCCGGCCCGAGCGGCATGTGCCCCGCGCGGCCACCGAGCCCGTCACCGGCGTCGCCCGCGACAGCCGGCACCGCCTGGTGCTGGTCGAGGGCGGCCCGAGCGCGATCCACAAGATCGGCCCGCGCACCACCATCGCGGAGGCCCGCGACCTGGCACTGAAGGTGCTCGACGGCAACGCCAAGGCCATCGCCGACCCGGCCACCCTGTTCAAGGTGGCGCTCGCGTTCGTGGCGACGGGCGTTGCCGCCGCCACAGGCAGTGGGCAACCGGCAGCAGGCAATAGTCAGTCCCCCGAGGCGCGCCGATGAAGCTCGCCCTCACCTCGCAGCCGGCCGCCGCCCACGTGCACGCCGTGGCGGCCGTCACGCTGGGCCACGCCGTGGCCGGCGGGCTTCCTGTCCCGCCGCGCCGGCCGAGCCCCGACAACCGCCGCGCCTCGGGCTGCCGTCCGAGCCGCGAGAGCCTCGCCGCCTATCTGGCCGTGGTCGCGATCGGCGTGCCGCAGGCCGCGGCCGCCCGCGCGCTCGGCCGCGACCGTTCCCAGGTGCACCGCGCGCTGCACCGCGTCGAAACCTACCGCGACGAGCCGGGCTTCGATGTCGCGCTCGACGCCGCCGCCGAGGAGATGATCTTCGCATGACCCCGCTTCGCATCGCGCTCGGGATCGTGGCCGTGCTGGTGTTTGCCGGCGCCGCCGTCGGCGCGGTCATGTCGGTACGGATCAATTGGGCGTTCGCGCTGACCGTCGCCGGCTCGGCCAGCTACGCCACGACGGTGGCGATGTCGTTCGCGGCCATCGAGTGCACGCGCATCCTGATGCCGCTGGTGCGCAAAGGTCTGCAGACGGCCGATTTGGCAGGCCTCGCCCGTGCGGCGGGCTTCGCCTTCTGGGTGTTCACGGCGATCTCGGTAACGTCCGCATTCGGATTTTTCGCGATGAACCGCGCCGACGCCACCGCCGAGCGCGGCAAGAGCGTGTCGCAGACCAAGAGCTACCGGGCCGAGCTGGACGCCATCACGCGGCGCATGGAGAAGACGCCCGATGTGCGCTCGCCGGCCGAGGTCGAGGCCGAGCTCGCCACCGTCGGCCGCCACGATCCGCGCCGGGGTGCGCTGCTGATCGAGAAGGCGGCCGCCGACCAGCGCGCCAAGGACCTGGCCCGCCTGCCGGAGCTGCGCGGCGCCGACACCTGGAAGGTGGCGGTGGTGGCCAAGGATGCCCAGCTGGAGATGCTGGCCGATGCCCTGCCGTGGGACCGCGACCTGACCTTGCGCATTGGCGCGGTGCTGCTGATCCTGGCCGTGGTGGTCGCGCTCGAGCTGCTGATCGGCTTCACGCCGTCGGCCGCCGTCATGCTCCTGGTGTGGGCCTGCAAACGGCCCGAGGTTGCTGCGGCGGCCGAGGCCGCGCAACCGGAGGCACGCCCGGCGCCTGCCGATCACGTGCGGCGGTTCGTTGCAACTTGCGTCGAGCGGCGCGATGCAGGGGCAACGCAATGGAAGATGTTGTATGGGGCCTACCTGAAGTTCTGCCTGAAAAATCGCTGGCAGCCGCTCAACGATTTCCACTTCCGGCGCGAGCTGCAACTTGCTCTCGGCGTGACCGACGCGGCCACCATGATCGAGAAGCGCCGCGCCGGCAGCTTCTGGAAAACCCTGGACCTGAAGCCGCAGTGGATACCGGAGGTTGCCGATGCCGCGGCCTGATCTGAGGCTGATCGACGGCGGGGCGGGCTATGCCACGCTCACGCGCAAGCTGGTCCACCTGGCCTCGCGCACCTGCCTGATCGAGGTGATGGCCGACCCGCCGCTGCGGCGCTGGGTGCCGACGTCCTGCATCGTCAGCCAGGCGCCGGCCGTCGGCGAGGATGTGACGGTGCGCGTGCCGCTGGCGCTTGCCATCCGGGAGGGCCTCGTCAAGCGCGCCGAGGTGCAGCTGGACGGGTGTCCGGCGCGCGTGCTGGCGGCGATCCGGCCGGGCGACAAGATCGATCTGTCGGTGCCGGCAACATGATCAGCACACACATATTCGTCGCCACGGCTGTTGCCGCGGGCGCCATCGCGTTCGCTCTGATGGCGCCCGTGCGGCTCGTGGTGCTCCTCGCCTTCACGCTGGCGGCCGCTCTCGGCGTGCTGTTGGCGCTGGGCGAGCCGGCGGCGGCGCAGTGGCTCAGGTGGTGGCGCAAATGAGCAGGCGGCTCGCGGTGCATGCGGTTGTGTTCTGGCTGGTCGGCTTTGCCGGCGGCTTCTTCGCCGGCGGCCTGGCTGCGGGTTGGCTGGGGTGGTGCCCATGAGCGCGCCTGTCACCATCGTCGCCCGCGTGCTCGCCGCCACCGGCGATGCACTCCTCGTCGACGATGGCACCGACCGGCGCATCTGGGTGCCGAGCGCGCTCGCCCGTGTGGTGCCGATGGGCGAGCCGCTGCCGGCGGGGCGGCGGCCCGAGCTCAGCGAGACCGAGTACGTCGAGGTCGTGGTTCCTCCCGACCTCGCGGCAACATTGGGGCTTGCGGCATGAACCTGCTCGAGCAGTACGAGCTCTATCGGGATATTCGCCTAGACGGTCAGTCGCGATGGCGAATATGGCTTGCGCTGTCGTGGCGCGGAAAGCTCAACCCGATGTGTGCGCTGCGCGTCTGGTTCCTGGGTCGAGCCAGGAGATGAATATGGGCATCCAGCGCAGCTTCGATGACGACAGCGAGCTCGCCGGCATGTTCGAGGTCGCCGGCGCGATCGTGCGGGAAACCGAGAAGGCGGTGCTGTTCACCGACGGCGGCGAGGCGCAGTGGCTGCCCAAGTCGAAGATCAGGATCGTGCGCGACGACAAAAGTCCCGGCGGCGCCGCGGTGGTGTTCTTGCCGGAGTGGCTGGCGAAGAACAAGGGGCTGATCTGACCGTGGCCCACGATCTCACCATCGCCGAGATCAAGGCCCTGCTGGGCCAGCGCATCGAGGAGCTCGTCGCCGTGCTGGCGCCGGGCAAGCCCTCCTGCCGCAAGGGCGACTACTGGATGCCGGTCAACCCCGTGCGCAGCGACAACCGCCCCGGCTCGTTCTGGATCCTGCTGCGCAAGAACCCCGGCGTGTGGAAGGACGAGGCCACCGGCGAGACCGGCGACGTCATCCGGCTGATCCAGCACACGCAATCCCTGGCCACGCCCGGCGACGCCATCCGCTGGGCCAAGGACTGGCTCGGCATCGAGAGGATCCCGGCCAGCCAGATCGCCCGCGTCAAGAGCGAGGCGGCAGCCCAGCACCGTCACGACGAGGAGCAGGCGGCCCTCGACCTGGAGCGCCAGCGCCGCGCCGCCAAGGCCTTCTGGCTCGATTGCTGGGCGCTCGTCACCCTGACGCCGGGAGAGCAATACCTGCTCGGCCGCGGCATCGATGTTCGCACGCTGCCGCGCTATCCCAGCGCGCTGCGCTACTGCCCCAACATGCCCTACTACGAGGTCGACGCCGCCGGCGAGCGGCGCGAGACCCGCTGGCCCGGCCTGGTCGCGTGCATGACGAGCTGCGAGACCGAGCAGATCGTGGCCATCCATCGCACCTGGCTGGCGCACGACGGCGTCGGTGCGGAGCACCGCGAAACCAAAGGCAAGGCGCCGCTCGACCCGCCGCGCAAGATCTGGCCGGCTTTCAAGGGCTCGGCGATCCGCCTCGCCCGCGGCGAGACGGGGCTGTCGGTCGCCGAGGCCTCCAAGCTCGGCAAGCGCGACACGCTGGCCCTCACCGAGGGCATCGAGGACGGGCTCACGGTGGCGCTGGCGTGCCCCGACCTGCGCGTGTGGGCGGCGGGCTCGCTCGGCAACCTCGCCAGCATCAAGGTTCCCGCGTGCACGGCGGAAGTCATCGTGTGCGCCGACAACGACTGGGGCAAGCCGCAGGCCGAGCGGCTGCTCGCGAAGGGTATCGCAGCGTTGGCCGCGCAGGGCGTGAAGGTTTCCGTGGCGCGGTCGCCGGTCGGCAAGGACGTCAACGACTGTCTGAGAGGAGAAGCTGCATGACCCCAGGCGTAGAGATGCTGCACACGTTGCTCAAGGGCAAGATCGCCGTCGACGACGATGAGAAGCTCACCATCGAGTGCGTGTGCGTGACGCCCGACGGCGCCGCAGGCCCGGATACCACCGTGGCGCTGAGGGACGCAGCTGGCGGGTATCGCGTGACCATGCTGTCCGATCTCCGGGCCAGCTTCGCGGTGTTCGCCGATGCGAGGGCTGCCGACGTCTACATCGCCAAGAGCAAGGCCGAGCATGAGGCTTGGCTCGCAAAGCAGAGGGCCCGCGACGCCGAGGACGTCGACGAGGACGCCGTCGCGTGACAAGCGACGCCGACATCGCGGCGGCGGTGCGGAGCCTGAGCCCGGTCGCCTACCGGCCGGGCCAGGGCCTCCAGCTCCGGCGCGAGGCGATCGCCAGCGAGGCCGCCCGCACCGGCCTGCCGGCCGTGCGGGTGGCCGAGATTTGGGCCCGCGGCTACGACGTCGACACGGTGCTGGCGCACGTGCGGAAGCTGCAGGCGGAGCGCGCTGCCTCAGGGGGTGGACCATGATGAAGCGCACGTTCGCCCGGCGCGCCGCCGGCCTCGGCACGCGCGTCAGGCTCACCAAGGAGCCGCCGATGGTGGCGGTGCCGGACGCCAACCTGAACCGCGACGAGCTGCACGCCCAGCTCGCCAGGCCGGACGCGGTGATCACCGTTTCGCCGGAGCAATCCGTTCCTCGTGAAGCCGCCGATCGGCCGGCTCGCAGGGCACGAAATTCCAAGGCGAAGCCGAAAAAGAGGGCAAAACGCGCCGGCTAGCAACCGGCGCAGCGGGGGCAAATGAAGGAAAAGAAGCCGAACTTGCGCGGCGTCGCGGCGCTGATCGGGAACGCGCGCCCGGTCGCCATGCGCCAGCCGCTCGACCCGGACCCGGGTGTGGCGCGCAGCGGCGTCGAGCCCGGCGCCTGGGTGCCCAACGAGCTCGGGCTGCCGCCCGATTGCCCCGTCACGCCACTCGGCGTTAGCGGCAACGTGTGCTGGTTCCTCGACACCATCGGCCAGCTGCAGGCGCTGGCGCCGCCCTACGCGCGCGGCAACCTGCTCGCCCTGTTCATGGGGCGCGAGAAGTTCCTCTACTGGGCCTGGCCCAAGAAGGTGCAGAAGACCGACAGCATCGAGAGCTGGCGGCCTGAGAAAGTGGCCGAGGCCATCGTCGGCGCCTGCGCGGCCAAGGGGCCGTGGAATGCTGTCGAAAAAGTGCGCGGGCGCGGCGCCTGGCGAAGCGAGCACGGCGGGCTGATCCTGCACACCGGGCGTCACGTCTACATGCCGCTGCCAGGCGACGGACAAGCCCGCGCTCCGCATCTTCGTCTGGCGCCGGAGCCCCCCGGCCACATCGAGGGCTGGGTGTACCCGACCAGGCCCGAGATCCCCGCGCCCTGGCCCACACCCATCGAAGGATCGGAAAATCTCGCAACCATGCTGGTGCAACTCTTGCGGTCGTGGCGGTGGGCGCGGCCCGAGATCGATCCGCTGCTGCTGATCGGCTGGCTCGGCGCGGCGATGATCGGCGGCGCGCTCGACTGGCGGCCCGCGGTGTTCATCACCGGCGACAAGGCCACGGGCAAATCGACGCTGCAGGAGTTCATCAAGCAGCTGCTGGGTGACGCGCTGATCCAGTCCGTCGACACCAGCGCGGCGGGCATCTACCAGCGCCTCGGCCACGACAGTCTGCCCGTCGCGGTCGACGAGATGGAGAGCGAGAGCGACACGCGGCGCACCAAGGCGGTGCTCAAGCTGGCGCGCGCGGCCGCCTCGGGTGGCCTCATGCTGCGCGGCGGCGATCGCCACGAGGGCGTCGAGTTCCAGGCACGCAGCTGTTTCCTGTTCTCCTCGATCAACGCGCCGCCGCTGGAACCCCAGGACCTCTCGCGCATGGCGCTCTTGCGCCTGCAGCCGCTGCCCAAGGGCCAGGCGCGGCCTGATTTCGGCGACCTGGAGACCATCGGCCGCATGATCCTGCGCCGCATGCTCGACGGCTGGCCGCGGCTCGCCTACACGCTCAAGTGCTGCAAGGACGAGCTCGCCGCCGGCGGCATGGACGGCCGCGGCCAGGCCACGTTCGGCGCGCTGCTCGCCTGCGCCGACCTGGTGCTGCACGACGCCTGGGACGAGGCGCGCCTGAAAATTCCTGTTGAAGGCGACCTCGTAAATTTACGCGACCTCATGAAACCGTCGCTCATGCCCGAGTTCGAGGACGCCATCGAAAACTGGCGGCTGTGCCTTCACCACCTGCTGCAGGTCCCGGTGGAAGCGTGGCGCGGCGGCGGCAGGCTCAACGTCGGGCGTACGCTCGAATTGTTCTGGAAGGGGCCGACAGAGACGGGCGGGCTCAACTTCGGCGAGGCCAGGCAGCAGCTGGAGCTGGCCGGCCTCAGCGTCGTGCTGGACGGCGACGCCGAGGGCGCGCGCCAGGCCGCCAAGTGCTGGCTCGCTGTGCCCAACCAGTCGCCGCTGGTGTCGGCCCTCTACCAGGGCACCAAGTGGGGAGGCGAGCCAGGTACGGGCGTGTGGTCCTCGGCCTTGCGCCAGGGCCCTTGCGAGCAGCTGTGGCGTGCCAGGCAACTGCGCATCAACGGCCCACCGGTGCGGTGCACGCTGATCCGCATCGCTGCGATCTATAGCGACGACGGCATCATGGCCGCAAGCGCGGTCGAACCAGGCTCTGATTTGGTCAACACGCCGGGTCCGGACCTATTCTGATGACATGGAATTTCAATGATTTGTACCGGGTGCGGGGTGGGGTGGTACGGCAAGCGGTACAGCGTAACCATCTGATCACTCACGACAATTGTCACGCTGTACCACTGTACCACCGTACCAGCGCAGTGCCTCACATGTGTGCGTGCGCGCGTATGCGCGAGTGTAGGTGGTACGTGCGGTACACTGGTACAGAGGGATGATTGAGTGAGACTTATCAATAGGTTGAGTGTGTACCACCGAGCGTACCGGGCGCGCATGCAACCGGTACAGAGACGCCGAGCGCGGTTAAATACGGGGCATCTAGGGTGAGCGAGGGCAAGAACGGGCTGGCCGCAGCGCTCGATGCGACGGGCCTCGGCACGCCGCCACCGCCGGCTGAGCAGCTCGACCTGCTGCCTGCGCCGGCGCTGCCCGATCCGCCGCGCAGCAGCGCCAAGGGCGGCAGGCCCGCCGGCAGCCGCAACAAGCGGACGCAGGAGTGGGTCGATTTCATCCTCGGCCAGTATCGCTCGCCGCTGCTGTTCCTGGCCTCGGTCTACAACCGCACGCCGCAGCAGCTCTGCCGCGACGCGGGGCTGTACCTCTACCACGAGGGCGCGGTGGTGCTCGACAGGGACGGCGAGCCGGTGCTGGCCACGGGCGACGCGCTGCGGCTGCAGGTGGCGGCGGCGAAGGAGCTGGCGCCCTACCTGCACCAGAAGCTGCCGATCGCGCTCGACGTGAAGGGCAAGACGGCGGGCGTGATCCTGATCGGCGAGCTGCCGGCGGAGGGCTCGGACCAGGCTGCGGCGCTGTCGCTGTTCATGCCGGGTGAGAGCGAGGAAAATCAAGGGGTTATCGACAGTCCGACAGAGAAGTCGGACGGCATCGAAGTCGGAAACGGAACCAAGTAGCTGAGATCACATGCAATTCGCAGCTCACACCACTGATCTGAAATCAGCCGTCGGCGTGCCCTCGCTACGGCTGTCCACGGCCGGCACGGGCCCCCGCTGCCGGCTGTCATTCCGGCGCTGCGTGGGGGGGCACACCCTCGCGCAGCGCCGGGCCCGGGCCGGGGGGCGTCCCCGAAGCGCGCCCGCCCTCTCCCCCGGGGTGTGCCTCCGCACCGTTTTGGCCCTGGCCGCGACCCCAATTTTTGCCGGGGTTCAGCTTTCTGGCAGGAGGTTGGCGGCGCAAGGTTTGAGGATTGGTGAGGGTAAACACAAGTGGGCGCTGGGGGTGTGGGGGGCGGGCCGGCCATGACCACAGTCGCTCTCTTCGCCGCGGTCCTTCAGGTTCTCAGTTCCATGGATCTCTTAATCGTCTACGGTCTTGGCGTCGTCGTCGGCTGCTTTTGTCCCGCGACCGCCTGGCGCGAAGATCATCCCTCCGCGGCCGCCGACGACACCGGCGCCGACATCGACGACGACGTTGACCAGTGGCGTTGGGATGAGCTCGCTGACGCAGCCGAGGAGATGGTCGCGGCGCCAGCGTCGGCGCATGCCCGCCACCGGCTTGAGCGTGCATTGGAGGGGTTGGCATGAACCCCGCCGAGCGCTTCCGCCATTTCAAGTTCCCCGGGCCCGTGACGGCGCAGTTCGCGGCCGATCGGACCAATCCGGTGCGAGCGCTGCTGGGGCCGCAGGGCGGCGGCAAGTCGGTGACGATCATCTTCGACGCGCTCAGGAATGCCTCGCTGATGCCGGTGTGCGTCGACGGCGTGATCCGCTTCAAGCTCGCCATCATCCGCGACACCTACGGCCGGCTGCAGGAGACGACGATCCCGACCTGGCTGCAGTGGCTGCCCAAGGACGACGGCGAGTGGGACGGCGGCGGCGGGCGCCAGGCGCATCACCGGCTCGCCTTCGAGACCGTGCGCGGCGGCGAGGTGGTGCCGGTGCAGTTCGAGGCGGTGTTCGCCGCGATCGGCGACCAGGCGATCGAGGACTTCATGCGCGGCTTTGAGGTGACCGCGTTCTGGTTTAACGAGATGGACCTGCTGGCCGAGGAGGTCCTCACGCTCGGCATCGGGCGCATCGGCCGGTTCCCGTCGCGCGACCTGCTGCCCCCCGGCGCCAGCTACCGCGACTACATCGTCGGCGACCTCAACGCGCCCGACATCGACAGCTGGTTCTACCGCCGCTTCGAGGAGGACAAGCCCCAGGGCCACGCGCTCTACCGCCAGCCCGGCGGTCGCGACCCGAAGGCGGAGAACATCCAGAACCTCAAGCCCGGCTACTACAGCCAGCAGATCGCGCTCAATGCCAGCAAGCCGCGCTGGATCAGGCGCTTCGTCGACGCCAAGTACGGGCCGAGCGAGGACGGCGAGCCGGTCTACCCCGAGTACAGCGACGACCGCCACCTGGCGCCCGAGCCGCTGAAGCCCGCCAAGGGCGTGCCGCTGAAGCTCGGCCTCGACGCCGGCATCCAGCGCCCCGCGTGCGTGATCGGGCAATGGCTGCCGACGGGGCAGCGGCGCATCCTCGGCGAGGTGGTGCCGGGGCGCTGCGGCGCGACGCGGTTCGCCGAGCAGGTGCGGCAGTGGCTCGCCGAGAACGCGCCCGACCACGAGGTCGAGATCGCCTTCTCCGACCCGGCCGGGTTCACCGGCGCCGACAAGGAGAACAACGAGCTGGCCTGGGCCGAGACGGTGATGGAGGTGCTCGGCCTGCAGGTGGAGCCGGCGCCGTCCAACGAGCTGGGCCTGCGCCTCGATGCGGTGCGCGACGAGCTCACCCACATGATCGACGGCGACACGCCGTCGCTGCTGATCTCGCCGGCGTGCAAGGTTCTCAGGAAGGGCTTCGCCGGCTCCTACAAGTACCGGCGCGAGCAGGTGGGCAACACCTGGCGCACGTCGGACCGGCCGATCAAGGATGAATTTTCGCACGTGCAGGACGCGCTGCAGTACCTCTGCCTCGGCGACAAGGGCCGCTACGGCGTGGTGTCGGCGAAGGCGGGGCGGACGCCGGAGCACGTGCGCAAGGCCGGTGAGATGCAGGTGCGCCAGCTCAAGACCGAGTTCGACGTGATGGGCGTCTAAACCAGGAAGGCGACGATGGGGAGCAAACCGAAGGGCAAGCCGAGACCCAAGCCGCGGCCGAAGCCCGGCTACTGAAGCACCCGTTAATCCGGTTCACTGAAGGAGACGACGATGAAGACTTTCGAGGCATTCCTGAAGGAGGCGATTGCCAAGAACGCTGACGTGAGGCTGCGGCCCATGCAGTACACCCCCGATGCCCCGGTGACGTTCTATGCCCACCTCCTCGACCACAACGGCTCGACGGTCGATTTCGAGGCGCACGGCGACATGCTGGTGCCGCGGCGCGGCGAGGGGGGCCTCCCGGCGCCGGGCAGCGACGCCAACAGCGGCGCGCAGCCGAACCTGCCACAGGCCGGCGGCTTTGGCGGGTGATGCATGTCAAGCGCCCGGCCGATCCGCTCGATCTTGCTGCGTTCGTGCAGGCTGGCGGGCGCACGCTCGTGCCGCTGCGGCGGCTCACGACCCTGCAGATCCAGATCTTCGGCGGGCTGTCGTGCGTCGTGCGGCGCAACGCCCCCGGATCGCAGTCCGGGGCGGGCGGCGGCGCGCCGCTGGCAATGGCCGGCCTGCTCCCACAGCCCGGGGGCTTCGGCGCCTGGTTCTCGATCGCGCCCGGGCTCGCCGCCGGCGAGGCCGCGCGCGTCATCCTGGCGCTGCGTCGCGAGCTGCGTACGGAGGCGGCGTCGGCTGGCTGCCTCGTCGCCGAGATCATGCGCGGCAACGTTGAGGGCGAGCGCCTGGCGCGCGCTCTGGGGTTCAGCTTCGAGGATGCCACGGTCATGCCGGAGACGTGCCTCCGGCATGAGGGCGTCGGCATCTGGGTCTTGAAAGGAGGCTCACATGGAAGCGCTGGCAGCGGCGGTGATCACGGCGGGGGTGAGCTACGGCGCGAGCCGCCTGACGGCTGGCGGCGGCAACGCCCAGACGGCGGCGATCCGGAAGGCGCAGGCCAACCAGCAGGAGCTGCTCACCAAACAGAAGGCTGAGACCGACGCCAAGGAGAGCGCGCTGCGGCGCCTGTTCTCCGGCGGCGCCGGCGTCAGCCTGGCGTCCGGCGGGGCCGGCGCCACCGTGCTCGGCGGGTGACCATGGCCGACGGCTATAAGCTCGATGCGGACGGCTTCAAGCGCCTCAAGCGGCGCGTCGAGGAGGCGTGGGTCATCAAGCGGCACTGGCTGCCGATCATGGAGCAGGTCTACCGCTACGTGCTCCCCTACCGCGATAGCCTCACCCGGCCCGAGACCGGCGGCAGCAACAGCCAGACGCCGGGCCAGTCTCGCGTCGATCACGTCTTCGATGCGACGGCGCCGACCGCGGCCCTGCGCTTCGCCGGCCGCATCCAGCAGGACGTGACGCCGACCGACACGCCGTTCTTCAAGCTCGAGGCGGGCCCGCTCATTCCGCGCGACGAGCGCAAGGCGCTCAACGAGCAGCTGGGCGTCATCAGCGACATCGCGCACGGGGTGCTCTCGACCGGCACCTTCCACACCAGCGCGCACGAGAGCTACGTCGACCTGTTCGGCGGCACCTCCAACCTGCTGGCGCAGGAGGGCGACAACCGCGACCTGCTGCGGTGGGTGGCCGTGCCCGACCGCGAGGTGGCGCTCGAGGCGGGCCCCTACGGCGACGTGTGGGGCCGGCACTGGAAGCGGCTGTGGTGCGCCGAGCTCGTCAAGGAGATGTGGCCCGACGGCGATCTCTCGGAGACGCTGAAGAAGAAGATCGCCGACCATCCCTACGAGGAGATCGAGATCTGCCAGGCCACGCGCTACAACCGCGCGGCCGACCGGCACGAGCTGACGGTCTGGTGGACCGGGGACAAGGCGGAGGCGGGTCCGATCCACGCCGAGACGTTCCGGGTGAGCCCGTGGGTGTCGACGCGCTTCTTCAAGATCCCCGGCGAGGTCTACGGCCGCGGTCCCGCCATGCTGGCGCTGCCGTTCATCAAGACCACCAACAAGGCGCGCGAGCTCGCGCTCAAGGCTGCCGCGTTCGCGGTGCTCGGGCTGTGGATGGCGCGCAACGACGGCGTGTTCAACCCCGACAACGCGCGCATGACGCCGGGCGGCATCTGGACGGTGCGGTCGACCGGCGGGCCGATGGGGGCCTCGATCCAGCGCCTGCCGGTGCCCGAGAATTTCGACATCTCCTCGATCGTCGTCGAGGAGGAGCGCCAGCAGATGAAGCGGGCGCTGTTCGACGACACGCTGCCGCCCGAGGCGGCGGCCGTGCGGTCGGCCACCGAGATCATGGAGCGCGTCAAGTACCTCAACCAGGACCTCGCCGGCATCCAGTCGCGCCTGGTGCTGGAGCAGGTGCGCCCGGTGGTGACAATCGCGATCGACCGGCTGGAGCGCAAGGGGCTGCTGCCGACCAACATCACGATCGACCAGCTGCTCACCAAGATTTCCATCACCTCGCCGGTGTCGGCCTCCAACCGCGCCGACCAGGCCAAGCGGCTGGTCGACTGGGCCACCATCGTGCTGCAGTTCGGCGGCCAGCAGGGCCTGATGATCGCGGCGCGGCTGGAGAAGATGCTGCCCGACATCGGCCGCATGCTCGGCGTCGAGGAGCAGTACGTGCGCTCCAAGGAGGAGGGCGCGCAGATGCAGAAGATGTTCGGCCAGCTGATGGCGGCGCAGGCCGCGGCCGACGCCGGCGCGCTGCCGCAGCAGCAGCAGGCGGGCAACGGAGCCGCCCCGGCTGGCGCGGCCGCGGGCGCTGCCGGCGGCGATCAACCTTGGATGAACGGGGGCTTTTGATGAGTGGCTCAGCCCAGTGTCCGCGCTCGGACCTGCATTTTGACATCCATCACGCGGGCTTCTCCGATTGCTCGATCCACTACCTGGAGATCAAGGCGCGCTGCAAAATCTGCGACAAGCGGATGGTGTTTCAGGGGCTGCCGCTGGGCATGACGCCGCATCACCCGACCGGGGCTCTCGACGGCGGCGAAGCCCGGCTGCCTTTCCTCGGGGAAGGCGAGGAGCTCACCGGCAAGGTGATCGGGTTCACCGGCCGCGTGGTCGATTTTCCAGCCGGCGTCGACGGGGGGCCATGACCCACCCCAATCTCGACGCGATGCTCAAATCGCTGGGCGACGGCTGGGAGGGGCTCGACAACATCGAGGCGCGCGCCGCCGACCAGGCCAAGGCCGCGCGCGCGGCCGCGCTCGACAAGGCGCAGACGTTCGAGGCGTGCTTTTCCACGCGCGCCGGCAAGGAAGTGCTGGAGTGGCTGATCGGCTTCACCATCTACCGCCAGGCATGGCGGGGGGCGACGTTCGACAGTCTGGATAAGATCACGGGCTACGGCCTGTTTCGCGAGGGTCAGAACAGCATCGCGTGGACCATTCTCGAGGCGCTGGCGGTGGCCCGCGGTGAACAACCACCACACGGGGGCGACTGATGCTGTTCCACCAGAGAATTCTCGACGGCGGCGTGGTGTACGACCAGGGCGGCACCGGCGCGGCCGCCGCCGCCGGTCAGCAAGGCCAGCAAGGCCAGGGCGCCCCCGGATCGCAGTCCGGGGCAGGCGGCGGCAACACGGCGCTCGATCTGGCGATGAAGATCGTGAGCGACGCCGAAGCCGCGAGGGCGGCCGGCCAAGGGCAGCAAGGCCAGGGGCAACAAGGCCAGGGCCAGCAGGGTCAAGGCCAAGGAACGCCCTACGTCCCCGACGGGCTGCCCGACCACCTGAAGGGCGCCAGCGAGAAGGAGATCATCGACAAGCTGTGGGGCGCCTACAAGCCGGCGCGCGACACCATCGCCCAGCGCGGCGAGGTGCCGAAGTCGGCCGACGCCTACCAGATCCAGATCAGCGACGCGCAAAAGCAGCTGTTCTCCGGGGACGATCTGACCAAGGACCCGGCGGTCAAGGTGTGGGCCAAGGTGGCGCACGAGGCCGGGCTGACGCACAAGGAGTTCAACCTGTTCGGCCGCTTTTTCGAGGAGATGGCGAAGGCCGGCCTGACCGAGCCGAAGATCGACCCGAAGGCGGAGATCGGCCGGCTCGGCGAGGACATCAAGGCGACCGAGCCCGATGCGGCCAAGCGCGAAGCGGAAGGCGCCCGGCGCATCGTCAACGCCAACACCTGGCTGCAGGGGCTCGAGACGCGCAAGCACATCACGCAGCAGGAGCGCCAGGTCCTGTCGGGGCTCACGACCACGGCCGCGGGGGTGAGGATCATCGAGAAGCTCGCCAAGCTCGGCCAGGGCACCGGCGTGCAGAACGCCGCCGGCGGCGCATCGGGCGTCGGCGACGCCAAGGAGAGCCTCGACACGGCGATGATGGACGACCGCTACTCCTCGACGTCGCCAAAATTCGATGCCGGCTACCGCCGCGATGTGGACGAGCGCTACCGTCGGTGGCACGCGGCCAACGCCGGCCGGCTGCCCGGAAGCTGATTTGGTCAACACGGCCGCGACGCAGCTAGCGTGGCCCGCACGACCCTACGAGATGGACCCGGTCTCCGGCGGCTCCCTCGGTTGGCACCCGCCCGATAGCCGCTAGCGCGGCGGGCGGCTCTGCCCGTGAGGCCTGCCGGCACCGGCCCTCGGCTCGGATGGGTGAGAACACACCCTTCTATCCCGTCGAGAGGCACCCGCCATGTCGAATGAAGCACCCGCCTGGTTTCAGGAGCAATGGAACTCCCGCGTCACCCTCGTCTATCAGCAGAAGGGCTACCTGACGCGGGGCATGTCGACCGGCCCGACCAGGGTCGACGGCAAGAAGATGCACTTCCCGATCGCCGGCAAGGGCGTGGCCCAGTCCTACGCCCGCGGCGACGCCGTCAAGCCGATGAACGCCACCCGCGGCGAGATCCTGCTGGATGCCGAGGAGTGGGATGCCGGCGACTACGTCTACCAGTACGACATCGACCGCATGCTGCCCAACGAGCTCGACGTCGTGCGCGACACCGCCGCCATGGCGCTGGGGCGCAAGCACGACGAGATCCTCTACGACAAGGTGAAGGCGCTCAAGTCGGCGCTGGTATCGGCCGGCCAGGTGGTGAACGACTACACCGATCTGCCGGGGCCCGGCGATATCCTGGCGGCACGCCGCATCCTGTTCAATGCCGACGTGCCGGTCGAGGACGGGGCGAATTTCTGCGGCCTGCCGCCCGTGGTGTTCGACAACATGATGAGCTTCGAGGTGTTCGCCAACTCGCAGTGGGTAGGCCCTAACCTGCCGTTTGCGGACGGGCTGCGCCGGCGCAGCTGGCAGAATATCCATTTCTTCGAGCTGCCGGTGCACCTGCAGCAGAACCTCACCGGCACCGAGGGCGACTTCTTCATGTGGCACCGCTCCTCGCTCGGCACCGGCCACACCGGCGCGCCCGTGCGCTCCGACTTCGAGAAGGAGGTCAAGTACAAGCGCTGGTGGTGGCATTCCACCATCTCGGGCGGCGCCACCGTGATCCAGCAGGCCGGCATCGTTCTGGTCAAGTACAAGACCGACGCGCTCCCGACCTTCACCTGATGAGGTTCTAGGTTTCAGGGATCAGGTTTCAGACCTGGTCCCTGAGCCGGCGGCCTCCTGACACCTGAAACCTGACACCTGGAACCTGAACATGACACACGCAACCAAGAACCTCTCCGTCTACCCCTGCACGCCGACCCACGGCGACGGCATCGGCCTTCCCGGCGTCATGCACGAGGCCAAGCTGATCACCGCCGACCTGCCCGCCACCGTCGAGGCGGCCGACTACCTGCTGGCCTCGTATGCGCGGCTGCCGGTCGGCACCGTCATCGACGCGGTGCTGGGCGCCGGCACCGCGAACATGTGCCACAAGAGGTACGTGGTCGTGACCAGCACGAGTGCCGGCATCACCATCAAGCAGCAGGAGGTCAACGACCCTGCCGGCATCCTGTTCAAGCAGGGCGCGCCGGCTGCCAAGACGGTGTCGGCGACGCTGACCGCGGCCGAGCTGCTGGCCGGCCTCATCACCGTCAACCAGGCCGCCGCCGGGGCGAGCGCCCTGCAGCTGCCGCTGGCGGCCGACCTCGACACGGCGCTGCCGAAGGCGGCGGCCGGCGACGCGTTCGACTTCTCGCTGATCAACATCTCGACCGTCGACGCCGAGGACGCCACCATCACCACCAACACCGGCTGGACGCTGGTGGGCGACATCGCCGTGCCGGCGTTGTCGGCGGCGGGCTCGCTCAACACGGTCGGCCGCTTCCGCGCGCGCAAGACGGCCGCCGGCGCCTGGACGCTGTATCGCATCGCGTGACGGCTCAACTGAGGGAGGGCCCGGCCGTGTGCCGCGTGCCGGGCCCGTGCAGGTATAGACTTGACAACGGAGCGGTGGGGGACCTGTGACCGAGCGGCTCACCATCGTCAACCGGGCGCGCAGCGCGATCGGCCACGGCCGGCTCAACAGCGAGCTCGACCCGGCGGCGCTGACGTCGCTGGAGGTCTATGACACCGTCGTCGAGGACATCCTGTCCAAGCGGGACTGGTCGTTCTCGACGCCGGTGGCGCAGCTCGCCAAGCTCGTCGAGGCGCCGGGCCCGGATACGGCCTGGGCCTTCCAGTACGCGCTGCCCTCCGACCGCATCGGACCGCTACGAGCGGTCTACGACAGCAAGGACTGGTGCAGCCCCTTCAAGCTCTACGAGCTGCGCCACATCGGCGACCCCGGATCGGCGTCCGGGGCAGGCGCGCCGCGGCTCCTTACCGATGCCGAGCTCATCTTCGTGCGCTACCCCAGGCTCACCACCATGCAGGCCTGGCCGGGCTACTTCCGCAGGCTCATCGTCGACGCCTGCAAGGCGCACTACGCGCTCTCGATCCGCGAGGACCAGGTGCTGCACCTGCAGCTGATGAAGCTGGTCTACGGCAGCGCCGACGAGGGCGGCATCGGCGGCATGCTCGGCGACGCCATGGCGCTCGATAGCGCGGGCCGGCCGAGCCCGACGCTGGAAATGGACGAGGGGCCGCTGATCTCTGCGCGGTGGGAATGGTGAGCTCATGGCACGCCGCCGCGCGCACCTGCAAAACGCGTTCTCGAAGGGCGAGCTCGACCCGCTGCTCTACGGGCGCACCGATCTCAAGCACTACTACAACGCGCTCAAGACCGCGCTCAACATCGAGATGCTGCCGCAGGGCGGCTTCCGCCGCCGTCCCGGCCAGGCCTCGCTCGGACGGCTGCGGCGCAAGATCGAGCCGATCGTGCTCACGTCAGGCATGCTGGCGGCGCCCAACGGCGGCACCGCCGCCAACCTGATCGACGGCACATCTTCGGCGCTCGTCACCGGCGCCGCCGCCGGCGCCGACTTCGTGGTGGCGACGGTCGATCTGGGCGCGCCGAAGGCTGTGTGCTTCGTCGACCTGGTCGGCTTCTCCGCCGCGCTAGTGACGGGAGTGATGAGCGTCACCATGAACACCAACGCCACGGGCGCCGCCACTATTCGCGTGCGCATCCCGGCCGCGGCGTTCTCGGCGGGCGGCGACGCGGTCCGGCTCACCCTCACGCCGCACACGGTCACCACCCAGCAGATCCAGGATTGCTTCATCGGCCGCGCAGCGGCAGCGCCGGCGACAGATTTCGCGAGCGTCCCGACCCGCGTCACCTTCAACAATGGGGCCAACGGCGTCAGCCTGCCGGGCGGCGGCGGCACGGTGCTCTCCGACATCGTGCCGTTCTCGCTCGATGCCAGCGGCGACCACATCGTTTCTTTCAACCTGACCGGCGCCGGCGCCTACCGGCACGCCAACGCGGCGACCGATTTCATCACCTACAGCAAAGGCGGCGAGGCGCAGGAGGCGGGCCAGATCAGCGTCACCGGCTACGGCAGCGACGCCAACAGGTGCGCCGTCGTCAGCGAGATCGAGGTGGGGCTCGCCAAGCAAGACGCGCTCGCCGTCGAGTACCTCGATGAGGGGGCCGCCACCTGGGAGCAATTCTGGCCGGTCCCCTCGGGCGACCCGGCGGCCTATCGCGACATCTCGGCCGCCGCCCGCGCGCGGCGCTTCGGCCTGGCGCCCGGCAGCACCGAGACACGGCAGAGGTGGCGGGTGGTCGTTCACAACGGCGCCGGCGCCGGCGCCGTCACCCTGCAGGAGCTCCGCTTCTGGGCCGAGAAGGGCGTCAAGAGCGCCGTCGATTTCCTGCCCTTTGCGCGCTCGCTCGCCGAGGCCTACGCGGTGCCGCTCACTCAGGACAATGTCGACATCTATCGCGCCGATGCGTGGGTGGCGGCCGCCGGCGTCACCGCGCCCGCCGACATCATCGAGCTCATGGGCTGGATGCAGTCGGAGGACGCGGGCCTGCTGCTGCACGAGGACTACCAGCCGGCGCGCATCACGCGCCATGGCTTCGACAACGAGTGGAACGCCGATTTCCCCGCGTTCTCGAACGTGCCGCGGCTGTCCTCGCCGCTGTCGCATTCGGCCTTCAGGTTCGCCGAGCAGCGGATCGAGATCACCGGGCTCGTCACCAGCGACGTGATCCTGTTCGGCATCCGCAATTCGTTCACCGGCACCATCACCTACTCGGGCGGGCTGTCGGCCGGCGACATCGCCACCGCGATCGAGGCGGCGCCCAACGTCGACGCCGACGGCGTGGTGGTGACCGACCTTTCGACCGCCGGCAACGCGCTCTCCTTCAACGTCGCCTTCGTCAATGTGAACGGCGCGCAGCACTGGCCGCGCCTGGTGCCCTACGTGCTCGGTAATAACGCCGCGGTCGCCAAGGTGACCGTGCTGCAGGAGGGCGTGTCGGGCTCCACCCCGCTGATGGACACCAAGACGGGCTGGCCACGCGCCGGCATCGTCACCCAGGCCCGGCTGCTGCTCGGCGGGCCCAAGAGCTTCCCAAAGACGCTCGGCATGTCGCAGAACGGCGCGCTGTTCGACTTCCAGCTGTCCAAGAGCCTGGCGCTTGCGACCGACGCCAGGGCGGACCGGCTCGAAACCGACCAGGTCGAGACCATCCGCCACATCGTGGTCGGCACGCACATCGCGATCTTCACCGACAGCGGCGAGTGGTACATCGAGAACCGCACGCTGTCGGCCACCGACGCGCTCAACTTCGTGCGCGCGACCGGCAACGGCTGCGCCGCCTCAGTCCCGCCGATCTTTGCCGACGGCGGCATCCTGTTCGTGCAGGCCGGCGGCGACGACGAGGCGGCCGAGCCCGAGACGCAGGGCTCGGTGCTCAGAAACTTCATGTTCGGCGGCGACGCCAGCCAGGCCTCCTACTCGGCCGAGCCGCTCTCCCTGCTGGGCCCGCACCTCTTGACCGGCATCAAGGCCATGGCCTGGCGCCGCGCGCGCAAGACCGACGAGGGCGGCCTCGTCATCATGGTCAACGCCGACGGCACGCTCCCCGTCATGACCTACCTGCGCGCGCAGGAGGTGGTGTCGCTGGCCAGGCACACGACCGACGGGCTGTATCGCGCCGCCACCGTCAACGTGCGCCGCGACGTGCACTTCGCGGTCGAGCGGGCGATCGGCGGCGCCGCCGACAACTGGCTGGAGCGGCGCGAGGCCTCCCGGCTGCTCGACGCCAGCGTGGTCAAGACGCTCAGCGGCACCAACGTCGTGACAGGCCTCGGTCACCTCGAGGGCAAGACCAATGCGTGGGCGATCGCCGGCGGCAACCCCTACGGCCCGTTCACGGTGACGGGCGGCCAGATCGCGCTGCCGCTGCCGGCGTCGTTCTCCGGCGACGTCGAGGTGGGCCTCTTCTTCGAGACCAAGGCGCGCACCCTGCCGCTGCGCCCGCAGCTCCCCGACGACGCCAAGTTCAAGCCGCCGGGACGCTGCTACAGGCTCATCGTTTCGGTGATCGACACCGGCGGCTTCGCGGTGTCGGCCAACGGCGCCGCGCCGCGCACCATCGTCTGCCGCGACCCGGACGCCCCGCTGCTCGACACGCCGATGATGGACGCGCTGTTCACGGGCGACGTCGTCGTCGAGGATCTGGAGGGCTGGACCAAGGACGTCGAGGTCGAGATTTCCCAGCCGACGCCGGCGCCGCTCACCGTGCGCTCGCTCCGCATGGAGGTGGCCTACTGATGTCCTCAAGCAGCGAAGCGGCAGGACGCTAAAATGGAGCTCGTCACCTCCCTTGCCACCAGCGTCGGCCTGTCGAGCGCCGCGCTCGCGCCCACGACCTTCATGGGCGACGGCGGCTGGCTGACCACCGTCACCCCGGCGGCGGGCGGCGGAGGCCTCGGCTCCGCCGCGCTCGGCACCCTGCAGGGCGGGTTGACCGCCGCGCAGATGATCGCCTCCATCGGCGCCGGCATCGCAGGCAACAGCGAGCAGCGGATCACGGCCCGCATGCTGGAGCTCGACGCGACCTCCGAGGGGCTTGCCAGCCAGGCCAAGGCGCAGGAGATCCGCCAGCGCGCGCTGCGCCAGATCGCCGAGCAGCGCGTCGCCTTCGCGGGATCCGGCGTCGACATCTCGACCGGCACGCCGCAGGCGCTGGCGGAAGCCACCGAGAGCGAGCGCGATAGCCTTCTCGGGTTGGAGCACGAGAACGCGGCGATCCGCGCCGCCCGCGCCCGCCTGCAGGCGGCGGCCGCCAGGTCGCGCGGCACCGCCTCGCTCGCCACCGGCGTCGTCAACGCCGCCGGCGCCGGCGCCCGCTACGGCATCGACATCGCGAAAAGAGGGTGAAATGGGGCGGATGAAGCGAATAGCGAATAGCGAAGTAGCGAATAGGGGGGGCGCTGCCCGCCTGTGCCCTACTCGCTATTCGCCATTCGCTACTCGCTTCTCGGGCGCGGAGCGCTGACGTGGCGGTCCCGAACCAACGCCGCGGCGTGGTCCCCCTGCAGCGCGAGCCGCTCGGGCGTCCTCAAGTCGAGAGCGACGTGGCGATCGACGCCAGGCACCTCGAGAGCGGGACCGATGCCCTCCTCACCCGCAGCGCGGCGCTGTTCGGGGACCTGGCCGAGCGCGTCGGCCGCCTCGCCGACCACGCCGCGCGCAGGGAAGGCGAGGACGAGGGCCGCACCGCCGGCCTCGACCCGGAGTTCCGGCGCCGGCGCGACAACACCATCCGCGGCGAGGCCTACGACACCGCCGCCCTGGAGGTGCAGCGCTCCCAGCTCGTGGGCCGCATGGGCGAGGACCTGCTGGCCGCCTATCAGACGCACCGCGCCTCGCCGGCGTCGCTCGATGCCGCCCTGCAGGAGCGCCGGCGGCACTGGATCGCCAACTCCGACCCGGCGCTCACCCCGCAGGTCGAGCAGATCTATGCGTCGAACCGGCTGCACTTCATGCGCGAGGCGGCGCGCGATGCCGACGCGCGCGCCCGCACCGATCTGTCGACGGCGCTGACCGAGGAGATCGGCGAGCGCTTGCGCGGCCTCTCCCAGCGCGCCCGCGGCTACGGCATCGGCGACCTCGGGATGGGCGACGCAACGGTCGGCCAGGTGCTCGGCGGCGAGATCACCGAGCTGGAGAGCCGCCTCGGCGTGGTCGGCCCCGACGGTCGCCCGCTGCTGACCCCGGCGCAGCGCACCGCCATCCTGCGCCAGGCGCGCGAGACGGTGGCGCGCGCCCAGGTGCTCGGCACCTTCGAGCGGCTGGAGACCAACGAGGCGCGCGGCCAGTTCATCGAGCAGATGGTCGAGGACTACTCGACCAGCCGTGGCGTCGCCCGGCATTTCTCGCTCGACGAGTTCGAGCGGCTGCGCAACTCGCTGGAGGCGGAGCTCAGGCGCGGCCTCGCCGGCCGGGGCGCGGCCGACCGGGAGCTGACCCAGCGTGTGCGCGACCTGCTGGCGCCGGCGCGGCAGGGCATCACGCCCAACATCGACGACCTCGCCGCGCTGCGCGGCCAGGTCGAGGCCTCCGGCGACGCGCGCCTGCTCGGCATGCTCGATGGCGCCATCCGCATGGCCGAGATGCACCGCAACGCCTCGCGCGCGCCGGTGGGCGAGCTGCAGGCCTTCGTGGTGGCCGAGCGCGAGCGCCTGCGCGGCCCGCACGGGCTCAACGAGCAGGACCTGCGCGGCGCCCGCGACCGGCTGGTCATGATGGAGGCGCTGCTCTCCACGGCGCGCACCCAGCTGCACGCCGACCCGGTCGCCTACGGCGCCCGCACCGGGCTGATCCCGGCGACCGAGCTCGACCTCTCCACCCCCGAGGCGCTGGCCCGCTCGCTGCGCGCGCGCATGCCGCTGGCCGAGGAGATGGGGCGCCACCACGGCGTGCCCGTGCGCTACCTGCAGGCGGTCGAGCAGCAGGCGCTGGTCGCGGCGATGAGCGAGGGCGGCGACCGCCTGATCGGCCTGGCCGGGGCGATCGCGGCGGCCGCCGGCGACCGTGCGCCCGACATCTTCCGCCAGATCTTCGACCGCGCGCCGGGCCTCGCCCACATGGGTGCGCTCGCCGCCTACGGCGCCCGCACCGACGTCTTGCGCGACGCGGCCTACGGCATCCAGCTGCGCCGGCAGGAGGGCAGCGACTTCCGCCCGCGCGCGGCGCCGACGCAGGCCCAGCGCCAGGAGATGGTCAACGAGATCATCGGCACAGCCTTCGGCGGCATGGAGCGCGCCCGCGACGGTGCCGCGTCGCTGGCCGACCTGCTCTACGAGGTGCGGGCGCGCGCCGCAGGCCACGCGACCTGGCAGCCCGATGTCTACCGCCAGGCGCTGCGCGACGCGGTCGGCGGGAGCGTCGGCCCCGACGGCCACCGCTACGGCGGCGTCGTGTTCCACAACCCCTGGATGCTCAGCCGCGGCTCGAACCCGATCGTCATCCCGCCGCAGGTGCGCGCCGACCGCTGGCAGGATCTCATCGACGCGTTGCGTCCCGAGGACTTCGCGGTCGCCGACGCCGACGGGCGCATCGTCTCGGACGGGCTGCCGCGCGGCGGCGGCGACCGGGCCATCCCGCTGTCGGCGGTCCGCCGCGGCACCCTGGTGCCGATCGGCGGGGGCTTTCGCTTCTATGTGGCGATGGGCGGCCCGAACGGCGCCAACCCGCTGTGGCTGGCCGCGCCGCCCGGCACCGGCGAGCAGGGCCGCTTCGTGCTCGACCTCGACGCGCTGCTGCCGCGGCTCAGGGAGCGCAGGCCCGAGCTGTTCTTCGGCGCGCAGGTGCCGCCGCCGCGGCCGGTTATCCCGCCGCCGGCGCCGCGGCAGGAGCCGACGCCGGCCCGTGCCGAGCCGCAGCTGCCCGGCCGGCGCGGCGTCGGCTCGGACTTCGCGGCCGACCCGCCGCCTGCGGCAGCGCTGGGCACCAGCGACAATCCTCATCCATCCCGCGAAGCTGCGCGCCCCGGCGAATACTACATCGACCTGTTTGGGGTCCGCACCTTGCGGACAGCTGGCGCGCGCTGGGCTGACGACTGATGTACCTCGACCGCCGCCGCCCCGACCACTCGGCCTCGTTCTACTCCGGCGCGCCGCCGTCGACGTGGGGCGAGATCTGGTCGAGCACGATCGCCAGCCTGCGCCTGGTCGACAACTCGATCGCGAGCACCAATGCGACCGAGGATGCCTACGACCGGCGCATCGATGCCATCGTCGCCGCCGGCGGGCCTCGCTTCGCCAACCCAATGCGGGTGCTGTTCGACCGTGCCGCCTTCGACGGCTCTACACCCGAGATGGACCGGTTCCGCGACAGCCCCATCGTCGCCTCGGACGATCCCGAGACCGAGTTCCAGCGCCGGCTCCACGAGCTGGCCGCGCAGCGGCCCGAGCTGGCCAGCATTATCCGGGCCGACCGCCCGATCCGCGAGGATGCGCGGGTGCTGCGCAACGAGGCGGAGCATCGCTCCGCCGACGTGTGGGCCCGCAGCGAGGGGGGGCTCGGCGCATGGTCGGCGTGGCTCGGCGCCAGTGCCGTTGGCGGCTTCCAGGATCCGATCAACGCAGCGGCGATGGCGGCCGGCCCCTTCGGTCGCACCGGCGTCGGCGCCGGCCAGGTGCTGTTGATGGGCTTGCGCACCGGCGCCGTCAATGCGGGCGCCGAGGTGCTGTCGCAGCCGTTCATCCAAGCCTGGCGCGCGGAGGCCGGGCTCGACGCACCGGCGCTCGATCATGGGCTGGGTCACGCGGCCCTCGCGGTCGCCGGCGCGTTCGGCATCGGCTTCGGCCTCGATGCCGGCATCCGCGGCTCGTCGCGGGGGCTGCGGCGCCTGCTCGGCCGGGTGCCCATCCTGGACGAACGAGGGCTGGTTGCGGGTTGGCATCGCGCAACCGGAGATGGGCCACCGGGCCACATTGCGATGCGAGACGGGGCCGGAAATGTCGTCTCCTACAACTTAGACCCCAGCGCGGGCCCGCAAAGGGGGCCAGGATCGACGTCTCGTTCCGAGGGTGCAATCACCCCAGCCGACCCCGAGGATGCCCTCCACGACGCTGCAGGGCGTCTCCCGCACGAAAACCCGGTCCGGCGCGCCCACGACGGCGATCTGGACGCCGCCGGAGAGGTGGCGAAGCAACTCGGGCTCGACCAGGATCCGGCCATCCGCGGCGCGGCCGCGGCGGCCGCAATCGAGCGCGACCTGGCCGGCGTGCAGCCCGCCCACGTCGATGCCGGCGAGGGCCTGGAGCGCACCATCCAGGCGCTGCGCGCGGCCTCCGACCCGGCCGAGCCGCCACCGCGCGGGGCCGACTTCGTGCCGCCGGCCTCGCACCGCTCGCTCGCCGACGACGCGGGCCCGCGGCCGCCGGCGACCGAGACCATCCACGGCCGCCCCGTCTACTTCCGCGACGTGCCGACGGCCCGCATCGGCACCGATGCCGCCACCTTCCAGTTCCGCTCGGGCGGCAACGCCGCCGGCGTCACCGAGCGCCTGATGGGGGTGGAGCGCTGGGACAAGATCGCGGCCGGCTGGGGCATGGTGTTCGAGCGCGCGGACCGCTCGCTGGTCGTCGCCGACGGCCACCAGCGGCTCGCCCTGGCGCAGCGCCTCGATGCGACCGGGCACGAGCCGATCGACCTGCCGGCCTGGGTGTTCCGCGAGGCCGACGGCTGGACGGCCAACGAGGTGCGCGCGCTCGCGGCGAAGAAGAACCTGCAGGAGGGCCGCGGCAACGCGCTCGACTTCGCGCGCGTGATCCGCGAGTTCCCCGGCGTCATGAAGGATGCCTCGGTGCCGCGCACCGGCACCGTCGCGCGGCAGGCGATGGCGCTCGCCAACCTCTCCGACGAGGCCTTCGAGATGGTGTGGCAGAGCCCGCTCAGGGCCAACCGCGCCGCCGTGGTGGGCGAGCTCGTCGAGAACCGCGCGCTCCACGCCGGCATGATCCGGCACCTGGAGACCGTCAACGAGGGCCGCGGCCCCCGCAACGAGGGCGAGGCCCGCCGCATCGTCGGCGACCTGCTGCAGACGCCGACCCACGACGTCAACCGCATCCTGCTCGACGGGGCGCCCGGCCGCGCGCTGCTGGGCGAGCGCGCCAGCGTGCTCGACCAGGCCATCGGGATGCTCAAGGACGACGCGCGGATTTTCCAGCTGGTTTCACGTGAAGCCGCCCGCATCGAGCAGACCGGCAGCCGCATCGCCGTGCCGGAGAGCATGGACCGGGCGATCCGCTCCGAGTTCGTGTCCGAGGTGCTGAACCGCGCCGCGCACCTGCCGGGCCCGCTCTCCGACCTGCTCGACGATGCGGCGCGCGCGGTTGCCGCCGGCCGCCCCGTCAAGGAGGTGGCGCAGAGCTTCGCCGACGAGGTGCGGGCGCGGCTGGAGGACGGCGGGCTGGCCGCGCTGCTGCCCGAGCCGCCGGCGAGGATCGGCGTGCGCGCGCTCGACGATCCCGGCGGGGCGGCGGCCAAGGCCCAGGTCGAGGCGCTGGAGGCGACCCTGCAGGGGCGCCTCGAAGCGATCAAGCGCCGCGACGCCCAGCGCCAGCTGCGGTCCTACTTCGACGAGGAGGCGCGCGCGGGACGGCCGCAGCCGCCGCTGAAGCCATCCGTGCGCGAGGCGGCCATCGAGCTGATCGCCGGCGGCCAGCTCGTCCGCAGGGCGATCCAGGAGGCCAAGAACGAACGGGTGGCCGCGGCGAAGGTGGCGGACGCCGCCGAAGACCCGTTTGCGCGGCTTCAGGGCGAGCTGGCGAAGCGGCTGAAGGGCGACGAAGGTCCGAGCAAGGCGCTGACCGATCGTCAGGGGCGGCAGGCGCTCGATGTCTTGCTGGCCGAGGGCGAAAACGTCGGCATTCAGCGCGAGGTCATCGAGACGAAACTGGCCGCGCTGCGCGAGTTCGATGATGTTCTCCCCGAAGGCATGCCCCGCGGCACCCTTGTCCAGGTCACTCCGATCGAGGGACTAGAGAAGGTTGCGGTCGTCTTTGAGCAGACCGACGGCAAGCGCCATGTCGCCATCGGGCCCTGGTCATTCTTTCGCAACAGCCGTGGGTTTTGGGACCCGCAGACGAAGGGCATCTATTTCCTCCGCGCTGGGCTGCCGTCGCACCGCTTTGTCAGAGAGCAGCTCCGGGGCGAGATCTGGCACGAGATCATCCATGGCGCCAGGGACGGTAAGATCGGTGATGGTGTCAGCTTCGATGGTCGTGCCTGGGACAATCTTCTTGGTCATGCTGAGCGCCTCAAGATCCTTGACATGGAGATGCACGAGTTCCTGCGAAAAATCCGCCGGCTCGAGGTCGAGGCCGTCATGGCCGAGGATGCGGAACGGGCGGCTGGCCGCGGCGACTTCTCGACGATCCGCGAAGTCTACGAGCGCGAGTATAGCAACTTTTCCCCAGAAAGAAAGGCGGAGCTGATCCAGCAGGAGAGCGTCACCCACATGGCCGAGCTGCTCTCGGCCGGGTCGCTCGATCCCGCTGACGCACGCCTGATCGCCGAGTTGCTGAAGCCTCTGCTGGAGGGCACGCGCGCTCACGTTTCCCGCTTTGTCGGCGCTCTCGAAGAGAGCCTGCCGGGCCACACCGGCCCGAGCTTCATGCTGATGGGCTCGTCGCGGGCCCGCGGCGAGGACCTCGTTTCCCTCGAGGCGGCGCAGGCGATGGAGCGCGCCGGCCGCACCGAGGTGGAGATCGAGCGCGTCACGCGGGGCTGGTTCCGCGACGATGCCGGCGCGTGGCGGCGCGAGTTCTCCGACGAGGGCCTCAAGCTGCGGCCCGCCGGCGAGGCGGCGCTCAAGAGCGGCCAGCCCGTGACCCTATCGGCCGCGGCCTTCGCCAGCCACGCCGAGGCGTTCCGCCGCTACCCCGAGCTCGCCCACATC